>Ga0222719_10000066_pt1 | contig 93886 bp, 82 predicted proteins | sample C33_34DmetaG_FD_165039 | JGI IMG/M metagenome (GOLD analysis project Ga0222719, IMG submission 165039) | Estuarine water microbial communities from San Francisco Bay, California, United States - C33_34D | ecosystem: Environmental > Aquatic > Marine > Unclassified | place: USA: California... | reverse complement strand
GCGCCCCATGCGCCAAGCGTCACCATTTTTACCAGACCGCTATCAATCACCTCGATTGGCAAGGAATTTGGCGTTGGTGGCTCATCCCATCCGACTGCAACCAAGCACCCATCTGCATTTGCGTTATTTGGCTTGGCCGCAGCATTTTTATAGACCCATTCGGCCTTTTCGATGCGCCCATAGATTTTCGTGCTGTCCTGATCGGCAAATTCCAGCTTTGGCAAAGCCTCAATACATTGCCGCAAAAATTGATGGCTTGGTATCCAATCGGAATTTAGCACATCTTCGGGTCGTGTCGCGGCAACATTAACCTCTTTGAACCGATCAATATTGGACAAGGCCACCGGATCAAGAACCGTCATCGAACCATTGCGGCCATAGGCAATTGTTTTTGGCAATTCGCCAAGCGGAACATCATTATCCAAAAATTCGAAATAAATGTTTTTATCGGTGATCGACATCCATGAAAAAAACAATTCGGGAATGCCGGTGAAAGCCTCGATATTGTGATAAAGAAGATCATCCACCGCCTTGTAACGCGCGGTTGTCAGCCCACGTTGCCATGCACGTTCAACGGTTGCTGGCGGCGGCGTAATCGCGAAAAACAAAAAGACCGTCGATCCAAACCGGCTCAATAGCGTGCTTTTGTAATCGCCCTCACTGTCAATCTTGAAACTATCAAACCGAAACCGGTCAATCAGCAAATGCGGAACAGTTTTTTTCTTGGCCTTTTGCGCCATATAGCGATCAAGCTTTTTATCAACAAATTCCAGTTCCCGACCGGTCAGCATGGCGGCATATTTATAATCAGCGCCAAGACTGTCATAATCCAGCAGATATTTACGCCAATAATCCGGGCTGATAAGGGCAAAATCCTCCCACGGCACGCCCATGCGTTCGGCGAGACGCCGTTGTTGTGGGCGGATCGTGCTTTTGCCAGCGGCCGACGCCCCCTTTGTATTCATCACAATTGGTTCGCTTTGCGCTGGCAAAAACCGATAGCCCTCGGCCTTGGCCGCCTTTTCGAAAATCGGCGCAATCAAATGGCCGATTTCAGCACTGCCCTGATCATTGCAAAACACCCGAAGTGCCAACTCGACAATCAATTGCCGATCAGTGACAATGCGCCCCTGCTTTCCCAAAATGCCACTCACCACATTAATCAGCGCTGTCATGCAGGCTGCAGGAAAATCATCCTCATTGCGAACCCGCTGACGCAATTGATCTAAGGCCTGTAGTTCCGGCGGTTTTGGGTTTATGTCTATAGGTTTTGGTTGCCGTTTCAAAAATCCGAAAAAGCCTGATTTTGGTTTTTTCTGCGGCGCATCAAAAGTACAGATTTCATCAACAAGTATGGTCAGTTCATGTTTGGCACGTTGCCGCACAAGATCAAACCCGGCTGCAATATCCTGCATTTCGGGAATCATATAACGGCGATAAATCGTATCGACCATGCCGCGAAGCTGCAAACCCAGATACTCATAGCTTGGCCCATCAGGAACCGATAAATCAGCAGTGACGCGGATGAGCACCTCATGCGCAACAAGCCGTTCCACCTTTAAAGCGCAAAGCTGCTCAACCGCAAGGCCGGAAAAATCGGCCGCTTCTTTGGCCTGCTGATAGCCAACATCGCTATTTTCAGGCCGAAACAAGGTGATGAGTGGCAATAGCCTCGTTGGTAAATTTGAACTAAGGCCCGGGTTCCAAGCGTGATATCCACTATCGGGTAAAGATGGTTTTGGAGCCATGTTTTGCGATCCAATCAACGCCGAAAATAGGAAGGGGCACCGAAGTGCCCCTTTTTTTTATGCTGTTTGTCTCATCTTGTCGCGGATCAGCTTAAACAATGGCAAGAAAATAAGAATGAGGGCAATGACCGTAATTGGCCCAGCAATCGGTCGGTTGAAGAAAATCATAAAATCACCGTCAGAGAACAGAAGTGACTGACGCAATTTAGGCTCGGCAATGGGTCCTAACACGATGGCTAGAACCGCAGGTGCCACAGGATAATCCAGCAAACGCAGGAAGAAAGCAGCAATTCCAACAATTACCATCAACCATACGTCAAACATATCCTGATAAGCCGCAAATGTACCCACAAGGGACAGCACAAAGATTAGAGGTGCCAAGATGGTAAATGGCATCCGCAGCATCCACAAGAAGACTGGGATGAACGCGAGATTGATAAGAACGGCAATCACGTTCGAGATATAGAATGAGCCAATCAGTGGCCAAACGAAATCAGGCTGGTTGGTAAATAGCAACGGCCCTGGCTGCAAACCCCAAATCACCATACCGGCAAGAAGAACAGCCGTTGTTGGCGACCCCGGAATACCCAGCGTCATCATCGGCAACATTGCCCCTGTTGAGGCCGAGTTATTTGCCGCTTCAGGTGCCGCAACCCCGTCGATAGAGCCTTTGCCATATTCACTTGGGTTTCGCGACGTAAGTTTCGCAACACCATAGGCCATTAAAGAGCCCGGTGTTGCCCCTGCAGCTGGCAGAATACCCACGAAAAAGCCAAGAAGTGAACCAATGACAGTACCGCGCCACGCATGTCTAAACTGTTTGATCGCATCAATAACGGCACGGGCGGTGACATCAACATTCGACATTGATGATCCGTAACGCGAGGTATTGATCGTCCATAGCATCTCGCCAATACCATAAACACCAATGGCGAGAACAAGGAATCTAATGCCATGTGAAAAACCAGTAATGTCAAAAAATATCAGACGCGGTTCACCTGAGACAACATCAAAACCAACGGTCGCCAAGACAAGGCCGATACAGATCGAAAAGATTGTCTTAGGAATATCATCACCGCCAAGACCAACAAAGGTAGCAAAGGCAAGCAACATCAACGCAAAGACTTCAGGATCACCAAATGACAAGGCAACAGCCGCCAATAATGGCGCAAAAGCGGTGAACATGACATTTGAGACTGTACCGCCGGCAAATGACGCCAAAGCAGCGGCAACAAGAGCCACATGTGCCTTGCCAGCTAATGCAAGAGGCCTCCCATCAAAGGTTGTTGCAACAGCGGTTGATGCCCCTGGTATGCCAAGGGTGATGGATGATATCGCGCCGCCATACATCGCCCCGTAATAAATCGAGGCTAGGAAAATCATTGGGGAGGTTGCGCCGCCTGTAAAACCCTGAATAACGAAGGTAAACGGGAGCAAAATGGCAACACCATTCACTGATCCCAAACCGGGCATTGCACCAACAAACAAGCCAACAATCACACCAATAATTGCGAGGCCGAGATTGATAGGCTCAAGCGCTACCAAAATGCCGCTCATGAGTGCTGCGATAACATCCATATTATTATTCCTCAGTTATTCTTGTAGTAATTAAAGAAATAGTTCGTAAAGCGGAATGAAAAGAGGCTCTGATAGCCCCTTGGGCAAAACAATGCGCATTGCAATGTCGAAAAAGAAGAAACATGAAATTACTAAACCAAACGCGATAGATAGCGTTGCCCACCAGCTATGCCGTCCTAAAAACCGAACGTAATAAATCATGAATGCCAAGATTGCAGCATAAAAGCCGGCAATCTCGATCAAAATCAAAAATCCTAAAAGACCACCGCCGACGACGAACAACATGCGTCGTCCGTATCCATCCAGAAACTCTTCTTCTGACTGTGATGGCGGTGATGTTCTTCGATACCAGTTAACACCGATCCAAATCGAACAGATCAGCATGATGGCGGACAACCAGAATGGCCAGAACCCACTCCCTGGGCCTTCACCATCTATCAAGCCTATATTGTCAAATCGCGCAATATCAGGGTTCCAATCTGGAGCCTCACCTGATTTCCACATTAGGTAAATTGAGAGGACTCCCAAGATAAATGCCGTTATAATTTCAGCCCTACGCATACCCTAAAACTCCTCTCAATAATTTTTTTTGACGCTATTTAATTGCGCCAGATGCCTTCAAGATTTTTGTGTGGTTGGCAATTTGATCTGCCCAATAAGCCTTCAGCTCATCACCAGACATGAGATCACCCATGAGTGACTTCTTCGACTTGTATGTCTGCCAATCTTTTGAAGCATAAACTTTAGCAAAAAGATCGGTATAGTAAGCTTGAGCTTTTTCAGACATTCCAGGCGCACCAACAACAGACCGCTGCATGAAATATGACCAGCTAATCTGCTTGCCACCCGCAAACACTTCACTCAGTGTTGGCACATTTGGGAACATCGGTAGACGCGACTTAGTGAAAGCAACCAATGGAACCATATCGCCGGACTCGTAGAAACCAAGAGCTTCTGATGGGTTGTTTACAGATGAATTCAACTGCTTACCAGCAACCTGTTTGGCAACGGCTCCACCACCCTTATATGGGATGTATTTCATAGACAAACCATAGTTTTCGTTCAAAAAGTCTGTGATGATGTTGTCTTCAGAGTTTTTGCCAGTTCCACCCATAACCCACTTATTGCCATCAGCTTTTGCCTTGGCTAGGAATTCAGCAAATGTTTTCAGGCCACTATCTTTGTGGACCCAAAGCAAAAATGTATCTTCAGCCATGCGAGCAACTGGAGCAAAGCTCAAGCTATCAATTTTCAGGCCAGGTTGACGAAGTGGAGTCGTATAAAACGAGTTCAACGTCACCATGATTGTGTGATCCGGATCACTTGCCTTAGACGCTGCAATTAAAGCTTCAGCTCCCGAACCACCGGACTTATTTGTTGGAACCAACGGCCTATTTGCAAGGTTTTCTTTTTCTACAATGGCCTGCATCAATCGAGCCATTTTGTCGGCGCCGCCGCCTTTACCTGCCATGATAATGAAATCAATTGGCTTGGTAGGTTCCCAGCCATGTCCGCCGGCAACAGCAATACCTGACACTGACGTTGCCGCCAGAACCATACTAACTGCTCCAAAAACTAATTTTTTAATGGACTTCATAGTCTTCTCCTCTGGTTTATTGTGCATGGAAAAATTTTCCACATCCGTGCCATTCTTCTAATCCGATGGCTTTTTAAAGTTTTTGCCTGATATTGTCAGGCCAACACTTAATTCGTCATGATTACCGGGATCGTTGCATGATCTACGATAAATTGGGTAGTGCCACCCCAAAGCCTTTCTAAATCGTGATGTTTACTATAGGCGCCGAGCACCATTAGATCCGCACCAATCTCTGTCGTTTTGTCCAAAAGCGCCTGCGCCGTTCGTGACTTGGTTTCGATTTCAAAGATTTCAGACGAAATGCCATGCGCGGACAGATATTCCTGCAGCTCAGCTGGCTTTACATTAACCTCTTTTGACTTGACGGTCAGGATTGTCACTGTTTTTGCTGCGACAAGTATCGGCAAGCAGGTAATTACGGCGCGCGATGCTTCACGTGATCCATCCCATGCTATGGTGATACTAGTTCCCAAAATGTCAGGAATTGTGCCGCTCAGTTCAGGACACATTAAAACGGGCCTGCCGGTATTGAACAGGGCCGCCTTGAGGGTGTTTGCCCCCAGATTACGGTCGATATCTGGTTTGGCCACGGCAATGATGTCGGCAAGTCTGCCATGATGTCCGATCACATCAATCTGACGCCCTGCCTCTTCGACAAAATTTGCCGTAACTGACTTGCCATCGGGCTTTTCAGACATGCGGATATTGAGGGTTTTGCTTAACGCCAGTACTTCGCCACGAAGTCCAGCCTCTTCAATATCAAAAACCTGACTGGTGCTTTCAACAAGCTGGGCGCGAAGCGCAGCCGGAATCGGTACCCCAAAGGGAAGCAAATTTTCTGGCTTTGCACGACAATGAGTGATTTCAATATGCGCATTAAATCCGCGCGCCAAAGCAGCTGCATGGGCAAGGACATTATCACCCTTACCATCTCCGCGAACTGGCACTAGAATCTTGCGTATCATGAATTCTCCCTCAACGAATTTTAGACTACTCAACTAAAAGCTTATGAGCCTTACCAGTTAGATCAAGCCTAAAATAGCCCATCAATCAAACCATTTTCATTTATTTTGATTGTTTCTGCTGATGGCACCCGTGGCAGTCCCGGCATGGTCATAACATCGCCGCAAATAACCACAACAAAACCAGCCCCAGCCGACAACCTAACTTCACGAATTGGCAGGCTATGACCGGTTGGCGCACCACGACGATTTGGGTCGGTGGTAAAGCTGTATTGGGTCTTGGCCATACAAACCGGCAAATCACCATAGCCTTGCGCTTCCCACTGTTTCAGCTGGTCACGAATCTTGGCATCAGCAATCACTTCATCAGCACGATAAATACGTTTGGCAATTGTTTCGATCTTTTCGAACAATGGCATTTCAGACGGATAAAGCGGTGCATATTGTGACGGGCTGCCATCGATCAAAGCGACAACTTTATTGGCAAGTTCGGTTGTGCCTTCACTGCCATTTGCCCAATGTGTTGATAAAATGGCTTCGCTACCTTGTGCGGCAACAAATTCTTTCAACGCTTCGACTTCGGCATCAGTATCAGTCACAAAATGGTTGATGGCAACGACTGCCGGAACACCAAATTGCTTGATATTCTCAATATGCCGACCAAGGTTTGGACAGCCTTTTTTCACAGCATCAACATTTTCTTGACCAAGATCGGCTTTGGCAACGCCGCCATTCATCTTCATTGCGCGAACCGTTGCAACAATAACGACCGCATCGGGACGAAGCCCTGCTTTGCGGCATTTAATATTGAGAAACTTTTCGGCACCAAGATCAGCCCCAAATCCAGCTTCGGTGACAACATAATCAGCCAGCTTTAGCGCTGTTGTTGTTGCCACAACCGAGTTACAGCCATGCGCGATATTCGCAAATGGGCCACCATGCACAAAGGCCGGGTTATTCTCGAGCGTTTGCACAAGATTTGGCTGCATGGCCTGCTGGAGCAGCACAGTCATCGCGCCATCGGCCTTGATATCACGGCAGAAGACAGGTGACCGATCACGGCGATAGGCAACAATGATATCACCAAGGCGACGCTCAAGATCGGCAAGATCGGTTGCAAGACACAAAATCGCCATCACTTCAGAGGCAACGGTAATGTCAAATCCGGCTTCGCGTGGGAAACCATTGGCCACACCGCCAAGATTGCAAACGATTTCGCGAAGCGCGCGATCATTCATGTCAAGAACCCGGCGGAAAGCAACACGGCGAATATCAATATCCAGCTCATTGCCCCAATAGATATGGTTATCAAGCATTGCGGCAAGCAGGTTATGCGCTGATGTGATGGCATGGAAATCGCCTGTGAAATGCAGGTTCATATCTTCCATTGGCACAACTTGGGCATAGCCACCACCAGCAGCGCCACCCTTCATACCAAAACATGGGCCAAGTGATGCTTCACGGATACAGATGGCAGCTTTTTTGCCAATCCGGTTCAAGCCGTCACCAAGACCAACGGTTGTTGTGGTTTTACCCTCACCGGCAGGTGTTGGGTTAATCGCGGTTACCAAGATCAGGCGACCATCTTCTTTTTTGGCTAAACTCTTGATAAAGCTCTCAGAAATTTTTGCTTTATCATGTCCAAAAGGCAGTAGGTCAGCACTTGGAATATCAAGCTTTGCGCCAACTTCTTGAATTGGCAATTTCTTGGCTTCGCGTGCAATTTCGATATCTGTTTTGAAGCTCACGGCTATGATCCTAACTTTGTTCCAGAGTTAATTCCAGCGGCGGCAGCCCATTCGCTTGCCGCCATTTTTCCACCATCGGCAGGCCGTACACGCTTGATTAAAATACGTCCACCTTCGGCCTGTACCGTTACGCCGTCTTCGTCTACCGAAACGACTTCACCAGCCGTTCCCGTACCGTCAACGCGCGCACTGTCATAAATTTTTAATTCACTGCCAGCAATTGTTGTCCACGCGCCAGGCGCAGGGTTGGCAGCACGGATAATATTGTACACATCGGCAACCGGCTTTGACCAATCAATCTCGGCAGCGGCTTTGCCAAACCAGCTTTCATATGAACCATCTTCTAAACGCTGGTCATGCTTGATGATGACGCCAGCCTTGACCAGTTCAAGGCCTTCGATCATCGCATCAACGCCCATCGGGAACAGCTTTTTGAAATAAACATCGCCAAGCGTTTCATCAGGGCCGATTTCACAGGTTTTCTGCAACATCATCGGGCCTTCATCCAGACCATCATCAGGCCAGAAAATAGACAAGCCAGTGCGGGTTTTCCCCATTGCAATCGGCCAGTTGATCGAAGATGGCCCGCGATGTTCTGGGCAAAGCGACGGATGATACTGAAAGGTTCCATATTTTGGCGCATCGCGCACTTCTTGTGGAACAAACAACAGCACATAAGCCATCATACAAACATCAGCATTAAATGATTGCATCAACGCTAATGCTTCAGGGGTTTTCCATGATGCAGGCTGATGAACGGGCAAACCCTTTTCACGCGCCAGCTCAACCAATGGGTCTTCGGGTTTTCCCTCTTTTGTCGGCGCACAACAAACCGCAACAACATCTTCGCCGCGTTCTAAAAGTCTTTCCAAAACAGCCTGACCAAAAGCCTGCTGTCCATGTAATACAATTCTCATTGCCTGCTCTCCTAAAGTGCAAAGCTTAATTTCACCAATAAATCATTATAATCAATGACTTACCGAAATACCATGCCTATTTAACCGCGCCAACCGCGCCTGATTCGATGATCTGGGCCAGCTCTTCGGCTGAATAACCAAGAACATCCGTCAAAATTTCGGTTGTATGCTCACCAAGCAATGGCGACCGTTGAACATCAGCCGGACTGTCGGACAGTTTTATCGGACAGCCAACCGAGATATATTCGCCGCGTTCTGGATGATCGACCTTCACCAAGGTTCCGGTCGCATAAAGACCTTCATCTTCGGCAATTTCTTTCATCGACAAGATCGGGCCAACCGGAATATCAAGCGGGTTACATGCATCCATGACCTCAAATTTACTCTTGGTCATTGTCCATTGCTCAATACGCTCAAAAATTTCGTTCAATTTATCAAGCCGCTGGGGTGGTTTGGCATAACCATCTTTGGTTTTCCAATCAGGCTCGCCAATGATATCGCAAACCTTTTCCCAGACCGCTGCCTGAATGATGAAATAGGTATAGGCGTTTGGATCTTGTTCCCACCCTTTACAACGCAGAATACGTCCGGGCTGTCCGCCACCTGAGTCATTGCCAGCGCGCGGTGTGGCATCACCAAATGGAATGCCTTCGCCGAATTGCGAATATTCTTTCAATGGGCCAGCGGCAAGACGCTGCTGATCACGAAGCTTTACGCGGGCAAGGTTTAGAACCGAATCCTGCATCGCCGCAGTGACCTTTTGGCCACGACCAGATTTTTCACGGTGGAACAGCGCGGTTACAATGCCAAGGCACAGATGAAGACCGGTTCCCGAATCACCGATCTGCGCACCTGTTACCAATGGCGGGCCATCGCGAAAACCGGTTGTTGATGCTGAACCACCCGCACATTGCGCGACATTTTCATAAACCTTGCAATCTTGATATTTGCCCGGGCCAAAGCCTTTGATTGACGCCATGATCAGACGTGGATTGATTTCTTGAATCCGCTCCCAAGTAAAGCCCATCCGGTCAAGTGCGCCCGGGGCAAAATTTTCCACAAGAACATCACAGGTTTCGATAAGACGGGTCAAAATCTGCTTGCCGGTTTCGTTTTTGGAATTCAGCTCAATTGACCGTTTATTATGGTTCAACATGGTGAAATAAAGGCTGTCGGCCCCCTCAACATCGACCAGCTGCTGGCGCGTTGCATCACCAACACCTGGACGCTCAACCTTGATCACATCCGCCCCAAACCAAGCCAGAAGCTGGGTACAGGTTGGGCCTGACTGAACATGGGTGAAATCCAGAACTTTAATACCTTGAAGAGCTTTCATAATCTTATCCTATGTCTAAACCGGAATGCTTTGACTCTGGTGTTATTTCTTTGAAACCACACTTTGCGGGTTCAGGTTACCGATGCGACCACTTTCCGTACCGGCATTTTCATCAATGACAGCATTGACCAAGGTTGGCTTGCCGCTATCCATTGCTTCATTCACCGCGCGCGTCAGCTCATCCGGTGTCGTCGCATAAACGCCAACACCACCAAAGGCAGCCATCATTTGATCATAGCGGGCATCTTTGACAAATACGGTCGGGGCGACATCTTCGCCACCTGTTGGGTTTTGATCGGTACCGCGATAGATGCCGTTATTGTTGAACACAACAACACAGACCGGCAAATTATAGCGGCAGATGGTTTCGATCTCCATGCCCGAAAATCCAAAGGCACTGTCGCCTTCGACGGCTAAAACGCGCTGGCCAGTCTCAACAGCCGCAGCAACAGCCGCGCCCATACCGATACCCATAATGCCCCATGTACCAACATCAAGACGCTTGCGCGGCTTGAACACATCAATGATGCTCCGCGCGAAATCAAGGGTGTTTGCCCCCTCATTCACAAGGATCGCATCAGGACGCTGCTTGACGATCGTGCGAAGCGCACCAAGCGCGCTATGGAAATCCATTGGCACTGTATTACTCATCAGCTTGGCTGACATTTTTTCCAGATTCACATCTTTGCGCGTCTGGATATTGGCAATCCAATCGGCAGGAACAGCTGGCCATTTATCGCCCATCGCCTTGGTCATGGCGCTCAAGCAAGATCCGATATCGCCAACGACGGGTGCCGCAATCTCGACATTGCTGTCCATTTCGCGCGGCTCGATATCAACCTGAATAAAGCGTTTCGATCCGGGCTCGCCCCAGCTTTTGCCCTTGCCATGTGACAACAGCCAATTCAAACGCGCCCCAACCATGACCACGACATCGGCTTCTTTCAAGACCAGCGAACGTGCCGCGCCAGCTGATTGCGGGTGATCGTCCGGCAACAGACCTTTGGCCATACTCATCGGCAGATAGGGAACGCCACTCTTTTCAACAAAGCTGCGCACGATTTCGTCCTCTTGCGCATAGGCAGCGCCTTTGCCAAGAATGATCAATGGACGCTTTGCGCTTTTCAGCACATCAAGCGCACGCGCAATCGAATCAGGTGATGGCAATTGCTGCGGTGCTGGATCAACGACTTTGACAAGTGATTTCTGGCCTTCAGCCGCATCCATGACTTGGGCGAATAATTTGGCGGGCAGATCAAGGTAAACACCGCCCGGACGACCTGAAACAGCGGCGCGAATGGCGCGAGCAACAGCAATGCCGATATCTTCAGCGTGAAGCACGCGGAACGCCGCCTTACAAAGCGGCTTGGCAATGGCCAACTGGTCCATTTCTTCATAGTCACCTTGCTGCAGATCGACAATCTCACGCTCGGATGAGCCACTGATCAAGATCATCGGGAAGCAGTTTGTGGTGGCATTGGCAAGCGCGGTCAGGCCGTTTAAAAAGCCGGGCGCAGACACGGTTAGGCAAATGCCCGGCTTTTTGGTCAAGTAACCGGCAATCGATGCAGCGTTGCCAGCATGCTGTTCATGACGGAAGGAAATCACCCGCATACCCTCAGCTTGGGCAATCCGGCCAAGATCGGTGATCGGAATGCCCGGCACACCGTAAATTGTGTTGATATCATTGAGCTTAAGCGCGTCAATAACGAGGTGAAAACCGTCGGTAAGCGCCTGTGTCTCGGATGAAGTCATTTTTTGTGTCTCCTTGGTATCTTCAAAGTAAATGTAAAAAGTGATCGTTACGCTTTTGGTCGGAACTGCGGCTTGTCTATTTTGCTGCGGCAGATGACCGTTTATGTTTTTTCTGATTTCGCGATTTCAGCGCGGGCTTTGCCTTTATTTGCCAGCCGCGTCCATCTTTCCCGAATATGATCATGCAAACGCATGGTATGCTCGCGCACCAGCCGCGACGCCAATTCGCTGTCGCGCGCTTCAAGCGCTTCAATAATTTCCATATGATCGGCAACTGAATGGGTGGCGCGATTATTTTCGCCCATTGCCCGACGCCGCACCGCAAACATATGCGCAAACAACCCATCGGTTGTCGACTTTAATAGCGGGCTGCCCGACAGATCAAAAATGGCCTGATGAAATTTGATATTGGCATCTGAATATTCACTTAGCTCGGCCTTTGACGCGGTCGCGCTATGGCGCATGGCAAATTCGCGCAACGCTTTAATATCGGCTTCGGGGGCAATGCGCGCGGCGATATGCGCTGCCATGCTTTCCAGCGCAGCCCAAGTGACAACCATATCCAGAATTTCTTCAAGAGTTTTGCGATGGATGAAAACGCCTTTGCGCGGCAAAATCTCGACAAGGCCATCTTGCGCCAATCGCGCCAAAGCTTCTCGAATCGGCGTTCGTGAAATACCAAGCTGTTCGGCGAGCCGGCGCTCATCAAGACGCAGCTCTTCATCGGCATCATAGATATCAGCTTTTAAAATGCTTTCGCGAAGCACATCATAGATATGGTCTTTCAACGTGAAATTGATCGAAACAGGCTTTAATTTGACATCAATTGCCATCAATTCCTCCCCTTCAATTTCTGGCCTACGTTGATATGACTTTTTCGTTATTTCGCACTTTATCTGGTATACCTTACACCTGACACAACACTCGTCAAGCGGTTTTTAGAACGATAATTTAACGATAGCGCTTGCTATTGGTGGTGTGTGGTATACCATATAAAGTAGAAATATTGCAAAATATGAGGCAAAACAACGACCCGATCTAACCAATATGTCACAAGGCAGTTTCACCAGAACTGTTGCGTAAAAAACTTTTGTGCATTTTTTGCGTGGATATGTGACAACAGATCGATCGTTGCAATTTTCGTGGCTTTATCACACAAGGCCACATAGCGGGAGAAAGACAGTAACAATGAATATCCATGAACATCAGGCGAAGAAAATTTTACAGACATTTGGTGCGCCCATTGCTGCTGGCGTTGCAATCACCAGCCTTGACCAAGCCGAAAGCGCGATTGCATCCCTTCCCGGCCCAGTATGGGTGGTCAAAAGCCAGATCCATGCTGGCGGACGCGGCAAAGGAAAATTCAAAGAACTTGGCGCTGATGCCAAAGGCGGCGTTCGCGTCTCTTTCTCGGCTGAGGAAGCGCTTGCCAATGCTGTTGAAATGTTTGGCAAAACCCTTGTCACACAGCAAACTGGCCCAAATGGCAAAGCCGTCAATCAGCTTTATGTCGAAGATGGCGCCGATATTGACCGTGAATTATATCTGTCAATTCTTGTTGACCGCGAAACCGGCAAAACTTCATTCGTCGCCTCAACCGAAGGCGGCATGGATATTGAAACGGTTGCGCATGACACGCCTGAACTGATTCATTCAGTTGGCATTGACGCCAGCACTGGCTGCACTGATGCCGACGCGGCAACGCTTGCCGACGCTTTCAAGCTTGAGGGATCAGCGCGCGAACAGGGCATGGCGCTGTTCAAGAATCTTTACGAAGCCTTTGTGAGCAAGGATATGAGCCTTTTGGAAATCAACCCGTTGATCGTCACCAAATCAAATGACGTTCAGGTGCTTGATGCCAAAGTGTCTTTTGATAATAACGCGCTATTCCGGCATCCCGATGTTATGGAATTACGCGACATTACCGAAGAAGATGAAAAAGAGGTTGAAGCCTCAAAATATGACCTTGCCTATATTGCCCTTGATGGTGAAATCGGCTGTATGGTCAATGGTGCTGGTCTTGCGATGGCCACAATGGACATCATCAAGCTATATGGCGCCGAGCCAGCGAACTTTCTTGATGTTGGCGGCAGCGCAACAACCGAACGCGTTACTGCAGCTTTTAAAATCATTACCGCTGATCCAAATGTAAAAGGGATTTTGGTCAATATTTTTGGCGGCATCATGCGTTGTGATGTCATTGCCGAAGGCGTTGTCCAAGCGGCCAAGGATATCAATCTTGAAGTGCCTTTGGTGGTTCGCCTCGAAGGCACCAAGGTCGATGAAGGCAAAGCCATTATCAACAGCAGTGGACTGAATGTCATCGCCGCCGATGATTTGGATGATGCAGCTCAAAAAATTGTCAAAGCAGTGAAAGGCTAAGCACATGTCGATTCTCATTAACAAAGACACTAAAATTATTGTGCAGGGTCTGACCGGCAAAACCGGCACATTTCACACTGAACAGGCACTGGCTTATCATGGCACGCAAATGCTCGCCGGAACCCACCCAAAGAAAGGTGGCCAGCAATGGACTAGCGCCGATGGGCAAAGCCTGCCGCTATTTGCCACTGTTGCCGAAGCCAAGGACGCCACCGGCGCCAACGCCTCGGTTATCTATGTTCCACCAGCGGGCGCTGCAGCTGCGATTGAAGAAGCGATTGATGCTGGCATTGATCTGATTACCTGTATCACTGAAGGTGTGCCGGTTCAGGATATGGTGCGGGTAAAAGAAAAGCTGGATAAGTCGAAATCACGCCTGATTGGGCCAAACTGCCCGGGCCTGATGACACCTGACGAATGCAAAATCGGCATCATGCCGCCAAGCATTTTCCGCAAAGGATCGGTTGGCGTGTTGTCACGTTCTGGCACTTTGACCTATGAGGCGGTCTATCAGACATCAATGGCGGGTCTTGGCCAGTCTTCGGCTGTCGGCATTGGCGGTGATCCAGTAAAAGGCACCGAATTTATTGATGTTTTGGAAATGTTCCTTGCTGATGATCAAACCGAATCGATCATTATGATTGGCGAAATTGGCGGATCAGCCGAAGAAGATGCGGCGCAATTCCTGATTGATGAAGCCAAGAAAGGCCGCTCAAAGCCAATGGTTGGCTTTATCGCTGGCCGCACCTCACCTCCTGGCCGCACCATGGGTCATGCCGGTGCCGTCATTTCAGGTGGCAAGGGCGGTGCTGATGAAAAAATTGCGGCACTAGAAGAAGCAGGCGTGCGCGTGTCACCGTCTCCTGCCAAACTTGGCGTCACGCTTGTGGATGTGCTGAACGGCTAGATCAGCATCTCTCCACCACAGGCAAAAGGGGCGATACCAATGGTACCGCCCCTTTTTAATGCGCGTTATTTATGTAGTGAATTGGCCTGTTAAATGATACCTGCCAATGATCGATGACGGGCGCGCTGGCTTACCGCCATTAAGCGATATTAAGCGACCTTAAAAAAAGGCGCCTCAAACCGGTTGGCATCAAGCCGGTCATTCACAATTGCGACAGTCTCATCAAGCAGATCATTTTGCATGCCGATGCTGGCAGCAACCCGCTGCACCAGCAGATCAACACGCTCAATCGTCTTGGCACCACCATCAATCGCACGCGCGGCTGAGGACGGCTTTAACAGGCTGCTCGCCGCATTTGCATATTTATCAAACGGCACCTGATCAGCCGCATCTGCGCCAAGTGCCCGCGCCAACGTGTCAACCCACGCATACATTTCCGCCGAGGCAGCAAGATCGCCATGTACAGCGTCGCGAATTGCCCGCACGCCGTCACGCTGGACGCATTGGTAATTGCCGGTCAACAGCATGCTCCATTTCGCCATCGGCACAAACAGGCTGTCATAGATGCGCAGTTTTACCGGCACATCCTTGCCATCAACGGTAACCGCGGCAATATCGGATTCAAGCTGGCGAAGCATTGCATTATGCGCCGGATCAGCAAATACCGCTGCCTTAAAATTGGTTGGCAGACCAACATGAAGAATATTGGTACCTTCTTCAGGTGGACGAAAGGCCTGAGGGTCAGGGCTGCAAAGCGACATCAGACCCGGTTCGAAATCTGCCCATACCGACGCATCATCATAGCACATATCAAGCGGTGCCTCAGCCAGCGCATCAATACGGCGCAAAAACGGCAAAGGCGGCATGTTCATGATCGACAAGCATGGCTTGCGGCTGGCGGCAATACGCTGCATCAGATCGCGCACCTGCGGTTCGGAATATTGTGGTTCCTGCATGGCAAGGCTTATCATGTCATAATCTTCAGGTCGCGCATCGGCCGGTGTGACCGCATCAAGTGTACCGGCAAGATCATGTGACCGAAACGCCCGATGGCTATCTTCATCGCGCAATTTGATCCGGACTTCAGTGCCTTCATCATTGATCAGCGCGGCTGATTTGCTGCGGCAAATCAACGTGACATCATGGCCAGCCATCAATAGTTTTGTTGACAGAAGTGAGCCATATGAGGCTCCTAAGATCAAAATTTTCATGGTTCGGAACTCCTCTTCACTGCGGCATAATCGCAAATGCCTAAGCCGTTCTAGTGGCCAATTTCAGCCATATCTGATTTAGGTTTAACGGCTGAAGTGAAGAATCCAAAGGAAAATAGTGAAAAAATGAAAATTGTAAATTTTTTACATTTTCTTTTTACTTTGGTGCAAAATCCAACAAAAACCCCGATCACCGGTAATTGTGATCGGGGCTGTGTTTATAGATCGCGTCAAATGATGCGGCAGGCCGTGCCTATTCGGCGGCAATGCCCATCGTGGCGGCAACCCGACAAGCGGCAAATTTGAACTCGGGTATCTTGCCAAATGGATCGACAACCGGATTGGTCAGGATATTCGCGGCAGCTTCGACATAAGCGAATGGCACAAAGACCATGTCTTCAGCAACCGCACGATCGGCACGCGCCATGATCGAAATTGATCCGCGCCGCGTTTCAATCGTTATCATGTCACCAGCCTCAACGCCCAACCGGCGAAGGGTGCGCGGATGAAGTGAGGCATTTGCCTGCGGTTCAACCGCATCAAGAACCGTGGCACGGCGGGTCATTGATCCGGTATGCCAATGCTCTAGCTGGCGACCCGTTGTCAAAATCATCGGATATTCTGTATCGGGTGTTTCGGCAGGTGCAATAATGCTGGCAGGGGTGAATCTAGCCCGCCCATCGGTTCGCGGGAACCCATCACCAAACACGATCGGCTGACCCGGATCAGTTTCATCAAGTGATGGATAGGTGACAACATTTTCAGCCGCCAAACGATCCCATGAGATATTATCGAGTGATTTCATCGATAGTTTCATTTCGGCAAACACTTCGCGCGGATGCGTATAGGTCCAATCAAGACCAATGCGTTTGGCAAGCTCGACGGTAATCCACCAATCTTCACGGGCGTCACCTGGCGGTGCAATGGCCGGACGACCCATTTGAACCTGACGGTTTGTATTGGTTACGGTTCCGGTTTTTTCTGCCCACGCCGATGCTGGCAAAATCACATCAGCATAATTGGCAGTTTCGGTCAGGAAAATATCCTGCACAACCAGATGATCCAGCTTGGCAAGCGCCGCACGCGCATGATCGGCATCAGGATCGGACATGGCCGGATTTTCACCAAGAACATACATCGAAGTGATATCACCATCATGAATCGCATCCATGATTTCGGTCACGGTCAGGCCTTTTTCTGGCGCAATCGAATCTGAATGCCAAATTTCATTAAAGGCCGAACGCACACCATCATCAGTGACGCTTTGATAATCAGGAAGGAACATTGGAATCAAACCCGCATCAGAAGCGCCCTGAACATTGTTCTGGCCGCGTAACGGGTGCAAACCAGTTCCCGGACGCCCGACCTGTCCACACATCAAAGCCAGCGAAATCAGACAGCGTGAATTATCAGTTCCGTGGATATGCTGCGACACACCCATTCCCCAGAAAATCATCGCTGATTTGGCACCGGCAAAATCGCGCGCAACAGCACGAAGCGTTTCAGCCTCAATACCGCAGAATTCAGACATTTTCTCCGGCGAAAACTCTTTAAGATGCGCTTTCATCGCGTCCCAGTTTTCGGTAAAGCTTTCGATATATTGCTGATCATAAAGCTGTTCTTCGACAATCACATGCATGATGGCGTTCAGCATTGATACATCGGCACCCGGGCGGAATTGCAGCATATGTGCAGCATGACGCTTTAGCCCCTGCCCGCGCGGGTCCATCACAATCAATTTACCGCCACGTTTGGCAAATTGTTTGAAATAGGTTGCCGCGACCGGATGATTTTCGGTTGGGTTGGCGCCAATCACAATGGCGACATCGGCATTTTCAATTTCGTTAAAGGTCGCTGTAACTGCAGCCGAACCGACATTTTCCAGCAAAGCCGCAACCGATGAGGCATGACATAGCCGCGTGCAGTGATCGACGTTATTATGGCCAAATCCCTGACGGATCATCTTTTGGAAAAGATAGGCTTCTTCATTCGAACATTTTGCCGATCCAAAGCCGGCAATGCGCTTGCCTGAAATATCACGATGTTTGATAAAGCCGTTTGCCGCCACATCAAGCGCTTCTTCCCAGCTGGCTTCGCGGAAATGCGTCAACGGATTTGCCGGATCAACATTCAGCCCCTTTGCCGGCGCATCATCACGCCGGATTAATGGCTTGGTCAGGCGGTGATCATGATGAACATAGTCAAAACCGAACCGACCCTTGACACAAAGCCGGTTTTCGTTGGCTGGGCCATTCACCCCTTCGACATATTTGATTTCATCATCCTTGATTTTAAAGGATAGCTGGCAACCAACCCCGCAATAAGGGCAAACCGACTGGACTTCGCGATCAAAATCTTTGCTATCGCCATGCTGTGCATCATCAAGAACGCTTGCCGGCATCAAAGCACCCGTTGGGCAGGCCTGAACACATTCACCACAGGCAACACAGGTTGATTGCCCCATCGGATCATTCATATCGAAAACGATCTGTGCATCAAGACCGCGTCCGGCCATGCCAATCACATCATTCACCTGCACTTCACGACAAGCGCGAACGCAAAGATTACAATGGATACAGGCATCCAGATTCACACTCATCGCCACATGACTATCGTCAAGCAGCGGAACATGACAGGCATCACGCGCCGGAAAACGGCTTTCCGACACGCCATTCAATGCGGCCATATCCAGAAAATGTGATGACGCATCATGCGGCTGGTCAGGCTGATCCGCGGCCAGCAACTCAACCACAAGCGCGCGTGATTTCTCGGCGCGTTCGCTTGCCGTATTCACCACCATGCCATCTTGTACCGGCCGGATACAAGAGGCAGCCAAAACGCGCTCCCCCTCGATTTCGACCATACAGGCACGGCAATTGCCATCCGAGCGATACCCAGGCTCGGGCTTGTGACACAAATGCGGAATCAAGGTTCCTTGGGCTTGTGCTGCTTCCCAAATGGTCGCGCCTTCTGGCACGGAAATATCCTTGCCATCCAGTTTAATCGTTACGGTTTTTTGCGGCGTTGAATCTAGCATGGGGGCCTCAGCTAACTTCTTCAGAGAAATGTTTCATCGTTAAACGAATTGGGTTCGGGGCAGCTTGTCCCAATCCGCAGATGGACGCGTCTTGCATCACATCACACAGATCCTGCAACAGAGGCTGATCCCATTTATCGGCTTGCATCAGCTGAACCGCCTTGCTGCAACCGGCGCGGCATGGCGTGCATTGACCACAGCTTTCATCTTCGAAAAACCGAAGCATGTTCAGCGCGGCATCACGCACCCGATCTTGATCCGACAACACCACCACCGCGGCCGACCCAATAAAGGTGCCAAGCGGTTGCAATGTATCAAAATCAAGCGGAACGTCATTCACGCTGGCAGGCAACAGACCAGATGATGGCCCGCCCGGTTGATAGGCCTTGAAAACATGACCTTCGGCCATGCCGCCAGCCGCCTCGATAATATCGGTGATGGTTGAACCAGATGGCAAAAGATGCACACCCGGATTTGCCACACGGCCCGATACTGAATAGCTACGAAGACCTGTCCGTCCGTTCTTTTCAACCGACGACAGCACTTCTGGCCCTTCTCGGCAAATGCGCGTGATCCAATGCAGCGTTTCGATATTATGCACCAATGTTGGCCGGTTAAAGACACCAACCTGCGCGACATACGGCGGGCGGTGACGCGGCAATCCGCGCTTGCCTTCGATCGATTCGATCATCGCGCTTTCTTCACCGCAAATATAGGCACCGGCACCACGGCGCAAATCAATATATCCCTTTGCCACCAAACCGGCATCTTCCAACCTCGCAATTTCATCAGCCAGAATTTTCAGCACAACCGGATATTCGTCCCGCATATAAATAAAGCAGGTATCGGCCTCAACCGCCCATGCCGCAATCAACATACCCTCAAGGAATAAATGCGGCGTCCGCTCAAGATAATACCGGTCTTTAAATGTCCCCGGCTCGCCCTCATCGCCATTCACGGCAAGATAGCGTGGGCCTTCGGCGGCCCGCACAAAGCCCCATTTTTTGCCTGACGGGAACCCTGCCCCACCAAGCCCGCGAAGGCCGCTTTGATTCACCAATTCCTGAACCGCCTGCCAATCACCATCAGCACGAAGCGACTCAAGCTTGTCATAACCACCGGTCGCCCGATAGGCCGCCAAATCCTGATAATCGGTCATATGCGGGTGCGTGTCATCTGCCGCAATCGCAGCATCGACTTTTTCGACGGTTGCAAAATCAATATGATTATGGCCGATTTCCAGCACTGGCGCGGTGTCACAGCGACCCATGCACGGCGCGCGCAGAACCCGCACTTTGGTTGGATCAAGACCATCTTCAAGCGCTGATTTCAACGCTTGCGCGCCAGCCAATTCACATGACAGCGAGTCACAGACACGAATCGTCAGTGCTGGCGGCGGCACGTCACCATCTTTCACAACATCGAAATGCGCATAAAAGGTCGCAACTTCGTAAACTTCGGTCTGCGCCATACGCATTTCATCAGCAAGCGCATTAAGATGCTGCACGCTAAGATGTCCATAGCGATCTTGAATCAGATGCAGATGCTCGATCAGTAAATCGCGTCGCCGCGGCCGGTCACCAAGAAGCGCCCGAACATCTGCCAAGGCAGCATCATCAACCTGCCGCCCTTTGGGGGTTTTCCGCCCTTTTCCTGGAGCCGATTTCCAAACCCCAATATCGCCGTCAAAAGTATCCACGTAAATCTCCTAATTTGCGAGGAAAGTTTCACATTTCGCGCCCGCGCCGTCAAATACATTATTTGGTATACCAGAAAAAAAATCCACAGCAACCAATCGATTGACGTTTTAACTTATGGCTGATTTTCTAATTTTTTCATACAAAAACCGACAGGTTGTGATCCGATGAACGCCGCGCTAGAAAAACCGGCACATGCCATGAATTGACGGATAATGATGGCTGCGCTAACACATAGCCGGATAAGGCCAATGCAAACAGCCCTAATCACGCCGAAAAAATGCGATATTCGCCCCCGCTTATCGATCAGAAACCGCTTTAAAAAGGACATATCATGACCCTACCAACGCAAATGACCGTTATTGAAATGCGCGAGGCTGGCGGCCCTGATGTTCTTGTCACTGGCAAACGTGATGTGCCGCAGCCGCGTGCCGATGAGGTTTTGATCAAAGTGACCGCCGCTGGCGTCAACGGGCCTGACCTTGTGCAACGCCGTGGCCATTACCCGCCGCCAAAAGGCGCGTCTGACCTATTGGGTCTTGAAGTATCAGGCGAAATCGTTGCCATCGGCGCGGCGCAAACGCAATGGGCGATCGGCGACAATGTTTGCGCCTTAACCAATGGCGGCGGTTATGCTGAATATGTTGCGGTAACGGCAAGCCATTGCCTGCCAATTCCGGCAGGCGTGTCTGACATTGATGCGGCTGGCCTTCCCGAGACCTATTTCACCGTCTGGAGCAATGTGTTCTTTCAGCAACAAATCAAACAAGATGGGATTTTTCTTGTTCATGGCGGTGCTGGCGGCATTGGCTCGACAGCAATTCAGCTTGGCGCGGCGATGGGGTTGCAGGTTTTCACGACGGCTGATTCGGATGAAGCCTGCGCCTATTGCGAAGCGCTTGGCGCGGAACGAGCCATCAATTTCAAACAGGATGATTTTGTTCCCATTCTGCGCGAAGCCGGCGGTGCCGATATCATCCTTGATATTATTGGTGGCGATTATGTGGCGCGCAATATCAAAGCGGCCCATGCCGATGCGCGGATTATCCAGCTTGCGTTCAATCTGGGGTCAAAAATGGAAATTGACCTGATGCCGGTGATGCTGAAACGCCTCACCCTGACCGGATCAACATTACGGTCGCGCCCTGAAGCCTTTAAATCGGCAGTTGCCGCCGATCTGCAAAAAACCGCATGGCCTTTTTTCGATGCGGCACCAGCGCAATTACGCGCAACGACCTTTACCAGCTTTGATCTGGCTGATGCAGCAAAAGCGCATGAATTAATGGAATCGGGAACCCAACGCGGCAAGATTTTGCTGACGATATAATCTGAACCATTTGGCAGCGATTGTCTTTTAATCACAAAGGCAGCGTTAATCCCATTCAACGTCAAAATGGGTGACAACGTCACGAATTTGCGCGTCATCAAGCCCACGTGCCGGCAACCCGCGCAGTAAAAACGCCAGCCTTGCTGATTCTTCCAATTCTTCAACCGCATAAACAGCGGCTTCTAGCCCCTTGCCTGCAACCACCGGCCCATGATTGGCAAGCATCACCGCACTATGTTTTCCGGCAAGTCCCTTAATGGCATTGGCCACGGCGGAATCACCCGGCCGGAAATAAGGAAGCAGCGCAACCTTACCAAGCCGCATCACCGAATAGGCGGTCAGTGGCGGCAGAAAATTTGCCGCATCATCAACAGGCAAGGTCGACAACGCCACCGAATGGGTTGCATGAAGATGCACAATCGCACCAGCTTGCGACCTGCTGTCATAAAAAGCGGCGTGGAGCGGCATTTCCTTGGTTGGCGGATCACCCGATACCAATCTTCCGGTTGCATCAAACCGGCTTAGCCTTGCTGGATCTAGCCTGCCAAAGCAACTATCGGTTGGCGTCACAAGAAGCCCGCCATCGTCACACCGAACCGAGATATTCCCGCTTGACCCAACGGTAAGTCCGCGATCAAACATTGATTTCGCCAATTGGCAAATCTGTTCACGAAGCTGGGTTTCGGTCATTTTGCACCTCCTGCCAAAATCGCTGCGGCCTTTTCAAAAAAATCATCAGCGCCAAAATTCCCTGATTTCAGCGCAATCGTCAGATTGGATCCGGCGCGCATCGCTGGCACGCCAGGGTCAATTTCCGGCCCCATTGATAGGGCGTTCAGCCGCAAAGCCTCGACAACCGCGCCCGAGGTTTCACCGCCAGCAACAACCAGACGTTCAATCCCAGCGGCAACAAGCGCAATGGCAAGATCACCAAATAATTTATCAAGCCGGTCAGCAACCGCCTTCATCCCAAATTCTGCCTGCACCTGCTGAACCGCGGTTGGCGATGCCGATGAATAGAGCATCGGCAATCCGTCCTGCACCAAAAGCCAACCTACCAAACCGTCAATTGTCACCTCACCCCGCATCACGCCAGCGACATCAATTTCATATTGCGCGCCAGTTTTGGCATGGGTGGCAATCTGGTTGCGGGTTGCCTCAGAACAAGACCCGCTTAGGATGGCGCAGCGTCCGGCCTGCCCTTGCCAATCCAGCTTTGTTGCCGAAATCTGACCATTTTTGGCAAAATTTGCGGGCAGTCCCATCGCCACACCAGACCCGCCAGTGACCAAAACCAGATCACGCGCCGCAGCCCCAATCGCAATCAGATCATCGTCATGAATCGCATCAACCACGATGAGATGGCGGCCATGACGCGCCTCAGCGGCAAGCGCATCACGAATTGCAGCACTGCCTTTCGCAACAATCGCCATTGGCACATGCCCAACCGCACCGCGGCTTTGACGCCCAAGAACATGGCGAAGATCGGAATCGCGCATTGGCGTTAGCGGATGATCTTTCATCGGGCTATCTGACAGCAATTGATCTTTGACGAAAAGATGGCCTTGGAACACCGCGCGTCCGGTTCCCGGAAATGCCGGACAAACAACAACCGCATCAGCCGCCAATGCAGATGCCAGCGCCTCTGCCACCGGCCCGATATTGCCGTCATCGGTTGAATCAAATGTTGAACAATATTTGAAGAAAAATTGTTTGCAGCCTTGTTCTTGTAGCCATTTCAGTGCCGCTAGCGACTGTTTAATCGCCTCCGCCGCCGGGATTGAACGCGATTTCAGCGCAATCACCCCTGCTTCAACCGATGCTTGTGCTGGCAAAGATGGCACGCCGCTATATTGCACAACCGCCATTCCGGCCTTTGCCAATGTGTTGGCAAGGTCGCTTGACCCCGTAAAATCATCACCAATACAGCCAAGCAACATCGTGCCAAATCACCTTATTCCAATTCGATTCAAGTCAAAACTGCCTTTCGGCCAAGTCAAACCTGCCTTTCGGCGTTTTGCAGCATATCATGCCAATCGGCAACTACCAGCATGAAGTCGGTCTTTACTGCCTTTGCCAAATGGGATTGCAAATGACAGCGGCAAATTAGGCGTGAAGTTCAAGCACGCGCTGCATTGACGGGCGTTCGCGCATCAAGGCGTCGTGCGCCCTGATTTTGGCGAATGGATCAAGATCAACCCCATCATCTTTTAACCAACGTGTCACCAACGCCATATAGGGATCACAAAATGAGAATTTATCGCCAAGAACATATGGTCCTTTGAAATAATGGGTTTCGATCATTTGCGCATATTCGGTCATGTTTTCCTTGACCTTGGCGCGCATGGATTCATGTGCTGCCGGATCATCTGCCCAGCGCGCGCCGCGATGTTTGTGCGCATGTGCAACATGAACCGTTGATGCCATATAGCTGTTAAAGGCCTGCGCAATGGCAAATTCAAAAGGATCGCTTGGTACCAGATCATGCTCGGGAAAACGCTGCGCCAAATACACAAGAATGGCAGGCGTTTCGGTCAAGACCCCCTTTTCGGTAACCAGTGACGGCAACCGCCCTTTCGGATTCACCGCTAAATAGGCTGGCGAGCGTTGTTCGCCTGCCATGAAATCAATACGAACCGCGTTATAGTCGGCACCAATATCTTCAAGCAGAATATGCGGCGCATAAGCGGCAGAATTTTTTGCATAGTAAAAGGTCAACATCTCGCAAGCCTCTTTCGGATTAGCGTTTTAATTATAGGTTCTGTTTATCGGTCGATCTGCGGTAATTCAGCCACGCCATGATCGGACGCCAATTTGGCAAGAAGCGCAAGATCTGATGCCGCAAAAGGAATGCCGGTCTTGCGCCGTTCAGCCTCCAGGCGTGTTTCAATTTCACCCGGCATCAAGATTTCGTCAAACCCATCAGCCAGCGGGTTAGTTTTGATCCGGCCGACAAGCGTATCCATCCGGTCACGAAACCCCTGTTCAGTGACAAAAATTCCGGGTTTCAGCGCCATGAAGAAATGTCCAACATTTTGTGGCCGATCCCAGACGGTATATTGATCTGGAACATCGCCACCAAAATTTGCACCCGAAAAAACCCCAGCCAAAATTTCCATCAGCATCGACAGCCCCGACCCCTTATAGCCCCCCATTGGCAAAACAACACCGCGAAGGGCGGCGGTTGCATCGGTCGTGACTTGGCCATTTTCATCAAGCGCATAGCCCTCAGGGATTGGCTCGCCGCGTTTTTCGGCAAGCCTAATTTTGCCGCGCGCCGCCACCGCAGGCGACATATCCAAAACAAAAGGCGGCAGCTTGCCAGCGGGTGCCGCCGCGCCAAACGGGCTGGTACCAAGCAATCCTTCGCGTCCACCCCATGGCGGCATGGCCTTTGACGCATTGGTAAACACAAAAGCAAAATATCCAGCCTTTACCGCTTGCAAAAGATAGGTTGCCGCCATACCAAAATGATTGCTGTTTCGCGCCGCAACAACACCGACACCGCAACTATCTGCCATCGTGATGGCCTCTTGCATGGCTCTTCGCCCAACAAGAAAGCCAAAGCCATTATCACCATCAAGCGACGCACAGGCCGCCACTGGTTTTTCAAGCTTCATCTCCGGCACCGCCTTGACCAGCCCGCGCTGAACCCGCTCAACATAAACCGGCAGCCGCGAAAGCCCATGGGTTTGCACCCCGCGAAGATCAGCCTCGACAAGACATTCGGCAATGATGGCAGCATCTTCGTTGCTGACCCCTTGCCCGGCCATAATCATGGTCGCAAAACGAACCGCATCATCTGACATGACATAAGATTGGGACATTTGATCGGGCTTTGACATTATCGGTACTCTTTGTTGCTGATTGCGGTAAATACGGTGAACCCTCCCTCAACGGCATCATTACCGCCAAGCAAGGGTCAAATCGCCTGAACTGGCAAATTATGGTTTTTTGATCATCGCCAAAAGCCCATCGGTAAAGGCGATTGTGCCAAGCGGCCCGCCCAAATCGGCGGTTCGCGTGCTGGCCGTCGCCACAGCCTTGGTAATGGCCTGTTCAATTGCATCAGCCGCCGCTAGAAATTGCGGGGCTTCGCGCCGCTCGCCAATCCACCGAAGCAGCATCGCCGCCGAACCGATCAAAGATGATGGGTTGGCCTGACCCTTTCCGGCCAGAGACGGTGCCGATCCATGCTGTGCTTGCGCCATGGCGAATGTTTCACCCGCGTTCAATGATGCCGCCATGCCAAGGCTGCCTGCAATTTCCGACGCTTCATCCGACAATATATCGCCATACATATTGGTCGTGACGATCACATCAAACTGGCTAGGGTCGCGGATCAGCAGTGCCGCCATCGCGTCAATGATCTGTTCTTCATATTCAAAATCAGGAAATTCATCCCGAACCGCGCGAACCGCCTCAAGAAACAGCCCATCAGACACATGAAACACATTTGCTTTATGAACAACGGTAACTTTCCGGCGGCGCTGTGCGGCCAGTTCAAAACCGGTTCGAGCAATCCGCGTTGAGGCCTGACGCGTGATTTTTCGAACCGACAAAGCCATATCTTCGGTTGGCATAAATTCGGCACGCCCGAAAAACATCGAACGATCTGAATAAAAGCCTTCGGTGTTTTCGCGGGCAATCACCAGATCAACCTTGTCGCCAACACGGGGCGGTAAACCCTCATAAGATTTTGCAGGCCTGATATTGGCATAAAGATCCAGCTGTTTACGCAAAAAACCCGATGGGTTAATTCCGCCTTCGCTGGCTGGTGGGTAATCAATGGTCGAAACCGGCCCGAGAACGATGCCATCAGCCGCCTTTGCTGCATCCAACACTTTATCCGGAAATGTTGTTCCCGATGCCGCCAATGACACAAAGCCGATATCTTCCGAGGTAAAGGTCAAATTCAGGTCAAAGCAATCATCAACCGCTTGCAAAACACGGCGGGTCGCCGCGGTGATTTCAGGGCCGATACCGTCTCCATCAAGACATAATATCTGCACCGGGTCCAAGCTGTTTTTTAACGCTGACATAAAGGGTTGTCCTTTCTTATCTCGCCGGCTTATTCGGCCGGCTTATGTAGCAGGCTTAGATGGCAGGTCAATCGAAACTAACCAACCAGAAAACCTGTTATTTATTTTTATGTCTAAGATAAATTATATCCAATAACTCACTATATTCATTGAAATAAAATTCTGGATTCAATGTTTCAATACTGCTGGTTCGATAGCCTTTGGTGAAAAGCGCAAAGGGCTGGCCAGCGGCGGTTGCCGTTTCGCGGTCTATCTCGCTATCGCCAACAAACAAACATGATGTCACATCCAAAGACGCCATGGCATGAAACAGCATTGCCGGATCAGGCTTGCGGCTGGCAAGTTGATCACCGCCAACAACCGTATCAAAAAACCGCGTCAGACCAAATTGATCGAGCACGATTTGGGTTGGTGCCAGCGGCTTGTTCGTGCAGATACCAAGGCGAAAACCGCCATCCCGCAGCTGGTCAAGCGCATCAATAGCGCCATCAAACATGGTTGTTAATTTTGCCGAATCTGCCGAATATAGACGCAGAAAATCGGCCAAGGCAGCGGCGCAAGATGCCTCATCATTTGGCAAATTCTGTGCCGTTAGGGCGCGCATCACCAGATTGGCCGACCCTTTACCGATAAAGCCACGCACCGTTGCCAGCGCCAGCGGTGGCGCGTTGCGCAATTTCAAAACGTCGTTCAACGCCGCATGAATATCACCAAGACTGTCAATCAAGGTGCCATCTAGGTCAAAAATGACGGCTTTACTCACGCGCGCTAATCTCCGTTGAAAAGCCGGCTTTGGATCAAGCCAGCAAAGCCTGACAGGACAGGCGGGAACTACGGTGAAATCTTAGCCAGCAATTGCGCATTTGCCGAATGATTTTTGCGCCGCCATCGCCGTTTTCCCAAATATTCGGCAATCACGACTGGAAATGATTGCATAATTCGGGAATATTAGCGCGCGAACCGCCTGTCTTTTTCATAATCTCAAAACAATGGTGATTTGCCATAAATTGGCATTTGCAAGTTTTTAGGAGTTTTCCATGTCCAATCCGTCGTCATCAGCCCTTGCCCCTCTGGCAAATGTTCGGGTTCTTGAGCTGGGTCAAATTGCTGCTGGCCCCTTTACCGCATCGCTATTGGCCGATCTGGGCGCCGATGTTGTGAAAATCGAACGACCCGATGGCGGTGATGGCATGCGGCAATGGCCGCCACTTAGCAAAACCGAAGATGGCGGCGTCTTTAGTGAAAATTTTGCCTCGGTCAACCGCAACAAACGCAGCGTTGCGCTTGATCTGAAAAGCCCGGATGATATTGCCCTGCTGAAATCGTTTGTCGCAAAAGCCGATATTCTGATTGAAAATTACCGGCCGGGCGTGCTGCCGCGTCTTGGACTTGGCTATGATGATTTAAACGCGGTTAATCCGAAATTGATCTATTGTTCGATTTCTGGCTATGGGCAAACCGGCCCTTATGCCAGCAAAGGTGCCTTTGATGTAACGGTTCAGGCGATTGCCGGCATTATGAGCGTTACCGGCGATGCGGGCGCACCACCCGTCAAATGCGGCGTGCCAATTGGCGATTTTTGCGCCGGTCTTTATGCTGGTTTCAGCGTTCTTGCCATGCTTCGCAAGGCTGAACAAACAGGCCAAGGCGCGCATATTGATTGTTCGATGCTGGGAAGCCTTCTTGGCGTATCAGCCCTGCAAACAAGCGAGTTTTTCGGCAATCAAATTCCGCCAGAACGCCTTGGCTCGGCGCATCCGCGCAACGCCCCCTATCAGGCCTTTGAAGCCGCCGACACGCATTTTGTGATCGCCGCTGGCAATGATAAATTATGGCATGAGGTTTGCGCCGCCGTTGGCATGGATGAGCTGGCAAGTGATGCACGGTTTCTAACTCAGGCCGACCGTGCGAAAAACCAAACCATTCTTGTTGATATTCTGGCACCTGTTTTCAAAAGCCGCAGCGCTGCCGATTGGCTTGAAGAAATGGATGGCCGTAACGTACCTTGTGCACCAATCAATGATTTTGCTGAGATTTTGCGCGATCCGCATGTCCAGCATATGGGGCTGGTCAAACCGCTTGATCTTCCCAATGGCGCCAAGACCAACAGCGTTGCCTTTCCGATTGCAATTACCGGTGTTGACACAGGCCGCATGCAGCCACCACCGGCGCTTGGCGCCCATAATGATGAAATCATCGCTGACTGGCTTGGGAAATAGGACAAAGTAATATGACACAAACCATATCACAAAAACCTGTTATTATTGAACATAAAGGATCAGTTACATGGCTTCGTCTAAACCGGCCTGACCGGTTGAACGCGGTGAATGCCGCCATGATTGAGGGGCTGATTGACGGTTTGATCGCGGCGCGTGATCGTGGCTCAGATCTGGTGGTTTTTGCTGGTGAAGGCCGCGCCTTTTCGGCCGGTTTTGACCTTAGTGGGCTTGATCAGCAAAGCGATGCTGATTTGCTATATCGGTTTGTTCGGGTCGAACAATTGCTGCAAATGATCTATCAATTGCCGATGACCAGTGTGGCGCTTGTAAAGGGGCGCTGTTTTGGTGCCGCTGCCGATATTGTGGCATCTTGCCGAAAACGCATTGCCACCCCTGATGCCAGTTTCCGCATGCCCGGCCTGCAATTTGACATCGTTCTTGGCACGCGCCGTCTTGCCCGCCTAATTGGCGCTGACGCCGCGTTTGATTTGCTGGAAACATCGCGCATTTTTACCGCTGATGACGCGCTGAAAATAGGCTTTCTAACCGATATCCAGCCAGCTGAAGATTGGGCTAGCCATATCGACAAGCTGGCCATTGATGCTGGCAATCTTGGCGATGATGCTAAAACCGCCCTTCTTGCCGCAACGCGAGATGATCGCGGGCTTGACCATGATCTTGCCGCGCTTGTGCGATCGGCTGCCAAGCCCGGCTTGGCCGATCGGATTCGCGCCTTTGTCGCAACACAGGTTAAAAAATAGCAGTGTCCGGCGCAGCATGCCGCGCCAGCAATTCATTGCGGTCAGGCCAGTTATCGGCTTTCACCTGATCGAAGAAGGTCGCAGATTCGGCATTAAATCGCTGCGGGTCTTCTAGATTCAGCAAATGCCCCGATTTTGGCCAGATCGATAATCCGGCACGCGGCATCACCCGCTTTAACCAGAGATTCGTATCAAGGCACGGATCATCCTCATCACCAACCATCAGCAAAACCGGCGTTTTGACCGCGGCGAATTCAGCCTCAAAATCATGTAGGCTTGGCCGCGCTGCCTGTACCATCTTTTGCGTTAGACCAGCGCCAATGCCCGGATGTTCGGAAAGCTGTTCGTAGAAAGTTAACCAAGCCGCATAATTCTTTTCACGAAGCTGGATGCGGTTATGACCATAGGCCATGTGATCGGCTGGCATTAAATCAGCAGCCATCGCCGCATCAGCAAGCGTCATACATTTGTTAATAAACTGATCGCGTCCAGCCGGAAACGCGCCCGAACCGCCACTTGCCGCAACCAATGACAGCATACGGTCAGGATGCTGCAAACACATCATCAGGCCGGTAAAAGCCCCCATGCTAAGCCCGACAAAATGCGCTTTTTCAATGCCAAGCCTGTCAAGAAGCACCACCACATCATCAAGCGTTTTCTGCCAGCCATAATCGACTTGGTCACTTGGCACGTCGGATGGTGGATAGCCCCTGCATGACAAAGCGATGCAGCGATAATGCGCCGAAAAATAGGCCATTTGCTGTTGCCAGCTACGAATATCACCGCCAAATTCATGCAAAAAGACCGCGGCCTCGCCACTGCCATATTCCTCAAAATAGAGCTGATGCCCCTGTGACTCAAAAAAAGCCATGTTGTGTTCCCGATTATCAATTCCAGATTATGATCCAAGCCGGATCTGCTCGACGGCATTTTGGGGTGAAACGGCCAAATGAACAGCCCAATGCAATTTCATCAAAAACCTTAAACTAGTTTTCAAAGACTGCCAATTTTTTCAAAAATGGATCATTGGCTTTACTGACTGGCTTGCATGATTTTGTGCGCTTTTGCGCTTTTTGAACTCCGTGATATGCTTGTCACCATTATCTGGGTAATGCGTCTGCACCATTCGGCCAATCACTTTTTTCAGGGCAATCACTGTGTTTGAACAGCAAAATATCAACCAAGCAATAAGCATTTTAAAACAGATGTTTGGAGATCGCCTATCAACCTCTGCATCAGTTAGGGAGCAGCATGGTCATACCACAACATGGATTGCCAACCAGCCACCTGACGCCGTGGTCTTTGCAAAAAACACCGACGAAGTTTCGTCAATCTTGAAGAGCTGCCATGAATGCGGCTGTCCGGCCATTGCCTTTGGGACGGGATCATCGCTTGAAGGTCATGTGAACGCCCCTTTCGGTGGCATCTCGATTGATATGTCACATTTTGACTCAGTGCTTGCTGTTCATCAGGCTGATCTTGACGTGATCGTACAGCCGGGTGTGACCCGCGAAAGGTTGAATCAGCATCTTCGCGATAGCGGCCTGTTTTTTCCAATTGATCCTGGCGCAAATGCCAGCATTGGCGGCATGGCGGCAACGCGTGCCTCCGGCACCAATGCGGTGCGGTACGGCACGATGAAAGATAATGTTTTGGGGCTAGAGGTGGTGCTGGCCGATGGGCGCGTGATTAAAACCGGTGGGCGGTCGCGCAAATCGGCCGCAGGTTATGATTTAACGCGGCTTTTTATCGGCTCGGAAGGCACGCTTGGCATCATTACCGAATTGACGCTTCGTTTGCATGGTATCCCTGAAATGATCGCTGGCGGCATTTGTTCATTTCCAACCATCCGCAATGCCTGTGACGCGGTGATCGAAACCATACAGCTTGGCATTCCGGTTGCGCGTATTGAAATGCTCGACCCATTGCAAGTCCGCGCCTGCAACGCCTATTCCAAACTTGATTTGCCGGAAGAGCCGCTATTGCTTGTTGAATTTCACGGCAGCCCCAGTGCGGTTCATGATGACGCAACCCGCTTTGCCGAAATTTGTGCCGATTATTCGCCAAGGCCTTTTTTCTGGTCTAGCGATGCGGATAAACGGCAAAAGCTTTGGAAAGCACGCCATGACGCGCTATGGGCAGGCTATGCACTTCTTCCGGGCGGCACTGGCTTTGCAACTGATGTCTGTGTTCCGATTTCGCGTTTGGCCGAATGTGTTGAGGACACAATTGCCGATATCGCGGCGCATGATCTTACCGCCCCCATTCTTGGGCATGTTGGCGACGGTAATTTCCATGTTCTACCCCTTGCCATGCCTGATGACACCGAAATGCAGGCAAAAATTGGTGCTTTTTCAAGCCGCCTGACCGAACGCGCCATTGCGCTTGGCGGCACCTGCACTGGCGAACATGGTATCGGACAGGGCAAAACCGCCTATCTTCGCGCCGAAATGGGCGGTTCAGTTGATGTTATGGCCGATATAAAGGCGACCTTTGATCCAAAACATATTTTGAACCCCGGCAAGTTATTTGGGTAGAGTTATTTGGGCGATCGGCAGATAGGCTGACAAGACTGTTGTGCCACCAAGCCGCCGTGCTGAAGTGCCACCGTGCGATTGCATCATCTTGCAGAACATCACAAATTTTTTGCGGTGATTTTCCTAGGTGGAAAATAAATTCTTTTTCGCCGCAAAAACCCTTTCTTTCAAAAAAATTCATTCTATCTATAGCGGATAGGTAACACCACATTTGGAATATCGACTGACCATGACCCAGCTTCACCCCCCCCTTGCAATGCCAGATCAGGCCGAAAAATCGCTTGCATCATGCCCCAAAGGTGGGAACAACGCCACCGATCAGGTAAAGGTGACTGCGGTTACGCATTGGACCGACAAGCTGTTTTCCTTTCAGACTGACCGCCCACCAAGCTTTCGGTTTCAATCTGGCGAATTTGCCATGATCGGCCTTGCCGATAATGACGGTAAAGCCATTACGCGCGCCTATTCGATTGCCAGCCCGCATTGGGATGATCATCTGGAATTCTATTCGATCATTGTTCCTGATGGTCCGCTAACCTCGCGGCTTCGGCATATTCAGATTGGTGATGACATTATCCTTCGCCCCAAAACCACCGGCACGTTGAATTTGGCACGGTTACGCGATGGAAAACGGTTATATTTACTGGCAACCGGCACCGGATTTGCGCCGTTTGCCTCGCTGATCCGTGACCCGGAAACCTATGAACGGTTTGATGAGGTTATTCTTGTCCATGGGTGCCGCACGATTGCCGAACTTGGCTATAGCCAAAAGATTGTTGCCGACAGCCGCGCCCATCCGCTGATTGGCGAAATAGTCACTGCCAAATTGCATTATGTGCCAAGCGTAACCCGTGAAAATTTTACCCAGACTGGCCGCATCACCACGCTTTTGGCCGATGGCAAGCTGGCCAGCAGCCTGTCACTGCCGCCGCTTGATTTGGATTCTGACCGGATTATGATTTGCGGGTCAATTGGCCTTAATCAGGATATTGCAGCGCAATTGCTGGCAAAGAATTTTCAAGAGGGCAATTTATCTAGCCCGGGCGATTATGTGATTGAACGCGCCTTTGTTGGTGACGGCATCTAATCGCTGGCGCTTGCCGTCAAGGCCTATTGACCATGTGCGGCGCAGTGATTTGCATTCGGGTTTTTGATCTGAAAGGGAAAAAGACAACACCAATAGCCAGCGGGGGCGCCGTGCCAAAACTGGCAGCTGCGAAACACGCGATCTATTTTCGATCCCGATCACAAAACGGCAAAAAAAACCGGGAAAAAATGGCGGAGGGGAAGGGATTCGAACCCCCGAAAGGAATTTCTTCCTTTAACGATTTAGCAAACCGCCGCCTTCAGCCACTCGGCCACCCCCCCGCCGGGGTCACAGGATTAGCCGGTAAATTCTTGGCCAGCTCCCATGTTCACAATACACGGCGTATGCTGCCCTTTTCCTAACTTCGATTTCCCCGACTGTCAAATACCAAAATCACCTTTTTGCCGGTTTTGACATTGCCAAAACGGGTCAAAATGCGCCACCATAAACCAGTGGTCGTCAATCGCGGCCAAGTAACCCTGAATTTGAGAAAATCGACGATGGATCAACTGGCATCAATGCGCATCTTTTTGGCGGTTGCCGAAGCCAATGCCTTAAATGGTGCCGCGCGCCAGCTTGGGCTGTCGCCATCGGCGGTTTCAAAACATGTTGCCGCCCTTGAAAACCAGCTTGGCACCCAGCTTTTCACCCGCACTACCCGCCATATTGCGCTTACCGAAGTTGGCGCAACCTATCTGGAAAATTGTCGGCAAATTCTGGCTGATCTTGACAAGGCCGATGCCGAAGCGCGAAGCGCCAGCGGCACCGTTCAGGGGCATTTGCGCGTCGAAGCCCCACCCGGTTTTGCGCATCGCCATGTGGCCCCACACCTGCCTGCTTTTTTAAAACAATTCCCGCATTTAACGATCGAATTAAAGGGCAATGACATTCCGAATGATATGATCGGGTCGGGCTTTGATCTGTCGATCCGTGTCTCGCCGCAAAGCGACCATGACCATCTTGTCTATACTGAACTTGCCCCCAACAGCCGCCGTCTTGTCGCAACCCCAAAATATCTTGCCGAAAAAGGCATACCGAAAAACCCAAATGATCTGGCACGGCATCAATTGATTACGCAAAGCGCCACGAGCAGTAGCAATTTTTGGCATTTCAAAAATGATAATGGCAAGCTAAGCACCATCCGCGTTCGCGGCAATATCATGGCTGATAATGGCGATGCGATTATTCGCGCGGTTATGAATGATGGCGGGATTGCCATGCTTCCCAATTACATGACCGCCGATTATCTTCGTGATGAGTCTTTAACAACGGTTCTGGATCAACTGGTGATGGAAGACCATCCCATCCATGCTGTTACCGTGCCAAGCCGCCATTCGATCCCGAAAATTGACGCATTTCTGGCCTATCTTCGGTCGCTTTATCAGCCAGTGCCGTATTGGGATGCGCTTGACGCGCCGCCAAGTGAGGCCGCGCGCCGCGCCGATATTTAAACCGCGTTTTTGATCACGCGCCGTCGAGCTTGCTTCGCAAAATCTGATTGACCATGCCCGGATTGGCCTGACCGCCCGATTGTTTCATCACCTGACCAACAAAAAAGCCAAATAATTTGTCTTTACCACCGCGATAATCTTCAACCTTATCCTGATTGGCGGCAAGCACCTGATCAATCAAAGCCTCGATCGCGCCGCTATCCGACACCTGCTTTAGACCCTTTTCATCGACAATGGCCGCAGCCCCCTTGCCGGTTTCGAACATATCAGCAAACACGTCTTTGGCGATACGTCCCGAAATCGTGCCATCGCTTATCAAACCAACCAGCTCGCCAAGCTTTTCAGGGCTGATCGGGCAATTTTCAAGGCTCTTGCCTGATTTATTCAATGCCCCAAACAGTTCAACCGTCATCCAATTGGCAACAAGCTTGCGATCACGGCCATCGCTGGCCGCTTCATAATAGCGGGCAGTATCACGCTCTTCGGTGATCACTGACGCATCATAGGCCGATAATCCATATTCCCCCATCAAGCGGTCACGAATGTCATCGGGCAATTCCGGCAGTGCCGAAGCCAGCGCGTCAACCTCGTCTTGTGTAACGATCATCGGCAATAGATCAGGATCGGGGAAATAACGGTAATCATGCGCATCTTCTTTGCTTCGCATTGTCCGTGTTGTCCCGGTGGCGGTATCAAATAATCGGGTTTCCTGATCAATCGCGCCGCCATCTTCGATAATTTCAATCTGACGGGCAACTTCGTAATCAATCGCCGCCTGAATAAACCGAAGCGAATTCAGGTTTTTGGTCTCGGTTCGTGTGCCAAGCGGGCCGCCTGGGCGGCGCACCGACACATTTACATCGGCCCGCAGCGAGCCTTCTTCCATATTACCATCACAAGTGCCGAGATAGCGCAAGATAGACCTTAATTTGCGGACATAGGCCGCCGCTTCGGCAGCCGAGCGCATGTCCGGCCGCGAAACGATTTCCATCAGGGCAACGCCAGTCCGGTTCAGATCGATATAGCTTTTCGTTGGATGCTGATCATGCATTGATTTGCCAGCATCTTGCTCAAGATGCAGCCGTTCAATGCCAATATCGCGCGTACTGCCATCGGCCATGACGATCCGCAAAGAGCCTTCGCCAACAATCGGGTCTTTGAACTGGCTAATCTGATAGCCTTGTGGCAAATCGGCGTAAAAATAGTTTTTACGGTCAAAAACGCTTGTCAGATTGATTTGCGCTTTCAGGCCAAGGCCGGTGCGAATGGCCTGATAGACACATTCCCGATTGATCACCGGCAGCATGCCCGGCATTGCCGCATCGACAAGTGACACATTTTCATTTGGTGCTGATCCAAAGCTGGCGGATGCGCCGGAAAATAATTTAGCATTGCTGCTGACCTGCGCATGAACTTCAAGGCCGATCACGACCTCCCAGTCTCCGGTGCGCCCTGTTACAAGATCGCTCATGCTGCGCCTCCTGCCATGCGTGCTGGTGTCATGGTAAATCCGGCTGCCTGTTCAAGAACCCCTGCCACACGGTAAAGGCTGGCCTCATCAAATGGCCGGCCAAGCACCTGTAGCCCAAGCGGCAGGCCGTCACTTGTCACCCCACCGGGAACCGCAATCCCCGGAAGACCAGCAAGATTTGCCGGCACGGTGAAAACATCATTCAAAAAATTGGTCACTGGATCATCAATTTTGCGGCCAACCGGAAAGGCGGCGGATGGCGTTGCGGGGGTCAGAAGCGCATCAACAGTTTGGAAAGCCGCGTCAAAATCGCCCTTGATAAGACGGCGGACTTTCTGCGCTTTCAGATAATAGGCGTCATAATAGCCTGCCGACAAAACATAAGTGCCGATCATGATGCGGCGCTGAACCTCTTCGCCAAAACCGGCGGCGCGCGTGGCCTCATACATGCCGTCAAGCGTTTCGGCGTCAACCCGCATGCCATAACGAACACCGTCATAGCGGGCAAGGTTTGATGAGGCTTCGGCTGGTGCAATGATGTAATAGGCGGGAAGCGCATATTTGGTATGCGGCAGTGAAACATCAATCAGCTCGGCGCCTGCATCGCGAAGCCATGCTTGCCCCTGCTCCCACAAAGTAACAACTTCGCTATCCATGCCATCCATGACATATTCTTTTGGCACGCCAATTTTCATGCCCTTGACCCCATCGCCAACAGCCCCGATCAAATCTTGAAGCGGGGTCTGTGTTGAGGTTGAGTCCTTGGCATCATGGCTGGCCATTGCCGTCATCATCAAAGCATTATCAGCCACCGTGCGGGTAAATGGCCCCGCCTGATCAAGTGACGATGCAAAGGCGACAATGCCCCAACGCGAACAACGGCCATAGGTTGGTTTTAACCCAACAACACCGCAAAAAGCGGCTGGCTGGCGGATTGAACCGCCAGTATCGGTTCCGGTTGCCAAAAGCGCCGACCGCGCGGCGACGGCAGATGCCGATCCGCCAGATGATCCACCCGGAACAAGATCGACTTTATCCTTGCCCTGCCACGGATTGATTGCCGGCCCATAGGCACTGGTTTCATTGCCAGATCCCATGGCAAATTCATCACAATTCAGTTTGCCAAGCATAACCCCGCCAGCCGCCCAAAGATTGGCGGTAACAGTGCTTTCATAAGGCGGCACAAACCCTTTCAAAATATTCGAACAAGCTGTGCTGCTAATGCCCTTGGTGCAGAACAAATCTTTCACACCAACTGGCAAGCCTTCAAGCAAGCCCGCCGCCCCAGCGGCAATGCGCTTATCCGATTCAGCCGCCATTGCAAGCGCATGATCAGCCGTCAAAGCCACATAATTATTCAAACCAGCCGTGGCTTCAGCCGCACCAAGATACGCCGTGGTAAGCTCAACCGACGAAATTGCTTTCTTGTCCAGCGCTTCGCGCGCGGCAACCGCATTCAAACCCAGTAAATCAGACATTATTCAACAACCTTTGGCACGACAAAAAAGCCACTAGCGCCCTCTGGAACATTGGAAAGGACATCATCAAGACGGTTCCCGTCAGTCACGACATCATCGCGCATCGGCAAGGCATGACCGGTAACGCTTGCCAATGGCTCAACATTGTCGGTATTTACTTCATCAAGTTCGGCAATCCAGTTCAGAATGCCATTTAATTCGGCGGCAAGAGGCTCGAGACGTTCATCTGGAACATTAATTCGGGCCAGACGCGCGATTTTTGCCACTGTGGTCTTGTCAACGGACATGTCACTGTGCTTTTTGCTGTTACGAGGAAAAATTCAATTGGTGACTTATCACTCAGCATGACAATCTGCAAGATAAACGATGTAAACGCGATGATTTCAACAGGCCAACGCCTGCTTGGACTTGATATTGGCAAGAAAACCATCGGCCTTGCCTTGTCCGATGCCGGGCTGAAAATCGCCTCGCCAGTGAAAATTCTCTATCGCACCAAATTCACCCCCGATGTCGAGTCTCTTTTCAAGCTGATTGATGACAAGTCAGTTGGTGGGTTGGTGCTTGGCTGGCCAGTGAATATGGATGGCAGCATTGGCCCGCGCTGTGATTCGGTTCGTGATTTTGCGCATGCGCTAATGAAAATCAGGGATATGCCGATTGCGTTTCAAGATGAAAGGCTGTCAACGCGCGCCGTGGAAAGCGCGATGATCGCTGCCGATATGACCCGCGCTAAACGCGCCGTGCGCCGTGATGCCCTTGCTGCCTGCTGGATTTTGCAATCGGCGCTTGATGCGATAAATGACGAGGCGTCACGCAATCAAGCCACATCGACAAGCATAAACGACTAAAAGGCCTGCCTTTTGGCTTTTCAATCTTGCATTTAACGCTAGACCAGCGCGACCGGTTACGGTAATAAACTGGCTTCATGACCAAGCAGGACTCCAAAGGCGTTCATTCGCACGAAACAACCGGCCCTGTCGCCCTGACCAGCCGGCATCTGCTTGGCATTGAAGGCATGTCCCCCATTGAAATCCGAAGCCTGCTCGATCGCGGTCATATGTTTGCCGACAATCCCCATGAAGGGGTTAGCGATGCGCTGAAGGGCAAAACAATCATCAACCTGTTTTATGAGAACTCAACGCGAACCCGTGTTTCTTTCGAACTTGCCGCCAAACGGCTAGGCGGATCGGTTCTTAATATTGCGGTTGCCGGATCATCGGTCAAAAAAGGCGAAACGCTGCTTGATACGGCGACAACGCTGAATGCGATGCATCCTGATATTCTGGTGATCCGTCATAATTGCTCGGGCGCGGCGCTGCTGCTAAGCCAGCATGTTGATGCGGCGGTGATCAATGCTGGTGATGGTCGCCATGAACACCCAACCCAAGCCTTGCTTGACGCGCTGACAATTCGCCGGCGCATTGGCCGGATTGAAGGGCTGAAAATTGCCATTTGTGGCGATATCGCCAACAGCCGTGTCGCGAGGTCAAATATCCATCTTCTTGGCACGCTTGGTGCTGAATTGCGGCTTGTCTGTCCGGTGACCCTACTTCCTGCCGATATCGGCAATATGGGCGTTTCGGTCTATACTGATTTTGAGGCAGGCATTGAAGGCTGTGACATTGTGATGATGCTGCGCCTGCAAACCGAACGTATGGCCGGAACCGAAACGCCGTCACAGCGTGAATATTTCAACCTGTTTGGCCTTGATAGCGGCAAATTGATGCGCGCCGCGCCAAAAGCATTGGTCATGCATCCAGGACCGATGAATCGCGGTGTTGAAATTGACTCGGCAACGGCGGATGATGTGGAAAAAAGCCTAATCCGAACACAGGTGGAAATGGGCGTTGCTGCCCGCATGGCCTGTCTTGAAGCTTTGGTAACGAGGCAAACATGACCGCGATCCGTTTTTTCAACGCCCATATTATTGACCCGTCGCAATCAATTGACGGCATTGGATATCTCGATGTTGTTAACGGTGTTGTTGACGCCATCGGGCTTGGCACGCCGCCAAAAACCGGAAAATTTGAACAGGTGATTGATTGCAAATCATCCTGCCTGTCGCCCGGCCTTGTTGATATGCGCGTTCAACCGGCCGATCCGGGATCAGAACATCTCGAAAGCCTTGCCACATTATTGGCCGCTGCTGCCAATGGCGGTATCACCGCCTTGGCCTGTCTTCCCGACACACGGCCCGTCATTGATGAGGCCAGCGCCATTGATTCGCTATGCCTTCGCGCGTCACGCATTGGCGGCTCTCGGCTTTACGCTTATGGCGCGGCAACAAAATCACTGGCTGGCACCGAAATGGCTGAATTGGGGCTGATGGCCGAAGCGGGTGCCATTGGATTTACCAACAGCACAACATCAATTAATGACAGCCTGATTATGCGCCGCCTACTTGCCTATAGCAGCATGCTCGACAAGCCATTTATCCAGCATTGCGAAGATCATGCGCTGACCGCAAATAGCGAAATGAATGAAGGCGAGACATCGACAAGGCTTGGCCTTCTTGGCAGCCCAAGCGAAGCTGAAGTGATCATCATTGATCGTGATCTGCATCTGCTTCGGCGTACCGATGCCCGCTATCATGTTGCCCATATCTCAACGCGCGCCGGAATCGAGGCGGTTCGCCAAGCCAAAGCCGAAGGTCTGGCTGTTACCGCCGATACATCCCCGCCCTATTTCCTGCTCAATGAACTGGCCATCAGCACCTATAACACCGCGTTCAAGCTATCGCCGCCATTGCGAAGCGAAGATGACCGCCAAGCAGTGATCGAAGGTCTTGCCGATGGAACGATTGATGCAATTTCTTCCGATCATATGCCGGTTGACCGCGACGCCAAAATGCAGCCCTTTGGACCAGCACAGCCTGGCGCATCAGGCGTTGATACCTTGCTGGCGCTTAGCCTTACCCTTGTCCATCAGGGCCATATCTCCATGACCCGCATGATCGAGGCGCTTAGCCTCGCACCAGCGTCTATTCTGGACATGACGGGTGGCACGCTAAGCCCGGGCGGTGCCGCCGATTTCATCTTGTTCCGGCCCAATAGTAGCTGGATCATTGCCGGGGCGAATTTCAAATCAGACTCGCGGATCACACCTTTTGAGTCGCATCCGGTGCAAGGCATTGTCGACGCGACCTATGTCGATGGTGCTGCCATATTCCTGCGCCAATAAACTGGCCGGAACAGCTTTAATCAGGAACGATAATTAAATGTTTGATGATGTCGGGTCGGTTTTTCTTGTCGCGTGTTTTTCCTATGGGCTTGGCAGCATTCCGTTTGGCTTGATTCTAACGAAAATGGCTGGTGCTGGTGATATCCGGCAAATCGGTTCTGGTAATATTGGCGCAACAAATGTGCTGCGAACCGGCAATAAAAAACTAGCCATTGCAACCTTGATTTGTGACGCCAGCAAAGGTGTTGGCGTGGTTTGGCTTGTTGGTCAGACAACCACCCCAGCCCTGACAGCCCTTGCCAGCATCCTTGTCGTTGCCGGCCATTGTTTCCCAATTTGGCTGAAATTCAATGGCGGCAAGGGCGTTGCCACCAGCCTTGCCGTTATGGCCGCGCTTGATCTGCGACTTGGTGCGGTTTTTGTATTTGTCTGGCTGTTAACTGCGTTTTTGTCGTGCTATTCGTCATTATCGGCATTATTGGCGATGGCGGCGTGTGTCGTGGCGGGGTTTGCCTTGCTTGACTCCACCATGATCAAAATTGCCATTTTGGTGCTTGGTGGCATTGTGTGGAGCCGTCACCACACAAATATTGGTCGTCTTTTATCGGGTACCGAAACCAAAATCGGCGCAAAAAAATCCTAAAATACCCAACCGAAAGGATAATCCTTTTCGGTTAACTGTTTGTTAAATCAGTGCCTTTAAGATTTAGGCATGGATGAACGTGAAAAACTGGCGCGGATCAGGTTGATCCAAACGCGCCATATCGGGCCAATGACATTCAGTCTTTTGATTCAGCGTTATGGGAGCGCCCTTGCCGCGCTTGCTGCGATTCCTGATCTTGCCGCGCGTGGGGGACGCAAACTGTCAATCGCAAGCCTTGCCGATGCCAAGGCCGAACTTGCTGCGAATGATGATGCTGGTGCCAGACTGATCTGGCGGGACAGCGATTCCTACCCGCTTCGTTTGGCGCAATTTGATGACGCGCCGGTCACTTTATCGACGCGAGGCAATCTGCATTTGCTGCACAAACCGATGATTGCGCTTGTTGGGGCGCGCAATGCTTCGATCAATGCCATTCGCCATGCTGAAACGCTGGCGCGCGAACTTGGCGAGGCAGGCTATGTGATTGTGTCGGGCATGGCACGCGGTATTGATGCCGCTGCCCATCGCGGTGCCATGGCAACGGGCACGGTTGGGGTGATTGCTGGCGGCATTGATATTATCTATCCACCGGAAAATCGCGCCCTGTTTCAGCAGATTGTTGACGAAGGATTGCTGTTGGCCGAGATGCGCCCAGGAACCGCGCCGACCCCGCGTCATTTTCCAACACGCAACCGGATTATTGCCAGCCTTGCGCTTGGGGTTGTGGTGATCGAGGCAGCGGCCAAATCAGGATCATTGATCACCGCGCGTGAGGCTGGTGAACGCGGCAGTGAAGTGATGGCCATTCCGGGATCGCCGCTTGATCCAAGATCAAATGGGTGCAACCAGCTTATCCGCGATGGTGCCACCCTTGTGCAAAATGCGGCTGATATCATCGAGGCGGTAGGCCAGAACCGCACCGTCGAAGTTCCCCCGAAAAAGACAATATGGGTGGAAATGCCACAAACAACTTTTTCCGACGAAGACATTTCAAAATGCCGCGAGATTATCATTTCAGGGCTTGGCGGCGAGCCGGTTGATGTTGACGATTTGATTGCGTGGTGCGACCAGCCATCGGCGGTTGTCTGGGCAGCTATTCTTGAGTTGGAATTGGCGGGTCAGTTAACCCGTCATTATGGCAATCGCGTATCACGCCAATTTGAATTTTGATGGATTTGATTGGCGCATCAGCGGCCAATAACAACAGTCAACCAGCCATGCGATCAGGCTGAAATGCCCTCAAAACAGGCTAAATTCCAAAAAAACCACGAGAAATTTTGACAAAACCCATTTTTGCCTTTATCGCAAGCCCTTCACAATATAGTAGGGACAAGTGATGAAAGTCGTCGTTGTCGAATCTCCAGCCAAGGCCAAGACCATCAACCGTTACCTCGGTGATGGCTATAAGGTGCTTGCGTCTTATGGTCATGTTTGCGATTTGCCAAGCAAGGATGGGTCCGTTCTGCCTGACAATGACTTTGAGATGAAATGGCAGATTTCGAGCGGGTCTGAAAAACATCTAAAAGACATCATTGCCGCACTAAAGGGTGCGGATAAATTGATCCTTGCGACTGACCCTGACCGCGAAGGCGAGGCCATTAGCTGGCATGTTCTCGAACAGCTGAAAGGCACGAAACATCTAAATGGTGTTGATGTTGAGCGGGTTGTCTTTAACGAGGTTACCAAAACCGCCATTCTTGCCGCTATGGATAATCCGCGTCAGTTGGATGTTGAACTGATTGATGCTTACCGGGCGCGGCGTGCGCTTGATTATCTTGTTGGCTTTTCAATTTCACCCGTTTTATGGCGCAAATTGCCCGGATCAAAATCTGCTGGGCGCGTGCAATCGGTTGCGCTGCGGCTGATTTGCGAGCGCGAAGCCGAAATCGAAGCCTTTCAGTCACAGGAATATTGGAGTGTTGAAGCTGCGCTAGGCCTTGCTAGTGGTGATAATTTCACGGCGCGGCTCACCCATTTGGACGGCACCAAGCTTGGCAAGCTTGATATCACATCCGAAGCCCACGCCACCCAAGCCGTCACCGCCATTTCAGCCGCAAAGCTTGCTGTTCAAAACGTTGAGACCAAGCGTGTGCGCCGCAACCCGCAGCCACCTTTTACCACATCAACCCTTCAGCAAGAAGCCTCGCGCAAGCTTGGCTTTTCCGCAAGTCGCACAATGCAGATCGCGCAAAAGCTGTATGAGGGCATTAATATTGGCAGCGAAACCACCGGCCTGATCACCTATATGCGAACCGATGGTGTTCAGCTAGGCGGCGAAGCGATTGCCTCGATCCGCCAGAATATCGACCAGAATTTCGGCAAGCGTTACCTGCCAGATGCGCCGCGCGTCTATAAAACCAAGGCGGCAAATGCGCAAGAAGCGCATGAAGCGATCCGCCCTACCGAAATTGCGCGCCACCCAAATGAAATGCGCGCCTTTCTTGATCATGACCAGTCGCGGCTTTATGAATTGATCTGGAAACGCGCCATTGCCAGCCAGATGCAATCGGCCGAGCTTGATCAGACCGGTATTGATATCGGTGATGCGGCAAACAGCGTTACCCTGCGCGCCAGCGGTCAGGTGATGGTTTTTGACGGCTTTTTATCGGTTTACCGCGAAAGCAAAGACGCCGCCCAAGACAATGGCAATGCTGACAAGGCCAATGGTGAAGGCGACGATAATACCGCCCTTTTGCCAAGCATGGCCAAAGGTGATCAGCTTACCACCCATAGCGTCACGCCGGAACAGCATTTCACCCAACCGCCACCGCGCTTTACCGATGCCAGCCTTGTCAAACGGATGGAAGAACTAGGCATTGGCCGTCCATCAACCTATGCGTCGATCATTCAGGTTTTGCAAAACCGCGATTATGTCATCAAGGATAAAGGCCGGTTCACGCCCGAAGATCGGGGTCGGTTGGTCTCGACCTTCCTTGGCAATTTCTTTGATCGCTATGTTGAATATGATTTCACTGCCCAGCTTGAAACCCAGCTTGATGAAGTTTCGGCCGGAAATCTTGATTGGAAAACGCTGCTAGCGCATTTCTGGGGTGATTTCAAAACTGCCATTGACGGCACCAAAGATTTGACCATCACCAATGTTCTTGATGTTCTTGACGAAGAATTGGGGCCACATTTCTTTCAGGCTGATGAAACGGGCGCGTTAAAACGAAGCTGCCCGAATTGTGATAATGGGCGTCTTGGTCTAAAGCTTGGCAAATTCGGCGCCTTTGTTGGTTGTTCAAACTATCCGGAATGCAAATTCACCCGCCAGCTAGCAAACCAGAATGACAATGCTGATGGTGACGCGCCCCTGACCGATAAAGAGCTTGGGCCTGATCCGGTTTCGGGTCTTCCTGTCTATTTGCGGAACGGACCTTATGGGCCTTATGTGCAAATTGGCGACCCTGAAACCAAAAAACCAAAACGCGCCTCCTTGCCAAAAGGCACGAGTGCATCATCGCTGGATTTGGAAGCTGCGCTTGGCTTGCTGGCGTTGCCACGCGATATCGAGCCGCACCCCGAAACCGGTGATATGATCCAAGCTGGTCTTGGCCGGTTTGGCCCCTATCTAAAATATCAGGGAAAATTTACCAGTCTTGCACCCGATGATGACGTTCTTGAAATCGGCATCAACCGTGCTGTTGATCTTCTTGCTGAAGCCGCCAAAAAGGCCGGACGCTTGCTTGGCACGCATCCATCTGGTGGTGAAGTCCATGTCAAAAAAGGCCGGTTCGGCCCCTATGTCGAACATAACAAGCTTCGTGCCACCTTGGGCAAAGCGCATGACATTGCCGATATCAGCCTTGAAACCGCGCTAGAGTTGCTCGCCGCCAAGGCGGCCAAAGGGCCCGCAACAGCAAAGAAAGCGGCACCGAAGAAAAAAGCTGCCGCCAAAAAGACAGCGACCAAAAAGACAGCGACCAAAAAAGCTACTGCCAAAAAAGCTACTGCCAAAAAAGCCGCTGCCAAAAAAACGGCTGACAAGCAGAAAGCGGTCTAGATGGCGCGCAAACCGGGTGACTCCCGCCCAGATAATGCGCCAGAAAAACTGGCTATGCCCGATGAGGCATCGGTTCTTGACTATATTAACAGCTGCGCTGTCCCGCCAAGCCTTCGCGACATCACGCGCGCCTTTAAAATTGGGCAGGATCAACGCGCTTCGATGCGCCGGATGCTGCGCGATATGGCCGAACGCGGCATTCTGGCCGGCGATCGCCGCGGCATTGCCGCCCCCGACACTTTACCTGAAATTGCCGTTCTTGAGCTCATCGATTTTGACGATAATGGCGATGGCATGGCGCGTCAGGCCGGAAATGAGAATGAAAACCAGCCTGAAATTCGCGTCATCCTCAGCCGCCGCGCAGGACGTGCGCCCGCTGCTGGCCAGCAGGTGCTTGCTCGCCTTGCCCGTGTTGGTCCCGCCTTATATGAGGCGCGCATCATCCGCGTTCTTGATCGCCAGCAAAAGCGTCTTTTTGGCGTTGTTGTTCCCGCCGGCAAAGGGTTTCGCCTGCAACCGGCTGATCGCGGCAAACGTGACAGCCTTGTTTTAACGGCACATGATAAAATCACCCTCAAGGCTGGCGATCTGGTCGAGGCTGAATTACTGCCCTCACGCGGTTATATTGGCAAAAATGCACGGGTCATCGCCAATCTTGGCAATGCCGGATCACCTGGTGCTTTCAGCGCGCTAGCCCTTGCCGAATTTAGCATCAGACATCAATTTCCCGATGCGACAATCAGCGAATCACAGGGCTTGAAAATCCCGCCGGTAAAAGGCCGGCGTGACCTTCGCGATCACCCGCTTGTGACGATTGACGGGGCTGATGCGCGGGATTTTGACGATGCGGTTTTTGCCGAACCAGCCGAAAATGGCGGTTGGCGTCTTCTTATTGCCATTGCCGATGTATCGCATTACGTCCGCCCTGACAGCGCGCTTGATCAGGAAGCGCGCAAACGCGGCAATTCGGTCTATCTTCCCGATCGTGTTGTGCCAATGCTTCCCGAGGCGATTTCGAATGATCTTTGCTCGCTGCGGCCGCATGAAGACCGCGCGGTGATGGTTGCCGAAATTCAGATTGATAAAAATGGCAAACGCCTATCGCATCACATTGAGCGCGCCTTGATCCAGTCACATGCTCGATTGACCTATGATCAGGTTCAGGCGGTTTTTGATGGGGTGATGGATGAGGCTGATTGCGATGTACCGCATGGCTGCCTTCACGCGCTGTTCGGTGCATGGCGGGCGCTTGATCAAGACCGGCAAGACCGCGAACCGCTGGCACTGAACCTAAAGGAACGCCGCGTTGTGATGGATGAAACCGGCAAAGCCATTGCCATCTCCCAAAGGTCGCAAACCGAATCGCAACGTTTAATCGAAGATTTCATGATTGCGGCGAATGTCGCAGCGGCCGATAGCTTGATTGCCAGCCGCCAACCATGCGTTTTTCGCGTCCATGACACGCCCGACCCCAAAAAGGCGGCCACCCTTTCCAAGCTTGCTGAATCTGTTGGTGGCAATTTCACCACCGGACAGGTGCTTCGCCCCCATCATTTCAACAAGATTCTGGCGCTTGCCGAAAACACTCCTGATGCTTTAACGGTGAATGAAGCGGTTTTGCGAAGTCAGGCAAAAGCTGTCTATAGCATCGATAATATCGGGCATTTTGGATTATCACTTCGCAATTATGCGCATTTCACCTCGCCAATCAGGCGTTATGCTGATCTGCTTGTCCATCGCGCGCTTGTCGACGCCGCCGCGGGCCGAAAAACCGGCCCAAAGGACGGCTTGAACGGCATGCCGCTTGATCAGATTGCCGAAATTTGCACGCATATTTCCGAAACCGAGGCCAATGCAGCCGCAGCCGAACGCCGAACCATTGACCGTTTTGCCGCCGCCCTGTTTGAAGCGCGGCTTGGCGCGGTGGTTGATGGCGTAATTGTTGCCATTACCGGTTTTGGAGCTTTTATCCGGCTTGAAGATGGTGCCGCTGACGGATTATTGCCGCTGAACGGCTTTCCTGACGATTTTTATGACTATGATGAGGCGGCGCAATCGCTCGACGGGCGGCATAACGGCTGGCGCTTTGTCATGGGGCTGTCTTTGCGGGTCAAAGTGACCGAGGTCACACCAGTATCAGGCGGCATTCTTTTGGAATGGGTTGAAGGCGGCCTGCAAAGCGAGACACCTGCCCGCAAATCAGCAAAATACGCAAAAAAACATGGTGCCAACAGATCGGGACGCGGTGCTAGAACAAAGTCGGCCAATGGTCGCAATGCGTCAGGGCATGGCAAAGGGTCGAAACGAAAAAGACGATGATCTGCGCTTGACATTTGTTGCGATTTACCCCAATTTGCGCGCAGTTTTCCAAGACGGGTCCAACCAAAGACCCCTAATTTAGGAGTATGTGTCATGGCGAAGCCAGCGACCCTGCAAATCAAACTCGTAAGCACAGCTGACACTGGTTACTTTTATGTGACCAAAAAGAATCCTCGCACCAAGCCTGAAAAGCTTGAGCTGAAGAAGTATGACCCACGCGCCCGCAAGCATGTCATCTTCCGCGAATCAAAAATCAAATAGCCTGACAATCGGGCCAAAAGGCCGGATATGTATTTAGGGCTATCAATTGAAAATAGCGTGATAAACGCCGCCATCCTAAACGATGGCGGTGATTTTGTTTGGCAAGAAAGCCACAGCCTTGACCATGACAAAATGGCCAATTTGCTGGAAATTTGCGGTTCTCTGGTTGCAAATGCGGCCAAAGCGCATCCCAGCCTGTCCCAATCCATCGCGGTTAGCGCACAAGGCGGCTTTATCGGCCAGCCAAGCCCGCCTGATGGCCTGAAATGCCTTGCGGGAACAGATTTAAAGGCAAATCTGCAAGCCAGTCTCGGACGTGCTGTTGCCTTGGCAAGCCCCGGACAAGCCCTCGCCCTTTATGAAAGCCGTTTTGGCGCGGCAAAAGATAGCGCCGTTGCCTGCGCTCTTTATCTGGATAATCATGTTTTTGGCGGCGTTACTTTTGGTCAAAAACTATGGCGCGGAGCCAACCGCATTGTTGGCGCATGGGGTCATACCCCACTTGCCTGGCCAGTGCCGCACGAACTTGATGGGCGCGATTGCTGGTGTGGACGCAACGGATGCCTTGATTGTTTTTTGTCGCTTGGCGGGTTGGAAACCGAGTATCACAATATCACCCAGACACGCCTTGATATCAAAGCGATTGCCGCCGCCGCCGATGCTAGCGATCTGGTCGCGTCAAGCGTTTTGCAGGTCTTGGATGACCGCATTGGCCGCACCACGGCGATGATCATCAATATGTTTGATCCTGATGTGATTGTTCTTGGCGGACGCCTTGCCGGGCTTGACCGGCTTTACCAAAATGTGCCGCGCAAATGGCCCGGCTATCTTTTGGTTGAACGCAATGAAACGAAATTGCAAAAAGCCAATCAAGACGCATTTACATTGGCCAAAGGCACAGCCTGTCTCGCCACCGATCCAGCCATCTAGCCATCACCCTGTCAATTGCGATCACAATCAGCAATTAGGGACAGGTTGGCGTTTCGATGCTTTCCAGCTTTAACAATTCGGCAATGATGGTAAAGTCACCATAATCAATGACATATCGGCGAATCACGCCATTTGGCTGCACCGAATATTGAATTTCATATTCAGGTGCGGCCGCTGTTGCCGCTGGTTTGAAATAGGCAACCTGAACTGGCCAATAGCCATCTTGGCCAAATTCACCCATCTGAATGGCCGCCTCTTCACCGCGCCACCCGCCAATAACCGTATTGGTCGATAACAGCGCATCATCAGGCTTGGCACCGGTAAATACTGACGCGGCAAGCATGGTTTTGCCATTTTTTGCGCTATCAATAATGGCATTCAAATGCCGCATTGGAAAATAAGTGTCGGCTGGTAAAGCCACCGCCACCTCATCAGATATTGAAAAATACGCATCACCGCCGCCAGATTTTATTTCGGCAAAGCCACCAAAATCTTTTGCCGCTTCAAAGCTGCTATTTTCGCTGATCTCGAAACTATACATATCGCCTTTGTCGGATTCCCACGATTCAAAGCGCGACAAAATCCGGTCACGACTGCCTTCTTGGCCACCAAATTCAATCAGATATTCTTCGTTAGAACGCCATCCATCGCAATCACGATCAAGCGTAAATGCCGATCGGCCACTGACGGCTTGCACATTTGAGTTCTGGTCAGCCACACCAAGCTGCATTTCATAAAATGCGCGATGCGGCGTCACCGTTGCGGCAACAGCCTGATTGCCAAGGCCGAGAGCGCCTAACAACATCACGAGGGCTGTTGTGGCGTTTTTGATCTTTTCAGATGGGTTTTGAATTTTTGTCATACTTAAGATTTAAGAGCGCAATTCGATGAAATCAATAGGTTTGCCTTTCAGAATCGTGCTTTTTGCCGTATATCATCGGGGACGAAGCGAGGTAATAAATGAAACGACATGCCAGCCAAGCGAGAAGCGATAACGCAAATGTGCCAAAGGCAGCACCCCCTATCGCCACAAATGACGATTTGAACGCCATCTTAAAACAATATCAAAATGCCAAATTTTTGGCGGTCGATACCGAATTTCTGCGCGAGCGCACCTATTACCCTCAATTATGTCTGATCCAGATCAGCGATGGCGTTGATGCTGTTGCGATTGACCCGCTTGCCCCCAATCTTGACCTAAACCCGCTTTGGGATTTGATGCGCAATCAAAATATCACCAAAGTGTTTCACGCTGGCAATCAGGATATGGAAATCTTTTTGCATCTGATGGGCAGTCTGCCCGCACCGATCTATGACACCCAGATTGCGGCGATGGTTTGCGGGCTTGGCGATCAGGTTGGCTATGACAAGCTGGTCAAGGCCATGCTGAACCATGATATCGATAAAACTTCACGCTTTACCGATTGGTCAAAACGCCCCTTGAGCAACCGCCAGATTGTCTATGCGCTTGATGATGTGATCTATCTTGCGAAATTATATCCCCTGATGCGCAGCAGACTGGAAGCCGAAAACCGCAGCCATTGGCTTGATGAGGAATATGCCAAATCAAATGATCCGGCGACTTATGTCACCGCGCCCGATGCCGCATGGCAAAAGCTCAAAGTGCGGAATATGCGTCCGGCACCATTATTGCGCCTGATGCATCTAGCAGCATGGCGTGAAAGAGAAGCGCAAAGTCGTGATTTGCCAAGAAACAGGGTAATCCGTGACGAAACCTTGATTGATCTTGCCGGATCAAACCCGAAAGACCGGAAAGATTATGCCAATATCCGCAATTTTCCGGGTGGCAAAGATGGCAAGCTGGTTGCCCCAATCAGCAAGGTTTTGGACATGGTTGCTGCCATGCCGCCATCATCGCTTCCCGAAGCAGAAAAACGCGGCCCAGCAAAACGCCCACCTGCCGCGGTGATGGAACTTCTTCGGGTGCTACTAAAACATGTGACCGACAAGCATGATATCGCGCCAAGATTGATTGCCTCAGCCGAAGAATTAGAATTGCTGGCAAGTGATGATGACGCACCGATCCGCGCATTGAATGGATGGCGACGCGAAATTTTTGGTGATCTGGCATTGCGCCTAAAACAGGGTGAAATTGCCCTTGCCGTCAAAAAGGGTCGCATCATTCTCATCGAAAATAACGGCTAGGCCGATATGGCCATGATGCCCAGCTATGGCAATTCGTCAAGCATGGCGCGCGCCAGCGGCACCGACAATGGTTTGCGCTCGGCCATTGATCGGCGGTCAAGCGCGCTAGCAATGTTTTGAACAGCACTGAATGACCGTTCCATGCGCCCCACAAGATAAGTCAGCAGTGACGGCGATGCCAGCATTTGCCGATCGGCAAAATATTTATCCAACAGCGCATAAAGCAAATCATCATCAGGCAAATCAATACGCGCCATATTCACCGACCGCATGCGTGACCGCAAATCGGGCAATTGCCAATCCATTTGCCCAACGGGCGTTTGTGACAGCAAAAGCAACCCGCCCTGATCAGCCGCACAGCGATTGAAGAAATGAAATAAGGCTTCTTCATTCCAATTGTCATCGGACTCGATATTGTCAAAAACATAAAAGGCGGGTTCGGGCGGCATCTGTTCTGCCTCTAACCGCACAAAATGATGGCAATCACCGATAAGCGATCGCCAGATTGCCGCAAGATGCGATTTTCCCGCGCCTGATGGCCCAACAAGATTTAGCGCCCGACAACTGCCCCGCCAATCCGGCCATTGGTCAATTGAGGCCACGGCCAAGGCATTGCAATCACTGACAATAAAATCAGCACGCCCAGCCACCTGGCGAAAGGGCAATTCAAGCGGTAATTGTTTCATGTCAATTGATCCATCGCCCTAGCTGTTTTTCGGCTTGGCTTTGATCAGCAGACGACCATCATCATCGACAAGCTCTAGCTTATGCGCGGCAAGCGCATTGCCCAAGGCTTCGCGCGATCCGACAAGCCGCAAAACAACCTGTCCGCCCTTTGTATCAAGCGACAAGATGTCATAGCTTTGAATCACCGCCACCTCATTCAATGCCGTCAGGCGCTTTGCCCAGTCCTTGACCGACGACACGGGCATAAAAACCGTTAAATAATCAGCGACAGCTCCATCAATCAGATTAGCCATATGCCAGCTTGAATCCATCTTGGCAATGATTTTCCGGCGCATTTCATCAAGACCGTCCTGATCAAGATTGGTCAATATCATCTGATCGCCATAGAGAATATCGGTCAGCAATTGACCATTTTTATCAAATAGCCGTGCGGTGATTGTGATTACGGGCTTTGAACCATCATAATCGAGGGCCGCCATCACCACCATTATCTGTTCGGCTTTGACAAGGCTGGCAGCAGCCGCCAATTTGACCGAATTGGCATCAGCTAGATCTTCACCGCGAAACTGGCGCTCATTGATCAAATTGCGATCAAGCTGGCGCAATGATAACAGGCCGTTGTAAGACGCCACCGCATCCCACCAACCCGCAAGCCATTTATTGTCACGATACCATGCCCGCGCACCATCTGGGCCTTTCCAGACAGGCACAACCAGAATGGGCGGGCTCTGCAGTTCTGACCATTGCAATCCGGCAGCGATCATCGCTTGGCGCAGACGTGCCGCGTCAAAACAGAAATCCAGCGTTGCGATATAGCGTTGCTCCAGATTATTTTCTTCAACAATATGGGTGAAATCGGAAAAATCATCGAGATCATGCGCCGCCGTGAATTGCGCCTGACCTTCGGCGGTTGGCAGCAATCGATCCAAAACAATTGCAAAGGCGCGTTCGGCGGCATTGCGAATTCCCATATCGCGCGCTTTTGACGCATTTTCGGCGCGTTGGTCAATGCGAACGCCAGCAACACCAAATATCGGCTCATTGCAGCGATTATTGGCCGCCAAAGCCGGTTCACTGATGGCAAGGCCAAGTGTCAAAACCACCAGCAATCTGGACGGGTGGCGAAATAGTGTGGTTAAGTGAAAGATAAATGCTGCACGCATGTCGTCCAATGCCTATTATGCGGGTTGATTCTCTGCCAGTTTTGAAACTGCCAAACCGAATTGCTTAAAGTCTTATATCATTCCTAATCATCGAGGCCAGCATGTCTAGCGGACAAAAACAACCTAAATCCCTTAAATATAGCGACGCTGGTGTGGATATTGATGAAGGCGATGCGCTGATTGGGGATATTGCCCCGCATGCCAAACGGACAAAACGCGCAGGTGCCAGCACCGACCTTGGCGGGTTTGGCGGTCTGTTTGATACCAAGGCAGCCGGTTTCCATGACCCCATTTTGGTTGCAGCCACCGATGGGGTTGGCACCAAGTTGGAGCTTGCCAAAACCACCGGATTACATCGCGGCGTTGGCATTGATCTTGTTGCCATGTGTGCAAATGATATTTTGGCTCAAGGTGCAATGCCGCTGTTTTTCCTCGATTATTTTGCCACGGGAAAATTGGAACGCGATATGGCTGTTGAAGTCATTGCTGGCATTGCCGATGGTTGTGTTGAGGCCGATTGTGCCCTGATTGGTGGTGAAACAGCCGAAATGCCGGGCATGTATCCAGCCGGTACCTATGATCTTGCCGGTTTTTGCATTGGCGCGGCTGAACGCGGCACATTATTGTCACCCGGCCAGCCAAAATCGGGCGATGTGGCGATTGGTCTTCGCTCATCAGGCGTTCATTCCAACGGCTTTTCACTGGTTCGCAAAATCATTGAAATTTCAGGTGCCGCACTTGATGCGCCAGCCCCCTTTGCCCCTGATCAAGGCAGCCTTGGCGCACAATTGATGGCACCAACACGCATTTACCAAAAGGCAGCAGCAACCGCGCTTGCAACGGGTGGTGTGAATGGCATTGTTCATGTGACTGGTGGCGGTCTTATCGAAAATCCACCGCGCGTTTATGATGACACGCTGGCATTCACGCTTGATTGCGCTGCGGCACCTTTACCGCCGGTATTCGGCTGGCTTCGAGACCAGGGCCGGATGGAACTTTTTGAACTGGCGCGCACATTCAATTGTGGGATCGGCCTGATCATCTATGTCGAGGCCGATAAGGCCGATGCTGTGCTTCAAGCCTTGAAAGATGGCCCTGAGCCTGATGCCCTGATAATCGGCAAACTTGGCAGCCGTGATGGTGGTGATGCTGTTATTCTGGAAAATAGCGACCACTGGCTTGGGCAGGCATGATCCGGCTTGCCATACTCATTTCAGGGCGTGGCAGCAATATGCTGTGCCTTGCTGATGCCATTGAAAAATATCAAATTAATGCCACCATCGCGCTTGTGATCAGCAATAAGGACTGTGACGGCATTGCCCTTGCCGCAGCGCGGGGGCTTGCAACCAAAGTGGTGAAACGAAGCGATTTTGACAACCGCCTTGCGCATGATGCAGCCATCGCATTCGCTATCGAAGATTGCCATGCTGATTATGTGTTTCTGGCAGGTTATATGGCTATTTTAGGGTCTGTTTTTGTTGATCAATTTGCCGGAAAGCTGATTAACATCCACCCGTCATTATTGCCTGCTTTCAAAGGGTTGGACACGCATCAACGTGCCATTGATGCTGGCGTTAAAACACATGGCGTATCAATCCATCTGGTCAATGCCGCGCTTGATGACGGGCCGCTAATTCTGCAAGCGTCACTGGCGGTTGCAGAAACCGATACTGCCATGGTGCTTGCTGACCGCGTTCTTCAGCTTGAGCATCAAATTTATCCTTTTGTTTTGCTCAGCTTGGCCGCGCGGAATGTGACGCTGTTACCCGAAGGGGTTATCTGGCATGAAACAACGCTGGCCGCCGCCCCAACAGAGATGCAAAATATTTTAGCGCCTCGCGTGATTTGGCCTGAGTGTGATTTGGCCTAAATGTGATTTGGCCTGACGGTTCATCGCATCGGTAAAATCGTCAAAATGTCCGGTTGATTTGCCTCGCTTATTCGGTCATAAATCTAGAATGATTTATATGACGGTATGGGGCGTTGCAGGTCAATCAGCCCATTAGGATATCGTTTTGGGGAAAAGGCATTAATTATGGATACAAAATCACTCGACAAGCAGGACAAGGCGCATCTGCAAATCTATCAAAATTTCATGTTTGCGGCGAAAATCAGCATCATCGCGATTATCGCGACGCTGGTGATTATGGCGGCAACGCTGATCTAGTTTTGAATATGCCCTATCGGCATTGATCCAGATCAAAAAAAAGGCGGCGCAAAACCCCGCCTTTTTTAATGATTATCAATGATGGTCTATGATGTGATTTCACATCCGGCAAAGAAATAGGCAATTTCGATGGCCGCATTTTCTGGGCTGTCTGAACCGTGAACCGAATTGGCCTCGATTGATTCGGCAAAATCCTTACGGATTGTACCGTCAGCCGCATCAGCCGGGTTTGTTGCACCCATGACTTCACGATTGGCAAGAACCGCGTTTTCGCCTTCAAGCACCTGAACAACAACCGGACCCGATGTCATAAAGGCAACAAGATCGTTGTAGAATGGGCGTTCAGCGTGAACAGCATAAAAAGCTTCGGCTTCGCCTTGGGTTAATTGTTTCCGCTTTTGCGCAACAATGCGAAGACCAGCCGCTTCAAGACGGGCATTGATCTGGCCGGTCAAATTACGGCGGGTCGCATCAGGTTTAATGATTGAGAAGGTTCTTTCGAGAGCCATTATGCATCCTTTGGTTTTACAGGGCATGGCGCACAGCCACGCCGATTTTAAAGCTGGAATCTATGCCGCCTTAATACGGCAAGCACCGGCCATGGCACAAGCCAAAAATCAGTTGCATGGCAGAAAGACGACAAGCCATCGGCAAACTGATCCGGCTTTAGGCCATCTTATCCCATCCGCTTTGGGCATTTTGGGAAAAATAGCCCAATTTACTGTCGCCGAGATTCTGCCATTCTTTCCATTGATCGCGCGCCTGTTGCAATTGCGCATCCGAGCGCCCGTCAAACAGATAGAAACTGCGGGCAATGCCGTCCCATGTTGTTGGCACACTGCCATGAAGCAAGAATAGAAATTCCGCCTTTATCCGATTGGCAGCCATATCAGTGGAAATCCAGACATGACAATGCTCAGCACCATCGGCATCGTCCAGACCATGGGCAATCCATGATCCGGCATCATGGCTCCAAAGCGCGTCATCAAGGGCGCTTGCCGCTGGCATCGGACATAGGATTAAGGCTTTCTTTTTTGCCGCAAGTGTCTTTTTCAGCAGCATCAAAAGCACCGGCTCTAATCCGGCTTGACCTATTTGATAAAAATCAATCTGCCGCATAACCGTTGTTTTTACCCATCAGCCTCATCGGCCTGCTCCAAAATTGTGGCGCCCTGCCAATCATCAATTAACCGGTTTAGCAACCGCACGCCATATCCAGTGCCACCTTTTGGCACGATGGCAGTTGCCGCGTCCGACCATGCCTTGCCAGCAATATCAAGATGCGCCCATGGGGTTTTCTCGACAAATCTTGCCAGGAAGCAGGCAGCTGTGATCGCACCGCCATAAGGCCCACCGATATTTTTCATATCGGCAATATGCGATTTCAGCATGCGATCATAGGCTGGCCCCATCGGCATCTGCCAAAGCCCTTCGGAGGTGGCCTCGCCTGCAGCGACCAGTTGTTTGGCCAGATCATCACTATTGGCAAACAGCCCGCCATATTCCTTGCCAAGCGACCCGATGATTGCGCCGGTCAATGTTGCCAAATTAACCATTGCCTCGGGTTTAAAGCGGGTTTCAGTGTAATGCAGCGCATCGGCCAAAACCAACCGGCCCTCAGCATCGGTATTAATCACTTCAATGGTCTTGCCCGACATTGCGGTTACAACATCACCCGGACGCTGGGCGTTACCATCAGGCATGTTTTCAACAAGGCCAATGACGCCAACAACATTTTTTGCCAGTTTCCGGCCAGCAATGGCACACATTGCGCCAGTTACTGCCGCCGCGCCGCCCATATCCCATTTCATATCTTCCATGCCTTTGGCAGGCTTTATCGAAATGCCGCCCGTATCAAAGGTGACGCCCTTTCCAACAAGGGCAAAGGGCGCTTCATCACCGCCGCCTTTCCAATTCATCACCACCATGAAGGAATCGCGCCGGCTACCCTGCCCGACCCCCAAAAGGGCACCCATTCCCAGCTTTTCCATCGCCGCTTCGTCAAGGATTTCGACCTCAAGACCAAGCGCGCTAAGCGCCGAACAGCGTGACGCAAATTCAGCTGGAAACAATTTATTAGCTGGTTCAAACACAAGATCACGCGCCAAAAACACACCATTGGCAAGCGCCTGTCGGTCTTTGATCAAGGCACTGTCGGTATTCAACGCATCACCACCAACAGCAAGCTGAACGCTGACATCATCTTTGCCTTTGTCCGTGAAATAGCTGTCAAAATGATAAGACGCCAAATTTGCACCAAAACAAATATCAGCCAAAACAGCATCATCCAATTTATGATCAGGAAGCCAGCCGCGCTTTGACGCAGTTCCATTCAACGCCGAAAACAGCTTTCCGCCTAAATTTTCGGCCTCGGTACCCGCCGCCAGCTTGTCACCCGTTCCGATCAGCAAATAGCTGTTTTGATCAGCATAAATCACCAAGCTTTTGCCAGATTTACCGGTAAATTGTGCTGTGGCCATCGCCGCAATCAGATAGGCGGCAACGTCCTTTTCAAGATGCGGAATAATTTCCCCATTTTTGCCAATCAAACAAATCGTGGTGAAATCGCCCTTTGGCGCGGTTTTTGCGAAGCTTAGCTGTAATTTAACAGGCATTGTTTTGTCGTCTCCGAACTATTGGTTTATCTAGTTAGAACAGGCAGCGGCCGTGACTGTCAATCCGACCGTTTTGGTCATGCTATAGGTTTTGCCATTATATGGCCATTTGTGCTATTGAAACCACTGGCAATGGATGGGGTCTTGTATGCAGTTTAATCTGTATATTTTCAATCAGCTTTTACGAACCACGCTGGCACTGACATTAGTGCTTGTTGGGATCATTTGGCTGTTTCAAACAATCCGCATTCTTGAATTGGTGGTGAATCGCGGCGCGGCAGTTGGTGACTTCCTCGTAATGTCGGTTGCATCCATGCCGCTATGGCTAATGATCGCCATTCCGATTTCCGGATTTATTGCCGTAAATTGGGTGTTTAGCCGCATTCTTGCCGATCGTGAATTATTGGTGATGCAATCAATTGGCCTTAGCCCGCTGCAGCTTGCCAAGGCGCCAATCGCGCTTGGTGTTTTGCTGACGGCCTTTCTGGCGGTAAATACTGTCTATATTTTGCCAACATCTTTTGGCGTTTATAAAGATCTACAATTCAAATTGCGAAACAGCATTCCAACAATTCTGCTTCGCGACGGCGTGTTTATCGAGGTTGTCGATGACATGACCATGTTCATCGGGTCGCGTGCTGATGATGATATCATGCGCGATCTGTTCATCCATGATGCCCGCATCGCCGACCGGATCATCACAATGACCGCGCAATCGGGCGAATTTATCGAACGTGACGGCAGCCCAACCCTGATCTTGCAAAATGGCGAACGTTCCGAGCGTAATGCCGAAGGCCAAAGTGGCGCTGTTTTGCTGTTTGATACGCATTCAGTAACCATCACCCGCAACAGCAGCCAACAAACCGAACGCGCAACAATCGATATCAATGAAGACAGCATCAGCAATTTGCTGTCGCCGGATGCCGCCCAGTCTCCGCAATATTATCTTCAGCGGCATGCCGAAGGCCATTACCGCATTGCATCGCCGTGGCTAGGGCTAGGCCTTGCCCTATTGTCAGCCGCCATTATTTTACGCGGCCAGATCAGGCGCGATTTATGGACAAGACGGGCAAGTCTGAATATCGGCGGTTGTGTTTTGGTGATTATCGCCGTGGTGATATCGCGCGGCTGGGTAACCAATAATGCCAATCTTTGGCCCTTTATCCATCTAAGCGTTTTAGCGCCAATCATCATCGCATTTTGGCTGCTTCGCCAACCGCGTGAAACGATCGATGCAACAGGGCAAAATGAGGCGCTGACATGAGCCAATTTGCGCCATTTGGAACCCTGTTTCGCTATTTCGCCTTGCGTTTTGTCGGCTGGATCACGCTTTGCCTTCTCGGCCTCGCCGCGATCATCAGCCTAATTCAAACGGTCGAACTTGTCCGCCGCGTAAGTGTTTTAACATCTCCCCCGCCCGATATTAATTTCCTCAAAATGGCGCTGTTAAACTTGCCAGCGGTCATTGAAATGATCCTGCCCTTTGCCATGTTGGCAGGGGCGATGCTGTGTTTTTCATCATGGAACCGCAGTAATGAATTCGTTGCGGTTCGTGGTTTCGGTCAATCGGTCTGGGCCGCTTTAGGGCCAGCGCTGTTTTCAGCCTTTATCATCGGCATGCTTCTTGTCACCGTAATCAACCCCATCGGAGCCGTTACATCGAAACGCCATGAGGCGCAAATGGCCAAAGTTTTTGCTGAATCAGACAGTAATTTTTCGGTCTCAACCAGTGGGATATGGCTTCGCGATAAGCTGGAAAGCGGAAAATTGATTATTCGCGGTGACGCCTTAAATGCCGAAACGGCAAGCATTATTAATCCGGTCATTTATCTTTATCATGACAATATCCACATGAAAGCGCTGTATAAAGCCAGCAGCATGCAATTGACCGATAAGGGCTGGATGCTGGATCGGGCGTCACGATGGCAGACCGATGGGCAAAAGACCGATCTTGGCAATTTGCTTTTACCAACCGGACTTGATGCACTTGATCTGCGACAATCCGGCCTTCGCCCCCAATCAATTTCGGTCTATCTTTTACCGGGCTTTATCGACGCGCTTGAACGGGCAGGAATTCCGGCAAGCGAATATCGGTTTCACCTTTATAAGACCCTATCAGTGCCATTATTGATGATTGGCATTGCCATGCTTGCAGCGCGCGTGACCTTGACCAATGTTTCGCGCGGTCGGCGAAGCCGGTTGTTTCTGCGCGGCGCGTTTCTGGCAATTGTGATTTTCATCTTCAGCTATTTCATGCAAATTTTGGGATCATCCTTGCAAGTGCCAATGTCGGTTGCGGCCTGGACACCGGCAATTGCCATCTCTTTGATTGGTGCCATTATCCTTGCCCGAACCGATGAAAGCTGATTTATAGTGGTAAAAATTGATGCGATCCGGCGGGCTTTGCCACCCTCAATCTGTAACGTCTTGGACAAATTAGAAACCATGATTGCGATGCTGAAAAAAACAAACCTGATGTCTGCCTTTTGCGTGCTATTTATGCTGGGCACCGGCATGTCGCAAGCCAATGCTGCGCTGGAAATTGTTGCCAAGGTAAATGGCAAGGCCATTACTAATTATCAGGTTGACCAGCGCGCCGCCTTTTTACGCATGGTAACGAATCTGGAAGATACCGCGGAAAATCGCGCCCAGATCAAACAAGATGCAACCCAGATGCTGATTGACGAAATCTTGAAACTGGATGCCGCCGCTGCGCTTGACCCGACCCTTGCCCAAAGAAGCCGTGAAACCGCCCGCAAGCTGGTTGACGAGAATTTTGCGGCAAATGGCAAGACCGGTTCGCAAAGTCTGCGCGAACAAGGTATTGATAGCAGCAATATCCAACAAAAATTCATCACCGATATCGTATGGGGCGAGGTCATCCGGTTCAAATTTCAAACCAAATTTGCTGAATTAGACACGATTGTCGACAAGGCGCTTAGCCGCATCGAAGCCAACGCAAGACAGCCACAAGTCAAGCTAAGCGAAATCATTCTTCTTCCCGAACCAAATCGCCCGCTTGACCGCACCCTTGTTCTGGCCAATGAAATTATCAAGGCAGTGAATAACGGCGCTAACTTCAACGCCATTGCCAAACAATATTCCGCATCAGGAACCGCCGCAAATGGCGGTCAGCTTGGCTGGGTTATGCTTGATCAATTGCCTGATGATATTCAAGATCAGGTGAAAATGACCAAGATTGGCGTGGTCAGCGCACCACTTCAACGTGATGGGCTGGTTATTTTGATTCGCAATGAAGGCCGTCGTCAGGATGGCGTTGCCGATCCAAGTCAGGATATGATCACCCTCGCACGGGCGGTTTATCCGCTTGCTAAGGATGCCAGCAATGCTGACAAGCTGGAAGCTGCAGCAAAGCTTGAGCGAGACACTGCATCGATTAATAGCTGTGACGGTCTTGTAGCGCTGAACCAAAGCTATGGTTCAGGCATTCAAGGCTTAATCAAGAATATCAACCTTGGCTCTTTCAACCGCCCCTTGCAGGCTTTGGTCAATGACCTAAAAGCTGGCGTTCCAAGCAAGCCCCTGTCATTCACTGAAGGCATCAGTGTTTTCATGCTGTGCGATCGCATATCGCCAAAAATCACCCTGCCGCCACGTGACGAGGTATTGCGGGTTGAATTTGACAAGATTTTCGGATCGCTTGCCGAACGCTATCTGCTGCGGCTGCGTCGTTCAGCAATTATCGAAACCAATTCATAATCCGATGACAAACCGCCCTTTGCTTATCACCCCCGGCGAACCTGCAGGTATTGGGTCTGAAATTGCGCTAAAAGCATGGCAAGGTGGGATCAGCGATATTTGCCTGATTGAACAGCCAGCGCAAATCGCGCAAATGGCAGCGTCACTTGGCATCACCGCCAAGATTCGGGAAATTGACGATCCGGCGTCTTTTGACAGCACCAGCCAAGATCTGCATGTCATCCCCGTTTCATGGAAAACAACGCCCGTTGCTGGTACCCCTGATCCGGCTAACGCGCCGCAGGTCATCGACGCCATACAGCAAGCCGCGTTTTGGAGCCAATCAGGAACCGCCGCCGGGATCGTGACCAACCCCATACAGAAATCAAGCCTTTATGATGCTGGCTTTGCCTATCCTGGCCATACTGAATTTCTTGCCAGCCTATCAAAACCTGTTGCTGGTGCGCCGCTTATGATGCTTGCTTGTGATGAATTGCGGGTTGTGCCTGCGACCATCCATATCGCGCTAAACAAAGTTCCCGCCGCCATTTCAACAGCGCTGATCATCGAAAAATGCCAGCTGCTTCATGCCTGTCTAAAGGCCAATTTCGGCATTGCTAATCCGCATATTGCGGTTTGCGGCCTCAACCCGCATGCTGGTGAAAACGGCAATATGGGGAATGAAGACACCCAAATTATCCTACCTGCGATTACCAAGCTTCAGGCCGCGGGAATCAATGCGACAGGACCGCATCCAGCCGATACTTTATTTCACAGCGAAGCGCGCAAAACCTATGATGCGGTTTTGGGCATGTATCATGATCAAGTTCTTATTCCACTGAAAACAATTGATTTTTTTGGTGGAGTTAATGTGACACTTGGCCTTGATTTCATCCGAACATCGCCAGATCACGGCACTGGACTTGATATTGCCGGCCGCGGCATTGCCCGTGCTGACAGCCTGATCGCGGCAATCAAAATGGCGCGCAATTTCGCGGATAACCGCCAGAACCAGAAGGCGGATTAATGCCCGATTACCCCCAGCACAAGATGATCCGGATAAATGGATCAATGATTGGAATAGATGACTGATAAGCAACAGATGGTCGAGCGGATCGAGGCTTTACAGCCCTTGCGCCAGCTTGTCGATTCAATGGATATGCGCGCGCGGAAATCGCTTGGGCAGAATTTCCTGTTTGACCTGAATCTGACTCGCAGGATTGCGCGTTCGGCTGGCACTTTATCGGGAACAACGATCGAGATTGGCCCGGGTCCGGGCGGATTAACCCGCGCCCTGCTTCTTGAAGGTGCCGATCATGTGATCGCCATTGAAAAAGATCGCCGCGCCGCCGATGTTCTTGCCGGATTGACCAGCGCCGCCGGTTCACGCCTTAGCCTGATCGAAGCCGATGCCATGACCAGTGCGATCTGGGAGATGGGCGACGCGCCACGGCGAATCATTGCCAATTTGCCATATAATATCGCCACAACATTGCTGATCAGCTGGCTTGGTCATGCCAACGCCTTTGCGTCAATGACCTTGATGTTTCAGCGCGAAGTGGCCGAACGCATCACCGCCAAGCCCGGCGACACCGCCTATGGCCGGCTTAGCGTTCTAACCGGCTGGCTTGCCGATAGCGAGATTTTATTTGACGTGCCAGCATCAGCCTTTGTGCCAGCGCCAAAAATCACCTCATCGATTGTACAGATCGTTCCGCTGGACGCGCCACGCTATCCCTGCAGCCAAAAGGCGCTTGAAGATATCACCCGCATTGCTTTTGGTCAGCGCCGCAAGATGCTGCGAAGCTCGCTGAAAAAAATTGGCGGTGAGACGCTGTTGAATGCGGCTGGCATCGACCCAGAAAAAAGACCGCAAGAGATTGATATCGAAGCATTTTGTAAGCTGGCACTGCTGGCAGAGGCAGCAGTAAAACAAACCGCCTAATAGCCAGCGCGAAGCCGTTTTACAAAATCGGTTAGGCCAATCTGCCGATCTCGGCGCAGCCGTTCGGCCTGCAAAATCGCCCGAACCTCTTTAACGGCCTGATCAAGATCAGCATTGACCAAGATATAATCATATTCACGATAATGACTGATTTCATCCGACGCTTTGGCCATTCGCGACGCAACGACGTCAGCACTATCTTGAGCACGGCTTAACAACCGTTTTTCCAGATCGCGCGTTGATGGCGGCAGAATAAATACCGACACCAAATCTTCGCGGCTTGCATCGGCAAGCTGCTGAGTGCCTTGCCAATCAATATCAAACAGCACATCGCGCCCTTCGCCAAGCGCAGCCATTACCGGCGTGGAAGGCGTGCCATAATAATGATCAAACACCTTTGCATATTCCAGCATCTCGCGATTATTGATCATCAGATGAAAATCATCGGCAGTGACAAAATGATAGTCCTTGCCTTCAACCTCGCCCGGACGCCGCTTTCGTGTTGTCGCCGAAACCGACAATTCCAGATCATCATCTTCGGCCAGAAGCCGCCGTGAAATTGAGGTTTTTCCCGCGCCAGATGGTGATGACAGCACAAGCATCAGCCCTCTTCGGCCGCCAAGACCATTTTGATGATCAGAGGCTGGTGATGCGTTTTTGCTCATTGTGCCTTGTCCTTTTTCGCTGCAGCTTCAAATTTTCTGAATAATCTTACATTGCGGTTATGCACGTCCAGTGTTTTCGCAAATCGTAACCCACCTTTGCCATCAGAGACGAAATAGAGATAATCGCTATCAGCCGGATTTAACGCTGCATTAAGTGACTCTTCACCCGGGTTACAGATTGGCGTTTTGGGCAAGCCTTTGATGACATATGTATTCCACGGTGTTTTTGTTTTCAGATGGGTTTTTGTAATCGGAATTGGCGATTGCGGGCTGGCCGCCGCCTCATACAGCACCGTTGGATCAGATTGCAGCCGCATGCCGCGTTTGAGCCGGTTCACCAATACCGCCGCCACAAGACGCCGGTCAGCATTAACCGATGCTTCTTTTTCGATGATTGATGCCATGATCAACGCGTCTTGCGGGGTTTTGTAAGGCAGATTTTTAGCCCGATCAATCCATGCCTCGGCAAGGGCAATTTGCTGGGTCTGCTGCATCCTGTTAATCAAGTCATCACGCGCGGTAGCATAGGTGTAGAAATAGGTTTCAGGGCGCAAACTCCCCTCATCCGGCATGGTTTCAATCGTGCCCGTCAAATGCGGTAGATCGGTGATGATCTGAACGATATCAGCGCTTCGCAAACCTTCGACAATCGTCAGGCGGCGTTGATAGCTAAAGCCTTGATGAATGATTGACATGATTTGGCTGAGGCTGGATTTTGCTGGCAGCAAAAATTCACCAGCCTTTGGCAAAAACCGATTGCCAGCAAGCAAGCGCGCCGCGTCATAATGGTAAATTTGATGGATAACCCCGGCGCGATTCAATGCTGAGCGTAGCACTTGATGCCCATCGCCGGGCTCGACAATCACCAAAACATCCTGCTGATGAGGGCCAGCTGCATGCAGCATTCGGTCATGCCAGATATAAACACCGGCAGAAATGATGCAGCCAAGCAGCACAATCATGATCGCCGACCGGGATAATATCCGGACGGCAGGCGAAGACATCAGGTAACCTCACCCATGATAAGCGATGCATTCGTGCCGCCAAAGCCAAATGAATTTGACATCGCGTTACGCACTTTGCGGTGGCGCGACTTTAACGGCACAAGATCAAAATCAGCAACCTGATCTTCCGGATCATTCAAATTCAATGTTGGCGGTAAATCGCCAGTTTGCACTGTTTTGATTGCATAAATGGCTTCGATCGCACCGGCGGCACCCAGCAGATGGCCGGTTGCGCTTTTTGTCGAAGAAATCGACACATTTGCCGCCGCATCACCAAGAAGCCGTGCAACCGCTTTGGCTTCGATCAGATCGCCAAGCGGGGTTGATGTGCCATGTGCATTCACATAATCAATATCACTTGGTGCAAGTCCGGCGCGCTTTAACGCCGCCTGCATCGCACGGAAACCACCATCGCCATCTTCGGCAGGTGCGGTAATGTGATGCGCGTCACCCGACATGCCATAGCCTTTGATCTCGCCATAGATTTTTGCACCGCGCGCCTTGGCATGTTCCAGCTCTTCGAGAACAACAATACCCGCACCCTCGCCCATAACAAACCCATCGCGGCCCTTGTCCCACGGGCGCGACGCCACTTCGGGCGTGTCATTATAGCTTGTCGATAAAGCGCGTGCAGCGGCAAATCCTGCCATGCCGATACGGCAAACCGCTGCCTCGGCACCGCCAGCGACCATAACATCGGCATCATCAAGCGCGACCATGCGCGCCGCATCACCAATGGCATGCGCGCCCGTTGAACAGGCCGTCACAACAGCATGATTAGGACCGCGAAAACCATAGCGGATGGATACATGACCAGAAATAAGATTGATCAGCGCCGACGGAATAAAAAACGGGCTGATCCGCCGCGGCCCTTTTTCGTTCATAAGCTGATCGGTTTTAACGATTGATTCGAGACCGCCAATGCCCGATCCGATCATAACGCCGGTACGGTTTTGCGATTCACGATCTTGCGGCTTCCAGTCCGAATCCTCAATGGCCTGACAAGCAGCAACAAGTCCAAGCTGGATAAAACGATCTTGTTTGCGTTGTTCGCGCGGGTCAATCCAATCATCAAGATTAAGACCGCCAACAGCATCCGCGCCTGGCACTTGACCAGCAATTTGGCAAGAAATATCAGACACATCAAAGCCTTCGATGCGCGAAATGCCACTTTTGCCTGCAATTATCTGCGACCAATTATGGTCAACACCAGATCCAAGCGGAGTGACCATTCCCATTCCGGTAACTACAACACGGCGCAAGGCAAACCTCCAGAAAAATCAGGTGGAAATCGATGGCTGTGCATCACCCGACTGGCCATGCACAGCGCAAATTTTTTCGAAACGCTGAAAGTTAAGCAGCAGCTTCTTCGAGGAACGACACAGCGTCCTTCACAGTAAGGATACGCTCGGCAGCATCATCAGGAATTTCAACACCGAACTCTTCTTCGAATGCCATGACCAGCTCGACTGTATCAAGGCTATCCGCGCCAAGATCATCGATGAAGCTTGCGCCTTCAACAACCTTATCAGCGTCTACACCCAAATGTTCTACTACAATATTCTTAACACGATCTGCGATATCGCTCATTGTTGCCCCCTCTGAGAAGCTTAGATTTTGACCGGAAGACCGGCCGGAGAATTCAAAAGTTGGCGGCAAATAACATAGTTTTTTATCTTATACCAGCCCCGTTTGTCACTATAGCGCGCTCAAACGGCATTTAAAGCATCGCCATGCCACCATTCACATGCATTGTCATACCGGTAACATAGGCAGCCTCATCACTTGCGAGAAACACCACCGAGGCGGCGATTTCCGCAGGCGTACCAAGCCGTCCAGCCGGAACACGCGTCAATAGATTTGCCTTTTGCCCTTCATCCAAAACATCCGTCATCGGTGTTTCGATAAAGCCCGGCGCGACAATATTTACAGTAATGCCGCGGCTCGCCACTTCGGCAGCCAATGATTTGCTAAAGCCAATCATGCCAGCCTTTGACGCTGCATAATTTGCCTGCCCCGGATTGCCAGTCACCCCGACAACCGATGAAATCGAGATAATCCGGCCTGAGCGCGCCTTCATCATAGCCCGCATCGCCGCGCGGCATAAAATCATGCTTGCCGTCAAATTTACCTCTAAAACATCATCCCAATCTTCATCTTTCATCCGCATCAATAACCCATCGCGGGTGATGCCTGCATTATTCACCAGAATCGCAATTGGCCCACCAGCAGCCGTGCTAGCCGCATCAATCAATCCAGCCACCGCGTCACGATCGGCAAGATTGGCAGTTACCACAAAGGCGCGCTCGCCAAGCTCGGCCTTCAAAGACTCCAGCTTTTCGGCGCGAGTGCCATGAAGCACCACCGTTGCGCCCTGTGCATGCAATGCCTTGGCAATTTCGGCACCAATGCCGCCACTCGCACCCGTAACAAGAGCGATTTTGTCCTGAAGATCAAACATGAAAACACCTTTTTGGAAATCACGGCTTGGCCGTGCTTGATATTTTGTAAGCGGTTAGACTACATCTCGGCCAAGACGCTGTCCAGATCATCTGGCCCGTCCATATTAACGACCGCATCCGACTCGATGCTGCGTTTGACCAGACCGGACAGAACTTTACCCGTCCCAAGCTCGATAAATCTGGTTGCACCGGCAGCGCTCATTGCCATCAATGATTCGCGCCACCGAACCCGCGCCGTGACCTGGGTGACAAGATTTGCCCGCAAATGATCGGCGCGCGTCTCGGCAGCGGCCGACACATTGCAATAGACCGGCATACGCGCGTCGGACAAATCCGTTTCTGCCAATAATTTTGCCATCACATCGGCGGCAGGTGCCATCAAATCGCAATGAAACGGTGCTGAAACGGGAAGTTTGATTGCCCGCCTCAACCCGGCTGCCTTGGCAATTTCAATCGCCGCATCAACCGCAGCAGCAGCACCGCTAATGACGATTTGCCCGGGGGCATTGTCATTGGCGATCTGGACAAGGCCTGATGATTTCGCATCGGCAAGAATGGCATTGATCTGGTCTTCGTCACCACCAAGAATTGCCGCCATCGCGCCTTCGCCTACCGGAACCGCCGATTGCATCGAATCACCACGCTGGCGAAGCAAACGCGCCGCATCGCTTATCGACAGGCTGCCCGATGCAGCAAGGGCGGCATATTCGCCAAGCGAATGGCCTGCTGTCATACCGCCACGGCTGCTCAGCGGTGCGCCAAGTTCGGCTTCAAGAACACGAACTGCCGCCATTGATGTGGCAAAAAGGGCGGGTTGGGCATTTCGTGTCATGCGAATGGCATCATCTGGTCCATCCTGCATGATGGCGAACAGATTTTCGCCAAGCGCATCATTGATTTCTTCAAAAACCTGTTTGGCCGCTGCATGTGACGCTGCCAAAGCGCCGCCCATACCAACCGCCTGTGATCCCTGCCCGGGAAACAAAAATGCAATCGAACTATTCGTCATGTAATCCACCCGCTTGCTGACCAAAGCCAGCATGAATTTGAAGTTAAACCGACGCCACTGGCGCACGATATATGACAGACCCTATGCCAGATGGCTTTGCAAAGGCAACTATTTGCCGCCGGCCATAATGGGCAAATGGCCAAGAGAGGCAATCTGGCAGGTTCTACAGCGCCATTAATTCTGCCAAACAGGCTTGCACTTATGGGGAAAAAGTGTATGTTGCGCCTCGGACTTGGGGCTTTGACGCCGTGAGTGCGAACACATTATTGACTTTATCCTTGCCGGGGAACCGGTTAGTTGGTGCCGATGGTGGCAGCAACGATAAGCCAGAAGGAGTTATCATGCGCTTGTATGAAAGCGTGCTTATTGCACGTCAGGATATTACTGCAGCCCAGGTGGAAACCATGGCTGATGAATTTGCCGAGATCATTACATCTGCCGGCGGATCAATCAAAAAACGTGAATATTGGGGCCTTCGCGCTCTTGCCTACCGGATCAAAAAGAACCGGAAGGGCCATTATGTCATGTTCAATCTTGAAACCGGACCAGAAGCGCTGAAAGAATATGAGCGTATCATGGGTTTGAATGAAGATGTTCTTCGCTTTATGAACATCCGGATTGAAGAGGTTGAAGAAGGCCCATCAATCATGATGCAGGTGAAGACCGAGCGGCCAACACGCGGTGGACGTGATGATCGTGACGACCGTGATAGCGGTGAGCGCAATTCAGGCAAAGCTGAAAGCAATGACAGCGCCGCTGACGAAAAAAGTGAGGACTAAGCAATGACTCAGTTGGAAATCAAACGCGAAGCCGTACGCAAGCCATTTAACCGCCGCCGCAAGGCATGCCCGTTTTCTGGCCCAAATGCGCCAAAGATCGATTACAAGGACACAAAGCTTCTTGCTCGCTACACATCTGAGCGCGGGAAAATCGTTCCGTCACGCATCTCTGCTGTTTCTGCAAAAAAACAGCGTGAACTTGCCACCGCCATCAAGCGTTCACGCTTTCTGGCTCTGATGCCTTATGTGACAGCATAAGCATCGCCAGAATTAAGGAGACATCAAAATGCAAATCATTCTTCTTGAGCGTATCGAAAAGCTGGGTCAGATGGGCGATCTCGTCAATGTGAAAACCGGTTATGCGCGTAACTTCCTTATCCCGCAGGGCAAGGCTCTTCGGGCAACCAAAGCCAACACTGAGCGTTTTGAAGCCGAACGCGCCCAGCGCGAAGCCAACAATCTTGAGCTTCGTAAAGATGCCGAGACCGAAGCTGGCAAGATGAAAGGCCTCGCCGTCAGCATGGTTCGTGCTGCCTCAGAAATGGGTCAACTGTTTGGGTCAGTCACATCACGCGACATTGCTGATGCGGTTACCGAAGCTGGTTTCACCATCGACCGCAATCAGGTGATCATGGATCGGTCAATCAAGACTTTGGGTCTTACCGAGGCACGGGTCCGGCTTCATCCTGAAGTTGTGGTGACGATTATTGTGAACATCGCCCGCTCGCTTGCCGAAGCTGAAACCCAGCTGAAAACAGGCATTGCAGTCACTGGCGAAATCACCGATGACGCGCCCGAGGCGGTTGAAGTTGAGGCCGTTGAAGTTGAGGCTGCTGAAGCCGAAGCTGGCGAAGGCGAAGGCGACGATAGCGCAAGCTAGTCAGGCCAGAAATTATCTGGTCAAAACAGATCAAATCAAAACCGGAGCCCTGTCTCCGGTTTTTTTTTGACTTATCCCCAACATCCCCACAGTTAACAAAGGCATTCACAAATTCACCCTGCTATAAAAAGTCATGGCTGATGAAAATTCCAATATAAAGACCTTTCCAGGATCTGGCAGCACACCGCCATCACGCACGATGCCCAATAATTTGCAGGCCGAGCAAAATTTACTTGGCGCGATTCTGCTGGATAATAGTGTTCTTGAACGGATTGATGACCGGTTGCTTGCCGACCATTTCTATGATCCGTTTCATGGGCGCATTTTCGCGACAATGCAGCGGCTGGTCGAACGCGGACAATTGGCCAATCCGGTAACATTGAAAAGCTTTTTCACTGACAGTGACGATTTTCAAAGCGACAGCGCCGAATCCTATTTATCCGAATTGGCCGATGGCGTTATCAGCATCACGCAAGCGCCCGACTACGCCAAGATCATTCATGAAGCGCATGTCCGCCGCCAGCTTATTCTGATTGGCGATGAAGTGATTCTTGATGCTAGCCATCCCGAAGTCGACGTTCCTGCGCATCAACAGATTGAAACCGCCGAATCAAAATTATTCCGGCTTGCCGATACGGACAGCACCAGCGTTGGCCTTCGCGGTTTTGATTCGGTGATCAGCGGCAGTATTACGCAAGCTGATCTTGCCCGCAAAAGTGACGGACATCTGTCAGGCACAAGCACTGGCCTGACCGATCTCAATAACCTTCTTGGTGGTTTGCATAAATCCGATCTGATCATTCTGGCTGGACGTCCGGGCATGGGTAAAACCGCGCTTGCCACAAACATTGCTTTTCACGCGGCGGTTACAACGCGAACCGGTGAAACCGCGGTTCCGGTTGCTTTTTTCTCGCTTGAAATGGCGGCCGAACAGCTTGGAACGCGTATTTTGTCAGAACGGGCACAGGTTGATTCCGAGCAAATCCGGCGTGGCAAGCTGAATAGCGCTGAATTTGATCAGCTAGTGAGCGCCAGTAACGCCATTTCCAGCGCCCCTTTCTTTATTGATGATACGCCATCACTTTCGGTTTCGCAGCTTGCCAGCCGCGCGCGCCGGTTAAAGCGAACCTCCGGCCTTGGGCTTATCATCGTCGATTATCTTCAGCTATTAACCCCGCAACTTGGCGTTAAATCTGAAAATCGCGTTCAGGAAATTTCCAACATCAGCCGTACCCTAAAAGCGATTGCCAAAGATCTGAACGTGCCTGTTGTGGCGCTGTCACAATTGTCGCGTGCTGTTGAAATGCGCGAAGACAAACGGCCAAACCTTGCCGATTTGCGCGAATCTGGATCAATCGAGCAGGATGCCGATGTGGTCATGTTTGTGTATCGTGAAGAATATTATCTGAACAAACGCGAACCTGAACGCAAAATGGAAGAATCCGAAGACACCTTCAATTTGCGGCATGATGATTGGCTGCGGAAAATGCAGAATTCAGAAAATAAGGCCGAAGTGATTGTCGCCAAACAGCGTCATGGCCCAACAGGATCGGTTCAGGTGCATTTTGAAAAGCGCTTTACCCATTTTACTGATTTGACCGAAAGCACCCATCTCCCCGAGGGGTTCTAGGCCATTATGATCAAACGCCAATCCGGATATGCCGATAGCACAATCACCGTCAATCTTGACGCCATTGTCGCCAATTGGCGGTTTCTTGACAGCCTATCGGCACCATCAACAAAGACCGCCGCAATGGTCAAGGCAAATGGTTATGGGCTTGACAGCGGCGCGGTTGCAACGGCTTTGGCGGCGGCGGGATGCCCGCTTTTCTTTGTGGCGAGCCTTGGCGAAGCCATTGAATTAAGGCAGTATTTCAATAAAGTCGGCATAGATGATATGCCCATCATGGTTCTTCACGGCGCACAAATTGGCCAAGAAGATGCGCTGGCGGCAAATCAATTAGTGCCGGTTCTCAATGATCTTGAACAGATAAGCCGCTGGCGGCTTTTTGCCAATAAAACCGGCATGACATTGCCAGCCTTGCTGCATTTCGACACGGGCATGACGCGGCTAGGGCTTGATGGTGATCAGGCCGATTGGTTGATCCAGAATCGCGGCGCGCTTGATGGGCTAGACATTGCCTATGTGATGAGCCATCTGGTATCGGGCGAGCTTGCTGATGATCCGGTAAATGTGCGGCAATTAGCCAGTTTCAATGAATTGCGAAGCTGGTTTGCCGGTGTTCCCGCCAGCCTTGCCAATAGTGCTGGTTGTTTGCTGGGCAAGGATTATCATTTCCAAATGACCCGTCCGGGAATCGCGCTTTATGGCGTTCACCCGCTTGAAACGCGTATCCCCGACCTTCAAACTGTTTTTGACTGGCAAGCCCGAATCTTGCAAATCCGTCAAGCCGCCGCTGGCGATCGGGTTGGATATGGCGGCACTTTTGAGCTGCAGCGGCAATCGCGCATTGCAACCATCGGCGTTGGCTATGCTGATGGCTATCGCCGCCAGCTTGGTGGTAAAGCAACCGTTTCAATTGGCGGTAAAACCGCGCCAGTCATTGGCCGCATTTCGATGGACAGCATCACCGTCGATGTCACCGATCTTGACCAAAACAGCCTTCGTGCTGATCACGCTGCCTTAATTCATGATGCCTATCCGATTGAGGCAATGGCCGCCGATCTTGGCACGATTTCCTATGAAATCATGACGACATTGGGGCAACGCGCCGATTGGCATTATCAAGGCGGTTAATTGCAATTCCGGCAAAAGCCCCCTGCGCCCTTGCCCAGGTCATTGCGATATCGTTACTCTGCGCTCCATTTTGCATCAATTTTCAAATAGCGAACCAATTTCCTATAGCCAAAAAAGGCAAATATCGGCATAACAAAAGCGGTCTTTTCTTCAGTTGTCGCGGACGGTTTCAGACATATGCATGGCTTTGTCCAAAATATAGGTCGCACCGCCCTTAATTTTCTTGCCGCATTCGGCCGGATCACGCTGTTTTCCATCACAGCGGTTCGCTGGATTTTCACGCCGCCCTATTATTGGCAACAGCTGCTTCGCCAAATCATTGATATTGGCTATTTTTCGCTTCCTGTGGTTGGGCTGACAACGCTGTTTTCGGGCATGGTTCTGGCCCTGCAATCCTATACCGGCTTTGCCCGCTTTTCGGCCGAAGACACGGTCGCAACGGTCGTTGTGCTATCGGTCACTCGCGAATTAGGGCCGGTTTTGGCAGGATTGATGGTTGCTGGTCGGATTGGTGCCTCAATGGCGGCCGAAATTGGTACAATGCGGGTTACGGATCAAATTGACGCGCTAGACACGTTATCAACACGGCCAATGCAATATCTTGTTGCCCCACGTTTGCTGGCCGGAACGATCTGTTTGCCGTTTCTGGTTCTTGTTGGTGATGTGATTGGTGTTTTTGGCGGCTATCTTGTCGGGGTTTATCGTCTTGGCTTTAACCCGTCGATCTATTTGGCGCGAACGCTTGAATATCTTGAAGTATCGGATGTAACGCTTGGCTTGGTCAAAGCGGCGGTGTTCGGCTTTTTGATTGCGCTAATGGGCTGTTACCATGGCTATCATTCGGGGCGCGGTGCCCAAGGGGTTGGCCGTGCCACAACAAATGCAGTGGTGTCGGCGTCAATCTTGATCCTGATCGCCAATTACATTGTCACAACCATGTTTTTCGGGGTGTAGGCATGGCTGTTACCCCCAAAATTGAATTATCCGGCGTTACCAAATCATTTGATGCCAATCATGTTTTAAAGGGAATCAACCTTACCGTTGCGCCGCAGGAATCACTGGTGATCATTGGCACATCGGGCTGTGGCAAGTCAGTTTTGATGAAATGTCTGAACGGGCTGATCACGCCTGATCATGGAAGCATCAAGATTGATGGGCAGGAAATTTTGGGTCAGGGACGAGCCGCGCTTGAAGATTTACGGCGGCGTTTTGGCATGACCTTTCAATTTGGCGCGCTGTTTGACTCGCTGCCAATCTGGGAAAATGTAACCTTTCGGCTGCGCCATCAACAGGCGTTAGACAAGAAAGACGCCCGCGACATCGCCGCACAAACTATTACCCAGCTTGGCCTTGCCGCATCAGTCATTGATCAATATCCAGCCGAATTATCAGGCGGTATGCAAAAGCGCGTTGCCCTTGCCCGCGCCATTGTCGACAAGCCCGAAATTCTGCTGTTTGATGAGCCAACATCAGGCCTAGACCCGATTACCGGCGGGGTGATTGACCGGCTAATCATTGATGCGCGTGAACGGCTTGGCGCGACAACAGTAACCATCAGCCATGATATGGCATCGGTTCGGCGGATCGCCGACAAGGTGGCGATGGTGCATAATGGCGTGATCATCTGGGCTGGCCCTGCCGAAGCGATGAATGACAGCGGTGTTCCCGAGGTGCATCAATTTGTTCACGGCTTGGCGGAAGGCCCGCTGACAAATGAAAAGCCTGCCGCCTCACCTGCAAAAATGGCGACATCATAATGGCGCGCAATTCACTCTCATTCGTTTGCCAACAATGCGGGGCTGTTTCGCCAAAATGGGCCGGAAAATGCGATGATTGCGGTGCGTGGAACACGCTTGTCGAGGAACGCAAAGAAGCGCCATCCGGCCCGGGAAAACGCGTCACTGGCCGCCGAATTGCTCTCGAAGCCCTTAATCTAGACAACCGCCCCGAACCACCGCCACGCATGCAATCGGGGATTAGCGAATTTGACCGCGTAGCGGGCGGTGGGCTTGTGCCGGGATCGGCAACCTTAATTGGCGGCGATCCGGGCATTGGTAAATCGACATTGCTGTTGCAATTGACGTGCAAGCTGGCGGCGGCGGGTTTGAAGGCGGCCTATATTTCGGGTGAAGAATCGGCCGATCAGGTGCGCATGCGCGCCCAACGCCTTGGGCTGGCCAATGCCAGTGTCGAGCTAGGCACGGCAACCAATGCCAGCGATATCGCCGCCTCGATGGATGGCCCCGACAAGCCCGACATCATGGTTATTGATTCGATTCAAACGATGTTTCTGCCAAGTCTGGACTCAGCCCCCGGTACCGTATCCCAGGTTCGCGCCACCGCGCAGGAATTGATCAGAGCCGCCAAAAACAATCAGGTGGCGCTGTTGATTGTGGGGCATGTGACCAAAGATGGCGCGATTGCTGGCCCGCGCGTTCTTGAACATATGGTTGACGCGGTTCTGTATTTTGAAGGCGATCGGTCACATCATTTCCGCATTTTGCGAAGCGTCAAAAACCGGTTTGGTGCGACTGACGAAATTGGCGTTTTTGAAATGGTTGAGGCCGGCCTTGCCGAAGTGCCAAACCCGTCCGAGCTGTTTCTCGCTGATCGCCGCGATGATGTTACCGGTGCGGTGGTATTTGCTGGCATTGAAGGCAGCCGCCCGGTTCTTGTCGAGATCGAGGCGCTTGTTGCGCCATCATCACTTGCCAGCCCGCGACGTAATGTTGTTGGCTGGGATTCAAGCCGCCTTGCCATGCTGACCGCCGTTCTTGAGGCGCGATGCGGCGTGCCGTTATCGGGGCGTGATATTTTCCTGAATGTGGCTGGTGGGCTGAAAATTTATGAAACTGCTGCCGATCTGGCAGTTGCGGCGGCGCTTATTTCATCGGTAACAGGTCGCCCCGCGCCGAAACGGACGGTGTTTTTTGGCGAAGTCGCCCTATCGGCTGAATTGCGGCAAGTGGCACAAGCCGAAGCAAGGCTAAAAGAAGCCGCCAAGTTGGGTTTTGAAAATGCGGTCATGCCGCGCCCGCGCAAATCAATTGGTAAAACCACCGGCATTGCGATGGCGCAACCAACGACCTTGGCCGAATTGATTGAAATTATGGGTGGTATAAATTGACGCTCTATCGCATAATCCGACCGGTTGGCCGCAGGGATTTTCCTGAAAAAGGGTTTTCATGATCGATTTTGCAACATTGACGCTGGTTGATTACGGCATTTTTCTTGTGTTGATATTGTCGGCGGTCCTATCGACATTACGCGGCATGACCCGCGAATTGCTTGGGCTCGCTGGCTGGGTTGTCTCGATCCTTGTTGCCAATTACACCGCGCCCATGATCGAAACCCCAATCATTGATTTTCTGCAAGTCAAAGGGCTTGGCGCGGCGCTGGCATGGGCTTTGCCCTTTGCCGCATCGGTTGTGATCTGGTTCATTCTGGCAAGCCTGTTAGCCCCGGGTCTGAAACGCGTTGGATTTGGCAGCCTTGATCGCTGGCTTGGCGTATTGTTTGGATTTATTCGCGGTTTTGGTCTTGTGCTGATTGTGTTTGTCGCTGCGGTCTTTGCCGCCGAAGGTGAAGATAATCTGCCCGATATTGTCACAGACTCGCAAAGCACCCCTGCTTTGAGCCGCAGCGCGCATTATTTCTCTGGCTTTGTGCCGAAAGATTACCGCGACAAATTGATTGATAATCTGACCTATCGCGCCCCCTTGACCTCAAATTCGGTATCGCAAAGCTTTGATGCCCCAATCGAGGCTGGCAAAGATGCCCTTAATAGCAGCATGAAATTATTAAGTGACGAAAAGGCCAATTAGCAAAACAGATATTTCGCACCAATGCAGGCATAACGCATCATTGCAGATATATCGCATCATTGAAAATCTGGCACGCCTTGACGCGAACCAGTGTTTTGGTTGATAACCCAGCGCATGGCGGGCGTTTGAATGCCATTTTAGCCGTCGTGATTTTAGGACATGGATTATGAGTTTGGTAACGACCCACCCTTTTGACGAAGATCATTTGCAAGAAGAATGCGCGGTTTTCGGCATTTTCGGCACCGACGAAGCCAGCATTAACACCGCCCTTGGCTTACACGCGCTCCAGCACCGGGGACAAGAGGCCGCTGGCATTGTCAGCTTTGACGGCAAAACCTTTTTCGCGCATCGTGGGCTTGGTCATGTTGGCGAGAATTTTGGCGCTGGTTCGTCACATATCGCCAATCTTGTCGGCCATGTGGCGATTGGCCATAACCGCTATTCAACCAGCGGCAATTCAAACGCATTATTGGAAATCCAGCCCTTTTCATCGGAATTGGCCTTCGGCGGCTTTGCCCTTGCCCATAATGGCAACCTGACCAATGCGGCGCGCCTCCGGTCATCGCTTGTTGAAACCGGAAGCCTGTTTCAATCATCATCAGACACTGAAATCATCGTTCATCTTGTTGCCAGATCACATCAAGACACGGTGACTGACCGGTTGATTGACGCATTAAAACAGATTGAAGGTGCCTATTCACTGGTCTGTGTTGCCAAGGATATGCTGATCGGCGTTCGTGACCCGCTTGGCGTGCGGCCATTGGTTCTTGGCAAACAGGGTGATGCCTATGTTCTGGCATCCGAAAGTTGTGCGCTGGATATTGTCGGGGCTGAGATCGTGCGCGATCTTGATCCGGGCGAAATGGTGGTCATCACTAAGGCCGGCATTAAATCAATAAAGCCATTTCCGGCCAAGCAAAGCCGGTTTTGCGTTTTTGAATATATCTATTTTGCCCGTCCGGACAGCGTTCTTGAAGGGCGCGGCGTCTATCATGCACGCAAAGCCATTGGCGCCGAGCTTGCTAATGAATCGCGCGCCGATGCTGATTTGGTTGTGCCGGTGCCTGATTCGGGTGTGCCGGCTGCGCTTGGCTATGCCGAAGCAGCAAAAATTCCTTTTGAGCTTGGCATCATTCGCAATCACTATATTGGCCGCACCTTTATCCAGCCGACCCAGCAAGGCCGGAATGACAGTGTGAAAATGAAACATAATGCCAATCCGGCAACGGTTCGTGGCAAGCGCGTTGTTCTTGTTGATGATTCGATTGTTCGTGGCACAACCTCGCGCAAGATTGTTGCGATGATGCGCGCCGCCGGTGCTGCCGAAGTGCATATGCGCATCGCCAGCCCACCAACGACAAACCCCTGTTTTTACGGGGTTGATACGCCTGATAAAGACCAGTTGATTGCTGCCAAGCTGGATATTGACGCCATTGCCAAGGAAATTGGCGCCGACTCACTGGCCTTTATTTCGATTGACGGGCTGTATCGTGCAATGGGCGAGGCTGGTCGCAACCCGGATGGGCCGCAATTCTGCGATGCCTGCTTTACCGGTGATTATCCGATTAAACTGGCATCGGGCCTGTCGGGAAAACGCGTTTCCCACGGCAATAGCCGCTAGCCAACCAAATGAGCGCAGCATGACCCCTGATCTTCAAGACAAAGTAATTCTCATCACCGGTGCCAGCCGCGGGATTGGCCGTGCTGTGGCGCTTGCCGCGGCAAAGGCTGGTGCTGAAATCATCATGACTGGCCGGACAATGGGCGCTTTGGAAGAAACCGATGATGCCATCACGGCCGCTGGCGGCAAAGCCACCATTGTTGAACTTGATATGGCCGATTATGGCGCCATGCCGCGTCTTGCTGCGGCGATTCACGGACGCTGGGGCCGTCTTGACGGTCTGTTGGCCAACGCGGCCATGCTTGGCCCTCTTACCCCCTTGTCACATCTTGATGATAAAATCTGGGACAGCACCATTTCGGTCAATCTGACCGCGCAATGGCATTTGATTCGCGCGATGGAACCATTATTGATTGCCGCGCCAGCCGGACGCGCTGTTCTGGTCTCATCGGGCGTTGCCGAGGGGATTGCACCTTTCTGGGGGCCATATGCCATTTCCAAGGCTGGGCTAGAGGCAATGGGGCGGGTTTGGGCTGGGGAAACCGAACAAACTAATTTGCGAATCAACATGATCAACCCGGGCGGCACCGCAACCGGTATGCGGGCATCAGCCTTTCCGGGTGAAGACCCAGATTCGCTGCCACAGCCAGATGATATTGCACCGGCCTTCTTGACGCTTCTTAGCCCCGATTGCACCGATCATGGCAAGCGGTTTGAAGCCCGCAGCATGTTAGGCCTATAGGCGGCTTGCCCGCAGGCGAAACCGATAAGGGTCGAGCCCGCGCCTGATATCACGCGCAAGCGCGACCGGCATTCCCAATATTTCTGCAGCAAGCATATCGCCAAGCAATGGTGCCAAGGTCAAACCGCGCGCACCAAGCGCACCCAAAATGAATAAATCATCATTGATCTTGCCACAAACTGGATTGCGATCGGCTGTACTGGCACGCCTGCTGACCCGCGCCCCATAGCTGGCAGGATCGGGCAAGCCATCACCAAATCCATGCGGCAAAAGCTGTTTATTATGAAGATGCGCGCTTGCCAAAATTTCAATATTGCCCTCGCGATCAAATGTTGCACCTAGCTCGTGAAAGCCATCTTTTGCCGGCGTCAAATAGCCACCAAAGCTGATGCCTGCCCGCAATCCAGCAAGGGCGGCAGTTTCAGGAACATGGCTAACCTGCCCCGATGTAACATCAATGGTAATGCCCTGAATGGCCAGCATTTGATGCAGAGCCGCCAAATCTGCCCCAGCGGCAACAACAAGCTGATCACATGTCAATTGGCGACCATCACCGGCAATAAGGTGATATTTCCCATCATCACGGCGCATGCTAACAACAGAAAAGCCAAAATGCGTTTCAGCGCCTTTGGCAAGATGATTTGTCAGGCATATGGGGTCGATCACCCGCCCCCAATGATGCACAACACCGCCAAGTGGAAGATCAATGCCAGCCTGCGACAATGCCGCTTTGGCATCAACAAATTGCATTAGATCATCTGGCCAGAATTGCGTGCGAAACTTGGCCTGACGCACGGCTTCACGATCCGGCCAATCAAGCGAGATTACCCGATCCGCAACAACCGCAAGCGCAGCGTCACTGCATCTTGCCGCAAAGGACAGACAATCAGCCGACATTCGGCTTGCCACATTATGATCAACGCTCAGACGCGGGCTTTGCAAGGCCAGCCGGTTGCCCGATGCACCGCCAGCAAGCCGATCGCGGGCGTCAATGATATGCGGGGTTATGCCCCGCGCCACCAGCCCCGCCGCCACCGAAGCGCCAGCGATGCCACCGCCAATGATTGCGATGTTCCGTTTTGGCTTGGCCGGCTGCGGCGTTAAAGTACCCGTGCGCTTGCGGCCGACAAGCATATCGCGTTTGCGGCCAAATCCGGGGCGCTTTTCAAGCTCAAAACCAGCTTCGGCTAGTCGCTGGCGAACGGCACTGGCAACGGTAAAAGTGGCAAAGCTGCCACCTGCTCGCGTTAAACGACCAACCGCCATCAATAAATCTTGATTCCATAATTGCGGGTTTTTGGCCGGTGTGAACCCATCAAGAAACCACGCATCAGCCGCAAAATCGGCCTTTGCCACCGCATCATTTGCATCGCCATAAATCAGATGAAGCCGTAATCGACCCTGCAAGAAATCGCGGCGGTGCAAGCCGGGCCATTGCGGCGGTAAGGCGGCAATCAATTCATCGCTATGGCGCGCTAGATCGGGAAATGCCTGATGGCTTTGTGCCATGACGACGGCTGGCAAAGGCCGTGATTCGAATGAAATATAGTCAATCTGGCACCCCGGTTGATTCTGTTTGGGCGCATTAGACTCTAGCAAGGCCATCACCGCCAGAAAATTCAGCCCCGTGCCAAATCCGGTCTCGGCAATGGTGAATTGGGCGGCGGCGGCAATTCTGCCAGCAAGGTCATTCCCGTCAAGAAACACATGACGCGCCTCACCAAGCCCGTCTTCGGCTGAAAAATATAAATCGTCAAAATCATCAGCACGCAACACCCCGTCACGATGCGACAAAGGGGCAGATGCTAGCCGGTAATCAGCGGAATGATGCGTCACAGGATCGGTCATGCCGGTAATCTGCACCCGCGAATCACGAGCCGCAAGCAATTGACCGCTTTTTTTGCAAAAAAATACCGGCTTTAACCTTTTATTTTGTTTTACCCCCTATTCTGTAATGACCGGATTAAACAGCAAGATGTGGTGTGTCATGCTAACCCGCATTGGACTTTTCATATTGCAGCAATTTTTGCATATCGGCTGTCTTCGTATCGTGATTGCCAATGGCCCCACCCACAGCCTGAAAGGTGACTCGGCCGGACCTGAGGTGACGATTCATTTACAGAATTACCGCCTTTTCTGGCGTATTTTGCTCAAGCCTGATCTTGCCATTGGCGAGGCCTATATGGATGGCAGCCTGACCATCGCCAATGACGATCTTGAACAGCTTATGGCGCTTTTGATGGCGAATAATGGCCATTGGCAAAAACATTGGCTGGCAAGGATAGGACTGTTTGCCGGAACCTATCTTGCCTTTTGGAAATTTTTCAACCTTCCCGGACGCGCCAAACGCAATGTCGCGCATCATTATGATCTAAAAGACAGTTTGTTTGACCAGTTCCTTGACCCGCGCCGTCAATATTCTTGCGGCTATTTCCATAACGCCAGTGACACGCTTGCCGATGCACAAATCACCAAGCTGGCGCGCCTTGGGGCAAAGCTTTGTTTACAGCCAAATCAGCAAGTTCTGGATATTGGCTGTGGGTGGGGCGGGCTTGCCAATGCGTTATGGGAAATGCAGCCGGATATTTCAGTAACCGGCATCACCTTGTCGGAAAACCAGCATGTCTATGCCACACAAAAGGCAAAACAGGATAACCGGCAACAACATCTGGCCTTTCATCTATGCGATTACCGGCATCAACGCGGCAGTTTCGACCGGATTGTTTCGGTGGGCATGCTTGAACATGTTGGCATGCGCCATTTTGACAGTTACTTTGCCTCGATTGCGCGGCTATTGGCACCAAATGGGGTGGCGCTGATCCATTCGATCGGGGTGCATCATAACGCCAAACGCTGTAACCGCTGGCTGAATAAATATATTTTCCCCGGAGGCTATATCCCCTCGCTTGAACAGATGACGCGTGCGGCGGGGCGTCAAGGGCTGAAGATTCTCGACATGGAAATCATGCGCGGGCATTATGCCGAAACGCTAAAACAATGGCGACAGGCCTTTCGCCAGAACATCGCAACGGTTCGTCAGGATTATGATGAACGTTTTATCCGCATGTGGGAATTTTACCTTATTGGCTGTGAATATTTCTTTCGCTGTCAAGATGGGATAGTATTTCAACTGCAATTGGCCCATGATCACAATGCCGCGCCGCTGACACGGCGTTACATCAGCCAAACCGAAGATCAGTATCGGAAAAAATTGTGTCCCAAAATCAATTCTGGAAAACCATCGCGCTTGATCAGCTAGACAAAGATCAATGGGAGTCGCTATGCGATGGCTGCGGGAAATGCTGTGTTTTGAAACTCGAAGATGTCGATACAGGTGATGTTCACTATACTGATGTTGCGTGTAAATTGCTTGATTGCAAAAATGCGCGATGCACCGATTATGCGGCGCGCAAAACGCATGTTCCCGATTGCGTTTTACTGACGCCTGACAATCTTGGCATTTTAAGCTGGATGCCGCAAAGCTGTGCCTATCGGCTGATTTATGAGAAGAAAGATCTTCCAGACTGGCATCCGCTGATCACCGGTGATGCCAATAGCACAATGCTGGCTGGCCAGTCGGTGGCCAATCGCGTGGTGCCAGAAAACAGTGTTGACGAAGATGATTTGCCTGACCATATAACAAATTGGTAATCACAGAAACAGGGAAGATCCGATGAGCCGAACAATGTGGATTCTCGTGGCATTGATCGCCGCCTTATCAATTGCGCATATATGGCGCGATTCACAGGGCATGCCTGCCCCAAGCTATACCTTATGCAAGGAATCGCTTGTGACACAGATTTTCACAGGAGCTTGCACATTGCGGTTTAAAGGCGAAACAACAGCCTCTTAACTCGCCCAACGGGGCGCATAATATCTTGTTCAATTCGGGCAAAGATGCCTATAACCTCGGTTCGTGATTTTAAGGAGTTCGCATCATGTATTTTCGCCCCGGATTGCATAAAGAGGCCGGTCTGGCATTCAGCCCGATTAAAGCCATTGTCTCACCACGGCCGATTGGCTGGATTTCCAGCTGTGGTAAAGATGGCAGCATCAATCTAGCACCATACAGCTATTTCAATGCGATCTCGGAACTGCCACCGATGGTGATGTTCAGCAGCGCGCCATCGGGCAATGCACAGCATAAAGATTCGCTTCGCAATGTTATCGAAACCGAGGAATTTGTTGTTAATATTGTTAGTGCCGCGCTTGGTGATGCGATGAATATCACATCGGCAGATTTGGCCTATGAACAAAATGAATTTACCGCCGCTGGCCTTGAGATGGCTGATTGCAACACGGTTAAGGTTCCGCGTGTTGCCGCCGCGCCAGCCGCGCTTGAATGTAAATTATGGAAAGTGATTGAATTACCGAAACCTGAGACTGCTGGTGCTGGAACTGCTGGTGCTGGGGTTATGGTTATTGGCATGATTACCGGCATTCATATTGCCGATGAAACTGTCAAAGACGGCAAAATTGATGTCACAAGCTATCAACCATTGGCACGACTCGGCTATATGGATTATGCGCGGATCGATGACGTTTTCGCGATGCCACGCCCTGCGGTAAAATAACACCAGCAAAGCCAGTATATTTACCGTCTAGCGAAGCGTACAGCTTTCGACAATCACCGTGACATAGCCAAGAATACTGGCATTTTTGAATTGTAATTTCAAAATCCAGTCTTCGGTGGGAATGATCGCATTTAAAGGCAAATTGCCAGTGACCGTTTTCTGGCCACCAAGGAAAACATGCCGAACGCTTACCGGCATTGCCGGATCAAACCATGGCGTGTCGCGTTGCGCCTGTTTACCAGCGCTACCTTCAACAAATAAATTCAGCCCACCACCAAACAGGCTCAGTTTTGATTCCGGCCCTGCATAAAGCGGCGTGGCGACCGCCACGTCATTGCGTTCTACTTCACGGCAATTTACCGGATTGCCAAGCGTCTGAATTGACGAAATGATCTGTTCAGATGTGACGCCAGCGGCAATTTTCTTGGCGATCACGCGTCGCAAAGCGACATTGTCCTTGCCCGTCACCGATTTTGCCATGCCATCGGCCTTTGTTTTCGCAAGATCAAGTTGCAGCGATTGCACCTGACTGCTTAATTCAGTGATGCGAACATTATTTTCATAAATCACCAGATCAGCTTCGGCCTGCAGGCTGGATTGTTCAGCTTGGCCCCATACCCAGCCAAACCATATCGCACCACCGAACAAGGCAATGCGCACAAGCAGAACCAACCAGCCGCGCATTTCACGACGGCGATAGCGTTCTTGTGTCTCAAAAAAATCCATGCTGGCAATCCTTGCCGGAATCAAGATGCCTTCGTGGCGTCTTTGTTGGTTCTAGATACAACAATGACACCAAAACGCCAAGCGATGATCCGGCACGGCAACAGGCAACAGTTTTTAATCCGAATTGGCTTGGGGCTTGCCGGCTTGAAACTTTGGCAAAGACTTGTCAAACTGGCGCTGTAATCTGACATGGTGACATTGCCTTTCAAACCAAGCGGCATCTTAACCACGCCTTGCCTTTACCCTGTCCGGAACATCGCCGGCTATCACACTATCAGCCACCACTTCATTATTTGGGTCATCTTTCATGCAAAAGCCTGCTTCACCCCGCCCACGCAAACCAAAGTCGGGTCAGCGCAATTCCAAACCAGCAAAAGATGAAATCGCGGCGCGCGCATGGCAACGGATGCTGAGTGGCCGACGCCTTGATATTTTGAACCCATCGCCATTGGATATTGAAATTGAAGATATTGCGCATGGATTGGCACGCGTTAGCCGCTGGAATGGACAAACCCGCGGCAAACACAGCTTTTCAGTTGCCCAACATTGCGTTCTGGTTGAACGGCTTGTACGCGCCAATGCACCAAAGCTGGATCAAAAATGGTATTTGGCGGCCTTGCTTCATGACGCGCCCGAATATGTCATTGGCGATATGATCACCCCGTTCAAACATGTTCTTGGCGGCATTTACCGTGATATCGAATCCGGCCTTGATCGGGCAGTGAATATCCGCTTTGGCCTGCCGCCCAGCCCGCCTGAATCGGTGCAGCGTAGCATCAAACGCGCCGACCGCATGGCCGCATGGCTAGAGGCAACCCAGCTTGCCGGATTTTCCGAAGCCGAAGCCGCAAAGATTTTTATCAAACCGGCTGGCACACCTGCCAATATCCGGCTTCGTCCGCAATCACCAGATGATGCGGCAGCCAGTTTCCTGCGGCGGTTTTCCATCCTTGGTGGCTATAAGAAACAGATGAAATAGCCTGCGCTATTTGCGCAAGGCCGAAGCGGCGCGTTGTCGCTGTTTCACTTTGCGCGATTTGATCATCGCCTTGGCCTTGCCCATCGTCAAACAATCAGGGCAAACACAAGTCCCGGCAAGGTCAAACCCACCACGCAAATTTGGTAAATCCATGCACCAGCAACGGTCTTTTCCTACTGGCGCACCGCAATTGAATTTGGTGCCGCAATGCTCACAAATCAGCTTTTCCATCAAAAACTCCAATCAAGATGGACAAGAAAATAGCATCCGCCAATTCAAGCATTAACGCAAGATGGACAGGCATCGCAAAAAACCGCACAGCCATTTCCTCCCAAACGTTGGCGTCTTTTCTTTAGTTGAAAATCAAGTCACTTTTAAACTGGAAAATGTCTTTTTCTTTACAGTAATCTTTGCCAGAGTAGGCTTTGGTAAACCAGCATTTCAGCGCTAGGACAATCATGCGTTATTCAATATGGTCATTGATCAATCAAGCGTTGACAGGCAACCGGAACTGGACGCCAGTTTGGCGCGAGCCTGAGCCCAAAAGCCATTATGACATTGTCATTGTTGGCGGCGGTGGGCATGGTTTGGCAACGGCCTTTTATCTGGCCAGCCGCTATGGCATGAAAAACATTGCCGTTCTCGAAAAAGGCTGGATTGGGTCAGGCAATATTGGCCGCAATACAACCATTGTCCGGTCAAATTACCTTCTTGATGGCAACGAGCCTTTTTACGAACAATCGCTACAGCTTTGGGAAGGGCTGGAGCAAGATATCAACTATAATGCGATGATGTCGCAGCGCGGTATTATCAATCTTTACCATTCAGATGCCCAGCGCGATTCCTATGTTCGGCGCGGCAATGCCATGCGGCTTCATGGCGCTGATGCCGAATTATTGAACCAAGATCAATTGCGCAGCCTCTGTCCCTTTCTTGATTATGAGAATGCCCGCTTTCCGATCATGGGCGGTTTATTGCAAAAACGCGCCGGAACCGCACGACATGATGCGGTGGCATGGGGCTATGCTCGCGCCGCCGATCAACGCGGTGTCGACATCATCCAGAATTGCGACGTGACCGATTTTCTGATCAAAGACGGGGTTTGCAGCGGTGTTGAAACAAGCAAAGGCACAATCCGCGCTGGCAAAATCGGCGTTGCTGTTGCCGGATCGACAAGCCGTGTCATGGAAAAGGCTGGCTTAAGACTGCCGATCGAAAGCCATGTTTTACAAGCTTTTGTCACCGAAGGGTTAAAGCCGGTAATTCCGGGCGTGATTACGTTTGGCGCAGGCCATTTCTATATCAGCCAGTCAGATAAGGGCGGCCTTGTTTTTGGCGGTGATATTGATGGCTATAACAGCTATGCCCAGCGCGGCAATTTACCGGTGTTTGAAGATGTATGCGAAGGCGGCATGGCGATCATGCCAATGATTGGGCGCGCCCGCATGCTGCGTAATTGGGGCGGCATTATGGATATGTCGATGGATGGATCACCAATCATCGACAAAACGCCGATCGACCATCTTTATCTAAATGCTGGCTGGTGCTATGGCGGCTTTAAAGCCACCCCTGCATCGGGTCTGTGTTTTGCGCATCTTCTGGCGCGCGATGAGCCACATAAAGTTGCCACCAAGCTTCGACTTGACCGGTTTCGGCGCGGTGCCATGCTTGACGAACGCGGCGCAGGCGCGCAGCCGAACCTTCATTAACCAAGAGCCCAAGGACGAACAACAACAACCATGATTATCAACCATCCCCATCTTGGCCCCCGTGATGCCAGCGAATTCACCATTCTTGGTGATGCCAGCCTGATTAACCGGCCTGATTGGCAGGCTGGTGATGCGGATGATGCTTTTTATACTTATCAATATCTACGCGATAACCCAGCCGGCCTTCATCGCGAATTATGGTTTCATGAACAGGGCGACCGGTCATGGCTGGTGGTTACACGCGACACGGTAACACATGCGGTTATTGCGGTGGCGCTGGCAAGCGATGTTGCCAAAGCGGCAAAGGCAAAAACAGCACAAAAAACCGCCCCCAAAAAGGTGGCCACACAAAAGACTGCTACTAAAAAGACCGCTGCTAAAAAGACTGTGGACAAAAAGACTGCTGCTAAAAAGGCTGCGGCCAAGAGGAACGCAACATGAGTGCGGCAAGCCTATCGCAAAAAAACCGGATCACTGGCGGGCTTGTTGATCGCAACCAGCCGCTTGGCTTTCGTTTTGACGGGCAGCATTATACCGGTTTTGCCGGTGATACGCTGGCATCAGCATTGCTTGCCAATAATGTGCGGCTTGTCGGGCGCAGTTTCAAATATCACCGGCCACGCGGCATTTTAACCGCCGGATCGGAAGAACCAAACGCGCTGGTTACCATTGGCGATGGTGCCTATCAAGACCCGAATAGCCGCGCCACAACAGCCCAGCTTTTTGAAGGGATGACTGCGAAAAGCCAAACAAAGATGGGGCTTTTGTCGTTTGATCTTATGGCGGTCAATGATTTTCTGTCGCCATTGCTTGGTGCTGGCTTTTACTACAAGACCTTTATGTGGCCTGCCGCATTCTGGGAAAAGATTTATGAACCCATCATCAGAAAGGCCGCCGGTCTTGGCAGCCTTTCCGGCCTTGCCGACCCTGATCAATATGATAAGGGCTATCTGCATTGCGATCTGCTGGTTATTGGCAGCGGGCCAAGCGGGTTAATGGCAGCGCTGGCGGCGGCCAAATCAGGATTGCAAATTATTCTTGCTGATGAAGATTTTTGTCTTGGTGGCCGCTTAAATGCCGAACGCCAGGAAATCGACGGTATGGAAAGCGCCGCTTTTGCCGAGTCATGTCTGGCCCAGCTTGCGGCGATGGATAATGTTCGCATTCTGTCCAAAACAACAATATTTGGTGCCTTTGATCATGGTTGTTATGGCGCGCTGGAACGTGTGAACGAACATAATGCCAATGGTTCCATTCGCCAGATTTTTTGGCATATCCGCAGCCAAAGATGTGTTTTGGCAGCGGGCGCGACCGAACGGCCAATTGCCTTTAGCAATAATGACCGGCCGGGTGTCATGCTTGCCGGTGCGGTGCGAACCTATGTCAATCGGTTTGGCGTTGCCCCAGGCAAACGCGTTGCCATTTTCACCAATAATGATGATGGCTGGGCAACCGCGCAGGATTTGCACGCTGCCGGCGTTGAGGTTACCGCCATTATCGACAGCCGAACCGATATTGCCAAAACCCCGCCAACAGGCGTGCCAACCGTTCTTGGCGGACAAATCATCAACACCACCGGACGGCTTGGCCTTCGCAGCGTGACATTGAATAACGGAACGCATATTCCGGCCGATTGTCTGGCTGTTTCCGGCGGCTGGTCGCCAACGGTTCATCTAACCTGTCATCAGCGCGGCCGTCCGGTTTGGCGTGATGCGATTGCCGGATTTGTTCCGGGCGATAATTTGCCTGATGGCATGATCGTAACCGGCGCGGCAAATGGGGTTATGACCCTTGCCAGCTGTTTGCAAAACGGCCTCAAGGCAGGCCAGCAAGCGGCGCATGATTTAGGCTTTAAACCCGCAACAATCAAGCCGCCACGCGCCGCTGATGAGAGCTTTGCCATCCAACCGTTCTGGCATGTCAAAGGCAGTGATAAAAAGGCCTTTGTTGATTTCCAGAATGATGTTGGGGTTAAAGATATCAAGCAATCGCACCGCGAAGGCTTTCGGTCGGTTGAACATCTAAAACGCTACACCACGCTTGGCATGGCAACCGATCAGGGCAAAATTGCCAATATCCCCGGATTGGCCATTCTTGCCGATATTTCGGGCAAAACCATCGCCGAAACCGGAACAACCATTTTTCGCCCACCCTATACGCCAGTGCCAATTGCCGCCTTTGCCGGACGCAGCCGCGGCAAGAATTTCCGCCCCACCCGCCTAACCCCATCGCATAAATGGGCCAGCGCTGAGGGTGCTGTGTTTGTTGAAACCGGTGCATGGCTTCGCGCTCAATGGTACCCCAAAACAGGCGAAACTGAATGGCGTCAATCGGTTGACCGCGAAGTTTTGGCAACGCGGGCATCGGTTGGCATTTGCGATGTTACCACGCTTGGCAAGATTGATATTCAGGGTCGTGATGCGGCAGCGTTTTTAAATCATGTCTATGCCAATGGATTTGCCAAACTGCCGATTGGTAAAACCCGTTATGGCCTGATGCTTCGTGAAGATGGCATGGTGATGGATGACGGCACCACCGCACGGCTTGGCGAGACGCATTATGTCATGACCACAACAACGGCAAATGCGGTTGGCGTGTTCAGGCATCTTGAATTCTGCCGTCAATGCCTATGGCCCGAGCTTGATGTTCAATTGATTTCCATCACCGAACAATATGCCCAATATGCGGTTGCTGGCCCCAATGCCCGCCGTCTTTTGGAAAAGTTGATTGATTCGGGCGAAGATATCTCGAACGAAGCTTTTCCCTTTATGGCTTGCGGCGAAATCAGCATTTGTGGCGGTGTAAAAGCGCGGCTTTTCCGCATTTCCTTTTCGGGTGAGCTTGCGTTTGAAATCGCCGTTCCATCCCGCTATGGCGATGCAATGGTCCGTGCGCTTATGACGGCTGGTGAAGAATTTGGCGTCACCCCCTATGGCACCGAGGCGCTTGGCGTTATGCGGATTGAAAAGGGGCATGTTGCTGGCAATGAATTAAACGGCCAGACAACCGCCCGCCAGATGGGGCTTGGCCGGATGGTTTCACATAGCAAAGATTCGATCGGCCTTGTGCTAAGCCGCCGCGCTGAATTGGTTCGTGATGATGATTATGAATTGATCGGCCTCAAACCAGTCGATTCCGATCAGCCCCTGATTGCCGGTTCGCATTTCATCGGTATTGGCGCCAGCACGGTTGCGGAAAATGACGAAGGCTGGGTAACATCGATTGCCTATTCGCCGCATTTAAAAAGCGCCATCGGGCTTGGCTATATCCGGCGCGGCAACAGCCGTCATGGTGATATTGTAAGGGCGGTTAATCTGCTTGGCGGTCAGGATATCAAGGTCGAATTATGCAGCCCGCATTTTATTGATCCAGAAGGAACGCGGCTTCATGACTAAATCTGCACCTATGTCAAAAACACCGCCAAGCTTGACCGCGCAAAGCCCGCTTGGTGGCTATGAAATGATCACCGACGGCACCAGCCTTATTGAGGTCACTGGCCTGTCAATGGTGTCGGTTGCACCGCTTGCCGGCAGCCAAGCGGCCTTTCAAACGGCAATGGCTAAATTATTCAAAACTGGCAAGACCGGCAGCCCCAAACCAAGCGCGACAATGGCACTTGACCGGCCTGATAAACCGCGTTGCATCTTGATGCCAAGCGCGCAGAACCAATGGTTTTTCTGTTTTGATGATGATGGCACCAATCCAATTGACGCGGCCAAGGCGTTGCTTGGCACAAGCCTGTCAAAACAGATGGCAATGACCGATCAATCGGATTCATGGGTTATTCTGGCACTGTCCGGCTTGCACAGCCGGCAAACATTGGCGCGGATTTGCCCGATTGATTGCAGCGCATCAGCCATGCCGATTGGCACCACCGCGCGCACAAGCATGGAACATCTTGGTGCGATCATCACCCGCCGCCCCGATGAGGGCGATCACCAACCTTGTTTCTGGCTGTTATCGGCGCGATCTTCGGCTACCAGCTTTTTGCACGCAATTACCGGATCGCCACCATTTCGCAACTAAACCAGACATCTTGATTTTTTTAAGTAGAAAACCCCGCTTTCCTTTTGCATCATCGGATTAGCTGGGCTATCACCTGAGGCAGACCAGCCATGCGGGCGTGATGGAATGGTAGACATAACGGACTTAAAATCCGTGGGCCCTAGGCCGTGGGAGTTCGAGTCTCCCCGCCCGCACCATTCACTGTGTTTCAATTGAACTACTCAATTGATTTGCAAGCATTTTATTTGCTGCAGTCAATGTGGGTAGACAATATGGTAGACAAATCTTGTGCCTCTTATCTCTATCAAAAGCGTGGTGTTTACTATTTTAGTAAGCAGGTTCCATGTGATGTCAGGCAACATTATAAGCGACACAGAATAGTTATTTGCCTCAAAACCAAGTCAGTCAGCCGTGCAAACAGGATGTGTGATTCCATCCTCCAAAGGCTAGATGACTATTGGTTGTCGCTGAGATTGAGTGCTATGCCGCTTCCTGCAGCACATTTGGTGCATGATAGTAACGGTCATGGTCATTTGTCGTCTGGACCAACCCTATCAAAAGCAAGAGATGTATATATCAAGCTAAAGGGTGTTGGTAAGGACAAAACCTTCACTCGTGGAGCCTCAAGGAACGTTGATGTTGTTATCAAACATTTGGGTGACAAGCCAATAGATGGCTATTCATCTGCTGATGCAGCTGCACTTCGTGATGCCATGCTAGAAAAAGGGCTATCTATCGCATCAGTTAAACGCAATTTTTCCACCATCAGGTCAATCATAAACCTCACTATCAGTGAACAAGGCCTTGATTGTGGTAACGCCTTTGCTCGTACATTCATGCCTGAAGAAGACAGGCAAAGAAGACTGCCAATACCCATAGACTGTATCAGGGTCATCCAGTCTGATTGCAATCATATGGATGACGATATGCGTTGGCTTGTAGCCTTGCTTAGTGACACTGGCATGAGGCTTGGAGAAGCTGTTGGATTATCAGCAGAAGATATTCATCTGGATGATGAAACACCCCATGTAAATATTACCCCGCATCCGTGGAGAAGGCTTAAAACCAAAGGTAGCGAAAGATGTGTTCCATTGGTTGGAGAAGCCCTCTGGGCAGCTTCTAGGGCGATTGAGGGTGCATCTGGGAGCAGCTTCCTATTCCCCAGATATAATCGTGGCTCAAGCAGCAATGCTAATTCAGCTTCTGCTGCTATCAACAAGTGGCTAAAGCCAAGAGTGCCAGAAGGATGTGTAATCCATTCATTCAGACATTCAATGCGTGATAGGCTTCGGGCGGTTGAATGTCCAGCAGACATCATTGACGCTATTGGTGGCTGGACAACAACTGGCATAGGTCAGAGATACGGTCTTGGACAGCCATTGGATGTCAAAGCCAAGTGGATGGATAAGTTAATTCCACTCTAATGGATACATCGCCTCATTGCGTCTGAGGAAAGGCAATGTGAAAGGCGAATTATAGGTAGCTTTAATTGGCGGCCCCTTGATGACCATGCCGTCATTATCCAATGCAGCCCTCAATTCCGTGTAATGCTCTTCAAAGTTACCGTCAGATGCAAAACCTGAGTAAGAGATGACAGCGAAATATTCTGCTGGCAGGTCAATAATTCTAACTCTTTCATCATTTGGTTCTGGTGCATTTTGTTTTGAATACTGCATGGGCAAGAAGAACCTCATGCTCATTTTTCCATTAGTAGTGGATTGAGTCACTGGCACAGTCATGTCAATTTCTTTGGACTGAGTGACTGGAATAGTCATATCAACTTCTTTGGAGCCTTTGTTGCCCCCTGAGATGTAGTCAAATAAAACTCTAAAACCGCTATCCTCTTCCCCGTATGTGACTTCTGCTACTGTCCGCTTCTTATATTGACGAACCTCATAAACATCAGTTTTTTTGACGATAGAGTATTCTGGTTCTTCATATGACATGGCTGGAACTGACGCTGTAAAATATGCAAGAAGCGCTGCCAAGAAAACTACAAGACGCAATAGAAACTTTTGCTCTACCATATTGTCTACCCACATTGACTGCAGCAAATAAAATGCTTGCAAATCAATTGAGTAGTTCAATTGAAACACAGTGAATGGTGCGGGCGGGGAGATGTT
>Ga0222719_10000062_pt1 | contig 95055 bp, 91 predicted proteins | sample C33_34DmetaG_FD_165039 | JGI IMG/M metagenome (GOLD analysis project Ga0222719, IMG submission 165039) | Estuarine water microbial communities from San Francisco Bay, California, United States - C33_34D | ecosystem: Environmental > Aquatic > Marine > Unclassified | place: USA: California... | reverse complement strand
GAATAGCTTTGCCATAATTGCTTAATTGATTCAGCTCTGCCTTGCCAGGAACCTATTTGTTGAAATAACTGCTCTAGATCTATCCTCGGAATAGGAGAGTGAGGATCATCCATTATATCAGTTAATTTTTCGGATAGTGTCTTAGTAAGATTGGAAAAAATATTTAGCTCTTTTGAAATATTTTCAGATATTTCTCTAATCTCATCCCCAGGATCACCACGAGAAAATCTAAATAATGACTTACCGACATCATTTTTTTCAATATATTTTTCAAATATAGGGTAGCTTAACCCAATAAGTTTTCCGGATATATCTGCGGCATCACCAATTTTTTCAAAGTAGCCTTGTAGTATTGGAGCACCCTTAAAAAGTGGGTGCTTTACTGATATTTGTTTTTTTATCTGACCTAACCAATTTGTCGAACTTTTTAATCGGCATTGACTTGAAAAGTGATTAATTGCTGTCGAGCTTATCTTATGAGCCTCATCAAATATATAAATTGTTTCTTCTGGAGCTGGTAAAATAACTCCTCCGCCTAGAGCTAAATCAGCCATTACTAAGTCATGATTAGCAACAATACATTCAGATTTTTCTATATCATCTCTTGCCTTAAAAAAACAACACTTTGCAATATGTCGACACTTTCGTCCTGCACACTGACTTCGATTGACTGTCAGAGGTCTCCAGTCTATATCTTCTAAGATATCAGACCAACTATCTCTATCACCAAGCCAAGTGCCATCACTTATAGCTTTATCCATTGTGCGATATTTTTTTATTATATTTTCTGAAGGGTTGAAGTTAACCTCATCATCGAATAAAAATACACCACTTTCTTTTGCCTTAGCCCCATCTAGGCACTGTTCTAACCTTAAGGGGCAGAGATATCGCCCACGGCCTTTTACAAGACTCACACTGTAATTCCAATCTGCACTTTTTAGTAACATAGGGATATCTTTATTAACAAGCTGTTCTTGTAGGGCAACTGTTCCTGTTGACACAACAACCTGCTTTCCTGTTAATCTTGCTAAAGGAAGTGTTGATAATAAATAAGCAATAGTTTTACCAGTGCCGGTTCCAGCCTCGACTACGCAGATACCATTATCTGAATTTCTTTGACCTGATGCATCTTGCTTTATATTACCAACTGTATTGGCAACTAAAGATATCATCTGTTTTTGTCCTACTCTTGGACGCAAACTATTATTTTCTAGAAATTTTCTATAGCCCTCTTGAATCTTTTTTTTTGTATCTATTTCTAGAGTCATTTGTTTTGATCAATATTTTGGCATATTGGATTAGCGTACATCTCAAGAATAATTTTTTGATATACAGGATCAAGGGGTTCTATTCTTTTATTAAATTCATCAGTTATTTTGGTCCAATCACACTGAAGTTTAGCTGCCATCTCCTTAGTTATATCATTAGGTTTATGTAGCTTATGGTAAGCCAACAGGTTGGTGGCATGTGGTTTATAGTTTCTGATAATTTGTTGGTCAATAGAAAGTGCAGCCTCATCAGCGGACATGAAGTCTATTTTCAGGGGGTCCCCGAAAGCTACATGTACTGCGCCTTTTCGCCCAACGATGCCTTTATATATACTAAAGAAATCTTCATCCTCATTTTTTTCATAAGATCCTGTTTTATTTTTTTCAGCTAGCTCCATACTCTTATCAATATCAAGAGGATCAAATTCATATGAAATAGATACTGGTACTATATTTAGCTTACTCAAGGCAGTTCCAAAGGTTTGAGATTTTTCTTTGCTAAGGGTTAACATTTTCAGTAGAGCTGGTTCCGTTCTGTCTAGACCATTCTTTGCTCGTCCCTCCCGTTGTGCTATCCAAACTGAGGATTTATCCTCAATCAAAGAATATCGAATATAGCGAGACAATTTAGTTAAAGCTGAAAGTTTTTCTCTTCGCCCTTGTACAGATCTCTTAACAACGAAACTTTTATTAACACGAGCCAAATCAGATACAAATTCTTTTTTAAGTAGATTATCGCCTATAGCTATTCTCACCGTATCCCTGCCATCGTCGATCAAGGCTACATTTAAGAAAGCTGGATCCATTGCTATATCCCTGTGGTTGCTTATATAAAGATAGGGTGTTTTTCGTTCTAATTTTTCTAGGCCACTAATAGTCAAAAAACTATCAGTCTCTATCAGTAGCTTTCCAAAACTTACTCTCATAGCCTTATGAAGATCTCCTACCTTTTTCATTTTTGAAAATGCTAATCGCAACGTATAAGAAATGATAGGTCTAACTAACCAGGGCACCCAGCGATGTAACCTCGGGTACTTAATAGACAACAATGTATCTATAAATTCTGAACTATTAGAAAGTCTAGCTAAAACAGTACTCACCTCACTATCGAAATAAGGTCTAATATCATCAAATTCATTCATAATCAAAATGGCTTTTCTATTATTTGTATAGGTAGTATTTTTTTAATAAAGCTAGCGATGGTTGTGCCATGGCACATCTGAAGAGCTTTTCTTTACCAAGTGTACAACATCTAAAGTCATCGCAAATAAAGCCATGCGAACAAGTAAACCGTTATCTGTCTGGCGAAAAATAGCTAAATTTGGATTATCATCCAGGTCTTTGTCAAGCTCGTTAGCTTCTTTTCTTGAATCCCTAGGCATCGGATGCATAATTACTGTATTAGGCTCACAATGAGCGGTGTAGACAGCTTGATTTAACCTAAATTTCCCACGATATACATCAGCTTCATCTTTGCTAGTAAATCTCTCTTCTTGAATTCTAGTAGAATAAACTATATCTACATGAGATATACTCGACTCAATTTTTTCTGACTCGATAACTGATAATCCGTTACTTTTCATCTCTTCTACGACGTCTTTTGGCATAGATAAATCTTTTGGTGAAACGAGTTGAACAGAAATATTTTTATAAAGCATTAATAATTTACTAAGCGAATGAACTGTTCTCCCATGCTTTAGATCTCCAACCATAGCAATACGAAGTCCATCAATTTTTCTGCCTGAGGCTTTAAGCTCCTTTTCTATAGTGTATAAATCTAATAAAGCTTGACTGGGATGTTCATTACTACCGTCACCACCGTTGATTACTGGAACTCGGCTGCTCTTAGCAAACTCAGCAACTGATCCAGATTTAGGATGTCTCATACATATAATATCGCTGAAACCTGACAGTACTCTAGCTGTATCATGTAAAGATTCTCCTTTAGATAAAGCTGAGAGCTCCAGTCCTACCGTCTCTCGCACATCCCCACCTAAAAGATTAAATGCACTGCCAAAACTTATGCGAGTTCGCGTACTTGCTTCAAAAAACATATTCCCAAGAATGGCCCCTTCGAGAACTCGTGTTCTTTTTTGTCTTTGGGCATAGGGCTCCATATCGTCAGCGACACGAAAAATATTATCAATATCAGTTTTTTCAAACTGGCTTATGGAAAGAACACTTTGACCTTTAAGTTTCACTTATACCCCAAGGCTGAAAATTTAATTCTAACTATTCTAGCGACTTTACTGTGCGCGAACCAGCAACTTATAAAATGAAAGTCTAATCAATAATTTCATGACCCCATGTCTTAAGAGATAACAATATATCACGATCTCTTTCTGAGCAATCCATTGATAATAATAGCTCATCTATTTTTAAAAAATAATCTTTCAAAGAAAGACAGTCTTCGATCTCACTTGTTAGCCTTTCATTACGCATGTTTCTCCAGGTCTCTTTCTCGATTTCGGTTAAAGAATTAGGATAGTTTACAGCTCTATAAATAAATAATAATGCTTTGTAACGTTTATCTTGTATATTGATACTACCATCAGCTAATTCTGTGGATGAAGAATTTCTTACTTGCTGAAGTAATTTTTGATCACTTTTAGCTTCAATAAAACCTACATGACTAGATCTGTCAAGATACTCACTTTCTTCAAATTGTCTCATGGAGTAAGTTTTTTTTAACTTTTCAGATAAGTCATACTTTAGAATTTTGTGCAGGTTCTTTTCACATTTTTCTAAAGAAATATTTAATCGATTTGAAGCAACATCATCTATCAAATTGGGTGTCAGGATAATAGGACATTTGTTTGTTTCTATTGTATAGAGTGATATTTTTTGTTTTTGAGATTTATGAATGAATAGATGCTCATATAATTCTTCAGCTGAAAAATCTATCAGTGGCTGAGGGTCACCCATTAAATTGAAACAAATAATAGAATTATTATTTCTTGGATTAATGGCTATTGGCATCATTAAAGATGAGTAACAATTTTCCTTGCCAAGCTTGCCAGAAACATGAAAAAACGGTCTTTTTTTATTAACATCTATAGAGTTCTTAACTTCTTTTTTTAGTCGATGCTTGTATACATAATCATATAATTTGGGCTGTTTAGACATAATTAACTTAGCTACATTAATAGTAGCGATTACGTCAGACAAAGCATCGTGGGCAGATTCATGAGCGATTCCATTTGCTTCAGTCAAACTAGTTAATTTGAAACAAGGAGAACCATCGTCTTTCACTGGCCAATTTATACCATCTGGTCTGAGTGCCCAAGTTAGGCGGAGTAAATTTAAGATATCCCATCTAGAATTCCCATTTTGATGCTCTCGTGCGTAGGGGTCGTAAAAGTTACGGTACAAGCAGTAACGGGTGAATTCATCGTCAAATCCAATACTGTTATAACCAACACCACAAGTTTCCGGATAAGATAGTTCTCGATGTATTTTATCAATGAACTCCTTCTCTGGAATACCTTGCTCTAAACAAATTTGCGGTGTAATGCCTGTAACTATGCAAGATTCAGGAGAAGGAAGTCGATGAGATGGTGGGTGGCAGTACATAACTAAAGGTTCGCCCACTATTTCTAAATTTTCATTAGTTCTTATGCCGGCGAATTGTGAGATATGATCACGGCTTGGGTTTAATCCAAAAGTTTCGTAGTCATACCAATAAAGACTATTAGTCATTTTTGAGTTAACTCCATATTTATACTATTTATGATACCTAATATAGATTAAATAACATAAAAATGGTGAAACTAATAATCGCAATTCCTTCAAAGTGATTGGATTTCTGTAATTGAAGCATTAAAATATGCTTTTTAATTAACCAAAAAAAAATTAAATCACCTGGCTCGTTACTCTTAGACTTTTTCTATTTATAGGGCCTATTATTATGTGTTTTTTAATTTAAAATTTTCGGAGGAAATTTTGATGATGAAGAGAATCGAAACTGACAGTATGGGTGAAATTGAAGTTCCAGTTGATCGTTATTACGGTGCTCAAACAGCTCGATCTCTCATTTACTTTGATATCGGTATAGAAACTATGCCTCGGGAAATTATAAGGGGTATGGGCATCTTAAAAAAAGCTTCGGCAATAGTTAATGCTGACCTAGGACTGCTAGAGGAAGAAAAAAAGAATCTAATTGTCAAATCTGCCGATGAGGTTATAGATGGCAGTCTCGACGATCACTTTCCGCTTCGAATCTGGCAAACAGGCAGTGGAACTCAATCAAATATGAATACTAATGAGGTTATTGCTAATAGAGCTATTGAGATATCAGGCGGCAAGCTAGGCTCTAAAACACCAATACATCCTAATGACCACGTAAACATGGGGCAGTCTTCTAATGACACCTTTCCTACGGCGATGCATATTGCAGCAGTTGAACAAATATATAACCATCTACTGCCTGAGCTAACAAGTCTACGCGATGCACTCTCAAAGAAATGTGCTGAATTTCAAGGGATCACTAAAATCGGCCGGACTCATTTAATGGATGCCACACCACTCACTCTTGAACAGGAGTTTAGTGGTTATGTGCAGCAACTTACAAATGGAATACAGCGAGTAAAAAACTGCCTACCTAGTCTCAGTCAAATTGCACTTGGAGGTACCGCAGTTGGTACTGGTCTTAATTCTCATCCAGATTTTTCAGTAAAAGTTGCTAAGCAAATTGCACTTCTAACAAATAGGGAGTTTATTACAGCGCCAAATAAATTTGAGTCGCTCGCTGCTCACGATGCTGTTGTAGAAGCTAGCGGTGTAATGAAAACACTTGCTTGTTCATTAATGAAGATAGCTAATGACATAAGATGGCTTGGCTCTGGTCCTCGATGTGGTATAGGAGAGCTAACCTTACCCGCAAACGAACCTGGTAGTTCAATCATGCCAGGCAAAGTAAACCCTACTCAATCTGAAGCAATGACAATGGTTGCTGCACAAGTTATTGGTAATGATACAGCCATAGCTGTTGGAGGGTCATCTGGAAACTTTGAATTAAACGTTTTTAAGCCTGTGATGATCTATAATCTTCTACAATCAATAAGACTTCTTGGCGATTCATGCCGATCCTTTAATGCTCATTGTATTTTAGGAATTATGGCTAATAAATCTAAAATTAATGAACATTTAAATAATTCTTTGATGCTTGTCACAGCTCTAAACCCATATATAGGTTATGATAATGCTGCAAAAGTAGCCAAAAAAGCGTTTGATGAAAATACAACATTAAAGGAAGCTGCGATTGCTCTTAAACTTCTCACATCTGATGAATTTGACGAGAAAGTAAGGCCCGAAGAAATGACAAAACCAAAGTAATTTTTTAAACTTATATGCTAATCTGTTTTACTATTAAGCTGAGATTTTAATTGCTGTATGTCTCGATTGATAATCAATCGATGAGCATCAATTGCTTTAATTGCTTTCTCGTTTTCTAATATTCGAATCTCTACGCCCTTTGATGGTTTGCTTCCATATTTAGCAATTAGATCATTTACCTCTAACTTAGTAGCTAATGAAGAACTCACTAATGAGCTCATGGATTTATTCGACTTTTCTATTTTTTTACCAATACTCGCAAGATCTTGTTTTTGGTACTCTAAAGTAGTTTTAATGTTCTCTATACTCTTTCTATTTCTATCGTAAGCTATTCCCCATAATTTCTTTATCTCAGACCAATGTTTGTCTAACTTTAAGTCTTGTTCTTTAAAATTTGAATTTATATCTGTCGTAATAATATTGGTTTCGAGAACATCAAAACGCTCCTGAAGTTTATTCAACTCGACATCCTGAGCAAGCACTAAGTAGATTAGTCCAATAACAGTTATTATCAAAAGTGGGTTAGATATTTTATGCCAACTAATACCATCTTCAGGGGTGAGATTATCTTGATTCGAAGAGTTGGAATCACGAGATACTGGTCGACTCATATACACTCCACCTCTTCCAATCCTATCATCACTTTCAGGCACAATTGAATCAGTTTTATTATTGTCGTCATTTACCATTGTTTGCAAACTCCCAAGAAAGATAAATTCTATAAAAACATTATACGTCATAGGTATAAAATATGGTCAATAAGTATTCTCTTACAAGGGTTGATGAACTCAATGATTGAGAGCAACCTTATAAAATAATTCCAAAAAAAAAGCCCTCAACATGGGCTTTTTTACAACTTTAAAAAAATTTTTATAATCTTTAAATATAATAAAGTATTCCAAATAGTACTGCTGTTAGGGTCAAACTGCCGTGTATCACACCTTTGACAGAAGCCATTGGTCCTTGTTTTCCAACAAGAGCATTGATTTCAAGTGCCACAATAATAGCTAAGCAGATCATGAGATCTAAACCTCCAATAGCTGACCCATAGCCACTTCCACCCCACTGTGCTCCATGCCCGCTAGCCAACATACCAAAAGCCATAGGAGCTGAAAATAAAACGTTTGTTCTTGATGCTAAGAGTGCTTTAGCTCCATTTGCTGCAGCGTCTCCTTCTTTCATACCCAATGCTATTTGTTGGGCAGGCCATATTACAAGCCAGACGTTAAGAAACATTAAGGTTCCCATCGTTGAGCCAATGATAATCGAATTATTGAATTGATGGTTGTGTGAAAGGCCTCCAAGCAGAACTACACCTGAAATAAAGGTTAGCATAGCTCCCCAACGAAACCACCAGAGTGCGCTTGGCGCAAGTTTTTGTTTAGCGTCTGCAAGTCCTTCAGGAGTTGCCTGCTTAAAATATCCACCTTGCACAAAGTTGAAATAATAGAGCATACCAATCCATACAATTCCAACTAGCAGATGACTCCAACGAACAAGAAAATTAAAAAATTCCATATTTACACCCAAAATATTAAATTGATATTCCAATACTTTATTATTCTACACTACGTGAAACCTATTATAAATATTATTTATGATAATAAGTGACTACTTAATTATTAAAGATAATGATATTGATTTACATTAAAATTGTTTGATCACATAAATAATATTTTTGATTCTGAATAACTTTTAAATTGACAAAAAAAACCCGTAAAAATTACGGGTTTTCGTTACCTTTAGAGCTAGGTGAGTTTACATCATACCTCCCATACCTCCCATACCTCCCATACCTCCCATACCTCCCATATCTGGCATTCCACCAGCAGAGGCAGCTCCTTCATCTGCCGGAGCGTCGGCCACCATAGCTTCAGTGGTCAACATCAATCCCGCTATTGAAGAGGCTGCTTGCAATGCGCTCCTGGTTACTTTCGCAGGGTCTAAGATTCCCATAGCTATCATATCGCCATATTCTCCTATTCCAGCGTTAAAACCAAAGTTACCTTTGCCGGCTTTAATTTTATCTACAACAACCGAACCCTCGCCACCGGCATTCGCTACAATTTGTCTTAAAGGAGCCTCCATAGATCGTTGAGCTAATCTAATTCCTACATTCTGATCTTCATTATCGCCAGTTAAGCCTTCTATCTCCTGAAGGGCTCGAATCAATGCAACACCACCACCAGGAACTACTCCTTCTTCAACAGCTGCACGTGTAGCATGTAAAGCGTCGTCAACACGGGCTTTCTTCTCTTTCATTTCAACTTCAGTAGCAGCACCAACTTTAATTACAGCAACACCACCAGCTAATTTCGCAACTCGTTCTTGTAATTTTTCACGATCATAATCAGAAGAAGTATCTTCAATTTGTGCGCGTATCTGTTTAACCCTTTCAGCAATACTTTTCTTATCACCTGCACCATCTACAACAGTTGTATTTTCTTTAGTCATACTAATACGTTTAGCTGTACCTAGATGCTCCAGTGTTACTGCTTCAAGCTCCATACCAACTTCTTCAGAAATTACAGTACCGCCTGTAAGGATAGCTATATCTTCAAGCATAGCTTTACGACGATCACCAAAGCCTGGAGCCTTGCATGCAGCAACCTTAACTATTCCGCGCAGGTTGTTCACAACAAGTGTAGCAAGAGCTTCTCCATCTACATCCTCTGCAATAATTATCAACGGACGACCAGCTTTTGCAACGCTTTCGAGTAAAGGCAATAAATCTCTAATATTTGAAATCTTTTTATCATATAGCAAAATGTAGGGAGTTTCGTGCTCGACACCCATATTTTCCTGATTAGTTATAAAATAAGGTGATAAGTAGCCTCTATCAAACTGCATACCCTCTACAATATCTAGTTCATTTTCGAGCCCACTGCCATCTTCGACAGTAATAACTCCCTCTTTTCCAACTTTTTCCATTGCTTGAGCAATAATATCTCCAACGTGTGTGTCACTATTTGCTGATATTGTACCTACTTGGGCAATAGCTTTATTATCGATACACGGTTTAGCCATTGCAGCAATTTTTTCGACAGCTGAAGAAACAGCCTTGTCTATACCACGCTTTAAATCCATGGGGTTCATACCCGCTGCAACAGATTTTAATCCTTCATTTACAATTGATTGTGCCAGAACTGTGGCGGTTGTTGTTCCATCTCCAGCTTCATCAGAGGCCTTAGAAGCAACTTCTTTAACCATCTGTGCACCCATATTTTCAAATTTATCTTTTAGATCGATTTCTTTTGCAACAGAAACTCCATCCTTAGTTACTGTGGGGGCCCCATATGATTTTTCTATAACTACATTACGACCTCTTGGTCCTAGTGTCACCTTTACTGCATCAGCAAGTATATTTACCCCTTTGAGCATTGGGTTACGTGCACTATCTCCAAATTTGACTTCTTTATCTGACATGATAATTTTTCCTTTCTAAAAATTTATTGAAACTTAAGTCTATATTCACAACTGTATAATGTTGATTTAAGTTAATACGACTGCCTTAATATCACTTTCACTGAGGATTATTAATTCTTCTCCATCAATTTCAATGGTGTCGCTTCCAGCGTACTTTCCAAAAACAACTTCATCTCCGATTTTTACATCCACTGGGCGTATTTCACCGTTATCTAAGATCCTCCCAGACCCTATTGCGATTACAGTTCCTTCATTTGGTTTTTCTTTTGCAGATCCAGGTAACAATATACCACCTGCAGTTTTCTCTTCCTCTTCCTTTCGACGAACAACAATGCGGTCGTGTAGGGGGCGAATTTTCATTATCTTTCTCCACTATATTATTTGAAATCCTGAAATATAAAAAATATCACAGAAAAAATTATTAAAGGGTATAAAAAACCAATTTAAACTTATGGCAGTTTTATATATGGTGTCAGCTTAAACGCATTTCAAGGGGGGAGGGAAATTTATTTATCACGTTCTTCTTCCCAATATTCTGCATCTATGAATTCTTCATTCTTATTTGGGTTATTTTCACTAAAATTATCAAAGTGTGTTTGGGGAAATTTTTTTTCATTGGTTGCAACAAATAACTCAGATGTATAGCTAGTTAAAAAATATGTCCTAAGTATAGGGACTAAACCGACGACACCTATAAAGTCAGTTATAAATCCGGGTATGATTAAAAGAACCCCGCTGGATGAAATTATTATAGCCTCTTTCATTTCTTTGGCAGGAATTTCTCCTGCATAGATTCTTTCTCGTGCTCGAAAAAGTGTCTTTAGTCCCTGCTTTCTGAGAAAGAAAGTACCTACTATTGCTGTAAATAAAACAAGGTTCACTGTAACAAAAAGTCCAATCTCGTGGCTAACAGCTATTAATATAAATATCTCTACGAAAGGAATTAAAATAAAAAATAAAAAAAGGTATCGCAAAAAATATCTCCTATAGATTTTGTGTTACAGCCACATTTTTTTTCCAGACGATCCAGGAAAGTAATATCGCAGGTATACCCATCAATGCAGCATAAAAGAAAAATACTTGATAACCAGCAGCATCGACTAACAAACCAGAAAATCCACTAAAAAATTTTCCTGGTAAAGTCATTAATGAAGTGAAGAGTGCGTACTGCGTGGCAGTGAAGGTTCGATTCGTCAAACTCGATAGATAAGCAATGAACACCCCTCCTGAAAAACCACCGCTAATATTATCACCGCTTATTGCTAATATTAAACCACCCATATCGTTTCCTAAATTAGACAGGTATACAAACAAAAGATTTGTTATGGCAGTTAATATCGCAGCAAAAATTAAAGGTCTATGAATACCATAACGAAGGACACATAAGCCTCCTAAAAATGCACCTAGAAGTGTCATGAAAAAACCAAAGACCTTACTTACTCCTGCAATTTCAGACTTAGTAAAACCCAAATCTAAGTAAAATGGGTTAGCCATGATACCCATTGTAATATCGCTAAGTCGAAAGACAGATATGAATACTAAAATTATCAATGCATAGGAACCGTTTCTTTTAAAAAACTCAAAAAATGGAGCCATAAAAGCCTGTTGCAACCAATAAATTAAACGAGCAATAAGGGATCTTTTTTTATCATTCAAGTATGAAAATCGCTTGTCTTGGGTATGGTTCGGTTCTGGTATCAGTAAAACAGTAAATACCCCAATCAACATCAAAGTTGCCATAAAATAATATGCTACACTCCAACTGTACAAGTCAGCCATATAAAGAGCGCCAGCTCCCGCTATTAACATACCGACCCTATATCCAAACTGGTAGGCAGCAGCAAGAGCTCCTTGCATTTCATTTTTAGCTGATTCAATTCGAAGCGCATCGATAGCGATATCCTGAGTGGAGGAAGAAAAGGCAACTAAAACTGCACAAATAGCGCAACTAAATAAAGATACTCTAGGGTCCATAAGGACCATAGCAATTAATCCTAATATGATTCCTATTTGGCCAAGCAGAATCCAACTTCTACGCTGTCCAATTTTTGAAGTGAGCCATGGTATTTTTAATCGATCGACGATCGGTGCCCAAAAAAACTTTATAGAGTAAGTGATTCCAACCCAACCAAAAAAACCAATACTAGTTCTACTGATATCTAGATCAGTAAGCCATGCTGTTAATGTGCTAAAAACTAGCAAGAGTGGCAACCCAGCTGAAAACCCTAGAAAGATCATTCGTGTCACTTCTGGTTGACGATATATTTTAACTGCTTCGCCCCAACTTCCAGTTCCTTCCTGGAACTTCATTTAATTATTCCTCTTAATAATGCTTTTTTTCATATAGTAGTGATCGCTCGCAGGTTATAATGTTTAAAGAGTAATCAAAAAGATTTATACCCTAACAGATTCAGCTAATGATGCTATACACTTAATTAATATATGAAAGCGATCTTAGAAGTTTTTAATTTAACAAAATCGTTCCGCTCCTTGAAGGCAGTTGATGATGTTTCTTTCAGTATACCCAAAGGTTCGTGTTTTGGTTTATTAGGCCCTAATGGTGCAGGAAAAACTACGACTATTGAAATTATTGAGGGCATAAAAAAACCCACAACTGGAAAAATTTTATACAAAGGCAAAGAACGAAATAGCAGTTTTTCATCAGAAATAGGGATTCAATTTCAAACAACAGCCTTAATGGACTATCTTAAAACTTATGAAGTTCTAAAGCTGTTCTCAAAGCTCTATCGTCATACAAAATCCATCGACGAGCTAATTGAAATATGTCAACTTGACGAATTTTTAGGAACTTACGCAACAAAACTGTCTGGTGGGCAACGCCAAAGACTGCTTTTAGCTATTGCTTTAGTAAATGATCCAGAAATTCTCTTTTTAGATGAACCAACTACAGGATTAGATCCTCAAGCTAGAAGAAATTTCTGGTCGCTTATTCGAAATATAAAGAAAAATGGTAAAACCATCTTACTCACTACTCACTATATGGAAGAGGCCGAGTTATTATGCGACCAATTAGTGATAATAGATAAGGGGAAGATAATAGAGAATGGCTCTCCAACTCAGCTACTGGAAAAAAGCTTTGGACATAGTTATGTCTGTATTAATCATGAGGATTTTAATAAAACTGAAAACTCAATATATATTGATAATATTTCCAGTTCTATTGAGGTACGAGAAGATTGTATTGCAATTGCTACTAATAATATCGAAAAAACCCTGTCAGAGTTAGTACTTCAGGGCATTACCCTGCGATCACTTCAAGTAAGAAAGCCCTCTCTTGATGATCTATTCTTGAAGTTAACAGGCCACCATCTAAGGGAGTAAAAAATGAAAGAAATTTTTGCGCTATGGATGGCCAGAAATAGAGAATACTACAGAGATAAAGGATCATTATTCTGGTCTTTTATAGCTACCCCTTTAATCGTCATCATATTAGCATTGGTTTATTCATCTGAAAATCAAAAAATATTCCAAATTGGAGTTCTTTATCCTCAATCTAATTCAGACCCACTTATAAATTTACTGTCTTCTGAATCGACAATTGATTTAATAGAATACAAAAATATTGAAGTTATTATGAAGAAAATTAGGCTTCATGAATTAGATATATTTTTGGATACAAAAGAAATCCCTCGTTATTGGATAAACCCTGAATCTGAGAAGGGCCTTTTATTAGAAACAATGCTGTTGGCCAAATCTAAATTAACTAATTCTCAAATTGTTTGGACAAGACAGGAGGTAGCAGGTCAAAAAATACGCTACATAGACTGGGTTATACCGGGTATTTTGGCTATGAACATAATGTTCAGCGGTTTGTGGGGAATTGGCTATATTATAGTTCGCTATAGGAAAAATGGGGTACTAAAAAGATTGAAAGTTACACCATTAAGTGCTTGGAAATTTTTAGGATCACAAGCCCTTTCAAGGCTATGTATAATGATTGCAGTAACTACAATTGTATTTTTTGGATGTAATCTCTTCATTGACTTCATGATGATTGGTAGTTACCTTCTTTTGCTTTTAGTCGCAATATTTGGAAACCTTTCCATTATAAGTATGTCATTACTAATGGCTGCGAGGACTTCTAGCGAGGATCTAGCAAATGGTCTTCTCAACCTTATAAGCTTTCCTATGCTTCTTCTTTCAGAATTATGGTTTTCTCTAGATAGCGCACCCGAGTGGTTACAAAGTTTTTCACAGTTCCTTCCATTAACACATTTAGTATCAGCATCTAGGGCGATTATGCTTGATGGTGCAAGCCTTAACGATATAAGTTTTCAATTAATTATTTTAAGTATTATGACTTTTTTCTTTATAGGTCTTGCAGGTGTTCTTTTCCGTTGGGATGACGATTAATGCAAACATTCAATTCTTATCATCGAAGTTTAAAGTATATCGCTCCCAATCAAAATACGGTCCTGGATCTGTTTTTCGACTAGGGGCTATATCTGAGTGTCCCAAGATACGATTTTTATCAATTAGCGGATATCGCTTTATTATTTCTTGGGTTACCTTAATTAGGCTCTCATACTGTGCATTTGTATACGGTGTCGTATCACTTCCAACTAACTCAATGCCAATAGAGAAGTCATTACAGTTGGTCAAACCTTTGTAGTTTGATACTCCAGCATGCCAAGCCCTGTCATTGAAACTAACGAACTGTATGACCCCACCTTCACGGTCAATTAAAAGGTGTGCAGATACCTTAAGATTTGCAATTTTTTTAAAGTACGGATCAAGACTTATATCCAGCTTATTCATAAAAAAATCACAAATATATCTATTTTCAAAATAATCTGGCGGCAAACTTATACTATGAATAACCAAAAGCGATATGTTTTTTATATCTGGACGATTGTCCTGATTTGGGGATAGCTCACTACGAGCTAGACTATACCAACCGTTCGAATGAATCATGAAAAATTTCCAAGGATCAGTTTACTCTAGAATTTATTGCGTCTAAAGGCTGTGACCAATAAAATATTAACTTCATGATTAAATATAAATCAGGTGGCAGGCTAATGCCAATAAGAATTTTAAGGAGTTTTTACAAAAGAGTGGAACTGTCACATTAATTATAGGGGTAAATTAGGTCATTTATTATGTTAATCGATAAAAATTTGATAAGAGATATTAAAATCAGTGTTGCCAGATCTTTATCAGAAGATATTGGTGATGGCGACATTACAGCCCAACTTATTCCAAAGAATATAGTATCTGATGCACTAGTTGTTACTAGAGAAAAAGCGATCCTTTGTGGTCAGGCTTGGTTTGATGAAGTATTTCATCAACTAGATCAACGTGTAAAAGTAAAATGGTTAGTTCAGGATGGTGCAAGATTAGAACCAGATCAGCATATATGTTCGCTTAAAGGTCCAGCTCGAAGCCTTTTAACAGGAGAAAGGGTCGCACTCAATTTTCTTCAAACTTTATCTGGCACCGCTACAACAGCCAGAGAATACGCTACATTAGTCTCTGAAAGTGGAGTTGAAATTCTAGATACTCGAAAAACAATTCCAGGACTACGGTTAGCTCAAAAATATGCTGTATTTATTGGAGGATGTAAAAATCATCGACTTGGGCTGTATGATGCATTTCTTATTAAGGAAAATCATATTATTGCATGTGGTGGTATCAAGTCCGCTATTCTCAAAGCTAAAGAAATTTCTCCTGATAAACCGATTGAAGTAGAAGTAGAAAGTTTATCAGAGCTCACTGAAGCATTAGATGCTCGGGTTGATGTAGTCATGCTAGACAATTTTGATAAAAAAATGATACAACAAGCAACAGCAATGAATACAGGCGATACTAAAATAGAGATATCCGGGAATATAGATAAGAATAACTTATCTGAACAAGTAATTATGAATGTGGACTACTTATCCTCTGGAAGCCTAACTAAAAATTGCCAAGCAATAGATTTTTCTATGAGGCTTCTATAATGACATTTGTTGTTGGGCTCACTGGTGGTATTGGTAGTGGTAAAAGCACTGCCGGGAAATATTTTGAAGCATTGGGTATCGAGGTAATTAATGTCGATTTGATATCAAAAAATTTAGTGGAGACAGATTTAGATCTTCACCTTAAAATTTCCAGATATTTTGGTAAAAAAAGCTTACTTGGAGATGGCTCTCTAAATAGATTATACATACGACATGAAATCTTTAACTCTTCAAAAAAAAAGATGTGGCTGGAAAAACTTTTGCACCCACCAATTAAAGATCAGGTTTTAAAAACCCTAGGGTATAGTTTAAGTACATACGCAATACTTGAGTCACCACTGTTGTTAGAAACCGATCAATATAATCTAACCGACAGAGTTCTAGTAATAGATGTCTCAAAAGAAGTACAAATTCTACGTGTTCGAAAGCGAGATAAAATATCTGCGGATGCAATTAAATCTATAATTTCATCACAAATGCCAAGAATACAAAAATTGAAACTTGCTGATGATGTTATCAAAAATACTGGTAGCATTGAAAAATTCAAGCTTATGATAGAGTGTTTGCACAAAAAATATCTTACTTTAGCAAAGGAGTTATAAATTTTTACCTTTTCTGTAGAGTGCAAAATGGAGAGATTTATCAAAAAATCAGACAGCATAAAAGATGTAGCCGAGGTCTTTTGCCCTACCTGTAGGAAGGGCGTCACTTGGGAGAAAAGCTCGCTGCATAGGCCATTCTGCTCTATTCGTTGCAAGCAGATTGATTTTGTTGAATGGGCAACGGAAGGTTTTAAAATTCCAGATAAAGAAAATAATACAGATCTTGGTAACTCGAAAAAAGAGAAGAATGAAGACAATCAATATTAAGATTTATAGCATTTTTATATTTTCTAGAATACGGTCGTTTGCCGCCGGAAATTTGTAAGAAGTTAATTCATCTATTGGAACCCAAACAATATCTTGATCTTCATTGCTTGTAACATTGCCAGAAAATTTTTTTACCATCCACACATCCATAAATATCTGTTTTTCAGGGTAGTCAAAATCAAATTCCATAAATGGAGTTGGATCAATAACAGAAATAGTTAACTCCTCTTTAAGCTCTCTTATTAATCCGTCAACAGATGATTCTCCCGCTTCTACTTTACCTCCAGGAAACTCCCATAAGCATCCCTGAAATAAATGTTTCTTTCTTTTAGATATTAAAATCTTATGATTTGAACTTACAATTAATCCTAAAACAACATGCAACCTATTCATTAACTTCGATATTCTGAATTTATTTTAATATACTCATACGACAGATCTGTAGTATAAATTATTTCTGAAGAATCCCCTCGATTAAGATTGATATTAATAGATAAAGACTCCTTATCCATAATTTTTTGACCAAAATTTTCCGTATAGCTAGCGGCCCTTCCTCCGTTCTCAGCAACAAGAACATCATCAAGATAAATCTGTATTTTTTTAATATCTAGATCTGATACTCCTGACATGCCAATTGCTGAGAGAATTCTTCCCCAATTTGGATCGGAAGCAAAAAGAGCAGTCTTTACCAATGATGATTCGGCTATCGAGTAGCCTACCTGCAAGCATTCCGATTCTGTCTTTCCAGAAGATATTCTTACTGTAACGAACTTAGTTGCCCCTTCTCCATCTTGAACGACCTGACAAGCTAGGGATAAGAAAATATCCTTTAGATTGTCTATAAATATTTTCTGGTCATCTAAAGATAATTCAGAAAAATCTACTCCAGACAATCCGGTTGCAACTAAAATTGCCGAGTCATTAGTAGACATATCTCCATCAACAGTGATTCGATTAAAGGAGCAATCTACCGCGTTCCCAATAATTTCTTTTATTAATTCTTGGTCAATTGCAATATCTGTAGCAATATAAGTTAGCATGGTAGCCATATCTGGTCTTATCATCCCAGAACCTTTTGCTATACCTGTAATAGTAATTTTTTTCTCACTCAGCTTTAACTTAACACTAGCTCCTTTTGGCCTTGTATCAGTGGTAAGAATAGACATTGCAGCCATATCCCAACCATTTTCAGATAGGGAAGATAGTGCTGATGGTAGAGCTGAAATAATTTTATCAACAGGCAGATATTCACCAATGACGCCAGTAGAGAAAGGTAAAACTGCTGCCTTATTTACGGACACAGACTTTGCGAGAGACTCACAAATAGACTCTGCATGCTGTCTACCTAAATCCCCAGTTCCAGCATTAGCATTATCAGTATTGGTAACTAAATAACGAATTTTATTTGAATAGATCCGCTCTCTAGCAAGCTTAACTGGTGCTGCACAAAACAAGTTTTTTGTAAATGATCCACCAATAGTACTTCCCTCAGCTAGCTCCATAACAACCAAATCTTTTTTTCCTGATTTTTTGATACCTGCACTTGAAACACCTAATCTAAAGCCAGGCACAGGATACATTTTTGGAAAAAAATCTTTACCAACAGCCATACATTTCTCGCAATAACTTTAATATTATAATTAAAATAAAAAAACTGATTTTTTATTTTAATTTACCACAACATTGTTTGTATTTTTTTCCATTACCACAAGGGCAAGGGTCATTTCTTCCAATCTTTTGGGTTGGTCTAATAAATGGTTTTGTTGAGGTTGATTTTTTAGTAGCATCAATTGCAGGTTTAGCAGCGCTTATAGATGAAACAGAATCATGTTGCATTTTAAGGTTCTGTTTCTGCTGACTTTCTCTCTTTAGGCGCTCTAATTCCTCAATTTCGTGACGGCTCCGAACTTCCGCCTTGCTCAAAAAGCGAATGGTCTCCGATTTTATATTCTCCAACATCTGCTGAAATAACTCAAAAGATTCACGTTTATATTCTTGTCTTGGATTTTTTTGTGCGTAAGCTCGAAGATTTATACCCTGTCGCAAATAATCCATTCGAGATAAATGCTCTTTCCATAAAGTATCTAAAACCTGTAGCATTAGCTGTCTTTCAATCATGCGAATATCCTCACCAACCGAAGATACTTTTTTTGCATATGCATCTTTTGACATTTCTTGAATTTTCAATCGAATAGATTCTTCATTTAAAAGATCATCATTATTTAACCAATCTTGAACTTTTATTTCTAAATTATAATTTGCCAAAAAATGTTTTTCTAATCCTAAGACATCCCATTGCTCCATTAGACTTTCAGGAGGCAGATAATGGCTAATTGAAGTATCAACGACATCTTCTCTAATGTTTTCTATAATGTCACTAATATCATCTTCTTCTAAAAGTTCGTTTCTTTGCTGGTAGATAACTTGTCTCTGATCATTTGCAACATCGTCATATTCTAGTAAATTTTTTCGCATGTCATAATTTCTACCTTCAACTTTCTTTTGAGCCTTTTCAATAGCACCAGTAACCATTCGATGTTCAATTGACTCTCCTTTTTCCATACCTAATGAGCGCATCATATTTTTTACACTATCTGAAGCAAATAACCTCATTAATGGATCTTCCATAGATAGATAAAAACGAGATAAACCAGGATCTCCTTGTCTGCCAGCTCTGCCTCGTAATTGATTATCAATTCGTCTTGATTCGTGGCGCTCTGTACACAAGATATGGAGCCCTCCAGCCTCAATCACTTTATCATGTCGAGTTTTCCATTCAGCTTTTATAAGTTTTATTTTGTCTTCGTTGGGGGTTTTTTGCTCGGATATAAGAGCCTCCCAGTTACCACCAAGAACTATATCAGTTCCGCGGCCAGCCATATTTGTAGCAATGGTAACTGTTCCAGGTATTCCTGCCTGAGAAATTATTTGCGCTTCTTTTTCATGGTGTTTTGCATTTAAAACCTGGTGTGGTATTTTTGCTTTTTCCAATCTTGCTGACATCTCTTCTGAGCTCTCAATAGTTGCTGTACCAACCAATACTGGTGCATTTTTCGCAATACATGATTTAACATCGGCAACTACTGCATCATATTTTTCATCTGTCGTAAGATAAATCAAATCATTGAGATCTACTCTAGCCACTGGAAGATTTGTCGGTATCACAACTACTGGTAATCCATATATCTGGTGAAATTCATATGCTTCAGTATCGGCTGTTCCGGTCATACCTGACAATTTATCATAAAGACGAAAGTAGTTTTGAAAAGTAGTGGATGCCATAGTTTGGCTTTCACTCTGGATATCAACACCTTCTTTTGCCTCTATTGCCTGATGAAGGCCCTCCGATAGCCTTCTCCCGGGCATAGTTCTACCGGTATGCTCATCAATTAAAACAACTTGTCTATCTTTTACAATATATTCAATATTTTTGCTAAAAAGATGATGGGCCTTAAGAGCTGATTGGATATGATGCAAAAGTGATAAATTGATAGAATTATAGAGACTATCGCCCTTTTGGAGTAAGTCTTCACTCTCAAGAATAAGCTCTATTTTGCAATGGCCCTCTTCTGTGAGTTCAACCTGTCGCATTTTTTCATCTATAGTAAAATCACCTGATTTTTCCTCCGTAGACGGTAATAAAGTTGAAATTAACTTATTGACTTTAATATACAGGGATGAGCTATCTTCTGCAGCTCCTGAGATAATTAGGGGTGTTCTTGCTTCATCAATAAGAATTGAATCAACTTCATCGACCACAGCAAAATTTAGACCTCTCTGTAATTTATCCTCGATACGTAAAATCATATTGTCACGGAGATAATCGAACCCAAATTCATTATTCGTTCCAAATGTAATATCTGCGCGATAGGCTATTAATTTTTCCTCTGGAGTCATACCTGATGAAATAACTCCAACTTTCATACCTAGTAATTCGTATATAGGTGTCATCCATTCTGCATCTCTATTAGCCAAGTAATCATTAACTGTAACTATGTGCACTCCCTCCCCACTAAGACTATTAAGATATGCAGGCAAAGTGGCCATGAGTGTTTTACCCTCACCAGTCCTCATCTCTGCAATTCGACCTTCATGGAGCACAACTCCTCCAATCATTTGGACATCAAAATGCCTCAGCCCCAAGGTTCTCTTGGCTGATTCCCTCACAATAGCGAAAGCTTCTGGTAGAATTTGATCTAGTGATTCACCATCGTTAAATCTAAGCTGAAATTCTTCTGTTTTTTTTCTCAGAAGACCATCTTCCAACGAGGAAAATTGATTTTCAAAAGAATTTATTCGGTCTACGATTTTTCGTATTCTTTTAATTTCTCTCTCGTTTTTACTACCAAAAAGTTTTGCAAAAAATTTCATTGTTGTTCCAGAGTGAATCTGATCAAGTAATTAATTTATTTAGAAAAGTAAATATATACATAGCTACAAAAACAATATTGCTAGAATTTCACGAGTCTACAATACAGACGCCCATCAATTAGTCTAGGTTTAGTATAGATTCTTTTAAACGTATCATTTTTTGTTACAAGTCGTCATACTTAATTATTAATATTTGACTCATTTATGCTGTAAGTAAAGATTTTGTGTAAGAAATTGGAACCTCGTCTTCATTATTTTCAAAGGTAACTAGCTCCCAAGCGTCTTTTTCTGAAATCAATTTCCTTAAAAGCGCGTTATTAAGTCCATGTCCAGACTTATGGCCAACATACTCGCCGATGAGGCTATTCCCTAATAAATATAAATCTCCAATTGCATCTAAAATTTTATGCTTAACAAATTCGTCCTCATAACGAAGTCCATCCTCGTTCAAAACCTGAAATTCATCGACCACAATAGCGTTATCCATGCTCCCCCCACGAACTAGCCCTTGCGATCTCAAGTACTCAATTTCATGCATAAAACCAAATGTACGCGCTCGACTAACTTCTTTTACAAAGGAGGTTGTAGAGAAATCAACTGTGGCTTGAAGAGTTCGATTACTAAAAGCTGGATGATCAAAATCTATAGAAAACCCTACTTTAAAGCCATTAAAAGGTTTGAAGGATACACTTTTATCTCCATCCTCTACTGTTATCTCTCTTTTTATTCGTACAAATTTCTTCGGTTTATCTTGTTCTTTTATGCCTGCTGCCTGAAGTAAAAAAACAAACGGACTAGCACTACCATCCATTATAGGTACTTCTGGGGCCGTAATATCAATGATAGCGTTATCTATACCCAAACCAGCCATAGCTGATAATAAATGTTCAACTGTTGACACGCGAACTTCGCCTTTGGTCAAAGTTGTAGAGAGCATTGTATCTCCAACATTTTCTGCTATTGCATTTATTTCTACTGGTGGATTTAAATCAGAGCGTCGAAAAATAATGCCTGTATCAACCGGAGCTGGATGGAGTGTGAGGAAAACTTTTTCTCCAGTATGAAGACCTATTCCGGTCGCCTGTATCATATTATTCAGTGTTCGCTGTTTCATCATCTTTCTTATTTTCCAAGATATTCTTTCCAACATAAAACAAAGCTATACAGTAACTTAATCAGCCTGACAGCGCAAAAATGCTGGAATATCAAGATAATCTTCAGAATCGACTGATAAATTTTTGTCTACATCTGGGTCTGCATCTGCATCCTCATCGGATAATTTATTTCCATTGCGAAGTATAGTGGGTCTTTCAATTTCAGCCCAATTTATTTCGCCCCCTGGGCTAGTTTTTGTTTCGATTTTTTGTGTACCTTTTTCTGGCTGATCGACTTCAACAGGGATAAACATTGGTTTATCTTCAAGACTTAAACCTGTAGCAACGACGGTAACTCTAAGAATATCATCTAGGGAAGAGTCGATGACAGTCCCAACTACCACAGTAGCATTCTCAGAACTTAGATCATTAGCCCTCTCTAAAATATCATTATATTCTCCTAGAGTGACGTCCTCTCCAGCTGTTATGTTTACCAATATGCCTTTGGCTCCTTGAAAATTTATATCTTCAAGTAACGGACTTTGTATAGCTTTTTCAGCTGCCTCAATAGCTCTATCTAATCCTGATGCTTCACCTGTTCCCATCATAGCTTGTCCCATCTCAGACATAACTGCTTTAACATCTGCAAAATCCATATTAATAAGACCGGGTCTTATCATTAAGTCAGCAATTCCTTTAACTGCACCTAAAAGAACATCATTTGCTGCACTAAATGCACTAAGTAGAGTTGCAGATCTACCCAAAACCTCAAGAAGTTTTTCATTTGGTACTATTATAAGAGAGTCGACTTTTTCTTTAAGTTCTTTCAATCCTTCTTCTGCGATAGTCATCCTCTTTTTTCCCTCCCAAACAAAAGGACGCGTAACTACAGCAACTGTAAGGATCCCTAAATCTTTTGCTATATCGGCAACAATTGGTGCAGCTCCAGTTCCTGTACCACCTCCCATACCAGCTGTAATAAAGACCATATCAGCGCCAACTAGCGCTTCAGAAATTCGCTCACGATCCTCTAATGCTGCTTGGCGACCAACTTCTGGGTTGGCGCCTGCACCTAATCCTTTTGTAAGACCGCTACCAATCTGTAAAATTGTGGCATCGACGTCTTGCAGTGCTTGCGCGTCAGTATTTGCAGATATAAATTGGACCCCAGTTACGCCACTGTTAATCATATGCTTGAGGGCATTACCACCTCCACCCCCAACACCTACTACTCTTATTTCTGCACTATCTGTTGTATTATCTATTATATGAAACATAACTCTTACCTCTTATTTAATCTTAAATATAAAATTATCTACAAGCTTTCCTGAAACCAGCTTTTCACTGTTCCTACAAAACCCTTGCCACCATTTTTTGATCCCTTGCCCGGAACAGAACCCTCTAAAAGTTGCTGTTCGCCGTACAAAACTAGTCCTACGCCTGTTGAGTAAATTGGATTATTAACTATTTCAGATAGCCCCTTAGTATTTTGTGGTGATCCTACTCTTACTGGCATATGAAATATTTCTTCTGCAAGCTCAATTACACCCTCCATTTTTGATGTTCCACCAGTAAGAACCATCCCTGCCGCTACAAGGTCTTCAAACCCACTTCGACGTAGCTCTGCCTGAACTAGTGAGAATAATTCTTCATATCTTGGTTCAACAACCTCAGCTAAAGCTTGTCGAGATAAATCTCGGGGTGGTCGATCTCCAACACTCGGCACCTTAATAGTCTCCTCAGCAACTGTTAATTTTGCCAAAGCACATGCATATTTAATCTTTATTTCTTCAGCATGCGCTGTAGGTGTTCTTAGTGCATGAGCGATATCGTTAGTTACCTGGTCACCCGCGATAGGTATCACACCAGTATGTCGAATTGCACCATCAGAAAAAATTGCTATATCAGTAGTGCCTCCACCAATATCTACCAAACATACACCAAGTTGCTTTTCATCATCAGTCAACACAGCATAGCTTGAGGCGAGCTGCTCTAGAATAATATCGTCAACCTCCAAATTACATCTACGAATACATTTTTTTATATTTTGTGCAGCATTTTCTGCACAGGTAACAAGATGAACTTTTGATTCTAGACGGACACCAAACATACCTAGTGGTTCATGGATACCTTCCTGATTATCAATGATATATTCTTGAGGTAAAACATGGAGAATTTCTTGATCAGCAGGAATAGCCACAGCTCTTGCTGCATCTATTACCCTCTCTATATCTAGAGGTAAAACTTCTTGATCCCGAATAGCGACTATACCATGGGAATTTAAGCTTCGAATGTGGCTCCCAGCAATACCCACAAAAACCGAATGTATATTACAGTCGCCCATCAACTCTGCTTCCTCAATAGCACGCTGTATAGAATTAACAGTTGCCTCTATATTTACAACTACACCTTTTTTTAACCCAGAAGATGGTTGCAATCCTGCTCCTATTATTTCTAGATTCCCCTCTGGGCTGATTACTGCGACAATAGCGGCGACTTTCGAGGTTCCAATATCTAATCCAACTATCATTTGCTCTTCGTATGTATTAGCCATCTTTGACCTCATTTAAAATATTTATTTCCATCTCACAGCTATCCCATTATCATATCTAATATCAACTCCAGCCATATCAGAGATGCTATTTTTCAAGGTCGCCATCCATATAGTTAAAAACCGACGTATTTTTTCAACTATCTGATCACGGCCAATTAAAATCTCAAGGCCATTAGATAAAACTAATTTCCAAATACCTTGATTGTTATAGCTCAATTCTATGATTTTTAAATCTGCAGGCCCCAATAACAAAGCAATCTCATGATAGGTATTCATGATTAATCGTTCAGAATCTTCTACTCCTATCAGTAAAGGCAAATTGGATAATTTTCTATTATTGAGATCTAGTATCTCACCCCTATCATTAAGAAAATTCCTATCCCCCCACCTTGCTCTTGGAACCTCTTCAATTATTTTAACTTCTATACCACTTGGCCACTTCCGTCTTACAAATGCTCTCTCTATCCATGAGTGTGACTCAAGAAGAGAAGTTATTTTCATTAGATCTGAACTTAGAATCTTCGAATCAGGGACTGTAGTTATAATTAATTCTTCAATTTCTTTTTTTTCAATATTGCTGAATTCACCAATAACCGAAACATTATTAATAGGTATATTAAATTTGACAAAAAGATATTTAGCACTCCATATCATAGCAATGCCTACAATGATGATCGGCAGCATTTTTACTGCCTTAAAAAACCAATCAAGGCGATCACGCAAGAATTGATAACGATCTTGCAATCTGAGGCCTCTATTTCCTATACGATTCATGCGTGTTTTCACGTTTCAGTGTTTCCTATCAATAATTTACAAATGATTACATTGAGCTATCTAAAATCTTTAGTACTAGTTCATCGAAATTATATCCTGCTGCTGCTGCTGCCATTGGCACTAAACTATGGTCGGTCATTCCTGGAACGGTATTGATCTCTAAAATAAAAAACTCACCGTCTGAGTTTATCATTACATCAACACGACCCCATCCGGTACATCCAAGGCTTTCGAAAGACTGTATCGCTAGCCTCATGAGTTCTTTTTCTTTTTTTTCATTTAACTCACATGGGTACTTGTATATAGTTTCTTGAGAGAGATATTTAGCGGAGTAATCATAAAATTCGTGACTAGTTTTAAGCTTAATAGGAGGTAGGGCTTTCTCATCTAATATAGCAACTGTATATTCTTCTCCCTCGATCCACTGCTCAGCAATTACTTTATTATCAAGAATTGACGCTTTCTTCCATGCTTCCTTAAAAGATTTGACATCATTGACCCTGCTCATACCTATACTTGAACCTTCTCGTGCAGGTTTAACAATTATTTCACCACCAAGTTTTTCTAGAGTCTCCCTCCAATTAGTTGTTTTTTCTAATAACGAGAACGCCGGTGTTTGAATATTGGATCCTTTCCAAAAAATTTTACTATGGAGCTTATCCATAGCCGCTGCAGATGCCAAAACGCCACTTCCGGTATAAGGTAAACCATATGATTCTAGAGCACCTTGAAGTACTCCGTCCTCTCCTCCAGAACCATGCAACATAATTAATGCTCTATCTAATCCATATTTTGGCAACTGCTCAAAAAATCTTTCATCTATATCTATAGAAAGAACATCTAAACCAGATCTAACTAATGAATCGGTCACACATTTGCCAGATAGTAATGAGATCTCCCTCTCATTAGATATGCCTCCAGTTAGAACTCCAACTCGACCATATTTTTTGATTTCTTGTTGCTTAGTTATCATTTTTTCTAAAGATCCTGTGATAAGTTTGAATCTACAAGAATTTTTACAAGTTTACTGACACTTCCTGCCCCTTGAGTAATAATAATATCGTCTGCCTGGATAATATCTCTAAGAATCTCATTAACTTCTTGAATATCTTGGACATAAATAGGATCTACTAAGCCTCTCTGCCTAATACTTCGACATAATGTTCTACTGTCTGCTCCGAGGATTTCATCCTCTCCTGCGGAGTATACTTCTAACAAAAGGAGAGCATCACAACTTGATAAAACTTGTACAAAATCTTCGAATAAATCTCTTGTTCGACTATATCGATGGGGTTGGAATATCATAACTAGTCGCCTGTTCGGCCATCCATCCATAATTGCTTTGATAGTAGCGGCTAGTTCTCTTGGATGGTGACCATAATCGTCTATTAGCATCGCTGATCCATTGCCAATCGGATAATCACCATAAATTTCAAAGCGCCTTGCAACACCCTGAAATTTTCCTAGTGCTTCTTTAATGGACTTATCGGAAACACCTTCATCAATAGCTACAGTTATTGCTGCAGTGGCATTCAAAATGTTATGGATGCCTGGGATGTTCATCTCAATAGTTAGTGGCTTATTGTCACTAGGTCTAAATAAATCAAAGCTACTTTTTTCTTTCTTTATGGAAACGTTCTTAATACAGTAATCTGCATCTTCTGAGAAACCATATGTCAAAATGGGTCTCGAAATATCAGGTAGCATGGATTTAATTACTGGGTCATCAATACATAAAACAGCTAGTCCATAGAAAGGCAAATTATGAAGAAATGTTAAAAAAGTTTGTTTTAGCTTGTTAAAGTCTGAGTCATAAGCTTCCATATGATCACTATCAATATTTGTTAAGATTGTAACCATGGGTTGCAGATGTAGAAATGAAGCGTCACTTTCATCTGCCTCAGCAACTAAATAAGGACTTATACCCAACCCAGCATTTGTATTAACTGATTTTACTAATCCTCCGATTATAAATGTGGGGTCTTTGTCATCTGCAGCTAAAATTGCAGCCAATAAACTTGTAGTTGTAGTTTTACCGTGTGTACCTGCAACGGCTATACTATGACGATACCTCATAAGCTCCGATAACATCTCTGCTCTTGGAATAACAGGTATGCGAAGTTCTCGCGCATATATAGCTTCCGGATTATCAGCTTCGATCGCTGAAGAAGTTACGACTACATCTGCATCATCTATATTCGTAGAAATATGGCCTAGTTGTATTTTTGCCCCCAATACCTCTAACCTTAGTGTATTATCGTTTTTTTGTAGATCTGATCCAGAAATTTTATAACCCTGATTGAGTAATACCTCTGCTATTCCGCTCATACCATTACCACCGATGCCGATGAAATGAATATGGTTCATTTGTCGCATTTCAGGCATAAAAATTTTCTCTTTTATAATCATAAAGGCTCCATACAGATATCTGCTACTAATTCTGCCACACCAAGTCTTGCTGATTTTTTTGCATTTATAGCCATAGAATCTAATTTTACTGGGTTTCCTAGCCATTCATTTAAAATTGATACTAGCAACTTATCTGTTAAATCTTCTTCTTTTACCATGTATGCAGCACCAAGACTTACAAGCCATTCACCATTATGGAATTGATGATCATCTGCAGCATAAGGATATGGTATAAGTAGAGCGCCTACGCCTGCAGCAGTGAGTTCTGAGATTGTTAAGGCGCCTGCTCTACAGACAACTAAGTCAGCCCACCCATATGCCTCTGCCATATCGGATATAAAAGATTCAACTCTCGCCTTTAAATCTAAATCTTTATATAACTGCTGTGTCTCTTTGAAGTTAGCTTTACCTGACTGATGTCGTATTTCGGGGCTATATTTTTTTTCTATAACAGAAAGAGCCTGAGGTATTTTTTTATTGATTGATATCGCTCCTAAACTACCCCCTAAAATAAGTATTCTTGGAGGACGATCTCTATCAGCCCTGCTCAGTAATGTCGGTTGTAAGGAGGAGATTTCTTTACGAACTGGGTTTCCAATCCATTCCCCACGTTGAAGAGTATCAGGGAAGGCGGTCAGTACACGATTAGCTACTTTAGCTAATATCTTATTAGTGGTTCCCGGAGTTGAGTTTTGCTCATGAATGATTAATGGAAGTCTCATAATTTTTGCAGCAACTCCACCAGGCCCTGATGCAAAACCGCCCAAGCCTAAAATCATATCTGGTGATTCTCGATGAATCACAGCTATAGCCTGAAAAATAGCTTTAATTAGGATATAAGGTGCTTGCAGCCATTTCAAAATTCTAGTGCCTCTTAATCCCTCTATATCAATATAATTGATATCAAATCCATTAGCTGGAACTAATTCTGACTCGATACCTTGTTGTGTCCCCAGCCATATAACAGAAACATTTCTACTTCTAAGGACCTCTGCTATTGAAATGGCTGGTATGACGTGCCCACCTGTGCCCCCAGCCATAATCAATACTTTTTTAATGCTCTGTTTTAACACGACTTACTCTCTTCATAGTTTTTCCAACAATATCAACTTCTGAGCTAATTCTTAATACTAATGAAATCATTGCAATGCACACCAAGAGGCTGCTACCCCCATAACTTATAAAGGGTAATGTGATACCTTTTGTGGGTAGTAAGCCAGATGTAACTGCTATGTTTGTGAAAGACTGCAGTGCTAGTATTATCGCAATACCGATGCAGCTATAAGTACAAAACCAAGCTCTACTTTTCATTGCTCGTCGAGCTATATGAAGTATTCGGTGTATCAGAATTACATATAAAAATATGATAGCTGTTACTCCAATCAACCCAAATTCTTCGGCATAAATGGAAAAAATGAAGTCGGTATGCGCCTCAGGTAAATAATGTAATTTTTGAACACTATTCCCTAGACCAACTCCAAACCACTCTCCCTCTCCGAAAGCCATCAAAGAATTTGTTACTTGGTAACCAGTGTCTCTGGGATCAAGCCAGGGGTTTAAAAAGGACTTTAATCTTTCGATTCGATATGGTTCCATGGCAGCAATGTAAGCAAGGCCAAAAATAGAACAAATAGATATTATGCCAAACTGCCAAAGAGGGACACCTACAATAAATAACATACAGAATACTGTAGTACTTATGATGACCATAGATCCATAGTCTGGCTGTTTAAACAAAAGCAACATAACTAAACCGATTATAAAAAGAGGTAATAATAGGCTCTTCCAAGACACTTTTAGTTTTTGTTGGTGTCTTTGGAGATATCCTGCTAAAAAAATAATAACAGCAAATTTTGCAACCTCAGCAGCTTGAAGATTGATGAATCCAAATGAGATCCAGCGTCTGCTTCCATTAATTTTGGGTGCAAATAAAACTGCGATTAATAAGAGTATCGATACTATAAATATAGGTGCTCCAAGCTTGCACCAGATCCAAGAGGGTGTGATTAAAAAGATAAATGCAACTACAATACCAAGTAATAGAAATATCAAATGGCGTTTCAAGTAAAATAGATTGTCATTATACTTAAAGTCAGCATGACTAATTGAAGCAGAATAAATCATCACAAGTCCAATACTTAATATTGCTAGGAAAGCAAATAGCAGTTGTTGATCTATGCTATGAAGTGAATCCAAAAAAGATGTCTTTTGCTTCAGGAATTTCAAATTCATTTCAAATCCTCTACTGCAGAAATAAATTTTTCACCTCTTTCTTCAAAGCTAGCGAACATATCTAAACTTGCGCATCCCGGAGAAAACAAGACTATATCTCCTGATCTAGATAGCTCATTGGATAACAAAACCGCATCTTCCACATTAACCGCATAAATGGTGTCAATTATTCCGGATATAGCAGTATCTATTTCTGATGCTGCTTCGCCTATTAATAAAATATTCTTCACCAAACCAGACAATGAGGGAGCAAGTATTGAAAAATTTTGCCCCTTAGGCTGGCCTCCAAGAACTAAAATTATATTTCCATTAGCGGGTAAAGAACCTATAGCAGCTAGAGTAGCGCCCAGATTTGTAGCTTTAGAATCATTAATATAAGTTACATTATTTAAGATTCTTACTGTTTGATATCGATGAGGGAGCCCCTTAAATTTCTTTAATACCTCTAGCATTGGCTTCAAAGACAGATTGAGAGTCGTTCCCAGCGCTAAGGCAGCAAGAGCATTACTCATATTATGGGACCCCGATAGCCCTAATTCACTCTGAGAAATCAATTTTTCGAATCCATAAGCAAGCCAAGATTCCCCATTCGAATCTGTAATCACGCCAAAGCAATTTAGATCTGGGCGACTTAGCCCATAGGTGCATGATTTCACTTTTTCTCCAATTAAGGGGATACTTAGTTTATCGTCTCGATTAATTACAATTTGTCTAGCACCATGAAAAATACGATGCTTCGACTGATGATAATCAAGCAAGGACTCATAACGATCTAGATGATCTGGGCTGATATTAAGAACTGTTGCAGCTTCAGCACATAGATTGTCAACTGATTCGAGTTGAAAACTTGATAGCTCAAGAATATAAAATTCAACTTTCTCATCTAGCAAATCTAATGCCGGTATCCCAAGGTTTCCACCTATACCTACCGTATGCCCAGCAGCAACGAACATCTCACCCAATAAAGAAGTGACCGTGCTTTTACCATTAGATCCAGTAATGGCGATAATAGGCGCATTAGCTGATCTTGCAAATAACTCAATATCATTAATAACAGATATATTTGATTCAATTGCAATCTGAACAACTGATATTTGTCTTGATAAACCCGGGCTAAGGATTACTTCGTCAACGTTACAAAAGCTGTCAGTTGGCAATTCTCCTAATAATAAGGTTATATCTGGGAACTCAACACAAAATTTCTGCAACAAAGGTGGCTTTTTTCGGGTATCCACCATAATAAAATGTTGGCCCAATTGGGTTAAATGTCGAGCGACAGAAAACCCTGTGGACCCTATACCAACTATCATTTTCGTCTTATTGCTAGCTATCAGCTGATTCATTGGTGCAATCATTCCTTTTTATCTTAATTTCAATGACACTAACCCGATCAAAACAAGCATTACAGTAATAATCCATGCTCTCACAACTATACGAGTTTCCGGCATACCTTTAAGCTCGAAATGATGGTGGATAGGGGCCATTAAAAAAACTCGCTTACCAGTCAATTTAAAATACGACACTTGTAACATTACAGAAAGTGCTTCTATTACAAAAACCCCACTCATAATGAAGAAAACTATTTCATGTCTGATTATCACAGCTGTGACACCCAAAGATGCTCCCAAGGACAAAGAACCGACATCACCCATAAAAATTTGAGCAGGATGTACGTTGAACCACAAAAATGCTAGACCAGCACCTGCTAAAGCGGCACAAAATACCCCCACTTCGCCAGCCCCAGCTATGTAGGGAATATGTAAATAATTTGCAAACTCTATATGTCCTGACAAGTAGCCTACTAAACCCAATGCACTTCCAATCATGACTATTGGCATAATAGCAAGTCCATCTAGTCCATCTGTGAGATTAATTGCATTGCTACTTCCTACAATTACAAAGTATGTGAGTACGACATAAAATACCCCCAAAGAAATCACTATATCTTTAAACAATGGAACTATTAGTTCGTTTTCGACACCACTACCTCCCATTTTATAGAGTGTAATAGAAGCTGTTAAACCTACTACTGACTGCCAAAAATATTTCCATCTTGCTGCGATTCCTACAGAATCACCTTTAACAACTTTTTTATAGTCATCAATCCAGCCAATTACTCCAAATGAAATTGTTATAAGTAGAATTATCCAAATATATTTATTATTTAAATCGCCCCAAAGAAGCGTGCTGATAAATATAGAGAAAAGTATCAGAAGCCCCCCCATAGTAGGAGTTCCCTCTTTAACTAAATGAGTAGAAGGTCCGTCATCTCTAACTGACTGGCCTATTTGTAAATTCCTAAGATAAGAAATCATCCATGGCCATAAAATAAAGGAAATTAGCAGCGATGTCAGCGCTGCCATGACTGTACGAACTGTTATATATTTTACCACGGCAAAAGCTGCAAGATATTGGGATAAAAATTCTGCTAGCCAAATAAGCATCTAAGTCACTACCCTGTTTTTTATCGAATCAGATATGTCTTCCATACTCATAAATCTTGAGCCTTTGACAAGAATCACTTTTTTAGTATCAGGTAAATCTTCATTTAAAATTTCACTATCACCCAAGTAGTTAAGAAGTTCTTTTTTTTCATTAAAATGTTGGGATTTCACACCAAATTCTTTAGCTGCATAAAAAGATAGGGGTCCTACAGCTAAAAAAATATCTACCCCGGCGTCGAAAGCATATTTTCCTATGTCAGCATGTAACTGAATCTCGTCCTGACCAAGCTCAGCCATATCACCTAGTACTAGTATACTTAAACCATTTATTTCTATGAGAACATCTATAGCAGCTTTAACTGAACCCGGACTTGCATTATAACTATCATCAATGAGGAAGAGATCAGGAGATAATTTTATACATTCCATTCTTCCTTCAACTTGTATTAGATTATTTAGTCCATCCTGGATAGTCTGCAGTTTGGCACCTGCAGCATGAGCACAAGCTGCCGAAGCAACAGCATTAGCAATATTATGCTTGCCTCTTAAGGGCAGATTTATTTGAATTGTTCCTTGGGGGGTAACTAGGGAAAAGTTAAAGCGGCCTTCTTTTTTTGAAGTAATATTCTGAGCACTAAAATCAGCTTGGATGTTATGAGTTGAGAATGTAATTATTTTTGCATTTGTTGATTTAATCCAAACTTGAGCATGAGGTTCATCTATATTAATTACTGCCGTCCCATTATTTCTGAGATCTTTATAAATTTCACCTTTGGCTTTAGCAATGTTTTGAATATCACCAAAACTTTCAAGGTGCGCGGGTAAAATATTGTTTATAAGTGCAATATCCGGTTTAGCTATTTCGCAAAGATAATTAATATCGCCTTCATTTCTAGCCCCCATTTCAACGACTGCATAATTATGTATAGCGGATATATTTATTAAAGTGGTTGGAACTCCAATTTCATTATTAAGGTTATCTTTTGTTACTAAGACTGATCCGATTTTTTCAAGTATTGAGGCGATCATCTCCTTAACTGAAGTTTTTCCACAACTTCCAGTTATAGCAATTAAGCATCCATTAAATTTATCACGATTAGCTTTTGCAATTTGTCCTAGCGCCGTAGTTGTATTGGGTACAACCCATTGACTTATCTCTAAATCAAGTAATGGTTTTTCAACAACAAGGCCGCATACTCTTTTTGAAACTGATGAGATAAACTCGTGCCCATCAAATTTTTTTCCTTTAAGGGCCACAAAGATTTGCGCGTTCTCTAAAACTCTACTATCAGTCGATACAGAACTGAAGGAACAATCTGGATGAACTATCTTTCCCCCATAACTATGAGCTACATGGGACAGAGTGAATTCTCCTATCATAAAATTTCCTCTCTATTGTTCAAAGCTATTTGAGCCTCAACTCTGTCACTAAAAGGGAAGCTATTAGATCCCAACAATTGATATGATTCATGACCTTTACCTGCAATTAAAATTACATCTTCTTGCATGGCAGATTTGATAGAAAAATTAATTGCCTCTCTTCTATCAAGTATAATTATACTTTTTGTATTTGATATAATGCCTGATAGGATTTGTTCCGATATTTTTTTTGGGCTTTCTTTTCTGGGATTATCATTCGTAATAATTATATGGTCTGCTAATTCTGCTGCAATTTTACCCATTATAGGGCGCTTTCCTTGATCTCTATTACCGCCACATCCAAAAACACACCATAACTTTCCACTACATAAATCCCGTAATGTTCCTAGTGCATTTTCGAGTGCGTCTGGACTATGCGCAAAGTCTACTACCACCAGAGGACCGGTTATTAATTTATCAGCCCTCTGTTCCGTATCATTGATTATTTCCATTCGACCTGGAATATTTTCCAACATCGGTAATACTTTTATTACATTATCAAAATTTAGCCCTTGAGAGCATGCAGCACCAACTACAGCTAATAAATTTTGCAGATTAAATTTTCCTATTAGTCTACTTTTTAATTCGCCTTGACCCCAAGGAGAAATAATCCTAGCTGTAAGGCCTGTAATCGATATGTTTATTTCCTCAGCGAAAATGCTAGCCTCTGGATTCACTAAAGAGAAAGTAATTTTATTTATTGACAACGGTAGGTCTTTAGCTATTCTTAATCCAACAGCATCATCTATGTTTATGACAGCATTTTTTAACCCATACATACTGAATAGCTCTTTTTTTACTTTGGAGTAATTTTCTAAGTTTCCGTGATAATCCAAGTGATCATGGCTGAGGTTTGTAAATACAGCTGTCTCGAACAGTAAACTGTTTATTCTGAACTGACTTATGCTATGTGAAGAAACCTCCATGACTGCTTGGCTTGTATCGCTTGCTACAAAATCAGCGAGGATAGACTGAATATCAATTGGATTAGGTGTGGTCATTCCTTTCGTTTTAAGGTCAGTTTTTTTAGCCGTTATAGACCCGTATCCCAGGGTCCCAATAACACCAACAGGACCATTAACGAAACTTAGTAAATTTGCTAGCAATTGGGTGCAAGTAGTTTTTCCATTCGTTCCAGTGATACCAGTGAGCGCTATCTTTTTTGACGGGTGTGAGTAAAATCGGCCAGAGATTTCACTTATTTTTTGATTTAGATTAGCTACGGGGACAATTCTTTCGTTATCTGGAAGAAGCTTCTTATCTGGTTGACATAAGACAACCTCGGCACCAGACTGGAGTGATGAGTGAATATAATCTCTTCCATCTCTTAAAAATCCAGGTACAGCAAAAAAAAGATGCCCAGGTTTAACTAGGCGACTATCAAGCGAGAGACCAGTAATGCTTAGATTAGCTAAATTTTCACTTAAATCTAGGTCTGGCAGTAAAGAGCTTAACATACAGTTATATTGGACAGTGGATAATGCCATCAAATATCTCCCCCAGACTGGTTGAGGCCCAAATCATGGTTTGTTACTACTGCTCTATCATTGTTTTCAATTTTTGGTGCGACTCTCAAAACTCTTAATGCTCTTTCAGTGACATTTGCATATACAGGGCCGGCAACCTTTCCACCATAATGTTGACCAGCTTTTGGATCGTTTATAATTACTACTGTGACCAAACGTGGTTTTTCTGCTGGGACTATACCTGCAAATAGAGATACATAACGTTTTTCTTCGTATCCACCCACCGTATTTTTATGGCTAGTGCCAGTTTTTCCGGCTACATTGTATGTATAAATAGCAGCATCTTCTGCAGTACCTCCAGAACGTGTCGCGCCCATCATCATTCTACGAACCTTCATAACTAGCTCTGGATCAACCACCTGTTCACCTTGTGGAACTGTATCTAATTTTTGCAGTGTAAGTGGTTTCTTTAGACCATTCGATGCTAAAACCGCATAAGCCTGAGCAACCTGAAGGGCAGTAGCATTCATACTATAACCGATAGCTAAATTTGCCCTTTCGAGTTTCATTGAATTTTTATGAGAAGGTAATACTCCTGACACCTCACCCGGAAATCCTACTCCAATAATTTCACCAAACCCTACTCTTGAAAACAAGTCATACATATCTTCTGGATCAACATCAAGGCCTAGCTTTATCGCACCAACATTACTAGATTTTTTTAATAAGTCATCAAGACTAATTTTCCCGTAATTATGATGATCTTTTATTGTTTTTTTGCCTACTTGAATATATCCCGGATTCGTATCAATAATTGATCCAGAAGAAATCTTTTCATTTTCTAAGGCTGCTAATACGGTAAATGGTTTAACTGTTGACCCTGGTTCATAAAAATCGAGAATAGCTCTATTTCTTGCACCTTTGATTAGTTCATCAGAACTTAATCTACTTCTATTATTTGGATTATATGAGGGCTGATTTGCCATAGCTAAAATTTCACCTGTATGAACGTCTAATACTAAGACTGAACCAGACTTAGCATTATTTTTTATTACAGCCTCTTTTAGCTCTGTGTAAGCTTTATGTTGCAATCTCATATCAATGCTTAATACTATATTCTGTCCAGGGCTTGCATTTTTTTCCATCCCTAAATCCTTAATAACACTCCCTCTTCTGTCTTTTAGTACTTTTTTCTTACCAGGAGTACCCGCCAAGATATGATCAAATGATTTCTCTATACCTTCTTGGCCTACATCATCTAAATTTGTTATTCCTACTATTTGTGACGTGAGCTCACCTGCTGGGTAGAAGCGCTTATAAGTCTTCTTCATATAAATCCCTGAGATCCTTAAAGCACGAATTTTTTCAGCTTTAGCGGGCTCAAGATCTTTTTTAAGCCGAAGATGTATTCTGTGTGAGTTTTTAGATAATTTTTTCTTTAAATTTATACTAGACATTGATAAATATCTGGCAAGACTTGAAAAATTAGGGTGGTCGATATCTACTTGGCGTGGGTTAGCAGATACAATTATTACAGGACTGCTGATTGCTAGTGGCTGGCCATTCCTGTCTGTTATGACACCCCGATAAGCTGGGATAGACTCGTTATGCACTAGTTTCTTTTTAACTTTTCCCTGTAAAAATTCGTATCCTTTATCCACATCAGCCAATACTTGCAATCCAGCTATATGCCAAACTGCTGTAATGGGTAATGCAAGAAGAGATGTTACTAGCAAGGTATATCGCCAGCGTGAAATATGTAACTTGTTTTTCTCCGATTTCACTTATTATCATATCCTATTAATTATTAAATTATCTATGGAAAAATAGCTATAAACTCATCTCTTTTTGGCGCCTTCATATTAAGGTTATTTGATGCTAAAGATTCGATATTGTTCAATGAGGTATGTGCCCCTTTTTCTATCAAATATTTACCCCATGTTTCTTGTAAAATATTTGACTGTCTTTCAAGATCTGCTATCTCGCTTGTTAATACACGGCATGCGTTACTGAGATAGACTACGGAAAGTGATGAGCCGATTACACTCACCCAAGCCACAAATAACCAACGCCCCACTTTCAAGCTATTTTTTCTCTTCATAAATTTAGTATTTTTTATACTTATCATACCTATACCAACTTTTGTGCAATTCGCATAACAGCGCTTCTAGCTCTAATATTATTCTTTATCTCAAGATCAGATGATTTAATGGCTTTAGTTATTGAACGCATTCGTCGAACAATGTCTTTTTCCAAAACAGGAAATCCCTTTGGTATATGCTGCCCTTTCTCTTGATCTCTTATGAATCTTTTGACAATCCTGTCTTCAAGTGAATGGAAGCTGATTACTACTAATCGACCACCTATAGCTAATATCTCTAAAATATCTGGTAATACCTTTTTTAAGTCTTCCAGCTCATTATTTATAAAAATCCTGATTCCTTGAAAGACCCTTGTAGCTGGATGTTTATTTTTTTCCCATGCTGGATTTGCTTCCTTGACAATGTTTGCGAGCTGTTCAGTTCTAGTGATCGGTTTTTCAAGTCTAGCGCGGGTGATGGCTCGAGCAATCTTCTTGGAGTATCTTTCTTCTCCGTATTCTGAAATGACTCGCGCAATATCATCTTCTTTGGCTATTGATAGCCATTCAGCAGCACTTACTCCATATTCTGGATTCATTCGCATATCGAGCGGTCCATCTTTTAAAAAACTAAAGCCTCTGGCTGGATTATTAATCTGTGGAGATGAGACACCCAGATCTAATAATACTCCAGCAACTTTTCCTGAGTGTTGTTTCTGTTCAACTAACTCGCGAATGTTTGCAAAGGAGGTTTGTATAACTTCAAATCGAGCATCTCCAGAAAAATTTTTTTTTGCAACTCTACAAGCTTCAGGGTCCTTATCTACTGCTACTAGACTACCTCTATTACTGAGCTGAGATAGTATTAATGCAGTATGTCCACCTCTCCCAAATGTACCGTCAATATATATTCCGTCAGTATCTGTAATCAGTCCTGAAACAGCTTCCGTCAACAAAACAGCTTTGTGTTGTCCATCTGCTAACATATATTTTTACCTATAAAGAAATAGACCGCATCTCTTCTGGAACATCAAGATCACCACTGGTATCAGCTAACCAATTTTCTCTTCCTTGATTCCAATTACTCTCACTCCATATTTCAAATCTATGGCGCTGTCCAATCAAAATTACTTTTTTTTCAAGTTGAGCATAATTCCTTAATTCTGTCGGGATGAGTATTCGACCACTGCTATCTAAATCTACTTCTTTTGCATGACCAATTAAAAGTCTTTGTAATTTTCTTGTTGTTGAATTAAATGTCGGCAGTGTTGCAATTTCAGCTTCTATTTTTTCCCACTCTGCTAAAGGATAAATTAGAAGGCATTTATCTTGTAGATCGATTGTCACAATGAGATGTCCTGAGCATACTTTTGATAGTGCATCACGATATCTTGAGGGCATCGCAATGCGACCCTTATCATCAGTATTAATTTCATTATTTCCTCTAAACACTTTTTGACCCAATCCTATAAAAGTAAAATTCCATACTTACCCACTTTTACCCACTTTTGTAACTATATGCTCAAGAAAGTCAAAGTCAAGCCAAAAAACTCCTCTATTGAAGAAAATTTGGATTAAACTCAATCACTTGCGAATATTGGCTACAAAAACGGTGTCGGTTGCCCAGATTTGACTAAAAATCATAGCTGAAATGATTAAATGAAGACATATGCTTAAATTACTAATGAGGTACTAGACAAATATGCTGATAGTATTTTGTTAAGATGCATTATGGCAGGGTGACTATTAAGATGGGAGGCTAATCCTTGCAGAAATTAGATTCGCAAAAATACACAAGGATCAGCCATATTTAGAGTCAGTCTGTAAGCCGGGTTCTGTCTTGAGCAACCATTCCTCTAGGGCACGTGTCACCACGGGCCTCAAGCAACCTACCCGAATCCGACGCGGGCCGCGCCAAAGGACTCCTATTTGGTCTTGCTCCGAGCGGGGTTTGCAATGCCACAAGCTGTTGCCAGTTGCGCGGTGCGCTCTTACCGCACCATTTCACCCTTACCTATATCAAAATTATGACCATCGGCGGTATATTTTCTGCTGCACTTTCCGTAGACTCACGTCTCCCAGGCGTTACCTGGCACTCTACCCTATGGAGCCCGGACTTTCCTCCCCTGATAACCTGATACCACCTAAGGAAATATCAAGAAAAAACAGCGGCGGTTGCCCGACCAACTCTGCAGATAGATTACCATGAAATTTAAAATAATCTGATAAATATTTTAGCTAAGGGTGATGATCAACAAGATTATAAAATAATATTTAACCTACTGTTTCTTGAGATCAAGAGCTAATTTATAAAAAATATTTTTTTGAATTCCGGTTATTTTTGATCCCAAAGATACAGCTTGCTTTAAAGGTAGCTCTTCTAATAAAACAGATAGTATCCGCTTTGAATCTTGAGTCTCAGCTTTTTTTTCTGAGGAATCAGCTCCTGCTAAAACTATAACTATTTCACCCTTTTGTTGGTTTAAATCCTTTTCGATTATCTCTAATACGCTCTTTAGAGTCCCAGATATAAAGGTTTCATAGGTTTTTGTTAACTCTCTAGCTAAGACAATTTTTCGCGAAGGGCCAATAACTTTTATCATATCTATAAGAGCCTCAAGTATTCGATGTGGCGCTTCATAAAAAATGATAGTTCGAGAATCCGCTGAGATATTTTGTATTTTTGTGATACGGGCGATAGATTTTGGCGGCAAAAACCCTTCAAAAATAAACCGATCGCTTGGCAATCCTGATGCGCTTATTGCTGCTATAAGTGCACAGGGTCCAGGTATCGGGGATACTTTTATACTTTTATCCTTAGCAGCATTTACTAGTTTGTAGCCAGGATCAGAAATTAATGGTGTTCCAGCATCACTAATCAGTGCAACAGATTTACCACATAAAAGCTCATCAATTATTTTTTTTACTTGCTTTTCTTCGCTATGATCGTGATAAGAGATCATAGGCGTTTTTATACCGAAGTGACTAAATAATCTACTACTTCTTCTTTTGTCTTCAACGGCTACAATATCAACAGTATTTAAAATATCCAAGGCACGTGGAGCTATATCGGTCATATCACCAATAGGGGTTGCTACGAGATAGAGTTCACCAATCATAAATCACATATCAACTTTTGGAATTAAATTTTATATACTTGCCCCACACCAATAACATCTTAACTCTTTAACTTAATACATATGAAGTATTTTGATAATTTCTTATATTTAAGCGCCGACAAATTTGTGAGTGATGAGGTAGAATGTAGACTTAAACTTTTTATATAATTCATTTCAGTGGACAAACGTAGCATTATGGAAAAAATTGTTCTTTCACATTTTAATCAAAGTGTTCAGGCAAAAAAGAATAGCGCTCAAATTTTAGCTCCACTCATCACCAGTGCAAGTGAAAAAATAGTAAAACAGCTACTTAATGGTCATAAAGTGCTATCTTGTGGTAATGGTTTAGCTGCGTCTCTAGCAAATATAATCACTGAGTCTCTTTTATTACAGTATAAGCTCGAAAGACCTGGTTTGCCGGCAATATCCTTGAATGAAAGCGGAATACTCACATCAATATGTCATAAAAGTGGAAAAAGCCATGTATTTAGCAAGCAGATTTTAGCATTAGGTCAGTCTGGTGATTTATTGATCATATTTAGTGCCGGCACTAATCCTAGTAATCTAATTCAAGCAATCCAAGCAGCGCATGATAAATCTATGGAAGTAATAGCTCTGACTGGACAGCAGGATACAGACGTCTCCGCTCTACTAAATAATGAGGACATAGAACTAAGAATCGAACATAATGATATACATCAAATAAGTGAGCTACAGATGCTAAGTATATTTTGTCTTTGTGAGCTGATAGATAAACAACTATTTGGAGGAGAGGGCTGATGACAGTTCACTTAAAAAGTATAATCTTGGTCTATACTTTTTTTTTAGCTGGGTGCACTGAAATCATTCATGTTGCAACTGAAAATCCAATACAACCAGAACCAGAGAAAATTTCTATAGGAACCGATATTGACGATTGGGAGCTTGAAACTTTAATCGGCGTTAATATTAAAAAAAATAGCCCTGAGTTAGAAAGCTCAAATATCAATGTAAGTTCATACAATCGTGTTGTGCTTTTGACGGGTCAAGCTCCATCATCAGAAGCTAGAAGCCGCGCAGCAGAAGTTGCAAGACAATATCGAGGTGTGCGTCAGGTTTATAATGAAATTAAAATTAGTGGCCCTACCTCTTTGATTGCAAGAACAAATGACGCATGGCTAACTGCAAAGGTTAAACACAAACTAATGCGTAGCGATCAAGTTGAATCTTCTTCTGTAAAAGTAGTCACAGAAAATGGAGTAATTTATTTAATGGGTCTTATCTCACAAGAAAAGGCTAAAGAAGCCTTACGACTTACCAGTGAAATTGGCGGAGCTGTGAAAGTGGTGTCTGTTCTTGAATATACCGATTAATTTTAAATTAACTCAAGAGCGACAGATAATGCCTCCCCACCGCCAATACAAATAGCAGCAATACCTTTTTTCTTATCATAAGCCTGCATGGCTGATAGTAATGAAACTATTATTCTTGCTCCAGATGCGCCAATTGGATGACCAAGTGCACATGCACCTCCATGTATATTAACTTTTTTATGTGGTAAATTTATCTCTTTCATCACCGCCATCGTCACAGCCGCAAAAGCTTCGTTGATTTCATATAGATCAACATCATCTTTTGACCAATTAAGATTCTTTAATAATTTTCTTATGGCGCCAACTGGAGCTGTGGTGAACCACTCTGGTTCTTGAGAATGACTTGTATATTTTGCAACTCTAGCTATAGGTTTTAGGCCGAGTTTTTTTGCAATAGATAATCTAGTCAACACCAATGCTGCGGCCCCATCACTTATAGAACTTGAGTTTGCAGCAGTTACAGATCCGTCTTTTTTAAAGGCTGGTCTAAGTTGTGGGATTTTATCTTTATTACCTTTACCTGGTTGCTCATCTTTATCGTAAAGGACTTCGCCACGGCGTGTTTTAACAGAAAAGGGAGTGATTTCAGCATCAAACTTTCCAGAAGCGATTGCATCTTGGGCTCTTTGAAGTGAAGTAATAGCAAAAGCATCTTGATCTTCACGACTAAAGCCATACCTAGTGCAAGTTTCCTCTGCAAACATCCCCATAGCACCTTTAGTATAAGCATCTTCTAGGCCGTCTATAGTCATATGATCATGTATAGTAGCATCACCAAAACGATATCCACCTCTTCCTTGGGTCATTAAATATGGAGCATTTGTCATACTTTCCATTCCACCTGCAACAGAAATGTCAGTGTGACCCAAAGACAAGCTATCACATGCGTTCATAAAAGCTTTCATGCCAGAACCACACACCTTGTTAATAGTAGTGCAATTTACAGAAATGGGTAAACCTGCATTTATTGAAGACTGTCTTGCTGGTGCTTGCCTGAGTCCTGCTGCCAACACACATCCCATATCAACAGAGTCTACTCTATCTAATGGAACTTTTGAGCGTTCAACAGCAGCTCTTATTGCTGCGCTTCCTAATTCAGTAGATGGGACACCAGAAAATTGACCTTGCATACTTCCAATTGGTGTTCTTGCCATACCTACTATTACTATTGGATCAGACATAATGAAAACCTCTATTTAACAATCCTCAATGAGGGTTTTTTAGTTTTATCGCCAGATGTTTTATTTTTGGATAGCTTATCAGAAGAAGAGGCTGATTTAACAGGGCTTGGTCCCGAAGGGCTTGGATCAACCGGATTTTCAACTTGGAAAATCATACCTTGGCCATTTTCTTGAGCGTAAATTCCAACTATAGATTGAATAGGTAAACAGATACTTGCTGGAATACCCCCGAAGCGTGTACTAAAAGAAACTTTATCGTTATTCATAACTAAATCTGCAATTGCACGAGGTGATAGGTTTAGGACAATTTCTCCATCTCTTGTAGCATAACTTTGAGGTACCTCAACTCCTGGTTGATGTGCATCAACTGATATATACGGTGTCAGCTCATTATCAACAATCCACTCATATATTGCTTTTATTAGATAAGGTTTATTTGATGTCATATTCATAGTTGTAGTAATCAGTTACGCTTATTCAACTTATAAAAAAACAACTAGTGATATTATTTTTTAACAAACAAATATCATTCCAATTACATCTCTTTTTCAATCTCAGATAGACTTTCTTGGAATGACTCACGTTCAAAAATTCTTTCCATATAATCAAGCAAGGGTTTCGTTTGTCTACTATTTGGTAGCTCAATATCTAGATTCTTTAGTCTCCACAGAATTGGACCCAAACAACAATCAACTACTGTGAACTGTTCGCTCATAAAAAAAGGTAGATCAGTAAAAATTGGTGCGATGCTGACAAGACTATCCTGCAGTTCTTTTTTTGCTTTTTCCACCGCATTGTTGTCTGAAGAACTAAGGATTATATCTACCTGGGTGCTACAATCTTTTTCTATGCGGTAAATGTATTGACGACTTAACGCTCGAGATACAGGATAAACAGGTAATAGTGGTGGGTGGGGAAACCTTTCATCCAAATATTCCATCATCACCTTAGTTTCATACAATGCCAAATCACGGTCAACTAGTGTTGGGAGTGTACCGTAAGGATTGATGGTCAACACTTCTTCTGGAACGGCTACACCATCAATATCTTCAATATCAACGGTAACTCCCTTTTCTGCCAAGACAATACGAACCCGGTGGCTATAATGGCACGTCGGATCAGAATAAAATGTCATGGATGATCGTTTTGCAACAATCCCCATAATAGAACCTCGATTTTAGTAAAATTATAAGGGCAGTAAAGTTACTTAACCCAAGTAAATGCTAATGGATATCTTTCCAATACTCTCGGTTTAATAACCAAACCCAGATAAACAGAAACGCAAGAAAAAGTAGGGCGTAAGTTCCAATTCTTTTACGATCTTCAGCCATAGGTTCAGCAATATAAGTTAAGAAATTCACTAAGTCATACATTTCTGTGTCAAATTCTTCGGGTGACAGGCTACCTTCACTAATAAGATTATAGCGACCACATGGATTTTCTAATATTTCTTCACGAGTGAAAATATTCCTCTTGATTCCACCATTGGCTGCGAGCACCGGTCCTGGTGCACACTCCTGTAAACCTTGCAATTCCAGCAGGACATGTGGCATTCCTACATCTTTAAAAACTTTATTATTCACCCCTAAAGGACGACTTGGATCTGAATAGAAATTCCTTAAATACGTATAAAGCCACTCTGGAGAACGTGATCTTGCCACTAAGGTCAAGTCTGGTGGTGTTGCTCCAAACCATTTTTTTGCTTTGTCTGCTGGCATTGAAATATCCATTAAGGCACCGAACTTTTGATCGGCATGTATAAGGTTATCTTTGGCTATATCAGGAGGTATCCCTAAATCTCTAGCTACTCTGTCCCAACGAGAATATTTTGCAGAGTGACAACCCATACAGGAGTTAACAAATAATTTAGCTCCATTCTGAAGTGAAGCCTTATCGCTCAGATTAGCAGTAAATTCATCACAAGGTATAGCTCCACATTTGAAGGCCGACTCAGCTCCAACTGCTTTAAGGGGAGCCCATATCAGAAATATGACAATGGATACAGCAGATATAGTTTTCCATGGGCCCATTCCACCATCCATTGTAACACGTTCTGGCTCGGGCTTTGTTTTTTCTATTCTCGTCCACAAAGGCATAGCTAGGAAGAACAAGAAATATAAACCAGTGCATATTTGTGCTAGTAGAGTACGCTCTGGAGTAGGAGCCTTTACACCAAGGACTCCGAGAACAACAAAAGAGGCAGCGAAAATTAGTATAGCGCCACGACTAAAGCTACCCTTATAGCGCATTGATCTGACTGGGCTTCTATCTAACCATGGCAATACAAATAAAATTGCTATTGCTGCAGCCATCACTAGAAATCCAGCAAATTTATCTGGAACAGCTCTAAGCATCGAATAAAATGGGGTAAAATACCAGACTGGAGCTATATGCTCAGGAGTTTTCAGAGGATTAGCGATTTCGAAATTGGCATACTCTAAAAAATAACCTCCCATTTCAGGCATAAAAAACAAAATGAAACAAAATACGAATAAGAAGACCGTAATGGGTACTAAATCATGGACGGTATAATATGGATGAAAAGGAATTCCATCCACAGGTACACCATTTGCATCTTTATTTTTCTTAATATCTACTCCATCTGGATTATTTGATCCCACTTCATGCAATGCAAGAAGATGGAGCACAACTAAAGCAAGTAAAATGATCGGCAGAGCTACTACATGAAGAGACATGAATCTATTTAAAGTGATTCCCGAAATTAAATAGTCCCCTCTGACCCATTGGACAATATCTTCTCCAATAACAGGTATTGCTCCAAATAAAGAGATTATTACCTGCGCACCCCAAAAAGACATTTGACCCCAAGGCAGGACATACCCCATAAAAGCTTCGGCCATTAATGCCACGTAGATTGTCATACCGAAGATCCATACTAACTCCCGTGGAGCCTTATATGAACCATAAATTAGACCGCGAAACATATGCAAATATATGACTAAAAAGAAAGCGGATGCCCCAGTAGAGTGTATGTATCGGATAATCCAGCCATAGTCTACATCACGCATTATATACTCGACAGAGGCGAAGGCTCTTTCTGATGAACCTTCAAAACTCATTAAAAGCCAGATACCAGAAACTAGTTGTATAATCAGTACGACTAATGATAAAACACCAAAATAGTACCAAAAATTGAAATTCTTGGGGGCATAATATTTAGCCATATGAGTGTTCCATGCACGCATAATTGGTAAGCGTGCATCTATCCAGTCACGTAATGCCAATAACATCAGCTAGCCTCCTGATCTACGCCAATTACTACTATATTGTTTGTTTCATAAGAATGTGGAGGTACATCTAAGTTTGTAGGTGCCGGAACTCCTGCATATACTCGCCCAGCAAGGTCAAATTTCGAACCGTGACAGGGGCAGAAAAACCCTCCGTACCAATCATCTCCTCCCATATCTTGAGCTCCTACTTCTGGGCGAAACATTGGCGCGCAACCTAAATGTGTACAAAGACCGACTATTATCAGAAATTCCTCTTTTCCTTCGATAGATCGATGAATACCGTTAACATACGATGGCTGATTTGAAGCTAATGACGAAGGGTCGCTAAAAATCTCATCGTGGCCATTAAGTCCCTGAATCGTTTCAGGTGAACGTCGGACAACATAAACTGGCTTGCCTCGCCACTCGAAAGTGACCATCTGTCCCATTTCTATTTTAGAAATATTTATTTTTACCGGAGCACCTGCAGCTTTTGCTCTAGCGCTTGGACTCCATGAACCAACGAAAGGTACAGCTGCAGCAGTTGCTCCTGCTGCTCCTACTATACATGTAGCATTTGTCAAAAAACGCCTTCGTGCAAAGTCAATACCGTCCCCGTGATCAATTCCGTCATTAGTCATGACGCTCTCCTAGCTACTGATATTTGTGATTTTTTTCATGTTCAGAATAGTTGCAAATTTTAATAAAAACTGGTCATTTTTACAAGGGGATAATGTGTGGTCTATTCCCGTTTTGCATAAAATAGACAGTATTTCTGAGAGCGATCAATTTCTTATGAAAAGTATATATATGACATTTAAAATTGTGCAACTTAAAATATTTTCAAATGTTATTACTTTATTAACGTTTAGAAAATTGAGGACGTTTTCTTGCCTTATGAAGACCTACTTTTTTACGCTCTACTTCACGCGCATCACGAGTCAAGAATCCGGCTTTTCTAAGATCACTTTTTAAACTCTCATCATATTGCAATAATGCACGGGCAATACCATGTCTTATTGCGCCAGCCTGTCCAAAACTGCCTCCGCCAACTACAGTAATTTTCAAATCAAATTTTTTAATGCAGTCAACTAGCTCAAGTGGTTGTCGAACGATCATTCTTGCAACTTCTCTACCGAAATATTGATCGAGTGTGCGGTCATTAACCATTATTTTCCCACCTCCACTTTCTAAAAAAACTCTCGCAGAAGATGTTTTTCGTCGTCCGGTTCCGTAATATTGTGTATTTGACATAAGTAACTTTCCGTTATATATCTAAAGTCTGGGGTTTTTGGGCGCTGTGGGGATGATCTTGCCCTGCATACACTTTCAGTTTTTTGAACATAGCGCGACCAAGTGGACCCTTTGGCAACATGCCTTTAACAGCATTTTGAATAGTCCGCTCTGGTGCTTTTTCAATCAATTTTTCAAAGCTGATTGATTTTAAACCACCTGGGTATCCAGTGTGGTTATGATAAATTTTGTCTTGTGTTTTATTGCCAGTTACCTGCACCTTTTCAGCATTAATTACAACGATATAATCGCCAGTATCCACATTTGGTGTAAATTCTGGTTTATGCTTTCCACGAAGATACGAGGCAATCACTGTAGAAATTCGACCTAGTGTTTTATCAGCCGCATCAACAACGTACCAATGATGTTGAGCTGTTTCAGCTGTAGCATTGTATGTTTTCATCAAAAATTTGCCTAATATAATATTCTAAAAGCAGTGTATATAGTTCGTGGGAGCCGTATTCTACATAGCAGTTACACCCATTTCAAGGATATTCTATATTTAAAAAATTATAACCTAATTAATGCGAGTATTATTGCACTGCAGTGAGTTGGCAAGAAACATAAATATTACTAACAATTATCCTAAATCATGGTTGATGTGGTCTGGAGAGGTACTCATAGGACTGCATCTCTAAAAGGCGACTCTTTGTGCGCTGAAACTCAAAGTCTAGTATGCCATCAACGTACAAAGACACAAGGTCAACCTCGGCAGATAAAACAACTTTTACGTTCCTATCATAAAATTCATCCACCAAATTTATGAACCTTCTTGCTTGGTCCTCATTATTTTTTCCCATCCTTGGAACTCCAGAAATTAATACAGCATGGAATTCCCGTGATAGTTCAATATAGTCATATTGACTTCTAGGAGAACTACAAATAATATCAAAGTGAAACCAAATAACATCTTTCCCTTGACGAAGGAATTTTACATTGCGTCCTTCAATCTCAATACTAAGGTCTAATAAAATATTCTCTTCCGAGGGGCAAAATAGATTAAAAGCTTTTATCAAGGAACTATTTGCGCTGTCATCTAAAGGATAGTGGTATAGCTCAGCTTTTTCAAGGCTCCTGAGACGATAGTCTATGCCACTGTCCACATTATATACCTCAGTATTTTTTTTTAATGATTTAATTGCTGGAAGAAATTGCTTGCGTTGTAGTCCGTTTAAATAAAGATTATCAGGTTTGACATTAGACGTAGCAACTAGAACGACATTAAGTGAAAACAAGAGCTCAAAAAGTTTTCCCAGAAGCATAGCGTCTGCAATATCAGAAACGAAAAATTCGTCAAAACATATTACATGAGCCTCATTAGCAATATTAGCAGCAACTATAGTTAGTGGATTTTTTTCTCCTTGAAGTCTTTTTAAGTCTTTATGGACTCTTTTCATGAATCGATGAAAATGTAACCTTATTTTCTTATCGAAAGGTAGACTCTCAAAAAAGCTATCCATTAAATAAGTTTTACCTCTTCCAACACCGCCCCAAAAATATAATCCCTTTATGGATTCAACCTTATCGAAAGAAATAAATTTACTCTTAAATTTAGCAAATAAGCCTTTTTTACAACTTACGTCTTCCCTCTGAACTAGTCGCTCATAGAGCGACTGCAAAAGATCTACCGCAACGGCTTGTGATGAGTCATAATTGAACTCTTCTCTTTCGAGATCGGACAAATATCGCTGCTTAGGGGAAGGTAAAGTAATGTGTGTATACTTGAACATGGATTGACTGCAAGTAGTTTATATTTAATTTAAGATTCAATTAAGCCTCAAGAATAGGTGATCAGAGATTGTTTCTCAATAGAGGAAAAGAAAAAATTATAGGCCCTTGATCAAAAATAGAGGGTAAAAATATTATTATCAATCTTACTATATTATTATGAACTTTAACTAATATGGAGATAAGGTATCATAGGAAAAATAAGTAAAATTTATGGAGGTCAAACCTTGCTAACTTCAAACTTGATTATTTACTTATCACTCATGGTGGTAGGCGCTATAGCTGGTTATTTCGCCTCTAGGGCCTTTAAACCTATCCAAAAAGAGCAAAAAGACGTAGAAAAAAAACTCATGGAGGCTCAAAGGGAACTGAAGGACTATCAACAAGAAGTAGCCAACCACTTTCGTGCCACATCAAAAGCTGTATCGAGTTTATCAAAAAACCATAAATATGTAGTTGAACAACTTGCGAGCGGAGCGCTTCATCTTGTGAACACTGATGTCAGCCGTCAAATTTTAAACCCTGTATTTGATAAAAGTGAAGATGTTAACCTTGATTCAAGTACTGATATACAACCTCCAAAAGATTATGCCCCGAAAGTGCCAGGTGGGGTTTTAAGTGAAGAATATGGTCTTAAAGAGGCGGTAAGTCCGGTGAGTAATCCCGCTACAAGTGACTCAGCTTACGTGACTGTAAACGATGATGACCCAACCCTAAATATAAATTAACAGTCTACATAAAGGGTTTAAGGCGAAAGATATGCATCGTATATTAAATTATTTAGCTTGGCCGGTTGTCCTAGGCCTCCTAGTTGCTATATTAACTTTTAATTTTTTTCCTGAATGGCTCGATAGCCGTTTTTATGTTTCCCAGGTAACTTCAAATGAAAAGAAAGATGAAAAGGTTAGTAAACCATTCTCCTATTCTTCAGCAGTAAAAAAGGCCTCTCCTTCTGTTGTTAATATTTATACGCAAAAAAAATTACCCTCCGGCAACAGGCTCTACTCGGATCCACTCTTCAAGAAATTCTATAGTAAAAAAAATTCATCAAGACAAGCTCCTATGAGATCTTCACTTGGTTCAGGGGTGGTAATGACAGCTGATGGATATATTTTAACTAATCATCATGTTGTTGATGGTGCAGATGCAATCGTGCTCCAGCTACAGGATGGTAGAGAAGCTGCTGCTAAAGTTATAGGAACAGATCCAGAGATTGATCTCGCAGTCTTGAAAATTAACCTAGAAAACCTTGTTCCAATAGAATTGGCAAATCAAAAGGTTTCAGTAGGAGATGTGGTCCTTGCCATTGGAAATCCTTTTGGAGTTGGACAGTCAGTTTCTCAGGGAATCATCAGTGCAACTCAAAGAAAAGGGCTCGGCTTAAATACTTTTGAGGATTTTATTCAAACAGATGCTGCAATTAATCCAGGGAACTCTGGTGGACCCTTGGTCGACTCTACTGGACATCTAGTAGGAATTAATTCAGCAATACTCGATAGAACAGGTTATGCGATGGGAATAAGTTTTGCTATTCCGTCAAAAACAGCATTAAAGGTTCTCACAGATATAATAACTCACGGGAGAGCAATAAGAGGCTGGCTTGGTGTAGAAGCAAGTCAATTAAAACCTTTTGCAGCAAAAAAACTTGGTCTTAATCCTCCTCTAGGCTTGGTAATAACCAATATTTATCCGGATAGCCCGGCATATTCGTCTGGATTATTACCTGGTGATGTTATTTTCAAAATAAATAATAATGGTGTAGTGGATAACGATAAAGCTATGAATATAATTGCAAGCCTTTCGCCAGGCGATTCAATTAAACTTTATGTATTGAGAAACGGTGAAAAAAAAGTGATTGATGCAGTAGCTGGAACAAGACCAAAACTAAATTAAAAATTTTATAAAGTAAACTTTTTAATTATGTTTACAAGATGTTCGTTTTGTTTTGGTAGCCCAATAGTTATTCGCAAATAGTTTCTTATCCTAGGTTTATCGAAGTGACGTATTAGTATATTGTTTTCTCTAAGAAAAAACGTTAGCTTAGCGCCATCATATTTTTTATGTGTTATGAATAGAAAATTGCCTGCTGAAGGGAGCACTGTAAATCCTAAATCGATTAAATCTCGTGAGAGTTTTTCTCTAGATTTTATGATTTTTTTTCGGGTTACATTAAAATATTTTGTGTCACCAAACGCAGCCATCCCCCCGATAATAGCCAAACGGTCTAAGGGATAAGAATTAAAGCTATTTTTCACCCTATCCAAAGCTTCAATAAGTGAGCTATCTCCGATAGCAAAGCCGACTCTTAATCCTGCAAGAGAGCGAGATTTTGAGAAGGACTGAGTTATCAAAAGGTTTGGATACGAGGAAATTAATGATACGGAGCTTGTACCTCCAAAATCTATATAGGCTTCATCAACTACTAAAACTGAATTTTTATTACTCCTAAGAAGATCCTCGATAATTTTTGGGGATAACAACCTACCAGTCGGAGCATTGGGGTTTGGGAATATTATTCCACCATTAGGTTTTTTGTAGTGCTCAATATTAATGGAAAGATCATCCGCTAGTGGGATTTGCTTAAAAGGTATACCATGCAAACTGCAGTAAACTTTATAAAAACTATAAGTCACGTCTGGAAAAAAAATTGGGGAGCTTTGTTTAAAAAATGCATAGAAGATGTGTGCTAATACTTCATCTGATCCATTGCCAACAAAAATCTGGTCTGCCTGAATATCCAAGTTGTTTGCAATTGTGTTTTTCAGGGAAAAAGCATCGGGATCCGGGTACAGACGCAACTTATCATCCAGCTCAGAAATAATCGCTTCTCGAACTTTTGGGGATGGCGCATATGGATTTTCGTTTGTATTTAATTTTATTAGGTTTGAGCTAATAGGCTGTTCCCCAGGTATATAGGGTGTCAGTTGCTGAACAGCTTGGCTCCAAAACTTATTTTTTTTCATATATTCACTAAATATATTTATGTTGATTCAATATTTAAGTGCTAAATTTTTATAATTAGTTCTTTATGCGGTATTCAGCAGAACGAGCGTGAGCTGTTAAAGATTCACCTCTCGCTATTACAGAAGCAGTTTTCCCAAGCTTTGAGGCGCTATTTTCATTACACATGACTATAGATGAACGTTTTTGAAAATCATATACACCCAATGGTGAAGAAAACCTCGCTGTTGATGATGTGGGGAGAACATGGCTTGGCCCTGCACAATAGTCTCCTACTGACTCTGATGTGAACCGACCCATAAAAATTGCTCCTGCATTACGAATTCTTGGAAGAATATCTTCAGGATCATCAACCGATAGCTCTAGATGTTCCGGTGCAATATAATTTACTAATTCAACAGCCTCATTTAAATCTCGAACTAAAATAAATGCTCCTCTTCTTTTCAAAGACGACTGGATAATATCTGCTCGCTCTAAAGATGGCAGTAATTTTTCTATACTCATTTTAACCTGGTCAAGTAACTTATTATCGTTGCTTACTAAAATAGCTTGTGCATTCTCATCGTGTTCAGCCTGAGAAAAAAGATCCATAGCGATCCAATCTGGATTTGTTTTGCCATCACATACTATTAATACCTCTGATGGCCCAGCAACCATATCTAATCCTACTTGACCAAAAACCATACGTTTAGCTGTCGCAACAAAAATATTTCCTGGCCCAACAATCTTATCGACCTTTTTTATGGTATCCGTGCCATAGGCTAACGCGCCTATTGCCTGTGCTCCGCCTACTGTATAAATTTCGTCAACTCCTGCAATTGCTGCTGCAGCTAGAACCATTGGACTTAACTGGCCATCAGGAGCTGGTGCTGTCATGATAATTTTGTTCACCCCAGCAACTTTTGCTGGTAGAGCATTCATTAGAACTGAAGAGGGGTAATTTGCCTTACCTCCTGGAACATAAATACCTAACCTGTCTAGTGGAGTTACCTGCTGCCCCAACATTGTTCCATCTTCATCATAATAACTCCATGACTCTATTTTTTGGTGTTCATGATATTCTATGATTCGTTCAGCGGAGACATTCAAAGCTAATCTTTCAAGTTCACTGATATTTTGAAGCGCTTGACTCATTTGATCAGAAGAAACTATTAGGTCCCTAATACTAGACACATTTCTATTATCAAATTGGTTTGTATGCTCTATCAGGGCGATATCACCCTTTTGCCGAATATTAGTCAATATCTCACCAACTTGATGGTCGATTTTTGGGTTTTCAGTCTTCTGCCAATCTAGTAATTTTTGAAGCTTGCTATCAAAATCTTTATCAACAGATGAAAACTGTCTGATATCACCCATCTTTATTTTCATATCTTATTTTACCACTTTCTCAAGGCTAACTATTATTTCTTTTATGCCTACATGTTTCATTTTCATCGCAGCTTTATTGACAATAAGCCTGGAGCTGATATCAAAAATTGTATCCCTAGCTTCAAGACCGTTTGCTTTTAAAGTATTTCCTGTATCAACAATATCAACTATTTCATCGGCGAGGCCCATGATTGGCGCCAACTCCATCGCGCCATAGAGTTTTATAATATCTACTTGAGAACCTTTAGCGGCGTAATATTTTCTCGCGATATTAACGTACTTTGTTGCAATTCTGATACGCCCTAACCTTGGTGAAGCTCCAATTATTCCTGCTGTCATGAGTTTACAGGAGGCGATATTTAGGTCTAATGGCTCATATAAGCCGTCAGCCCCATGTTCAAGCAATGTATCTTTTCCAACTATTCCAAGATCAGCTGCACCGAATCTAACATATGTGGGGACATCAGAACTGCGCAATATTAATATACGCACTCCTTCTATATTAGTATTAAATAATAATTTGCGGCTGAGACTAATGTCTTCAGCAGGTATTATTCCAGCCTTAGCCAAAATACTGATTGTCTCCTCTAAAATTCTTCCTTTAGTTAAAGCGATTGTTATTTCCATAATTTTTAAAGTCTCTAATGTTTCAATTCACTGGGTTTTTCTACGAATTTTGGCTCCCAATTGTTGTAATTTTTCTTCAATTCGCTCGTAACCTCGATCGATATGATAAATTCTATCGACTACTGTGTCTCCCTCTGCAACAAGGCCCGCAATGATTAAGCTTGCTGATGCACGTAGGTCAGATGCCATTACTGGAGCAGCCTTTAGACAATCTACGCCTTTTACTATAGCAGTATTGCCGTCCACATTTATCATTGCTCCCATGCGATTCAGTTCATTTATTTGAACTAAGCGATTTTCAAATATTGTTTCTATAATTGTTGCAGTGCCCTTGGATACAGCATTGACAGCCGTTAGCTGTGCCTGCATATCGGTTGGCAACCCTGGATATGGAGAAGTTTTAAAACTAACTGATTTTGGCTGTTTGTTTTCCATATCAAGTTCGATCCAGTCTGCTCCTGTATTTATTTTAGCTCCTGCATCTCGAAAATTTCTCAATACCTCCTCTAGGATATTTGGATCTGTATCTTTAAGGGTGATCTTTCCTCTAGTAGCCACTGCGGCTGCTAAATAAGTTGCCGTTTCAATTCTATCTGGCATTATTGTGTAACAACCACCACATAGTGATTCAACCCCATCGATAATTATTTTTGATGTTCCTATTCCGGTGATTCTTCCTCCAAGAATATTAATAAATTTTGCTAAATCGCCTACTTCGGGTTCGCAAGCTGCATTTTCAATGACGGTTCTACCCTGAGCCAAAGAAGCTGCCATCATCAAGTTTTCAGTCGCCCCAACTGAGACAGTTCTCATTTTAATATTAGCTCCTTGTAAGCGACCGGAAACTTTTGCATCAACATATCCTTCATTAATTTCGATTGAAGCACCCATGTGTTTGAGACCAGACAAATGTAGATCAATAGGCCGGCTACCAATCGCACAACCGCCTGGAAAAGAGACTCTTGCATGACCATGCTTAGCTAACATGGGGCCTAAAACTAAAATTGAGGCACGCATCTTCTTTACTAAATCATAAGGAGCAGTATGATTTTTAAGTGTTGTTGAGTCTATCTCAACTTTCATTTTTTCGTTCATAATGATAGTCACTCCAAGACAACCAAGTAATTCAAACATAGTTGTAACATCTTGCAAGTGAGGTATGTTCGACACCATTACTGGTGCGTCTGAGAGTAAAGTTGCTGCTAAAATAGGTAAAGCTGAATTTTTTGCCCCAGATATGCGAATTTCACCAGAAAGTCTTTCTCCTCCCGAAATCAGCAATTTATCCATTAAAGATCCCCCTTTTTCAGCACATTTTCAATTTAAATCAACAAGGTTAAGTCGAATGTATTGCTGATAACTACTATTAGAGCTCATCAACTGTAGAGGCTTTGATAGACACAGCATGTATTGTGCCATTTTTGATATACTCATTAATAATCTGATAAACCAATTGCTGTCGTTTTACGGAATTAAGACCAAGAAAAATTTCTCCTGTTGCATAAATATCAAAGTGGCCATTACTCCCCTCAACTTTAATATTGCAATTAGGTAGCTGTTTACTCAATAAATTTTGTATTTCTAATTTTATTGGCGGTTCCATAGATATTCCTAGTGATCAGTCGCCTGATGATGACCAAGTATTTATAACCTTATCTATATCGCCTTCAAGTTTTCTGGCTCTTTGAGTAAACTGATTACGAAATATTTTACCGAGATTAATTCCATTAATAACTAAGTTGGTAACCTTCCATGAACCAGAACGAGTTAAGCTCATTGAGTAAATTAAAGGAAATACCCCGTCTGGGCCTCGGATTTCTTGAATAACTCTCGTTGACTTAAGGTCGCCAATATCTTTTTTTGGTGGGATCACTAAAATTGATTGCTCTCCATAAGATAATAACCCCCGACCATAAGTTTCAATAAGCTCTCTTTTGAATATATAAGCAAAACGTTTTCGTTGATCAGGACTCGATATTTTTGCATATTTACCCATAACCCTGAACGCAATCCAGTCAAAATCAATGACACTAGTTAATAGGTGATCTAATTCATCAAAGAAGTCTTCTGGATTATTCGCAAAACTTTCTCTGTGGTTATCAATAGTTTTAAGAAGTTTTTGTGTCACCTGCTCGACAACATCATGAGGTTTTATTGGAATGGGGGTTACGCTAGCATCTGTGACTGAATTTGCCCAAGAAAATTGAATAGTACAAGCGAAAATCAAAAACATTTTTCCTATTTTTTTTAAATACCTTGATAGCATTTTTACTTTCCTCATAAACCCTTTAAGAACGATAACATTATCACCTAGTATCACACGTAGTGAGAGATTCTTTTAATAGATCCAAATAATAGCTGACTTAAGAACGTCTGCACTATAACATTGGAAGCATGAATTAGGAATTATCTCTTAAACAAGACCGAGGAATAAAATTTAAAATGGAAATATTAGGTCTTGCAACTTTAGCAATTATATTAGGGGTCATAGGACTTTTTTGGGGTGCAGATAATTTTGTTGCAGGTAGTATCGGAGCAGCTCATAACTTTAGAATTTCCCCTTTAGTTATTGGTTTAACGATTGTTTCTTTTGGGACATCTGCACCAGAAATTATCGTATCTATAGATGCGTCACTTAATCAGGCTGGTGATATTGGAATAGGCAACGCCATTGGATCGAATTTAGCAAATATTGGATTAGTCTTAGGGGTTACTGCTCTAATATGTCCAATTCCTCTTAGTAAAAATTTACTAAAAACAGAGGGGGTTGCTCTCGTGGTTGCCACTCTTCTTGGTGGATTTTTTTTGTATGATGGAAACCTGAGTAATATTGAGGGGTTAATCCTTATTTTGGCGACCCTTCCACTAATGACATACATTTTTTATAAAAAAAAATATAAATCTACTCAGGAGCTTAAGAATAAGAAGAAAGAAATAGTTTTGATGTCAACAAAGAGAGCTGTGATTTATTTTTTTTGCGGTCTTACAGTGTTACTCATAAGTGCAGATTTATTGGTTTGGGGTGCTATAAATTTTGCTGAATTTTTTGGTTTAAGCAAACTAGTTATAGGCTTAACTGTAGTTGCTATTGGTACTAGCTTACCTGAACTAGCTGCTTCAGTAAGTAGTGTTTTAAAGGGGCATCACGATATTGCTATAGGAGCTATATTTGGCTCTAATCTTTATAATTTATTAATAGTTATGGCTCTGCCGGGAATTATTGCAACACCAAAACTAAGCGAAGAAGTATTTTACCGAGATTACTTGTCAATGGGATCGCTCACATTAGTTCTGCTTGTTATAATTTTGTATGTGTCCTATATTGCAAGAAATAAAGGTGATCAAGCAACGGTTTCAAAAAAATTTGGGGTTTTAGTATTAATACTTTATGCACTTTACTATGCTTGCCTTATGATTTCGGTTTAAGGAGTGTTTTTCTTATAGATTCGCATTTTCAATCTAAACTTGTTAACAGTCAAAAATAGAGTAGAAAATGATCCAAAATGATTATTTAAAAGTGGCTAAACGCACGATAAAGATGGAATCAGAAGCTGTTGCGCTTTTAGAGCAACGTATTGGTAATGAGTTCATAGAGGCCTGTAAACTAATAATTAATTGCTCTGGTCGCGTAGTAGTTACTGGTATGGGTAAATCTGGCCATATCGGACGTAAAATTGCTGCCACTTTCGCGAGTACTGGCACACCTGCATTTTTTGTTCATCCAGGCGAGGCAAGCCATGGTGACATCGGTATGATTACAAAAAAGGATGTGGTGCTAGCTTTATCAAACTCAGGGACTACAAGTGAGGTAGTTACACTTCTACCCCAAATCAAGCGCTTAGGTGTCCCCTTAATTTGTATGACAGGTGATCAAATATCTACTCTAGCTAGGGCAGCAGAAGTTCATTTGGATGTGAGGGTTAACTCAGAGGCTTGTCCGCTTGGATTGGCTCCTACTACAAGTACGACTGCAACACTTGTAATGGGAGATGCTTTGGCTATATCACTATTAGAGGCAAGAGGTTTTACAGCCGAAGATTTTGCATTCTCACATCCCGGTGGTGCATTAGGACAAAAACTTCTCTTAAAGGTCAGAGATATAATGCACAGCGGTAAAAATCTTCCAAAGGTAAATGTTAATCAGCCTTTGAAAGAAGCGTTACTTGAAATGTCAAAAAAAGGGTTTGGCATGACCACCGTAGTAAAGAATAACGGTAAGCTTTTTGGAGTATTTACTGATGGTGATCTTCGTAGAGCTATAGATAATGATAAGAATATAAAATCTATTCTTCTAAGTGAGGTTACTAAATCGGGTTGTAAATCGATACATCAAGATGCGTTAGCTGCTGAGGCCTTAAAAATTATAGAAGATCTTAAGATTACAACCTTAGTCATCGAGAATTCAGATCATGAGCCTGTTGGCATACTTCATTTACATGATATTTTAAAAGCAGGCATCGTATAGAAAATGGTAACAAATAACCAAAAAACTCTTAACCTAGCTAAATCAATAAAATTATTATTGATAGATGTTGATGGTGTCTTAAGTGATGGTAAATTATATTTCGGAAATAATGGTGAAGAGTTCAAATCATTTAATATCAAAGATGGCTTGGGTATTAAACTGTTACAAAGAAACGGTATTGAAGTTGGAATTATAACTGGTAGGTCGTCCAAAATTGTTTCTAAAAGAGCAAAAGATCTTGGAATTAATATAATTATACAAGGAAGAGAAGATAAGTTAGCTGCTCTAAATGAAATACTTGAGGACGATAAAAAAAGCATCAATTATCTTATGCAAGAAGTTGCATTTCTTGGAGATGATCTGCCAGATGTTTCAATAATTCGAAAGGTTGGACTGGGAGTCGCTGTTGGAGATGCTCATGAATTTGTAGTCGAAAATGCTAACTGGCAAACCATATCAAATGGAGGATGTGGAGCAGTAAGAGAGCTAGCTGAACTAATTCTGGGAGCACAAAATAAGCTTGATTCAAGCTTGATAGACTTTCTTTAAAGGTTTAATTTATTAATATTAATTTACTTTACTTAAATTTAATTTATCTACTATGCGTAATTTTCTTCTAACAATCATGCTTTTAGGCTCAGCAGGAGGTTTTCTGTTATTTATGCTTGGGCAACCTGAAGTTTTTAGAAAAAAAACTGAATATAATCAAAGCACCATTGATTATAGATTTGATAGTTACATGATAAATATTTCAATGTTAGAGTTTCATAAAAGCGGGAGGTTAGCTTCAAAGTTAGACGCAATAAATACTAAGCGCTTTAAATCGACCAGCAGGCTAGAATTTGAAAAACCAAAGCTCAAATATTATGCATCAGTAGAATCAACTAAACCTTGGCAACTCAAAGCTGATAAGGGCGCGAGTATAAATAATGGTGAGAGTGCAATATTTACAGACAACGTTTATGCATGGAAAGATATTAAGGATGGTAAGAAAAATAAAATCATTACAGAGAAATTAATTTTGCATCCAAATAAACAGACTGTTGAAACTGATGTTAAAATCAGAATGATTAACCCAAATGGAGAATCAATAGGTGTTGGCATGAGGGGAAATCTAGATACTGAAATATTCGAACTTTTATCAGAAGTCCAAGGGGTTTATCGTGGGCAGTAAAATGTCAGTATTCGCCTCTTTAATTTTTTGGTGCTTTAACCTTAATGCTCTTCCAGATGACAGAAAATCACCTATCAAAGTAGTTTCTGATCGTGCGGAACAAAATGAAAAAGATGGTACTGCTATTTATGAAGGGTCAGTCGTTGTTCGTCAGGGAAGCATAATAATTCATGCAGACAAGGTTACGATGGTAAATGACGTGGAAGGTGGTGATAGGATTGTATGCGTAGGTAACCCAGCTAAATACCAGCAAATTATTAATACTGCAGACGGGCTTGTTTTGGCCAGTGCCAATAAAATTCAATATTTTTTAAAAAAAGAAAGAATTGGGTTAACTCAGGATGCTAGCCTTGAACAAAATGGTACTAGAATAACTGGAGATAAAATTGACTATGATCTGAAATCAGAGATTGTAAAAGCTTCCTCTTCAGAGAATACAAAACAACGTATAGAGATGGTCATACCACCCACTAGATAGTAAGGCAATTTTTTATGGCGGTGCTCAGAGCTCAAAATCTTTCTAAAAGCTATAAGAAAAGGCCTATCATTCGTGATGTTTCACTTTCAGTAGAGAGTGGTGCTATTGTCGGTTTGCTCGGACCTAATGGAGCTGGAAAAACAACTTGCTTCTATATGATAGTTGGTTTAATAGAACAGGATGGGGGAGAAATATTTATTGATGGGGAAAGTATCACTAATCTTCCAATGCATGGTCGAGCACAAAAAGGTATTGGATATCTTCCTCAAGAGGCTTCAGTTTTTAGAAAAATGACTGTAGCAGATAATATTTTAGCTATTTTAGAAACACGTGATGATCTTGATGATGATCAACGAAAACTAAGAGCTGAGGACTTATTAAAAGAATTTCATCTTTCTCATATTCGAGACTCTTTAGGTCTCAGTCTTTCTGGGGGCGAGCGCCGAAGGGTTGAAATTGCCAGAGCTCTGGCTACAGAACCAGACTTCATTCTGCTCGATGAACCTTTTGCTGGGGTAGATCCAATTTCAGTAAATGAGATAAAACAAATTATACGTCAACTTAAAAGTAAAAACATCGGTATTTTAATCACTGACCACAATGTTCGCGAAACACTCGATATCTGTGAACATGCTTATATTGTAGGCGAAGGCAAGGTTATTGCAGAGGGAGCGGCTTCAGCAATAATAGCTAACCAACAAGTTCGAGATATATACTTAGGCGAAGACTTCGTGCTGTAAATAGGGAATTAAGATTTCAATAAGCTCAAATCTCTAATAACTCAGTCAAACATTCAACTATTAAATTATTTAATGGCACGATATTTGCCTATATAATGATCCTATTATGTTGAAGCCAAAATTATCAATCAATATTACACAAAAGCTGAAAATGACTCCTCAACTTCAGCAAGCTATAAGTATACTTCAGCTTTCCTCATTGGAATTATCCCAGGAAGTTCAACAAAAATTGTACGATAATCCACTTTTAGAACTCGAGGAGGACGAGGAAGATTTGGAAAAAGAATCATCAGCTACAGAAATTTGGGGTGAAGCATTTATAGATACATTTAAACTCGCAAATACCCTGGATCAATCTCATGAGCCTAAAAATAATAATGGGGCTATAACTGAGTATAAAGATTATGAGGCTGTCGATCCAAGCGGTGGATCTTTAAGTGATTATTTAGTTTCTCAGCTGCATTTGGTTACTCTTTCCGATATTGAATTTATAATAGGTATTAATATAATCGATTCAATTGATGGCAAGGGTATGCTCATTTCTTCTGTTGAAGATATTCAGGAAAGCATGGGAGACTCAGTCACTCTGGAAGAAATTCGTAGTGTATTAAACAAAATACAACAATTTGATCCTCCAGGAGTAGGTGCTATAAATGTATCTGAGTCTTTAGTAATTCAGCTCGACCAGCTCCCAAAAAATACAAAATATGTTGAAATAGCCAAAGAACTGGTTTCAAATCATTCAGAACTACTAAGAAAGCATGATAAACCGCAAATAAAAAAAATCACGGGTTATACGCTCTCAATTATTGAAAAAGTATTATCGCTACTAAAGACCCTATCTCCTTATCCCGGAAACAATTGGAATAATGATCCAATTGAGTATGTAATACCAGATGTCAAAGCTTTTAAACTTAATGGATCCTGGCATGCGGCATTAAATACCGACGTATTACCAAAATTAAATATTAATTCTGAGTACGAAAAGTTAATAAAACGCGGTAACCATGGTGAAGATAATGACTTTATCAAAAAAAACTTGAATGAAGCTAAATGGCTAATTCAAAGTATAGAGAATAGGAATGAAACTCTGTTAAAGGTTGCTTCATCTATCGTCAAAGAGCAAAAAGATTTTTTTGAAAAAGGGACGGAAAGCATGAAGTCGATGGTCTTAAAGGACATAGCTGATAAATTGGATCTTCATGAATCTACTGTATCTCGTATAACTACTCAAAAATACATTTCAACCCCATTAGGGGTATTCGAACTCAAATATTTTTTTTCTAGCAATATTAAAACAACCGATGGAGAGGAGTTTTCATCTATAGCAATTCGCGCTATTCTAAAAAAATTGATCGATGAAGAATCTGCAACACGTCCTTTGAGTGACAGCAAGCTAGGATTCTTGCTCAATGATATGGGAATAAATATTGCGCGTCGTACAGTTGCCAAATATAGGGAGAGCATGGGAATTGTTTCGTCGAGCGAAAGGAAGCATATTTAAAATTTACTATTTGTTGAAATAAGGATAAATGGAGAATCATATGCAATTGAATATAAGCGGTCACCATTTAGATATAACAAACCCAATAAAAAGCTATATAACCAATAAGCTAGGAAAATTAGAACGTCATTGCGATGATATAAGTATTATTAATGCTATCGTTTCGGTCGATAAACTGATGCAAAAAGCCGAGGCTACTATTCATGTTAAAGGAGCAGATATATTTGCTGCAGCAGAACATGAGGACCTTTATGCGGCGATAGATATATTAGAGGGAAAGCTCGATCGTCAACTTATCAAATATAAGGAAAAAAACCGTGGAAGATAATTATAAATGAAGCTATCAGACTTGCTTCCACTTCAGAATATATTCATTAATATTGATGGAAATAGCAAAAAAAAAGTTTTAGAGAATCTTTCAGAATATATTTCTGGTTTAGCTGAAGGAGCTAGTTCAGAAAAAATATATAGAAGTCTACAAGCAAGAGAGCGTCTAGGAACAACTGCGATAGGTGACGGCATAGCAATTCCACATTGTAGAATTGCTGAATTAAAAGAAATTACCGCAGCCTTTTTTAAGCTAAATAGTTCTGTAGATTTTAGCTCTGATGATAGAATTCTGGTTGACTTAATATTTGTTTTAATTGTTCCTGATGAGCAGGATGAGCGTCATTTGAAGGCTTTGTCGTTAATCGCAGGTGTGCTTCAAAATAAAAAAAGATGTATAGCTATTCGTGAAGCTGGATCGAAGCAAACACTTCACCAGATATTAATAAATAGTGACAACTGGAGTGAAAAATGAGATTAGTAATTGTTAGTGGACGCTCTGGATCTGGTAAAAGTACAACATTGAAAACGTTGGAAGATGCTGGTTTTTCTTGTATAGATAATCTTCCTGTAAAACTCCTCACAGGTTTATTTGAGCACGCGTCGGGTACTAAAGAAGAGATAAAGCAAAATAATCTAGCGGTAGGGATAGATGCTAGAAGTCTAACTAATGACTTAATACAGTTACCGGAAATTTTAAATAATCTTAAAAGTTATGGTGTTAGTTATGAAATAGTATTTCTTGATGCATCTGATGAGGTCCTCATACAGCGCTTTAGTGAAACGAGAAGGAAGCATCCATTGAGTTCAATCAACATAGCAATAAAAGAGGCAATTGAGATAGAGAGCGCTATGTTGGACCCAATATCAACTTTAGCTGACAGAAAAATTGATACCAGCAATATGAATCCTCACCAGTTAAGATCTGTTGTCAGAAAACAATTAATTCCTAGTAGTGAGAATAATATGTCAATTTTATTTGAATCTTTTGCATTCAAGCATGGGGTTCCTATTGACGCAGACTTTGTTTTTGATGTTAGGTGTTTACCAAATCCATATTGGAAGGTCGAGTTACGAAAATTTAATGGAAACGAAAAAGCTATCATCAATTTTTTTAAGGGAGAAAAAGAAGCTTCTAAAATGCTTACATCAATCGCTAATTTTTTACAGATGTGGCTTCCAAGATTTCTAAAGGATAATAGAAGCTATGTCACTATTGGCATTGGTTGCACTGGTGGTCATCATCGCTCTGTTTATATAAGCAATATGCTTAAAGAGATATTTATTAAGGATTATGCTAACACTCAAACATGGCATAGAGAGCTTAACTAAAACGAAGTATTTTATATTTAATATGCATAAATCAATACAAGCAAAATTAACTATCCTAAATAAACTTGGTCTACACGCTCGTGCATCTGCAAAACTTGCAGCAACAGCAAACAGATACAGCTCTATGATTATGGTAGGCACTAAAGCTGATAAGCTTATAGACGCTAAAAGCGTCATGTCCTTGTTACTACTAGCAGCAAACAATGGGACAACTCTATATTTTGACATAAAGGGGAGTGATGCAGAAAGCGCGTACGGAGCCCTAAAGAACCTAATAACTAATAGATTTGATGAAGAAAAGTAATAAAAACCTTACTTAAGAACATACAATCACTACTATAAATTTCTAATACTCATCTATAAACTATTAGTCATACAAAAGATCAATAAGATTTACCAAGGAAATCCCATGCAGGGACATAACAACCAAGACGTTCAAATGTCACAACTTACTAGAATTCAAGAGTTAATGGATTCTAGTGATGTTCGGGCACTCCGCTATATGCTAAATAATTTAATGCCTGCTGATATAGCTCATCAAATCGAATCAGCCCCCCCTAAAGTACGTAGAGTCTTGTGGGATTTAATTGATAAAGAGCTCGAGGGTTTAGTGATAGGCGAACTTAGTGAGGAGCTGAGTGGTGAAGTTCTTCAAGAGATGGAGAGTCATGAGGTCGCGTCCATCACACAAGGTTTAGATCCAGATGATATAGCTGATATTCTTCAGCAGCTACCTGAAAAATTTATTCCTGAGGTATTACAAGCAATGAGTGAACAGGATCGATTAAGGGTCGAGAGCGTTCTTAATTTTGCAGAGGATACCGCCGGTGGTTTGATGAATACAGATACAATCACTGTTCGGCCTGATATAACTTTAGATGTTGTTTTACGTTATCTGCGCCGCCATGAAGAATTACCCAGTATCACTGATAATATATTTGTTGTTGACAGGAAAGATTCTCTCTTAGGAATTTTGCCACTTGGTAAGTTGCTTACATCTAGCCCGAATATTACAGCTCGAGAAATTATGGTCACCAGAGTTGATAGTATTTTTGCAGATATGGAGGATTCTAAGGTAGCACGATTGTTTAAAAAAAATGATTGGGTATCTGCTCCAGTAATAGATCAAAAAAATAAATTATTGGGGCGTATCACAATTGATGATGTTGTAGATGTAATAAGTGAAGAAGCGGATCATTCATTATTAAGTTTAGCAGGGTTAAGTGATGAAGAGGGGACATTCACTTCTATTAGTCGTACTGCCCCTAGGAGAGCTGTCTGGCTAGGAGTTAATCTGCTAACAGCAATTTTAGCGTCTTCTGTAATTAATATTTTTGAAGATACAATCGAAAAAGTCGTTACACTTGCTATTCTGATGCCAATTGTTGCCAGTATGGGTGGAGTTGCAGGAAGTCAAACACTTACAGTCGTGGTTAGAGGAATGGCGCTTGGACAAATTAATAAAAGTAATCTGAACTGGCTTCTTAGCAAAGAGTTCACGGTAGGTGCAATCAACGGAATGGTCTGGGCAGTTGTTATGGGTGGGGTTGCAGCCTTATGGTTTGATGATTTTCTCATTGCTATAATTATTAGTGCAGCGATGACTATAAATCTTATTGTTGCAGCAGTTGCAGGAGCCGCAATTCCAATAATACTGAAATCCTGCAAGACTGACCCAGCTTTAGCTGGAACTGTTGCATTAACAACAATTACTGATGTGGTAGGATTTTTATCCTTTTTAGGTCTAGCCACTCTGTTCTATGGTTGATTAGGTATGTCTGAAAATATTGATACAAGCTCTGGTATGTCGGTAAAATTATTAAAAGAGCCCAAAAAAAGCAAATCAATGCTCAAAAAAGAAATGCTTAATCTGCAAAAAATTGGATCAGATCTTGTCAACTTACCCCAGAAGAAACTATCTAGAATAGAAATATCAGACGATCTCAATGAAGCAATCATACTCGCCAAAAAAATAAAAAGTCGAGAGGGGAAAAGAAGGCAAATCCAGCATATTGGAAAAATAATGAGGTCCGCTGATATAGATAAAATTCAAATGGGGCTTAAAATTTTTGACCAAGAAAGCGTAATTTATGACCGTCAGAAGATAATCATTGAAAAATGGATAAAGAGGCTAACTTTAGAGGGAGATAAAGCAATTGACGATATATTGATCGCATTACCAAAATTAGACAGGAAACACTTACGACAATTAATTAGACAAGCAAAAAAAGAGATCTCAGAAGAAAAATCTAAAAGCGCAAATAAAAAAATATTCTCATATCTAATAGAATTTGAGTTTTAGTAGTTCTTAGGAGCTCGTTTGCGCTCATTTTCTTTCAATAACTTTTTACGTATTCGAACTGATTTCGGTGTCACTTCCACCAATTCATCGTCCTCTATAAATTCCAATGCTTGCTCTAAGCTATGATTGATAGGCGGAGATAGAACCAAATTCTCATCTGTGCCAGCAGCTCGAATATTAGTTAGTTGTTTTGCTTTTGTTGGATTAACAGGTAAATCATTACTTCGGGCATGAAGTCCAATGACTTGACCTTCATAAACCTCAACACCATGACCAAGAAAAAGGCGGCCTCTTTCTTGAAGATTGAATAACGCATAAGCTAAGGTTTTTCCTCTTACCATAGAAACTAAAACACCGTTTTGTCTTTTAGCTAAATCTCCTTGCTTAGTTGGGGCGTAGCGATCAAATATACTAGTCATTATACCTGATCCACTTGTCATAGTTAAAAATTGAGACCGGAATCCAATTAATCCTCTGGATGGAATAGTAAATTCTAATCGTACACGCCCTTTCCCATCTAGCTCCATATTTCCGAGTTCAGCTCTACGATTTCCAAATTCTTCCATGACAGAACCTTGGTGTTGTTCTTCAATATCAACCATTACTTGTTCATAAGGCTCGAGTATCTGGCCGTCAACTTCTTTTTTTATAACCTCTGGGCGCGATACTCCTAGCTCAAAACCCTCTCTACGCATATTTTCAATCAATACTGATAGATGCAGTTCACCACGCCCAGAGACTATAAATTTATCTGGCGTGTCGCCTTCTGAAACTCTCAAAGCTACGTTATGTATTAACTCTTGTTCAAGCCTTTCTTTTATATTACGAGAGGTAACAAATTTTCCTTCAAGCCCAGCGAAGGGTGAATTATTTACCTGAAATGTCATACTAACTGTTGGCTCATCAACAGTGAGGGGGGGAAGGGCTTCGGGTTTATCTGGACTACATAAAGTATCAGATATATTGAGCTTATCAATTCCAGTAACGCATACAATTTCTCCGGCTTGGGCTTCAGCCACATCCACTCTCTCAAGACCGTTATATCCCATTACTTGGAGCACTTTCCCCTTTCTTGAATTTTCGTTGTTTTCTACTACAAGGACTTGCTCATTGGGTTTTAAGATTCCACGAGTTATTCGACCAATTCCTATGACTCCGACATAACTATTATAGTCCAAAGCACTTATTTGCATTTGCAATGGACCATCCATATTAACTTTTGGTGGATGAACCTCATCAACAATCATTTGCAACAAAGGAGTCATATTCTCTGCTAAAGACTCAGGTTCAATACCAGCAACTCCATTTAATGCGGAAGCAAACATTATTGGGAAATCCATTTGATCGTCAGTCGCCCCTAAACGATCAAATAGATCGAACACCTGGTCTACAACCCAATGTGGTCTCGCTCCAGGGCGATCAACTTTATTTACAACCAGAATTGGGTTTAATCCTTGTTCAAATGCTTTTTGCGTGACAAATCTTGTCTGAGGCATTGGGCCATCCACAGCATCAACAAGAAGGAGAACCGAGTCTACCATTGAAAGCACTCTTTCAACTTCACCTCCAAAATCAGCATGACCTGGTGTATCAACTATATTTATATTGAAACCATTCCATCTTATAGCTGTATTTTTAGCTAAAATTGTTATTCCGCGCTCTCTTTCTTGATCGTTTGAATCCATTATTCTCTCTGAATTCATATCCTTACGGTCAAGCGTGCCTGACTGTTTAAGTAACATATCTACTAAAGTGGTCTTACCATGATCCACATGGGCGATAATAGCTATATTACGAAGATTTTCGATCACAATTCTGATCCTAGATTAACAATAAAGACGGCATTATACTGATCAAGGTAGTTTGGAGATACCTAAATGCCTGTAAAATCAAATTTAATTTTACCCAACTCAGTAATTATCAATGTAGCTAGAAACTTAGTCTATAGTGAAAATATAAATAAAATGTTTTACTTCATAAAATAAAAAATGCACCATAAAAGGTTAATTTTCACTAATATAAATATATTTTGCACCGTTAAAGTGCATATATAAACTAAACTACACCTTTGAATAGCTAAAACTGGTGTTTATATTTCTGGTACAATTATTGCATTGTTATTAATGATAAGGATTTTCTTAGTTTCAGCAGTTCAAGTACTTATATCAATTTGGAGAAAAAAATGTCACAAGCTATAGAGTTAATTAAAGAGAGTGAGGCGCGATGGGTTGATCTTCGTTTTACAGATACAAGAGGTAAGGAGCAACATGTATCCTTCCCATCAAAAGATGTGGATGATGAATTTTTACAAGTGGGCAAAATGTTTGATGGCTCATCAATAGAAGGGTGGAAAGGAATTAATGAGTCCGATATGATCCTTATGCCTGATGATGCAACAGCTGTTTTGGACCCATTTACTGACGAACCTACAGTCATCATACGTTGTGACATCATCGAGCCTTCCACTATGCAATCCTATGATCGAGACCCTCGCTCCGTTGCAAAACGTGCTGAGAGTTACTTAACATCAACTGGTTTGGGTGATACAGCCTTCTTTGGTCCAGAACCAGAATTTTTTGTATTTGATGATGTCAAATGGGGTTCAAATATAAATGGATGTTTTCATAAAGTAAATTCCGAAGAGGGAATTTGGTCATCTGGATCAGAATTCCCAGATGGAAATATGGGACATCGGCCTGGTGTTAAAGGTGGGTATTTTCCGGTTCCTCCTGTCGATAGCCTGCACGATTTGCGAACTGCAATGTGTTCTGCTATGGAAGAAATGGGGCTCGACGTAGAAGTACATCATCATGAGGTAGCAACCGCTGGACAGTGCGAAATAGGGATTAAGTTTAATACACTTGTTAAAAAAGCTGATGAAGTTCAAATTTTAAAATACTGTGTACATAATATAGCTCACGCTTATGGTAAGACAGCAACATTTATGCCTAAACCACTTGTTGGTGATAATGGGTCCGGCATGCATTGCCATCAATCATTTTGGAAAAATGGAGAAAATGCTTTCGCAGGAGACGGATACGCTGGGCTGAGTGAAACTGCTCTTTATTATATTGGTGGAATCATCAAGCATGCTAAAGCATTAAATGCATTTGCTAACGCTTCTACTAACTCCTATAAACGGCTTATTCCAGGATTTGAAGCTCCAGTTATGCTTGCATATTCAGCAAGAAATCGCTCCGCTGCACTTCGTATACCCTATGTTGCCTCACCTAAAGGGAAACGAGTCGAAGCTAGATTTGGAGACCCCACAGCCAATCCTTACTTAATGTTTGCGTCAATGTTAATGGCAGGTATTGATGGAGTTATTAATAAGATACACCCAGGAGAAGCAGCAGATAAAGATCTCTATGATTTATCTCCAGAAGAGAGCTCACTGATACCTCAAGTAGCAGGTAGTCTCAGAGAGGCTCTGGAGGCTTTAGACGAAGATCGGGAATTCTTAACAAAAGGTGGTGTATTTACAGATGAGATGATAGATGCATATATTGATCTTAAGATGCAAGACGTTCATCGTGTTGAGCACACCACTCATCCAGTTGAGTTTGATATGTACTACTCTGTTTAGGGATTGTCAAATCATTAGACTAGATTGTATACCACCTGCACTCTAGTCTAATGTACTCAATAGTTACCGATTTTTATAAACAGCCTAATCTCGAGATCTCCTAGTCTAGTTAAATGATTGATTGAATCATGAAAATGGAAGAAATAAAGAACATAGTCTTAGATAATCTAAACGTCTCAGTTATATTGTTGGATGAGAAACTGAAAATACTTTACGCGAACTCTGCAACTGAAAGTTTATTTGATACAAGCTCATTACGTGTTGTGGGAAAATCGATATTAAATTTTTTAAAGGAGTACGATGAGGATCCGCAGAGCAGTCAAATTGACTTTTCAGCTATAGATAAGGCGATGAACGACTATCGTCCATTTACTCAAAGAGAGGTATGTCTTCAGCTTCCTGATAAAGCAAACATTATTGCAGATTTTACTGTTTCTCCCATAATTCATGGCTCTAAAAAAATGCTTTTATTAGAAATTCAGCAGGTAGAAAGACTAAAACAGCTGAATAAAGAACAGGGGTTTCTAGATACGCACAAGTCAGCCAGAAACTTAATTCGTGACCTTGCTCATGAAATAAAAAACCCTCTTGGAGGAATTAAAGGCGCAGCACAACTTCTTTCAGATGACCTTGAAAATCGACAAGAATTACGTGAATTTACTAGTATTATTTCCAAGGAAACTGACAGGCTATCCAAGCTTGTAGACCAAATGCTGGGATCAAATACCTTACCGAAATTCACCTTATTAAATATCCATGAAGTAATTGAATATGTGGTCTCACTAATTGAAAAAGAAACGATGGGTAATATAAATATAAGTAAAGTTTATGATCCAAGTATTCCAGAAATCAGTGGGGATAAAGGGAAATTAACTCAGGCTTTTTTGAATATAATGCTTAATTCTGTTCAAGCACTCTCTGATTGCAAAACAGCAAATCCCATGATAGAAATTACGACAAGTATTGAGAGAAATCAAATAATCCGTGGGGTTAATCATAGGATGAACTGCTGTATAAAAATTGTCGACAATGGTCCGGGTGTTTCAGAAGAGATGCTCGATTGTATGTTTTTTCCATCAATTAGTGGAAAAGTAGGAGGAACTGGTCTCGGCCTATCAATTTCTCAGTCAGCGATAGATGTTCATCATGGTCTTATCAAATGTGAAAATAAGAGTGGCAAAACATTTTTTTATATCTACCTACCGTTGGATAAATAATATGAAGCATAATATCTGGATCGTTGATGATGACCAATCTATTCGTTGGGTCGCAGAGAAAGCACTTGCCAGAGAAAATATGGCAGTAAGTTGCTTTGAGAATGCAAAAGAACTTCTTGTTGAGCTCAGTAAAACAACTCCAGATATAGTGATAACTGATATAAGAATGCCTGGAATGAGTGGATTGGAGCTTTTAAAAAAAATTCATTCTTCAAATCCAAATCTACCTATAATAGTTACTACAGCCCATTCAGATTTGGATAGTGCTGTATCTGCCTATCAGGGTGGGGCATTCGAATATTTACCTAAACCATTTGATCTTGAAGATTTAATAGCAGTAACACAGCGCGCGATAAGCTTCACAAAGGATCAAAGAAAAGCCAGTACTTCAGAGGAAAGTATCTCTAATGATCATAATGAAATAATCGGTGAAGCTCAATCTATGCAAGAGGTCTTCCGTGCTATCGGTAGATTATCAAACTCAAATATCACTGTCTTAATTAATGGTGAGTCGGGGACAGGAAAAGAACTTGTAGCCAAAGCATTGCATGATAATAGTCCTCGTAAAGAAAACAAATTTATCGCCCTAAATATGGCTGCCATTCCGCATGATTTAATAGAATCGGAATTATTTGGGCATGAAAAAGGTGCCTTCAGTGGAGCTAGCCAGCGTAGAGAAGGTCGTTTTCAGCAAGCAAATGGTGGGACACTTTTTCTGGATGAAATAGGCGATATGCCTGCTGAAGCACAAACAAGACTGTTACGTGTGCTTGCCAATGGAGAATTTTATCTAGTAGGTGGTCATATACCAATAAAAGTTGATACTCGAATTATTGCAGCCACTCATCAAAATCTTGAAGATCTTGTAGCTAAAAATCTATTTAGGGAAGATCTTTTTTATCGCTTAAATGTTATTCGAATACACCTACCAAATCTTGCTGACCGAAGAGAAGATATCCCAAAACTATTAAGACATTTTTTAAATATAGCAGCAAGAGAATTAAAATATGAAACAAAAATTCTTACAGATGAAACTATAGAATATCTAAGTACTCGCCCATGGCCAGGGAATGTAAGAGAGTTAGAAAACGTATGTAGATGGATAACGGTTATGGCCCCAGGCATAGAGGTTCATATAGAAGACCTACCAACTGAATTTAATAATATATCAAATAATGATTCAAATGATGCCGGATCTTGGGAAGAGCATCTGAAGCAGTGGGCTCAAGTAGAACTATCATCTGGAAATACTGAAATTATAGCTAGAGCAACAAAAACCTTTGAGAAAACTTTAATTGAAGCTGCATTAATTAAAACCGGTGGTAGAAAAAATAAAGCTTCAGAAATCTTAGGTCTAGGTAGAAATACACTTGCCCGAAAACTTAAAGAATTAGCGATTAAGTCTTAATGATAAATGATTTATTCTTTTATGACTGGAAGACTCTGGTTTTGCCATTCCATCATACCCCCTGCTAGTCTTAATGCGCTAAATCCCTCTTGTTGTAATTTTCGACCAACAGAACCAGAATGCTGACTTTGCTTATCAGCGACTATAATTGCTTTCATTCGATACTGTTCAAGTTCAGGTATTCTCTGATTCAACTTAGCATATGGAATATTAATTGCCCCCGCTATATGCCCCAAACTGAAATCTTTTATTTCACGAACATCCAGAAGTATCGCTTCTTCAGAATTTATCATGCGAGTAGCCACATGCGGTGATATAGTTTTACCGCTTTTAGCGCGCTCGTTAATGGCATACAAATAAATGAGGATCATAAAAATGCTCACAAGAACCCATTGTTCGCTTATAAAATCAAAAAATTCCAAGGTAATTAACTCCGATTTCTGTTTTTGTGTATTAAAGAAGACATTACCTATAAATTATACACAGCGAAACGATTAACGGGAAACCATCATTGGCGCTAATCGCTCTTTGGCGGTAATATTCTAATTATTAATCTATAAAAAACTCAAACAGAGCCGAAAAATTTATGACTAAATCAAAAAAACCACTATTACTTTTGATACTAGATGGATTTGGATATAGTGAAAAAAAGAAGCATAACGCTATACATTCAGCCAAAACACCTATATTTGACGACTTATGGAGTAAGTGTCCACATAGTTTGATTAATACGTCTGGGCCTGCAGTTGGGTTACCTGTTGGGCAAATGGGTAATAGCGAGGTAGGTCATGTTACTCTCGGATCAGGGAGGGTTATATATCAAAATCTTTCACAAATTAATAATTGTATTAAAAATGGTGATTTTTTCTCTAATCCTTCATATACAGAAGCAGTTGATAAGGCGATCGCTAACGATACAGCGGTACATATCTTTGGCCTTCTTTCTGCGGGGGGGGTACATAGTCATGAGGATCATATAAACAATGCAATCAAACTTGCAGCCAAAAGAGGTGCTAAAAAGATTTATTTGCATGCTTTTTTAGATGGAAGGGATACGCCACCAAGGAGCGCTGAAAAGTCAATTAAAAAGACGGAGGCTATTCTTTTGGACTTGGGCGTAGGAAAAATTGCCAGTATATCTGGAAGATTTTATGCAATGGATAGAGACGAAAGATGGGATCGCCTTGAAGCAGTATACAATATGCTCACAGATGACTACCCTGAGTATATTGCCAATAGCGCAATTGAGGCACTGGAAGACAGTTATAATTATACTGATAGCGATGAATTTGTTTTACCAACCAAAATTTCTATAATGAATGAAAAATCTATAGTGGTTGATGGTGATGTAGTTATTTTCATGAATTTTAGACCAGACCGAGCACGACAGATAACTAATGCTTTTACCGACGATAATTTTATTGGGTTCATGAGAAAAAAACGTCCAAAATTAGCTGATTTTGTAATGACCACTCAGTACTCTAAAGATATCCAAGCCCCAATAGCATTCCCGCCAGAAGAAATTCGTAACTCATTAGGGGAGCATCTAAGTAATTTAGATAAAACACAATTAAGAATCGCAGAGACTGAAAAATATGCTCATGTAACCTTTTTCTTTAGTGGTGGGCAAGAAAATCTTTTCAAAGGAGAGTCAAGAATACTAATCCCATCCCCAAAAGTTGAAACCTATGATCTCATGCCAGAAATGAGTGCTTATGAGCTCACAGAAAATCTTATCGAAGCAATTAATAGCAAAGATTTTGATGTTATTATTTGTAACTATGCGAACTGTGACCAAGTTGGTCATAGCGGAATATTTAAGGCGGCAGCTAAGGCTGTAGAGGTGATTGATGGCTGCATTGGTAAGTTGTTATCGGCAGTTGAGAATGTTGGCGGTCAGTGTTTAATAACTGCTGATCATGGTAATGTTGAGCAAATGTTTGATGAAGAGACTGGGCAGCCTCACACACAACATACTACTTTGCCAGTTCCCCTGATATATATAGGAGAAAAGAAAATATCACTTCTTAAACAGGGATCGTTATCAGATGTCGCCCCTACAATTTTAACACTTATGGATTTACCTCAGCCCAAGGAAATGACAGGGAAATCCCTAGTCAAAAATCACTAATATATCACTAATTGATGATGATACGTTTAATGCGATATTTCATTTTAAAAATACTTATTGCTCTCATTTTCATTACTCCTATATTGGCTGAAGAAAAAAATGATGTACATAAACTAAATAAATTAAATAATAAAATTTCTGACCTTAAGAAATCTCTAGTGGAGCATGGAGAAAACCAAGAATCATTGAATGATCAATTAGAAAGAACCGAGTTATCCCTAGCAAAGGTAATATCTAAGATAAGAGCTTTTGAAAAAAAAATAGATTCTCTAAACCGCAGAATTACAAATCTTAATGAACAAAGAGATAATTTGACAGCATACTTAAAGAAACAACAATATCTAATAAAAAATTATATTAAATTTCTTCATCGTCAAGGAACAGAAGAGCCTCTAAAGCTTATTTTAAAACAACAAAACCCAAAAAACATTAATCGAATACTTGAATATTATAATTACTTTATAAATGCTAGAAATGAAAAAATTAACAGCTATAAAGAGAAAATTAAAGAGCTTAATGTTACCCAAAAGCTAATTTCAGATCAAAAATTAGAATTAATGCGAAATCGATCTGAACTTAAAGAGAAAAAAAATAGCTTCTTATCATTACAAAGTTCAAGATCATTAACTATAAAGAAACTTAATAGTAAAATTAATTCTTCAGAACTCAAACTTGCTTTATACGCTGACCAGAAAGCTAATCTAGAAATCTTGTTAAGAAAAAAAACCAACGTGTTAAATAATTATCCTAGTGCCTCTTCAAAAAACAATTTTTATGAAAATAAAGGTAAACTACCTTGGCCTGTGAATGCTAATCCGAGTAATAAGTATGACTTAAAATCACATTCTTCGATGCACTCAAAAGGTTGGCTTCTAAAAACTAATGCGGGATCTCCAGTTAGAGTTGTTCATGATGGTAAAATCATATTTGCTGATTATCTTAAGGGACTCGGTCTTTTGATGATAGTTAGTCATGGTGATGGCTTCATGACTTTATATGCTCATAACCAATTTCTTTTAAAAAACATGGGTGACTGGGTATTGAAAGGCGAAGGTATCGCGAGGGTGGGTAACACTGGTGGTCTTGATGAGCATGCACTTTATTTTGAAGTGAGAAAAAACGGGAAGCCTTCAAATCCAAAAATTTGGCTCTCAAGTAAGAATCACTAGATTAATCCTAATAATATATAGTAATAGTGGTAATCTAAAATATTAGTGTATAAAAAATAAGAGTAGAATTATGTTTGTTTCAAGATATATAGTATTTTCATTTATTGTATTTTTTTATCCCATGCTTTTTCCAGCGTTTCATATGCAAACACTAGCCAACAAAGCGATCTACTTCCGCTTAAAGATTTACGTTACTTTACTCAAGCATTTGAAAGAATTAAGAAGGAACATATAGAAAAAATTAATGACAAAGAATTACTCGAAATGGCAATAGAAGGGCTACTTGGTACCTTAGATCCTCATTCAGCATATTTAGATAAAAACACCTTTTCTCTATTACAAGAACGAACTTCTGGACAATTTGAGGGGCTTGGTATTGACATCAGTCAAGAGAATGGCGCTCTTAAAGTTATTTCGCCAATTGATGGTTCACCTGCATATCAGGCAGGGGTTTTATCCGGAGATTTGATTATCAAAATTGACAGTGTTCGCTCTAAAATACTTGAATCAGATATAACTGACATTCGTATTGCACAATTTCAAGAAAATACTGGTATACAGTTTAAAAAATTATTAAGCAGCTTATATGTTGGAGATGTTTCTCCTAAAGGATTGATTATAGATCTACGGAATAATCCAGATGGTCTTCTAGCAAGCTCAATAGAGGTTGTGGATTCGATTTTAGATGAAGGGCTAATTGTTTATACCGAAGGTCGATCTGCGACATCAAATAAAAAATATTACGCTTCTGTTGGGGACGATTTAAATGGTTTACCGATAATAATTTTAATAAATGAAGGTTCTGCATCTGCGGCAGAAATCGTTGCAGGCGCACTTCAAGATCATAACCGTGCGCTCATACTGGGTACTTCAAGTTTTGGTAAAGGATCTGTACAAACAATCTTTCCATTAGGTGCTGATCGGGGAATCAAGCTTACCACTGCAAGATATTTCACTCCAAATGGAATCTCAATTCAAGAAGCTGGTATATTGCCAGATATTGTGATCGAACCAGCAGAGATAAAGATACGCAGAAATACAGCGAAAATCAAAGAAGAGAATCTACTAGGGCACCTTAGTAATCCAGTGAAAGGGAAATCTGGCGAAAGAGAAGTGAGAACAACAGATGACAACCAATTATACGACGCAATAAACTTATTAAAGGGGTTATATATATTAAATAACAAAACTAAGCCTGAAAAAGCTCTATAATATTTTTCTAATATTAAAGTCTCACTTCGATACCCTGTTTTGCCATGTAGGCCTTAGCTTCTTTAATTGTAAACTCGCCAAAATGAAAAATACTAGCAGCTAGAACCGCATCAGCCTGCCCCTCAAGTATACCGTCAGCTAAATGCTTTAGATTACCTGCCCCTCCGGAAGCAATAATAGGAATATCAACTTCTGAGCTAACTGCTTTTGTAAGTTCTAGATTAAAACCATTTTTAGTTCCATCGTTATCCATGCTAGTCAGTAAAATTTCACCTGCTCCATACCTGGCCATCTTATTTGTCCAATCCAGTACATCAATTCCTGTGGTATTTCTGCCGCCATGAGTGAATACTTCCCATTTTATGGGCTCATCATTAGTACTAGTCTTCTTAGCATCAATAGCAACGACAATGCACTGGGAGCCAAAACGGTCAGCAGCAATACGTACGAATTCTGGAGTTTTTACAGCTGCTGAATTGATACTTACCTTATCAGCACCAGCGTTGAGCAAGTTCCTTATATCCGTCAAGTTTCTCACACCACCACCTACTGTAAGGGGGATAAATACCTCACTTGCCATTCTTTCTACTGTATTTATTATAGTGTCTCGGCCCTCGTGGCTGGCTGTGATATCTAAGAAAGTAATTTCATCAGCTCCTTCCTGATTGTATCGTTTAGCCACTTCTACAGGATCACCAGCATCTCTAATATCTATGAATTGGATACCCTTAACTACCCGACCTCTGTCAACATCGAGACAAGGAATAATTCTCTTTGCTAATGTCATAAAATAACCTTAATTATATTGGGAACCGAAAAATTTTATCCCTACAAGTTACGACGGGCTAATACTAATCTTTATCAAAAAGATGTCCTAATTTTCCAGCTTTTACTGCCAAATACGCTTCATTATGTGGATTTTGTCCTGTCTGGATTGACAGTCGCTCAGATACAATAATTCCCATATCTTTAAGCGCTTTAACTTTTTTAGGATTGTTCGTGAGAAGCCTAACATCGACTATACCAAGATGATTAAAAATAGATTCGCATACACTATAATCTCTTGCATCAGGATCAAATCCCAGCTGCTCATTTGCCTCAACTGTGTCAGCACCCTCATCTTGAAGATGGTATGCCTTAATTTTATTAAGCAAACCAATACCTCTACCCTCTTGGCGAAGATAGACTATTGCTCCTGATTCTTCCTTAGCAATAAGACGCATGGATTGCTCGAGCTGAGACCCACAATCACATCGGAGACTAAACAAAGAATCGCCCGTTAAACATTCCGAATGAATTCTAACTAATACTGGCTCATGAGTGGATACTGTGCCTAAAGTTAAAGCAATATGTTCTTTTTTTTCAATATCATCAAAAAAGCCATGTAACTTAAAAGTTCCCCACCGAGTTGGTAGCTCTGAGCTTTGTATGAAATTTAATGGCACAATTTACTCCAAATAGCCTAGTTTAAGGATAGTCATTTTAACTATGATTCATAACGAGTAAAGAACTTTACATTCATAATCACTTAGACTGAATGAGTTTTAACTTTTATATAATTTTCATAGTCAAATACAAAACTATGGCAGTAAAACCACCGGCTAATAAATCGTCTGCCATAATGCCTATGCCCCCAGATATATTTTTATCTATCCAGCTTATAGGCCAAGGTTTCAATATATCAAGAAACCTAAACAGCAAAAAACTTACGAGAATCCAGCCCCAAGTGACTGGAACTAAAATCATAGCAAGCCATATTCCAACTATTTCATCCCATACAATTCCACTATGATCGTGGACATTTAGATCGCGCGCAGTTTTTCCGCAAAAATATATTCCAGCTAGAGCTGCAATTACTATAATAATGATATAAGTAACCAATGATAGCTTTACTAAAAAAATCCAAGCTAAAATTCCCAATAAAGTTCCTGCAGTTCCTGGTGCCTTGGGGAACAAGCCACTACCAAAACCGAATGCTAAAAAGTGAACTGGATTACTTAAAAGTTCCTTAAAAGTTGGGCTAACTGTATTCATTTATTATGCTCTTTGTTTTGATAGAAATATTTTTAAATATATCAAAATTAGTATCGATAATCTTCAAAAATGCTGGTAGCCAGTTTTAATTACATTCAATAGTTCACCCTGGTCATCATAACAACGTATTCCTGGATCTATAGAGACCTCACCAATATAACATGCTTGTATTTTTTTCGAGGCTATCATGCTCTCTAATAAAGCAACATATTTTTTTGGAACAGTAAAGCATAGCTCGTAGTCATCGCCACCTGATAGAATCCATTTTTGGATTAAATCATGATCAGCGATATCTGTTAAAAAATTTGCGTATGGTATGCGCTTAAATTCAATATTTGCACCATACGATTTAGAACTAAGTATATGCCCAAGATCTGCAATAAGCCCATCTGAAATATCTATTGCTGATGATGCAATATTTTGCAAAAGGATACCCTCTTTTATTCTTGGCTCTGGCCGGTAAAATTTATTATAAATACGGTTGATCAAGCTCTTAGGCAGAGGTTTCAGTGAATTAAGTGGTTTTTCAAAAAGAAATAGGGCTGCTGCAGCTTCTCCAAGTGAGCCTGTCACATAGATATAGTCGCCTTCTTTAACGCCACTCCTTTTTATAGCTTTACCTTTATCTACAGTTCCAAGTAATTGGATAGTTATTGATAAAGGTCCCGCTGTCAGATCTCCACCAACTAAGGTACAGCCAAATTTTTTGGCATCTCTTTCAAGTGCTTTGGAAAAGCTATAAACCCACTCTTCATTTCCTGTTTGATGAGTTAAGGCTAAAGTAAACCAATGAGGCTCTGCCCCCATAGCAGCAATATCACTGAGATTAACCCTTAAAGCACGCTGTGCAATATCACTAGGAGAAGAGTTCGATGGAAAATGTATAGCATCAACCAATGTATCTACAGTGGTTACGAGTTGCTTATCGGGAGGTATTTCTAAGATAGCGCAATCATCACCCACCCCAAGTGAGACACCTTTGCTTTCACCTAAATTGGAAAAATATTTTTCTATTATTGAAAATTCACCTATTGAGGCTTTTTTTGAACTCATAAATTTAACTTTTATATTTAAATATGACTAAAATAGTGCTCTCATAATTTAGTAAATATCTATATCTAAGGATTATAGAGTCAATTATTTAGGGTATTTCTCATTATTGGTTTCAATAGCACGTTTTTTAAGTGCCACCATATCAAGGATTCCGTTAATATACTTGTAGGTATCAGTTGGCCCAAATTTTTTAGCTAAATTTACTGCCTCATTAATCGCAACCTTATAGGGAATATCGATCCTGAAACATAACTCATATGAACCAATTCTTAAAATAATCCTAGATATGAGATCTAATCTCGAAGTTTCTCTATCAAGATATTCTTCATAAGCTGCGTCTACCTCATCTGATTTGTCTGTAATACCGTAAAGCAATTCTTTAAAAAATTCAGTGTCCACCTTATTCATATTATTATTAGCTATAAATTCTTGGTGTATAGTTCTAATTTCAGTACCAGAAACCGAGCGCTGATAAAGAGCTTGAACTAAGAGCTCTCTGGCTTTTTTTCTAGTTGAGGGTAAAAACATCAGTGCTTCCTATGATTAACTAAATGTATGAATCATTTCCAGTACAGCATCTGCAGCATCTTGTCCTTTATTGCTTTGACCTAAAACAGAATTTATCTCTATATGAGAGCGTTGCTCAGCCTGTGCAAGATCATCAGTAGTTAAAAGACCATAGCCAACTGGTATATTGGCCCTAAGGGCAACTTCGCCTAAACCCCTAGTAGTTTCTTGACATACATAATCGAAATGTGGGGTCTCTCCACGAATTACACAACCTAAAGCTATAATGCCGTTATAGTTAGGTAGTTTTTGAACGTTAGTTAATTTTTGACAAGCAAGAGGTAGCTCAAATGCACCGGGAACCCTAAATATATGAATATTTTTTTCAGGGATTCCTGAATTTTTTAATACGAATTGAGCCCCTTTTACAAGGTTGTCAGTAATATTAGAGTTCCATTTAGCTGCCACTACTGCAATATGCATCGAAGATATACGATCTTTACTTATTTCAAAATTATCCCTAATAGGACTTTTTTTACTCATTTTCGAGCCCTCAATATTTTCTTCGAAATATTTGTGATTTATTGACCATTTGTAGTAAATTTTTAATCACAACTGATATATTCTACTACTTCTAAATCAAACCCAGAAATTGCTATAAATCTGAATGGTGCGCTTAGTAACCTCATTTTGTGTACCCCAAGATTCATTAAAATTTGTGAGCCTGTTCCTACTTGTTGATAAACGACATCACTAGCTTTTTTAGGTATCGGACTAATCATTTCATCGATCCCAGAATCTATATCATCAGCATCTTCAGGGTAATAAAGAAAAACTACTACTCCTCTTCCTTCCTTTGCCACTTTCTCCATCGCCCCAGATAAAGTCCAATTTTTATAACCCCCAGGTGACTCAATACTGAAAAGATCTCTAGCAGACTTGTTTATATGCACTCTGACTAATGGGGGTTCTCCTGTAGAAATATCACCCATAACTAAAGCAAAATGTTTTTCATTACGAACCACGTCTAAATAAGTATGAAGCATAAAATCTCCATATCTTGTATTCACCACTCGTTTATTGACACAGCTGACAGTCTTTTCAGTGACTAGTCGATAATGTATTAGATCGGCAATTGTACCTATTTTAAGATTGTGTTTTTTTGCAAAGACATCGAGGTCGTTGCGACGTGCCATAGTTCCATCTTCATTCATAATTTCAACAATTACTGCAGCTGACTCTAAACCAGCTATTCTTGCCAAATCACATCCAGCCTCAGTATGTCCTGCACGACACAAAACACCCCCGGCTTCTGCTTGAAGTGGAAATATATGACCGGGTTGAACAATGTCTTTTTTTGATGCGTTATCTGCAACTGCTGCACGAATAGTTCGAGCTCTATCAGCAGCAGATATACCTGTCGTTACGCCATTGGCAGCTTCAATAGATACAGTAAAATTAGTAGCACGGCTGGCCTTGTTAACACTAACCATCAAGGGTAAATCTAATTGTCTGCACCGCTGTTCTGTTAACGTTAGGCAAATCAGGCCGCGTCCATTAGTCGCCATAAAATTTATGTCTTGTGGCCGAACCATTGTTGCAGCCATTACCAGATCACCCTCATTTTCACGATTTTCATCGTCCATGAGGATAACCATTTTGCCTTGACGTATATCTTCGATTATTTCTTCAGTGCTATTAATACTCATACCTATTCTCAAATCTAAATTATTAAAAACATAACTTGTATCATCACTATATTTAAAAAACTAATTCGTAATAGCTTTTTCTCCAAGCATTAATCGTTCCACATAGCGTGCGATTACATCTACCTCTAAGTTAACCTTAGTTCCTTTCTGGTAAGTGTTCATCACAGTATGCTCAAGAGTCCAAGGAACGATATTTAATTCAAACTCTGATCCCTCGACCTTGTTGACAGTTAAACTTATCCCGTCGACAGTTATTGATCCTTTGTGTGCGATATATTTGGCTAGTTCAGCCGGTGCGCGAACCCGAAAGCGTTCAGAGCGTGCATCTGAGAAGCGGTCTAGAATTTCGCCTATACCGTCAACATGTCCAAGCACTAGATGGCCGCCTAATCTCATATCTATAGTCAGCGAGCGTTCAAGGTTAACTTGGGATCCGATACTCCAGCTTTCTATAGAAGTAACAGATAATGTCTCTGAAGAGACATCTGACTCGTAACCATCCTTACATAATCTTGCAACTGTGAGGCAAATGCCATTAGTTGCAATGCTATCTCCAAGTTGAATTTTTGATATATCTAGTTGGTTTGTATTCACGCGCAATTTCATATCGCCATTGCATTGTTCTAGAGCTACGATCTCTCCAACTTCTTCTATGATGCCAGTAAACATATTTAAGGTTTCTCTACTTTAGTATTTAAATTTTTTATTTGCATGGTCAGACGTATATCGTTGCCTACCTGCCTCATATCCTTAATATCTAACTCTATAGCTTGATCTAATAGAGTAAACGGCAAACTAAGCAACGGTCTTGCTATATTGCCCAAGAGCTTTGGCGCCATATAAATTACAAGCTCGTCCACTAAACCTTGTTGCATAAAGGCGCCTGCCAAGATTGGGCCCGATTCTATAAGAACATTATTGCACTCTTTTTCAGCCAATAATTTCATTAGGCCTAAAAGATCAACTTTTCCAGCACTATTAGCAATACAGATGGTGTCAATATTTCTTAAATCTGAATTATGTTTCTCAATTGCTGTAGCCACTAATATAGGTGCTGGACCTGACAAAATCTTTGCATCATTTGGTAATTTTAGTTTGCTGTCAACTACTACTAAAAGTGGTTGTTTTGACTCTTGTGTACAGTTAAATATTGATGTATTTTTTTTATATCTGACTGTCAAAGATGGATCATCATACAAAATAGTTCCAATACCCGTCACAATAGCGCAATTCGAGGCTCTTATTTTTTGAACATCTTCACGGGCAGCTCGACCAGTAATCCACTGACTTTTTCCATCGCCCATTGCAGTGCGCCCATCTAAGCTCATAGCTAACTTAATAGTTATTCTAGGCAAGCCAAGCTGATGTCTTTTGATATAGCCTAAATTAAGCTTTTGGGCATCAGTTTTTAGTAAGGGTCCCTCGACTAAAATACCTGCTTGTTTTAACTTTAGAAGACCCTGGCCATCCACCGCTGGGTTGGGGTCAGTCGTACCATACACAACTCTTGAAATTCCAGACTTTATTAATGCATCCACGCAAGGACCTGTTTTTCCCTTATGGCTGCATGGCTCCAGAGTAACATAAGCTGTAGCCCCATCGGATGGTGCAATTAAGGACTTAAGAGCATTTATCTCGGCATGATGCTCGCCAGCTACTTGATGCCAACCTTCACCTATAATTTTCTCATCCTTGGTAATAATACAGCCTACAGAAGGATTTGGCATACAAGTATTTTTTCCTTTAAGCGCCAGCTTTAGTGCTTTAGTCATCATCTGAAAATCGTAGCTACTTAAGTGCTCAATATTCTCCATGTAAAATTAATCCCTGATCTTTTCTGATCCTTTTTTTTCCAATCGGTCAAGTTCGGCTCGAAATTCGCTTAAATCTTGAAAACTTCGATAAACAGAGGCAAAACGAACATACGCTACTTCATCTAACTCTCTAAGTTCAGACATAACTCTTTCTCCAACCATTCTCGAAGTTATCTCTCTTTCTCCGGTTGCCCTCAAGCTATGTTGAATATGTGATATCGCGTCTTCAATCTGATCGATTCCAACTGGACGCTTCTCAAGGGCTCTAAGAAGACCCGCTCTAAGTTTTTCTTCATCAAAGGGTTCGCGTGTTTCGTCACTTTTTATGACTCTTGGCATAACTAGCTCAGCTAATTCATAAGTAGTAAAACGCTCACGACAAGACATGCATTCACGTCTGCGCCTAACTTGACCACCCTCTGAAACAAGCCGGGAGTCATTAACCTTAGTATCTTCTGCGCCGCAAAAAGGACAATGCATAGGAGTCTCTTGATTTTGATAAATAATATATAGAATTATATCACACTGGAATGATCTCTCAGCATCGCTGAGGTTTGCAGCAATCCAAGGAAAAAATATAAGGTAATTGTATTAATAAAACTTACTAGCTGTATACAGGAAATCTACTGCAAAGCTGGAGAACCTTATCTTTTATCTCTGGAATAACCGTATCAGAAGTACCAGCTTCTAAACTATCTAACACGTCACAAATCCAATGGGCGAGATCTTCTGATTCAATTTCTTTGAATCCGCGAGTCGTTATAGCTGGAGTACCTATTCTTAATCCAGAAGTTACAAAGGGTGATCGGGGGTCATTGGGTACAGCATTTTTGTTTACTGTTATAAATGCTTCACCCAAAGCTGCATCAGCATCCTTTCCGGTAAACTCTTTACCGATTAAATCAACCAACATGAGATGATTTTCCGTTCCGCCAGACACTATTTTTATTTTTCTTTTTATAAAAGTCGCAGCCATTATCTGCGCATTTTTTAATACTTGTTGTTGATAAACTTTAAACTCTTCAGTTAAAGCCTCTTTAAAAGAAATAGCTTTGGCAGCTATGACATGACAAAGAGGCCCTCCTTGGCCACCAGGAAAGATAGCGGAATTAAATTTCTTTGCTAAATCTTCGTTGTTGGTCAAAATAATCCCGCCACGAGGACCCCGAAGTGTCTTGTGTGTAGTCGATGTTACAACGTCTGCAAAGGGAATTGGGCTAGGATAAACACCTGCGGCAACAAGGCCAGCTACATGTGCCATATCAACTAAAAAATAAGCCCCTGTCTTATCGGCAATTTCACGGAAACGCTTCCAATCCAAAATTCCAGAGTATGCGGAAAATCCAGCTATGATCATTTTAGGTTTGCATTCGGTTGCTAGTCTCTCTATTTCGTCATAGTCGACTAAACCAGTTTCTGGATTTAAACCATATTGAACAGAATTATAAATTTTTCCTGAGAAACTAGGTTTTGCTCCATGAGTTAAATGGCCACCCGCATCTAAACTCATGCCAAGTATAGTATCACCGGCCGAACAAAGGGCTAAAAATACAGCAGAATTTGCCTGTGATCCAGAATGTGGCTGGACATTAGCAAAGCCAACCCCAAATAACTCTTTAGCCCTCTCAATAGCAAGTTCTTCTGTTTGATCGACATACTCACAACCACCGTAGTAACGCTTGCTAGGATAACCTTCGGCGTACTTGTTAGTAAGCTTAGATCCCTGAGCCGCCATTACAGCAGGACTGGTATAATTTTCCGATGCGATAAGCTCAATATGATCTTCTTGGCGTTTCGACTCATTTTTTATTGATCCCCAAATCTCAGGATCAAAACTTTCAATAGTCTGTTTTTTATCAAACATTTATATCACACAATAGATTTATATTTAAATGGAAAGGAATTTTTCAACTATTAAATTGTACACAAATTTTGGTAAAAACTACACGATTTTTGAGTTTGAATAATTTATTTAAATATACTATTTTCTTATACTCCCAGCAGTTAGTTACATATTTCTTCTATAAAGACCACCAATTTCGTATAGAGCCGAGCTTAATTGTCCTAAAGAATTAAATTTAGCTGCCTCCATGAGGCAGCTAAATGTATTTTCTTGATTTAATGCCGCTAGCTTCAATTTAGCAATTGACTCTTCGGCAGCATCTTTATTCAGAGTGACATATGCTTTCAATGCATCAACTTGTAGTTGCTTTTCTTGATCATCAGATCGTGCAAGTTCGCGTCCTTGTATAATTTCTTTTTCTTTTTCATTTGGAAGAAAAGTATTTATGCCAATCAATGGCAAGCTGCCATCATACTTTTTATGCTCATAAACCATACTTTCTTCTTGAATTTTTCCTCTCTGATACATGGTTTCCATTGCACCAAGTACTCCTCCACGTTCCGAGATTCTGTCAAATTCATCATAGATCGCCTCTTCTAATAAGTCTGTCAACTGTTCAACTATAAAAGACCCTTGCCATGGGTTTTCACAAAAATTTAAACCAAATTCACGATTGATTATTAGTTGTATTGCCATAGCCCGACGAACTGACTCTGATGTTGGTGTAGTGATAGCTTCATCATAAGCATTAGTGTGTAAACTATTCGTATTATCAAATATTGCATATAAAGCTTGAAGGGTCGTGCGGATATCATTAAAGCTCATTTCCTGTGCATGCAAACTTCGTCCAGAAGTCTGAATATGATACTTAAGCATTTGGCTACGTGGGCTAGCATTATATCTTTCCTTCATCGCTCTAGCCCAAACACGACGAGCAACTCTGCCCATCACAGCATATTCAGGATCCATCCCATTAGAAAAGAAAAAACTGAAATTAGATACAAAATCATCTATTTTCATACCCCTCGATAGATAGTACTCTACTAAAGTAAATCCATTTGAAAGGGTAAACGCTAACTGTGTAATCGGGTTGGCGCCTGCTTCAGCGATATGATAACCGCTTACTGAAACACTGTAATAATTGGATATTTTATTTTTAATAAAATACTCTTGCACATCACCCATCATCCGCATTGCAAAATTTGTAGAAAAAATACAGGTATTTTGTGCTTGATCTTCTTTAAGAATGTCGGCCTGCACAGTTCCGCGAACTGATGTAAGAGCCGTCTCTTTTATTTTAGAATAAATTTTATCCTCTACCAACCTGTCGCCAGTAATTCCGAGCAAAGCTAGGCCTAATTGATTATGGCCATCTGGAAGCTTTCCTTTATAAGTAGGCCTCTCTTTTCCTTTGAAAAAATTTTGTATTTTAAGCTCAGTTTCGGCCCATAAGCCGTTTTCTTTAAGATAAATTTCAACTTGCTGATCAATTACAGCATTCATAAAAAATGCTAAAATCATTGGTGCCGGTCCATTTATAGTCATAGACACTGAAGTTTTTGAGGAGCATAGATCAAAACCGGAGTAGAGTTTTTTCATATCATCTAATGTGGCAATTGAGACTCCAGAATTACCAATTTTTCCCCATATATCAGGACGCACATCTGGGTCCGCTCCGTAAAGTGTTACGGAGTCAAAAGCTGTTGAAAGACGAATAGCAGGTGAACCACTTGATATATAATGAAATCTACGATTTGTCTTTTCCGGGGTGCCCTCACCAGCAAACATCCTTGAAGGATCCTCCCCTATCCTCCGATATGAAAAAACACCAGCTGTATACGGATAACTACCTGGTAAATTTTCGGACAGTAAAAATTTCAAAATTTCGCCCCAATCTCTATACTGAGGAGCTGCAACCTTTGGAATTTTTAGTTGACTTAAAGAGGTTGTATAATTATCGCCTTTGATATCTTTACCTCTTACAGAATAAGAGTATTTATCTGATTCAACCTCTGATTTTCTTTCTGTCCATTCATGGATGATTTTTTTTGATTCGTCCGCCATTTTGGTAATGGCGTATTGATACGTTGCACGTAATTTACTGAGAGTCTTATCAGAATTTTTTTGGATTAAACAGGATTCTGAATATTTCTCTAGAGGCCCTGGAAGCATATCATCTTTTAATTTTTTTAATATGGAGTAAGCCTGATAAGCTTCAGATGCAAGTTCAGATTGAGCTTTATTTTTTATGCAAATCTGTCGCCCATTCTCACTAATATCAGAAAGGTAACGAATTCTATTTTCAGGAATAAGTGCAACCGGTTTTGAATGAATAAAGATACTATTTTTTTTAGGAACCCAGACTTTTTTATCCAATTTCTTTTTACGAGCGATGAGTCTACACAGATTATAAAAAGCGTAACTCAATCCAGGATCGTTAAATTGGTTAGCAATGGCTGGGTAGACTGGTATTTCGGTATCTAACAAATCAAATTTATTATGATTCCTTCGCCACTGCTTTCGTATATCTCGAAGAGCGTCTGCTGAGCCTCTTTTTTCATACTTATTTAAAATGACTATGTCTGCATAATCAACCATATCTATTTTTTCTAGCTGAGTAGCTGCACCATAATCTCCAGTCATTATATAAATTGATAGATCAACAAAATCGACTATCTGAGAATCGCTTTGACCAATACCCGCTGTCTCAATGAATATCAAGTCATAGCCTACTGATCTTAAATATATAGATATATCTTCTAGCACTTCATTGGTTGCTAAATGTTGTCGTCTTGTTGCCATAGATCTCATAAATATTTTTGGGGAAGACAGGCTATTCATTCTTATCCTATCACCTAATAATGCTCCACCTGTTTTTCGCCGAGTAGGGTCTACAGCTAAAACTGCTATACGAATATCTGGTCTATTTCTTAAAAATCTCTCTAAGAGTTCGTCAACAACACTACTCTTACCTGCTCCACCAGTACCAGTAATACCTATTACTGGTGTCTCACAAATAGACTCTTTCCATTTAGTTTTTAACTCATTCAGTGTATCTGCAGGGATAACTCTATTTTCTATGGCAGAGATAGTTTGAGAGATTTTCATCTCATTATTTATATCTTGTTTAACATATTTCTCGTAATGGTCATCTGCGCATGATTTAGTTCTCTTATTAGTTAAATCGGCTCTCACAATTTGAAATAAATCATCTATCATTCCAATAAGACCCATCTTCATACCCTGTTCGGGATGATAGATGCGACTAACGCCGGCAGACTCAAGAAAATTGATTTCTTCAAGTGTAATAGTGCCGCCGCCGCCGCCAAAAACTTTAATATGTTCTGCTCCATATTCTTTTAGTAAATCCAACAAGTATATGAAGTATTCCATATGCCCACCCTGATAAGAGCTTATGGCGATAGCGTCGACATCCTCCTGAATAGCAGCACGAACGACCTCAGATACACTTCTATTGTGGCCTAGATGAACTACTTCAGCACCCTTTGATTGAATTAATCTTCGAATCACATTTATAGCAGCATCATGCCCATCAAAAAGAGATGCAGCTGTAACAAAACGAAGTGTTCTAGAAGTTTCGTTTTCTTTTTTTTCAATATTTAAATTTTTCATTGCTCTAATTGCATACTCAAATAAAACTAAAAATTTTATGTTGGTTCATTGTCTAATAATAAATAATTTCTGTCAGCTTCATATTTCCGTTAATATAATACGGACTAATAATTAAATGATGATAACTATTATGGCTCAATATGTTTATACAATGAATCGAGTTAGTAAGATTGTACCGCCAAAGCGTGAGATTCTTAAAGATATCTCTCTGTCATTTTTCCCCGGAGCTAAAATTGGTGTGCTTGGTCTAAATGGATCAGGTAAATCGTCTCTTCTAAATATCATGTCAGGGCTTGATAAGGATATTCAGGGCGAGGCTATGCCAATGCCAAATATTAAAATAGGCTACCTCTGTCAGGAACCCCTTCTAGATAACGATAAAAATGTGCGTGAAAATGTTGAAAAAGGCATTATAGAAGCTATAGAAGCTATAGAAGAACTTGAGCAAATCTATATTGATTATGCTGAGCCAGATGCAGACTTTGATAAACTTGCCAAACGACAAGGGGAATTAGAGAACATCATTGAATACTGGGATGCACATAACATAGATAGCCAACTAAGTATTGCAGCTGATGCCTTAAGACTTCCACCCTGGGATTCAGATGTATCGTTACTATCGGGTGGAGAAAGAAGAAGAGTAGCATTATGTAAACTGCTTATTTCCAAACCGGACATGATATTGCTAGATGAGCCCACAAACCATTTGGATGCAGAATCTGTATATTGGTTAGAAAAATTTCTGGAAGAATTTTCAGGTACTGTTGTTGCTGTCACTCATGATAGATACTTTCTTGATAATGTTGCTGGTTGGATTTTGGAGCTCGATAGAGGACAGGGTATACCTTATAAAGGCAACTATACAAACTGGCTTGAAACAAAAGAAGCGCGACTTGATATAGAAAAAAAACAAGAAGATGCTCGTCAGCGTACAATAAAAAATGAACTGGAATGGGTTAGGCAAAATCCAAAAGGCCGTCATACGAAAAATAAAGCTCGATTAGCTCGTTTTGAAGAAATGAATTCTCAAGAGTTCCAAAGTCGTAATGAAACAAACGAAATCTATATACCCCCGGGCCCTAGACTTGGGGAAAATGTTATTTCTTTTGATAATGTAAACAAAAGTTTTGGTGACCGACTATTAATCGATAGTTTATCTTTTAAAATTCCCAAGGGGTCAATTATTGGTGTAGTTGGAGGAAATGGTGCTGGAAAATCTACACTTTTTAAAATGATCTGTGGGATAGAAGATCCTGACAGTGGTAATATTTCTATTGGTGAAACAGTTAAGCTCGCATATGTTGACCAAAGCAGAGAAAATCTTGATGATAGCCAGAGTGTATGGGAGGCGATCTCAGATAAAAAAGATATACTAAAAATTGGAAATTACGAAATATCTTCAAGGGCATATGCTGGAAGATTTAACTTCAAAGGTAATGATCAACAAAAAAAAGTTGTGGAGCTATCTGGCGGTGAAAGAGGCAGGTTACATTTAGGGATAACACTAAAACAAGGCGCCAATGTATTATTGTTAGATGAGCCCTCAAATGATTTAGATATTGAAACACTTAGAGCGCTAGAGGAAGCTATCCAAAATTTCCCCGGCTGTGTACTTGTTATATCACATGATCGTTGGTTTTTAGACAGAATTTCAACGCATATCTTAGCCTTCGAAGGTAATAGCGAGATCAAATTCTTTGAGGGAAATTATAGTGAATATCACGTAGATCTTACCAAACGGAAAGGCTCTGAATCAAAACCTAAACGTGTAAAATATAAGAGATTGAAACAATAAAATAATTTCTATTGAAAGTTGCTAATCATTTTTTCTGTAAAGATGTAAATGTAATGGCTCTCCTGATTCTGGAGTCCAATCAAATCCTATTGAATCTAGCTTGAGCATCTTTTCTTCGGTCAGCCAACTGTAAACCATATCTATGCGCTGTTTGATCACCCACTGGCCTAAGGCTAACTCACCTGTCACTGACTCTTCATCAGTTACATAATTACTAGGAACTAAACAATCGCCATGTTCTTGCTTATATATCTCTAGAGCAGCAAAGGCTCTTTTCCAGTCATATTCGCGAAGATCCCAAACATAATCAACCGTGCAAAGTCTTTGATATTTTTCTCTTGGGTAATTGCCCTCTGTAAGCCTTTGGGCTCTAGCCCAATCACCCAACTCATAATGATCGCCTTCTGTAAGATAATTTTCGGGAACTAAACTATCGCCAAACTGCTCTCTATATTTTTGTAATTCGGCAAAGCCTTTTTCCCAATGAGGCTCATGTGGATCCCAAACGAATTTTAATTTATCCAATCGATTAATTTGATCTTCTGTTAAGAGTCCATTGGATCGATCTTGGCGTAATTTAAGCAACCAAAAACCCAAAGTAAAACCATCCTCAGTTGAATAAAATTGAGGCACCAGGGTATTAGTATGCTCCTTTCTATAATCGGCTAAATGCTGATAAGCTTCATCCCAAGGAATACTCTCTGTCTCTTTTAATTTTTGAGCTAAATCTTTATACATAATCTCTTTCTTCTAAGTTACCTAATAACATTAATAAAATTTTAAAATAAATATATATTAACAAATATTAAATAGATATCATATTTCACTGTAATTTTAGTTTGAAGTTTACCAGCAAAATTATTACTGATCGACATTTTTTGATGGAACTAGGGGATTATTTATCACAAATAATGATGTATTACGTCGTATTCGTTATATCCTTGATTATGACAATGAAAAAATGCTTATTATTTCTAGCTTAGGAGGCAAGACTACATCCGTTGACGACTTAATAAAAAAGTTGAAGAAAAGCACTGAATCAGATTTTTTAAATTGTAGTGACAATCATCTTGCTGCATTCCTTAACGGTCTAATTATTGAGAAAAGAGGAAAGAAAGAAGGCTTACAGCCCTTGCCTGAAAAAAAATTAAATAACAATATGATATTCACTAAGCTAAAAATTGCGTTTCATTTGAAATCGGACGATATTTTAAAAATACTTTCTTTAGCAGATTTTGAATTAAGCTCGCATGAACTAAGTTCTTTCTTTCGAAAGAAAACTCATAAAAATTATAGAGTGTGCAAAGACCAAGTTTTAAGATATTTCCTTAAAGGACTAGGGCTTAAATATAGAAAATCAGAAACTAAAGTGGATAAATCAAAAAAATCCGTTTGGAAATCTCTGTCTGCTCAGAGAAAATTATAATTTCAATGGTACAATTCTTGCATTGAAATCCTATAAGGTTAGATTATGTATACTAAAACGTGTAGATCATCTAATATTTGATCTAAATCAGTGCACTTTATGTATATTAATGCACCAATATTGTTCAAAAGGATTATATGTCATGCTAAAACAGTTGAATAAAAAATATAAATTAATGTTATCTTTATTTGCTCTAATGATTCCTAATTTAGGGTATGCAAATTCACTAAATGGTGCTAATACGGCATGGATTATAACTGCTACCGCACTGGTATTGTTTATGACTATTCCTGGTCTCTCGCTTTTTTATAGTGGCTTGGTTCGTGTAAAAAATGTCCTCTCTGTATTAATGCAATGCTTCGCTATAACATGTGTAGCGTCAATTATCTGGTTGATTTGTGGTTATAGTCTGGCATTTGGTGATGGTGGCTCATTCAATTCTTTTATTGGAAACCTCAATAATGTGATGCTCGCTAATGTTTTTGAGGATACTTTAAGCGGTGATATACCCGAATCTGTTTTCGTGATGTTTCAAATGACATTTGCCGTAATAACGCCAGCATTAATTGTTGGAGCTTTTGCTGAAAGAATTAAATTTTCTGCAGTATTAGTTTTCAGTAGCGTATGGTTAATTTTAGTTTATGTTCCTATCACACACTGGGTTTGGGGTGGAGGCTGGCTAATGCAGCTAGGTCTTCTAGATTTTGCCGGGGGAACAGTAGTACATATAACAGCTGGCACGGCTGCTTTAGTAGCAGCATTAGTTATTGGTAACAGAAGAGGGTTTCAGCAACAGCCTATGACGCCGCATAACTTAACACTTACTGTTATTGGGGCTGGAATGTTGTGGGTAGGGTGGTTTGGCTTTAATGCTGGATCAGCATTGGCGGCCAACGGGGATGCTGGAATGGCAATGCTTGTAACTCATATATCTGCAGCAACAGCATCTCTAGCTTGGATGATGATGGAGTGGTTGAAACATGGGAAGCCATCCGTATTAGGCATTGTGACCGGTATGGTCGCAGGGCTTGGGACTATAACACCAGCTTCAGGTTTTGTAGGTCCTGGTGGAGCTTTAGTTATTGGATTTTCAGCAGGAATTGTTTGTTACTACGCAACACAAATAATAAAACAAACACTTAAAATCGATGATTCATTGGACGTTTTTCCTGTACACGGGGTAGGGGGCATATTAGGCACAATTTTAGGTGGATTTTTTATCTCAAGTGAACTCGGAGTTTTTAGTGGTCAGGGTCTTTCCCAAGACGTCACGATAATGAGTCAATTAAGTATTCAAATGATTGGTGTAGTGAGTACTTTTTGTTATACCGCTGTTGTTACTTACATAATACTCAAAATGATTGACGCTACATTAGGTCTTCGTACATCAAAAGATGATGAAGATTATGGTCTTGATGTAACTCAGCATAATGAACGTGGTTACGATCTATAATTCCTGCAGATAGACATATACAGCCAAGGAATTAGGTAGTCGCTTAACTCTACCTATTTTCTTGGTTACGAGATCTTTCCAGATAGTTACACATTTTTTCTGTACCTTCTATAATTCTTGGTCCATGTCTTACCAGTAAATCTGGATCTATGAAATATACTTGTTTATCTTTAACAGCCCT
>Ga0222719_10000061_pt1 | contig 95158 bp, 93 predicted proteins | sample C33_34DmetaG_FD_165039 | JGI IMG/M metagenome (GOLD analysis project Ga0222719, IMG submission 165039) | Estuarine water microbial communities from San Francisco Bay, California, United States - C33_34D | ecosystem: Environmental > Aquatic > Marine > Unclassified | place: USA: California... | reverse complement strand
AAGAGCAGGAATCACCTCTTTAAATATTGAAGTTGAACCTGGAGATCAAGAATTAACTCTGCAAAATAATAAAGCTGTTGTAGAAATAAATGCTATTCGCGAAAGATTGAAGGTAATGCTAGTATCCGGAGAACCTAATATGGGCTTAAGAAGCTGGCGAAACCTTCTTAATTCAGATCCCTCAGTTGACTTAGTTCACTTTACAATTTTAAGACCTCCTAATAAACAAGATTTAACTCCAGTAGGAGAACTTTCGCTTATTCCATTTCCATCACGCGAATTATTTCAAGCAAATTTAAACGATTTTGATTTAATTATATTTGATCAATATCATCTTAGAGGTATTTTGCCTCAGTTTTATTTAAAAAATGTTGTGGAATATGTAGTAAATGGAGGAGCACTATTAGATGCTTCTGGCCCATCATATGCAGGACCTTATAGTTTATCTCTGTCACCTTTACAAAATATATTACCGACTGAACCTACAGGAGAAGTCATAGTTCAGGAATTTACCCCAACTATGACCTCATATGGAGAAAGGCATCCCGTAACAGCAAATCTAAGAGATAATGGCAGTGCTAACTGGGGACCATGGTATAGAATGGTTGAAGGTTTAACTATCGCCGGAGATGTATTATTAGAAGGCCCCAATTCAAGACCATTACTAGTTCTCAATAGAGTGGGACAAGGAAGAGTAGCACAAATATTATCTGATCAATCATGGGTATGGACTAAACCTGGTTCAAATAAAGGACCACAAGCAGATCTGCTAAGGAGGCTAGTTCATTGGTTGATGAAAGAGCCAGAATTGGAGGAAAACGAATTATCTGCAAGAGTAGATAATGATACTATAATAATTACCAAGAATTCACTTACTATAGATAAAAAACCAATTATTAGCATATCTCCAGATAATATAAGAAAAGAAATTCTATTAGAAGATATAGGTAAAGGTAAGCAAATAGGTAAAATTTTATCTCCTGAAGAGGGAATATGGAAGTTTTCTTCTGGCAACTCTAAAATCTCATTGATAGTGGGTAATAGTAACTCAATAGAATATTTAGATGTAAGAACTACTGAAAATATAGTTAAACCATTAGTTAAATTTACTTCCGGTTCAATCAATTGGATAAATAATGAGAAAAATATACCTAATATAAAATATTTAGCTAAAAATAAAATTACTGAAGACACCGATAATCTAAATTTAATAAAAAATGAAAAATATTTCATTAAAAGTCTGCAACAATCCTCATTAGCTCCTTGGTATTTAGTTCTTATTTTAAGTTTAGTTTTACTTTTCTTATCTTGGTACAGAGAAACAAAATAAACAAAAATAATGCCTAAAATTTTGCCTAATATAATTATTGAAAAATCATATCAAGATAAAATTAGTGGCTATATTTGTGGAATAGACGAAGTTGGAAGAGGATGCCTAGCAGGGCCAGTAGTGGCTGCAGCAGTGGTTTTAAATTTTAATTCTATACCAATAGGAATCAATGATTCTAAAAAATTATCTAAAATTAAAAGAAATTTAATTTCTAAAGAATTAAAAATAAAAGCAATAGATATAGCAATAGGAGAGGCTAACAGTCTTGAAATTGATAAAATAAACATATTAAATGCTAGTCTTCTAGCAATGCAAAGAGCTTATAGAAATTTAACTATACCAATTGCAGTTGCGCTAATAGATGGCATTCATTCTCCAACAATAAACTGCAAAACCGTTAATATTATTAAAGGTGATTCTAAAAGTATATCGATCGCCGCAGCATCAATAATTGCAAAAACATATAGAGATAATCTAATGGAAGAAATTGGAAATAAATATCCAAAATATAATTTTAAAAATAATGTTGGATATGGTACAAAAGAACACTATCAATCAATACTATTGAATGGCTTAACTAAGTATCATAGAAGATCTTTTAAATTATTTAAATAAAAATTTTATTATTAGAAACGTAAAGTAAAGAATAAATATATGGAAAAATTAATAATAGGTGACTGCATTAAAGAAATGTCAAAAATGAAAGATAAGTCAGTAGATATGATATTTGCAGACCCACCATATAATTTACAACTATCCAAAACATTGTTAAGGCCTGATCAAACGAATGTTAAAGGGGTTGACCATAAATGGGACAAATTTAATAGTTTTGAGGCTTATGATGAGTTTACAGCTAAATGGCTAAGTCAATGCAAGAGATTATTGAAAGATGATGGAACAATATGGGTTATAGGCTCTTATCATAATATATTTAGAGTAGGCTCAAAAATACAAAATTTAGGGTTTTGGATTTTAAACGATATAATATGGAATAAAACTAATCCTATGCCTAATTTCAAAGGCAATAGATTTACTAATGCACATGAAACCTTAATATGGGCAAGTAAAAGTAAAGTTTCTAAGTATACCTTTAACTATAAAGCTATGAAGGTTGCAAATGATGATAAGCAAATGCGTTCAGATTGGTCATTACCAATTTGTTCTGGTAATGAGAGAGTCAAAAAATTAGGTAAAACTTTACATCCCACTCAGAAACCTGAAGCCTTACTTCATAGAATTATAATTTCTTCTACTAAAAAAGGTGATTGTATTTTAGACCCTTTTTTTGGAACAGGTTCAACCGGAGTTGTTGCTAAAAAACTATCTAGAAAAATTATAGGCATAGAGCAAAGTAAGGAGTATATGCATTTTGCTAAAAAAAGAATAGAAAAAACAAATATTTTAAATGAAAAGGCAATTACTATTACTAAAAACCTTAAAAGTGAAATTAAAGTGCCTTTTGGAAATTTACTAGATAATGGGTTGCTTAAAATTGGAAGTAAGCTTCATGATATTAATAAAAAGCATAAAGCTGTAATTAGAGCAGATGGCAGCTTAATGACAGATCAAAAAGTTGAAGGGTCCATTCATTCAGTTGGTGCAAAAATACAGGGTCATAATGCCTGTAATGGTTGGCAATTCTGGTATTTCGAGAAAAATGGTGAACTCATATCTATTAATAAACTTAGAGAAAAAATAAGAAAAAATAAAACGACAAAAGATAATACTAATTAAACCAAATTTGCTACTTTTTTCATTAAAGAAGGTAGCTGGCCTCTAGCATTACCAATATCAAGCCACTCACCTTCAATATCAACTCTATTAATAACTATAATATAGTATACATTTAGTATCAGATTAAAATGGCTAAAAGTATGATGTATATAATCTTTTATATTTTCATGCTTAATTAAATCTTCAAATAATTTATCATTTGGAATATCATTTTTATCTAAAACCCATAAAGAGGATGGAAAAGATAGCATGCCTCCAAGTAATCCCTTATTGGGCCTTCTTACAAAAAGAAACTTATTGTCATCTTTTTTCTTAATTAAATAGCAATTGCCGTACCTAGTTATTTTATTTTTACTTGTTTTTATTGTATTAAAGTTTGTTAATGCAGACTTATTAAATCTAAAAGTTTTACATATATTGTTTATTGGGCAAATTGAACATTTTGGAAATTTTGACTTACAATATTTTGAACCAATATCCATAATTGCTTCATTAAAATCACCTGGCCTATCTAAAGGTAATATATTTTCAGCAAGTTTTTTGATTGATGTGTTACATAAGTTATGTTTGTTATTTATTCTTGTGATAACTCTTCTGACATTTACATCTAATGCTACCTTATGCTGGTTATAAGCTATAGCACAAATAGCTGAAGCAGTATAATCTCCAATACCTGGAAGTTTAATCAATATCTCTATATCATTTGGAAAAATACCATTAAATTTTTCAACAATCTGTTTTGAACACTTATGTAAGTTTCTAGCTCTTGAATAATAACCTAAACCAGCCCAATAAGTTAATACATCCTCAATATTTGATTCAGCTAATATATTTATATTTGGAAATCGAGAAATAAATTTTTTAAAATATGGAATAACTGCCGTAACAGTTGTTTGTTGAAGCATAATTTCGCTAATCCATACTTTATAAACATCTATATTATTTTTATTTGGTTCTCTCCATGGTAGGCTTCTTTTTTCTAAATCATACCAGTTTAAAATAATTTTATTTGTATCCAAAGCTGAGATCTTTCATAATCATATAAATAACTTTTACTATGAAATTATAGATATGAATTTAAAAAAAATAAATAACCCTAGAAGAATAAGTTTTATATCAAAAAGTATTACAAAAGAAATTTTTAAACAAAGAGGCTTCAAAGAACAAAAAGTAATTACAAATTGGAAAGATATTGTTGGTGAAGAAATTAATTTATATACTATCCCTGAATCATTAACACAAAATAAATTACTTATAATTAAGTGTGAAAGTTCATATGCTCTAGAATTTCAATATCATATCCCAAAAATTATTGAAAGAATTAGTTTAATGATGGGATATAATGCGGTTAAAGATATTCGAATTAAACAAGGTAATGTTATAAGTAAAAATAAAACTGTCAGTAGAAAGAAAAATACCCTATCTAATAAAAATAAAGAAGAATTAAAAAAGATATTCTCTAAAATAAAAAATAAAAATTTAAAAAATAAATTAATTAACTTTTCTAAATCTTTTTTCTCAAATATAGATTAAAGAAAATATATAAGGAGTTTAAAATGAAAATATTTACCCGTATATTGCTAATATTTAGTTTAATATTTCCTCTTCGTGCTTTTTCTGAAGATATGTCAGAACCTCTTCCCGGAAGAATACTAGGTAACGAGTCAGCCCAAATCATAATTGAAGAATATGCTTCTATGTCATGTGGTCATTGTGCAAGTTTTCATAACAATACTCTTGATAAGATTAAAAAAGAATTTATTGATACAGGTAAAGCTAAACTAGTTTTTTATGACTTCCCTTTAGATAGAGGAGCTATGATAGGTTCAATGATAACCCAATGTATGAATGATAATCAGTTTTTTCCTGTTTTAACTAGACTTTTTCAAAAACAAATTGAATGGACACAAAGTGATAACCTTTTAGAATCGATAAATGATATTTTAGCTCCTTTAGGATTAGATAAAACACGAATTTTGTCATGTTTGGAGGAAAATGAAATAAATCAAAATCGTTGGAAATCTCTATTAGCAGGAAGAAAATATGCAATTGATATTAAAGGTGTAGAAGCTACGCCTACTTTCTTTGTTAATGGTGAAAAAGTAGAAGGAAAGTTTGATTTAAAAAAATTAAAAGAACTTTTAAAATAACTAAAGAAATGAAAAGAATATTTTGTGTATTTAAAATATTATAATACAATATATAGTATCTATTATTAATGGCTTCTTAATGAAATTTACTAAACTAAAAATAACCGGCTTTAAATCTTTTGTTGATACTACAGAATTAGATATCAAAGAAGGGCTTACAGGTCTAGTCGGACCAAATGGATGTGGCAAATCAAATATTGTTGAAGCAATGAAATGGAATATGGGCGAAGCTGGTCCTTCAAGGTTAAGAGCTGGAGAAATGAATGATCTAATATTTGCTGGTACTAAAGGTAGAGCATCCCGAAACTCAGCTGAAGTTGTTCTAACTATTGAGAATAATAGTAATTCATTAAAATTATATGAAAATAATAATGAAATAGAAGTATCCAGAAAAATAGATAAAGGCGAAGGCTCAACATATACAATTAACAATAAAGAAGTAAGACAACGAGATGTTCAGATTTTATTTGCAGACTTAGCAATAGGTTCTAGGTCAAATGCAATTGTAGATCAAGGACAAGTTGGACAAATTATTAATTCTAAACCTCAAGAAAGAAGAAAAATTCTTGAAGAAGCAGCAGGTATTTCTGGTATTCATGCAAGAAAGCATGAAACAGAGCTAAAATTAAAATCCACTGAAACAAATTTAGATAAACTTGAGGAAATTATATATAATGATCAATTAAGATTAAAAGAATTATCAAGGCAAACAAAACAAGCAAAAAGATATAAAGATATTTCTGAAAATATAAGAAGAATGGAAGCTATTATTCTTTATCAACGTTGGAATGATACAATTAATTATATTGAAAAAAATAAAGATGAATTGCGGTTATATATAGAAAAAGTAAATGATATTACTAGAAATATTTCGAAAAAAGAACTAGTCAAAAATGAAATAGAAGAAAATCTTCCTGCGCTAAGATCAGAGAAACAAAAATACTCTAATTTATTAAATAAATTTCAAGTTGAATATAATATTCTTATAAATGAAGAAGATAACTTATTATCCGAGCAGAAAAATATAAATGAAAATATTTCATATATAGAAACAGAAATTCTAAATGATGATAAATTATTTAAAGACCTAAAATTACAAGCAGATGAATTATCAAAAGAAATAGATAACTTAAATAATAGTAATGATACATCTAAGCTAAGTAAACTTAAACTAAGTTTAGAAAACGCAAAAAATGAAGAAGATTCTATTTCTGAAGAGCTTAAAGCAGCCGAGAAAGATTTAAATATTAATATATCACAAAGAAAGAATTTTGAAGCAGAAATAATAAAACTTAAATTAGAAAAAGAAGATAATACCATCAATATAAAAAATTCTAAAAAAGAATTAGAGCTAATAAAAAAAGGGCCTCTAGAAAAAGAGAATAAAAATACATTTATTAAACATATAGAAAAATATAAAAACGATTTACAAAAATTTAATAATGAAGAGAAAGACTTTATAAAAAAAAGAGATACAGCTGTTGCTAAAATTAATGAATATGAAACTCAAATTACTAAACAAAATATAATTTTGCAGAATAGTTATAGAAATATCGAACAATATAATGCATCAAAAAATATTTTAACAAAATTATTTGAAAGTGAAGATGATAATATTGTGATCAATTCTTTAAAATTTCCTAAAGGATATGAAAAAGCTATAGAAGCAAGTCTGGGACATGGTTTAAAAGCTTCTCTTGAAAAATCAGATATAGAATGGAGACATATAGAGCAAAAATCTCTATTTGAGCTGCCAGAAAATATTAATAATTTAAGCCAATATGCTAAAGGTGTGCCTGAGGTTATAAATATATTAAAATTAACTGGCATTGTAAATTCAACTGCTGAAGGTGATGAACTTCAACCTAAACTTAAGCCAGGCCAACAATTAGTCACTAAAAATGGAGGATTATGGCGCTGGGATGGATACACTCATAATGAAAAAGCTGAAACACCTGCTAATCAAATATTACAAAATAAGTCTAATCTTATAGAGATTAATTCTAAAATTAAGAAAACTCAAAGTAATATTGATAATACTAAACAAAATATAGAGAATTTAGAAGTTTTAATAAGAGAACAAGAAAAAGCTAAAAACAAATTTAATGATATTTTAATGGAGATAGATAATAAAAAAGTAAGCACAAGAGATAAAATAGAGAATGAACAGAATAATTTAGCAGCTTATATTGAAAATAATAGCGAAGAAAATACAAAAGTAGCACTTTTAGAATCATCAATAGAAAAATATAATCAAACTAATCAATTACTAGTAAAATCAATTAATGAAATTACAAAACAAAAACAATCACTAAAAAAAGAAGATTTGTTGCAAGATAATATTGATAAAATATCACTAAAAAATAAAAATAAAAAAGAAAATTTAGCGAATCAAATATCTATATATCAAAAAGAGCTAAGTTTTATTGAAAATATTGAAAAGCAAATTAGACAATTCAATAATGAAAAAAGTAGACTATTAAATCAATCAGATAATATTTTGGAAAGAGTAAATAAGCTAAAAATCAGAAAAGAATCATTAGATAAAAATATTAAAAACTTAGAATTAAAACCCAATCAAATAAAAGAAAATAAAAATCATATTTTAAATCAAATAGAAAAAATAAAAATAGAATTATCTGATATTGAAAACAAATTATCAATTAAAGAAACAAACAGCAAAGAAATAAATAATGAACTTAAAACCTATAATGATGAATTAATTAGACAACGAGAAAATAAAGCAAGATTAGAAGGTTTGCTTCATCAGGCAAATGAAAAACAAAAAGATGATAAAGCTATAATCTCTGAAAAACTTAATATTGAACCCAATGATTTTCATAAATTGATAGATCTTAATGACAATTTACCTAATTCAGAACAAGCAAGTTTAGAATTAGAAAAGCTACTACTACAAAGGGAACGAATCGGGCCAGTAAATTTAGTAGCAGAGGAAGATTCAGAAAAATTAGTTGAAAAGTTAAATGATATTGAAAATGAAAAGGAAGATTTAGTAAATGCGATAAGTAAATTAAGGTCCAGTATAAGGTCCATTAATAAAGAAGCAAAAATTAGACTCATGGAAGCTTATACTAAAGTAAATACTAATTTTAAAATATTATTTACTGAGTTATTTGGTGGAGGTGAAGCTTATTTGGCTTTAACCGAATCAGATAACCCCTTAAACTCTGGACTTGAATTAATGGCATCTCCTCCTGGTAAAAAACTTCAACAAATGAGCTTGCTTTCTGGAGGAGAACAAGCGCTAACAGCTATGGCGCTGATTTTTTCAGTTTTTCTCTCCAAGCCTTCTCCAATATGTATATTAGATGAGGTTGATGCGCCTTTAGATGAATCGAATGTTGATAGATTTCTTGACCTCATCGAATCAATATCAGAAAAATCCAAAACTAGATTTTTAGTTGTTAGTCACAACAGACTAACAATGGCTAGAATGCATCGACTATATGGAGTAACAATGCAAGAACCTGGTGTCTCACAACTAGTTTCTGTGTCTTTAAAAGAGGCAGAAAAATATGAAAATGTCTTATAAATTAAGGTTCTTATTATATTTAATTCACGTTCTTGACAGTAATGTAGGTATACTCTATGTTTTGCAAAAATCATGATTTTTTAAGGTTTTTTTTATTATGACCAAGCAAAAAAAAATAAATGATTTAGATGATTCTTTGAGTAAGTTATCTAAAAAACTAGATAATATTAGAGCAAAAAAAGATAGTGAGGATGATAATAATAAAAATAAAAAATTTACAGGTTTTGCTCATGCATTCAAGGTTGTTTCAGAGTTATTTGCAAATATTTTAGTAGGAGGTTCTATAGGTTGGACATTGGATTATTTTGTTAATACAAAACCAATTTTTTTAATAATATTTTTGATAATTGGATTTATTTCGGGTATTTACACTTCATATAAATCGTCAAAAAAATTTGCAAAATATTGAAGAACATATTATTAATTTTTAAGTATAATGTAAGGATATAAATTGTCAGAAAAACACTCTCCATTAGACCAGTTTGCTATACATAGGATCTATGAAATGAAGATTGGAGGTATTGATATATCCCTCACAAACTCATCTGTTATGATGATTATAGTTTTAGCTATTTTAAATATTTTCCTAATTTACTCTACAAAGAAAAAGTCTGTAATACCGGGAAGACTTCAATCTTTAGCAGAGATGAGTTATGAAATGATTTATAATACAACCAAAGATAATCTAGGAAAAGATGGGGTTAAATTTTTCCCATTAGTATACTCTTTATTTATGTTTATTTTACTTTGTAATATGTTAGGTTTAGTGCCTTACAGTTTTACAGTAACTAGTCATATTATTGTCACGTTTGCTCTAGCTTTTGGAATATTTCTGCTTGCTACAGTTTTAGGCTTTGTTCTGCACGGTCATAAATATTTGAGACTATTTCTACCTAAGGGAGTACCTATATTTTTAGCTCCTTTACTTGTTCCAATAGAAATTGTCTCTTACATTTCTAGACCTATAAGCCTTGCTGTTAGATTAGCCGCTAATATGATGGCTGGACACACTATGATAAAAGTATTTGCAGGTTTTGTAGTAGCCTTAGGTATTTTTGGAATAGCACCATTTCTATTTATAGTTTTATTATATATTTTAGAAACTTTAATAGCATTTTTACAAGCTTATGTATTTGCGGTATTAACCTGCTTATATTTGAGCGATTCATTTCACCCAGAACATTAAAAAAGGAGAAAAAAGATGGATATAGAAGCAGCAAAATTAATAGGAGCAGGTTTGGCAACTATTGGAGTAGCAGGAGCTGGAGTAGGTATAGGTAATATATTTGGTCAATATGTTGCTGGATCTATGAGAAACCCTGGAGCAGCATCCAAAGTATTTGGCAATGTGTTGCTAGGATTTGCTTTAACTGAAGCTGTAGCTCTTTATGCCTTAGTTATGGCTTTCTTAATTATGTTCAGTTAAAAATCAAAAATTAATTCTATAAATAGAAGGTTAAGTAAAATATGTTAAATGATAAATATATAAAATTTATTACATTACTAAGTAGTGTTTTCTTTTTTACTTATCCTTCTATTTCAGCTGAAGGTACAGGAATGCCTCAAATGGTTATTCCTGATTTTATGCCTCAATTAGTATGGTTAGTTATCATTTTTACTATATTATATTTCTCAATGAAGTATATCGCTTTACCAAGAATAACAGAAATTATTACCAATCGAGATATGAAAATTGTTAATGATTTAGAGAAAGCAGAAGAAATCAAAAATGAGATTGAAGAAACTAATAAAGAGCACCAAAAAGCTTTAGAAGAAACTAATAATCAAATTAAAATTTTAGTGAACGAAATAAACAAAAAAAGTAATCAAGAGGCCGAAATAAAATTGCAAGAATGTCAAAATAATATTAATCAAAAAATTGAAGAAGAAAAAAGTAAACTTGAGAAAGAAGTAGATCAATTTAATAAAAATATTGAACAAATTTCTTGTGAAGCTGCGGAATCAATTATAGAAAAAATGTATTACGTGAAACCAAATGATAATAATTTAAAAAAAATTATAAATAAATATTCAGAAAGCTATAAAAATGAATAAATTTAAAAATAAAAATTTTAATTTTACTACAATATTATTATTTATTTTAATATCTACACCTGCAATAAGCGCTGACGGTACAAATTACAAGCATTTTCTAGGGATTACATTAGATGAAAAATTTTGGGTTCTTATCGCATTTATACTATTTTTAATATTAGTTGGTAAAAAGGCAATAAATGCTACTAATTCAGCTTTAGATAATAGGTCCAATATTATTATAGATAAAATTAATAATGCAGAAAATACTTTATCTGAGGCAAAAACATTACTAAGAGAAAGTCAGCAAGCTCTAGCGCATCATAAAAATGAATCAAATAATTTAATAAATAAGAAAAAAGATTTAGCAGAGAAATCAGCTGCTGAGTATGCAAATAGAATTCAGGAAGAGATAAAAAGAAAGACTATTTCTGCAGAAAGAGAAATCCAGTATATGCATACTGAAGCTGCCTCCCACATTAAAAATAAAATTACAAGTATTACATTAAGAGCTGTAGAGGATATAGCTAGAAATGAATTAAAAGATACTAAATCGAATGAAATATACGAAAAATTTATTTCTGATATTCCTAAAGCTTTAAAATCATAAATTTTTATCTTTTATATTCTGATAAAACCCCAATAATAACTTATGGTTATATAGTTGATCTTTACTATTCTTGACTTTAATGTTTATTAAACTTTCCTTGCTTTCTAGTATTTCAGTTTTTGATGTGCTCAAAAAAGAACGGTTAAACTTTTTATTAACTATTATTTTATTTTGTTCATTGATTAAAGCTATTATAAAACTAAAATTTTCAACCTGAAAATCTTTTATATCTTCTTCGTATTCAATTAGAAAACTTACTAATAAGTCAATATTATCTGCATTATTTTTATCACTACTATTATAACATTTCCATTTCACTTCATAAAATTTAACATTATATATATTTTTATTTTGACGATTGATATTTAGCCTATCTAAATTCTCTATAAATTTAACATCAGGGCATTCTATTTCAATATTTTCGCTAAGTATTTCATTATGAATACTATTAATTTTATCTATTGAAGTACTGCATGCCGTAAGAAAAATTATAATAAATAATAAATTTATACGTCTAATATATGTAAACATTCAATAGCCTTTATTTAATTAATTTATTAAAATTATTATATCTAGTATTATATATTTATGGCACATCTAACTGAACTAAAACAATCTAATATAGATAAAATTATCTTAAATTATAATATTATAGATTTTATAAATATCACCCCTATTTATGACGGCATTCAAAATAGTAATTATATTATTAATACTAAAAATAGAAAATTTATACTAACAATTTTTGAAGATTCATACGTAATAGATAATATTGATTTTTTTTTAAATTTATTATCTTTTTGTAATAATAATAAATTTAATTGTCCATCACCCATTATAGATAAAAATAATAGTTATATATACTATATAAATGATAAGCCAAGCTGTATATTTAACTTCCTAGAGGGTAAATCGTTTACTAATAATATATTTAATATTGAAATTGTAGGAGAAGAATTAGCTAAACTACATTTAATTACTAATAGTTTTAATAAAAAAATAAAAATGAGATTTGATATAAATTTTTTTAATAAAATTATTCAAGACTATAACTCTTATTTTTTAGAAAAACACTCCTTATTAATTCAAATATTTAAAAAAACACTCTATGAATATAAAAATTTAAGTAAATTAAATTTACCAAAAGCTATAATACATGGAGATCTGTTCCCAGATAATGTCTTTTTTAAAAATACAAATGAAATTTCAGGTTTTCTTGATTTTTACTTCTCAGATTATAATTATTTAGCCGCAGATTTAGCTATTGTAATTATATCTTGGTGTTTTAAAACTAATAAAAAAAATGAGTATGTATTAGATTATAATAAAATCAATAATTTACTCAAAGGTTATAATGGTTTAAGAAAAATTCAAGTAAATGAGATAGACTCTTTATTAGTTTTATGCAAAATTTACTGTATGCGTTTTATATTTACTCGGCTATTAGCTATAAATAATGATTATGATAAAAGTAAAATTTTAACAAAAGACCCTAATGAATATATAAATAAATTTATATTTTTTAATAATATAATTAACTTTAGATTGCATATAGATTATGAGTGAAGATACAACAACCATAAATATATGGACAGATGGAGCCTGCTCAGGTAACCCAGGGCCTGGAGGATGGGGAGCCTTAATTAAATATAATAATTCAGTAAAAGAGCTTTCTGGTCCAGAAAAAAATACTACGAATAATAGAATGGAAATGGTAGCAGTTATTAAAGCTTTGCAATTTATTAGTACGCAATCAGATATTAATTTGTTTACCGACAGTAAATATGTGAAAGATGGAATTACTAAATGGATCCATGGATGGAAAAAAAATAACTGGCAAAATAGTCAAAAAAAAGAAGTTAAAAATAAAGACCTATGGGTCGAATTAGATATATTATCTCAAAAACATAATATAAAATGGATTTGGGTAAAGGGGCATTCTGGTAATACAGAAAATGAAATTGCTGATAAATTAGCCACGGAAGCCATAGAAACTAACTAATTATTATCTAAAGCCTTTAAGATACTTTCTGCACTAGATACGCTAAATGCTCCTGCTTCTTCTATAGCTAAATGTATTATAGAGCCATTTTCAACAATCATTGCAAATCTTTTTCCTCTTTTTCCTAAGCCAAAACCAGAACCATCAAATGATAATCCTAAAGCTTCCGTAAAATCACCATTACCATCAGCAAGTAAAGTAACTTTTCCTTTAGAATTCTGATCTTTCTCCCAAGCATTCATTACAAAAGGGTCATTAACAGAAATACAAATTATTTCATCTACACCTTTACTAATTATATCATTTGAATACTCAACAAATCCAGGTAAATGTTTAGCTGAGCAAGTTGGCGTAAAGGCACCAGGAACAGAAAAAACTACTATCTTTTTATTTGCAAAATATTCTTCTACATTTATGTCAACTACGCCATCTGAAGTTAAATTCTTTAATATAGCTGATGGTAGTTTATCTCCGTTAGATATGGTCATTAAAATCTCCTAATTAATTAATATGTATGTATACTAGATATAGAGGAATATATCCATAATTATTTTTTAATTATGGCATATTATTACTATACAATTTTTTCAGGCTTTGCCTTATTTCTTCTAATGTTAATAACTCTGAATATAAAAATCCATTAGGTAAATTCGCATTAAAAATAGCATTAAATGGAATTCCATATCTATTAGCACTATGCAAAAAATCAGTAATGTCTTTGTCTGGTTGTGTCCAATCACCTCTCATTAAAATTATTTTATTATCTATAATTATTTTTTTAAATTCACTACTATTTAAAACTAATATTTTATTTGCTTTACAAGTAATACACCAATCAGCTGTTATATCTACAAAAACTGTATCCCCTTGATTAATCAATTTTAATAATTCTTTGTTACTAAAATTAATCCAGTCATCTTCATGTTCTTTTGTATATTCATTACTAAAAAAACCTGTATCATATGACACATAAAGATTTCCCATTAATAAAAATGTAATAAGCATAAGATAATATTTCTTTAAATATAATTTATTAATAATTAATAAAAATAATATTATTGCTGATAGACAGTATAGAAAAATAGCTAAACCAATTATAGAAATACATACATAACTCAACCAAACTGCAGTTAAAAATAACCCAATTCCAAGAAAATACCTTAGATAAAGCATCCATTTACCAGGTTTAGGTAGAAATCTTACTAAAGAAGGAAATAAAATAAATAATAAATACGGAAATGACATTCCTATACCTAAAAAGAGAAATATTAATAAAGTAATATATATATTTGAAGATAATGCAAAACTTACAGCAGTTCCTAAGAAAGGAGCTGTACATGGAGTAGCTAATAAAGTAGCTAAAGCACCTTCAAAAAAAGCAACCCCATTCTTTTTTTTTCCTATATATTTATTGATACTACTACTTAATTTAATAGGAAGATTAATATTTATTTTATCAAATAAACTCAAAGAGAATATAATTAATACAAATATTAAAAATAATAAGAAAATTGGCTGTTGAAATTGTATTCCCCAACCTACTTGACCAGAAATTTCTCTAATTAAAATTGTTATAAAAGCTAGAAAAATAAAGGAAAAAATAATACCTAAAACTGTTAATAAAAAATTATGCCTAATAGTAGATTTATCATTGTAATTTGTATTAAGTATTCTATTTATTTTCAATAATAAAACCGGCAGTACGCACGGCATAAAATTTAAAACTAATCCACCTATAAATGCAAAAAATATAAACATGTAAAGGCTATTTTTTTTAGTATTATTAATGAATATATTACGACCAGATACAGCTAAATCACCTTTAACAAAGATTATATCTAAATTACTAATATCTGGTACCTCATTTTCTAATAATAATTTTGCTGTAATTTTTCTATTTAAGTTTTCGAGTACAGTAATATTAATTGTTTTAATATATTCATCTTTATGTTCTAAAAATATTTCAATATCGCCTTTTGGAAAATCTAAAATACTATCTAAGGTTAGTAACAATGAATTTTCTGAGTCTTTGTCAATAACAATACTATTAATACCTAATTTTTTATAATTTAAAGGTACTTTTGATAGAGCTCTTTCTATTTTGTAAAAGTAACTAGTATAGTTTGATTCTCCAGAATCTAAGCGCAGAAATAAATTTGTTTCAAATGGAATACAAATATCTTTACATACTTGAAAATTAAGTATTGTTTCTAAATTTAGAGGTTTAGTAAAATCTTTGACGGCAATTTCAATTGGGATTATAACGTCATCTTTGTAAACATTTGTTAGTAAATTTGCTGCTTCATATTCCTTTGAAGGAAATGGCCATTTTATTTCAAGTGATTTTAAATTAGTAGTATTATTATAATCTAAATTAGGAGGTAAACCTGAATCTCCCGGTTGTCTCCAATATATTTTCCATCCTGGTTTTAAACTAAAATCTAAAGCTATATAAAAATTTTCCTTCTTAACTTTTGTAACAGATGAAATGAACTTAACTTCGACCATTTCTTCTGTGAATGAATTATAATCTTGAGCATAAGTGAAGTTTACTAAAGTAAAGAATAGTAGATTTAATATTGAATACAAAATTATTTTCATGCTGCTTAGATATAAGAAAATATAAAAATTAGCTTTTATCAGTATTTAAAAGAGCGTATAATATATGGTCTTCCCATACATTATTAATTTTCATTGCTTTTCTTAAAACCCCTTCGTACTTAAAATTTAGTTTTTCTAAAAGATTTCTAGAACTTATATTGTTTTTTAAAGTAAATGCTTGAATTCTATTAATTTTTAAATTCATAAAAATATACGGAATAATGCTACGCATGGACTCTTCCATATAACCTTTTTTTATGTAAGGCTCCCCTAGCCAATAACCAATATTACAAGTTTGCATCACACTTCTTTGAACATTAGAAATATTTATCCCTCCTACCAATTCTTTACTATCTTTTTCAAAACATAAAAAAGAATATGCTTGATCATAAGCAGCTTTAGATCTGTATAACCTTAATTGCTTCATATAATTACTTCTATTACAGTGCTCAATATTCCAATAAGGCTCCCATTTATATAAATATTCATATGATTCTTTTCTTAAATTTACCCAATACTTCCAGTCTCTTCTTCTAGGATGCCGAATAATTATTCTATCACTTTCAATATAATTATGAGGAAAGTAACCTCTAAATGCATAAGCTATTTTTTTTAATCTATTACCTTTGAAGGACTTAGGTTTTATAACTTTAAATTTATATTTGCTCATATTAAATACTCAATACTAAATTTAAGTAATTAAAAACTTGAATTAGAAGATATAAAATTTTTTATCTCACTAAGATCATTAGGCATAGTTTTATATTTTTCATTTAAAGTAAAAATATTTTTATATTTATTTGGTAGGCTAGGTGAATTATTTATTGCCTTATTTACGGCCGAAGAAAATTTTACTGGATGCGCTGTAGATAATACTATGCATAAGTCGTCTAAATTTGCAGTACAGGCAGCTTGGAGGCCTACAGATGTATGAGGGTCAACAATAATGTTTTTTTCATAACAGCTTCTCATTCGCTCTAATGTTATATCGTCATTTACACCTACACCTATAAAAGTTTTATTTAATTGATATAATATTTCTTTACTTATCTCAAAGGAGCCATGAGTATTAAGCTTGGTCATATATTCTGTTACTAATGCCGGATTATATTCTAGGCATTCAAATAAAAGTCTTTCAAAGTTACTTGCAACTTGTATATCCATCGATGGACTTAAAGTTGGCACTACTGTTGATACTCTGTAAATACCTGTTTGAAAAAATTTAGACAATATATCATTACTATTTGTCGCAATAATAATTTTATTAATTGGTAACCCCATTTTCTTTGCAATATAACCAGCGTATGCATCACCAAAATTTCCAGTCGGAACAGAAAAATTTACTCTTTTTAATTTATTGAATTTTAAAACCTTTAGTGCTGAGTAAAAATAATAAACAACTTGAGCTAAGACTCTTCCCCAATTTATAGAATTAATTGATGCAAGGTTTTGCTTTTTATTAAATTCTTTATCAACTAGTAATGTTTTGACTATTGCTTGGCAATCATCAAAATTACCTTCTAATGCGATATTAAAAACATTATCAGCATTAACAGTAGTCATTTGTCTTCTTTGAAATTCACTTACTTTATCTTTAGGATGTAATATGATTATATTAGCTCTTGGATTATTTTTAAAAGCTTCTATAGCGGCAGAGCCTGTATCACCGGATGTAGCTCCTATTATAGTTATATTTTTATTATTTCTATCTAAAAATAAATTAAATATTCTACTTAAAAACTGTAAGGCAAAATCTTTAAATGCTAATGTAGGACCATGATATAGCTCTAATATTTTTATATTATTATTATAATTTGTTAAAGGAGCTGGGTCTCCACTTCCAAAATCTTTATATGAATTTATAGCAATTTGATATATTTCGGACTTATTTATACAACTACCACAAAATTTATAAATTATTTCTGTAAATAATTCCGTATAACTTAGATTTGCCATCTTATATATTTCATCTGAATTTAAAAATGGAAAATTTTCAGGTATATACAGACCTCCGTCAGGTGCAAGACCTTCCATAGTAATTTTACTGAAATTATTATCAGAAATATGATATTTATTTCTGGTAGAAATATAATTCATTAATTTACCCAAAATATATTAATTAAAATATTATTAATATTAATTCTTATAATTAATTTGTAAGGTAAACCAAAATAAAAAAGAAAGCATCATAAATAATATAACTGCCAAAGATTGATGAAACATAGCAATATACATGTTTAATTCAGTAAAGATTACAGTAGCCCCAATTACAATTTGAAATACTATAACAATTACTAATATATTCCGTACTCTATAAATTAATTTATTATGCCTAATATCCTTATAAATCCTAAAGACAAAATAAATACAAATTGCGGAAATAATAGCTAAAGCTCTGTGAGTAAGGTGTAAAAATTTATTATGCTGAAAAATACTTAAACCATCGTCAGAACATAATGGCCACAAATCACAAGCTAAAGAAGATCCACTTTTTGAAACAATTGCCCCCATTAGCATTGTAAACATTATAAAGATGAGAGATATTATTAAGGTAGATAATTTACGTTTATTATATGGAATATTAACATTATAATTTAAATATAATGATTGCATGAATATTCTTATGACGAATAGTAATAAAATTAATGCAAAGCCTAAATGAACAGCAACTGACCATGGAGAATTACTATCAAATACAGTAAATCCCCCCATTAACCCTTGTAATACCAATAATACTAATATTGCATAAAGGGTTTTTTGATTAATACCTGAATTATGTAGTTTTAAACCTATTATAAAAACAATAAGTGTTAAAGGAGCTATAAATATAGCAGCATTAAGCCTATGAATCCATTCTAGCATTATTTGGTAAAATTCATAATTAACATCAGAAATAGTAGATAATTTTTCTGGATCAGGAAACCATAAACCATAACACAAAGGCCAATCCGGGCAAGATAAACCTGATCCAGTTAATCTTACAGCAGAGCCTAGAGATATTTGGGAAAATATTGCAACTATTAGCAAACCAGAGAATATCTTTAGTAATATAATTATTCTATCTTTAGAAATATTATTTAACATTTTTTCTCCAAAATATATTCATAAATATACTTAGGGCTAAAGCTAGAGAAAACCAAGTAATTGCATACTGTAAATGGTCATTAGGAATATTAATATTATATTGACTACCGACAGGATATTTTTCTTCAATATTATTTTCTTCTATTATAAAAAAATCTAACAACGGTATTGAAATATATTCACTAATTTCATTAATATTAATATAATACCACTCATTTTTAGAAATGCTGTTATTTGGAGTGAAGTAATTAATATTTTGTTGAAATTTTACTATCCCATTAATTTTAATACTTTCAGAGTTATTACTATCTAGTATTTTAAAATCTTTAGGAATAAACCCTCTATTAACTAAAATAGTTCCGTATTGAGTTTTAAATGGGATAACTAAATGTTTTCCAACTTTTTTATCTAATACCTTAGAGTATATAGTTATATAATTATCATACAAATAATGACCTGATAGTTGTATTTGTCTATAACTATGATTTTTAATATTCTTAATTATTTCATCCGATATTTCTAATGGGGGTAGTGATAGACTTGTTCTCATAGTATTTAATATTTCAGTTTTCCATCTTAACCTCTCTAACTGCCAAGTTCCTAGTGATAGTAAGATTATTATAGCTACAGAGCTATAAATTAGAGATGTAAATAATTTTTTATTACTCATTTTCTATATATTATTTCTGTTTGAAATGCATAGAATTAATGCTTTAAACGGCCTAAGTATTATGAATGAAAGTGCGAATGTAATGGGAAACCAAATAATTATATGTACCCATAAATCTGGATTAAAGATAGTTTCTAATATAAATACTCCAACAGCAACTATTATGCTGGTTAATAACATTGTAAACCATGCTGCTCCATCTCCTATTTTATTATAGTTTACCTTATATCCACATTTAGGGCATTTATTTAATAACTTTATATAGTATTTAAAAATACTAACTGAAGAACAACTAGGACATAGCCCGTATACAACCTTCTTAAATAAAGAAATATTATTAGCTTTTTTATCTTCCTGTAGTTCTTTAGTGGACTGTGCCACCTAATCCACCCCACCAATAAATCGCAAAAAATAAAAACAGCCATACTACATCAACAAAATGCCAATACCAAGCAGCTGCCTCAAACCCAAAGTGGTGGTCTGGCTTGAAATGGCCTACTAGAGATCTTCCCAAACAAACGATTAAAAAGATAGAGCCAATTAAAACATGTGCACCATGAAAACCAGTAGCCATAAAGAAAGTTGAGGAATAAATTCCATCTGTAAATCCAAAAGCTGCATGTCCATATTCATAAGCTTGCACCGCAGTAAAACATACACCTAGAAATACTGTAAGAACTAACCCCCAAATTAAACCACCCCTTTTATTTTCTTTTAATGCATGGTGAGCCCATGTAACTGTCGTTCCTGATGTTAACAAAATTATTGTATTAATAAGTGGCAAGTGCCAGGGATTAAATACTTCTACTCCTTGTGGTGGCCATGTACCTCCAGTATGTTCAACTCTAGCAATTTGAATTGCTTCATCTGCATAAAGACTTGCATCAAAGAAGGCCCAAAACCAGGCTACAAAAAACATTACTTCAGAGGCAATAAACAAAACCATCCCGTATCTTAAGCCTAATTGAACTGTTGTTGTATGATGTCCTTCATGCTCACCTTCTCTAATAACATCTCTCCACCAAACAGCCATAGTACCAAGACTCATAATTAAACCGATAGCCATAACGATACCATTATCTATTTCATGCATATACATAATAGCACCTACAGCTAATACTAGTGCCGAAATAGCTCCTACTAATGGCCAAGGACTGGGATCAACTAGATGATATGGATGATTAGCTTTAGATGACATTATTTAACTCCCTATTTTTTTCTTCTATTATATTAATTTATTAATTTTTTGCACTAGAATTTTTATTTATTTTACCTTTATTTTCACTTTTTTCTCCTGAATTAAAAAAAGTATATGATAAAGTTATAGTCTTAACTTCTTGCGTATTTGGATCAGTAGCTATTTCAGGGTCAATAAAAAAACTTACAGGCATTTCTACGACTTCACCGCTTTCTAATGTTTGTTCTTCAAAACAAAAACAATCTATTTTTGAAAAATATTTACCTATTTTGGGAGGAGTTACATTAAACGTTGCAATTCCTGTAATCTTTGATTCTGATAAATTTTTTGCTGTATAAAAAGCTAAGTTATTTGTTCCAGTTTTTACAACAACTTCTCTATTTACTGGAATAAAATTCCAATTTAATCCTCCTGCTACATCTGAATTAAATTGCACCTTTATATTAACTGCTGGTAAATTACTTTTTATAACTTCCTCTTTAAGAGCAACTGGCGTACCACCAAATCCAGTTGTTCTGCAAAATAAGTCATACAAAGGAACGGCTGCATAAGATAAACCTATCATTCCTAAAACTACAGAAACGACTAATACAGCTGTAAATTTAGTATTTTTATTCATTTTACTAAGCGCCCATTTTTATAAATGATATTATATATATACTTAGTATAATAAATATGATTAAAGCTGCTATCATCCAGTTCTTTTTCTTTAATTTAGAATTTTTTTTAATGCTATTTTTCATATTAACTTATCCACAAATATATATATTTATCTATTGGCATTATCATAAATAATAGAAATAAATACAAAATAGAATATTTAAATAAAATAGGTTCTGCTCCTATTTTCCCTTTATAAACATTCCATGAAAAATATATAAAAATAATAGTTAATAAAAAAGAAGTAATACCATAAATATTTCCAAGATAACCTAAATACCAAGGAGATGGTGATATTATTATTAATGATAAAGAATATAAAATTATATTATTTCTAGTTATTTTTTTTCCTTTAACTACAGGTAACATAGGTATTCCTGCTTTTTGATAATCTTCTGATCTATATAAAGATAAAGCCCAAAAATGTGGTGGAGTCCACATAAATATTATCATAAACAATATTACTGGCAATAAACTAAATTCCTGAGAGACTGCAAACCATCCAATTACGGGAGGAAGTGCCCCAGCTGCCCCACCAATAACTATATTTTGAGGTGTATATCTTTTCAGCCATATGGTATAAATAAAAATATAGAACATTATTGAGATAAAGAGAAAAGCTGCAGCTAAATAATTTGAGGCAACAAAAAGAAGAATAATCGAGAAAATAGATAAAACTATGCCTAATGTTAAAGCCTCCTCAGATTTAACTCTTCCCGAAGGGATAGGCCGAGATTTGGTTCTATCCATAATTAAGTCAATATCTCTATCATACCACATATTAATAGCCCCAGCTGCCCCTGCTCCTGCACCAATAGCGATAATAGAAAATGTAGCTAACAGAGGATGAATATCGTTTGGAGTAAGAAGTAAACCAATAATAGCCGTAAAAATGGCGAGAGACATAACTCTTGGCTTTAGCAACTCAAAATAATCGGATACACCTGCAGCTGAGTCATCAATATTCATTTTTATTTTTTCACTTCCACTGCAGGCCACCATATATTAAAAATATTCTTTCTAGCCTATTTAATTTCTGGTAAATCCTCAAAAGTATGGAAAGGTGGAGGAGATGTTGTTTTCCATTCTAAAGTGTCTGCTCCCTCACCCCAAGGATTATCTTGGCATTTTGCTCCTGAATATAGCGTTTTAAAAACTATAATTAAAAACCAAATAACAGAAATTGCTGAAATATAAGACCCAACTGATGCTACTAAATTCCAACCAGCATAAGCATCTGGATAATCAGGAATTCTTCTAGGCATACCTTGTAATCCTAAAAAATGCATAGGGAAGAATGTTAGGTTTACGCCTATAAATAGTAGCCAAAAGTGAACTTTACCCATCCATTCGGTATATTGTCTTCCAGATATTTTTCCAAACCAGTAATAAAAACCACCAAATAGTGCAAAAACTGCTCCTAATGATAATACATAGTGAAAATGAGCGACTACATAATATGTGTCATGCATTACAGTATCTAAACCAGCATTAGCTAACACAACGCCAGTAACCCCTCCAACAGTGAATAAGAATATAAATCCTACTGCAAATAACATTGGTGTTTTAAAAGTTACAGACCCTCCCCACATAGTTGCTATCCAACTAAATATCTTTATGCCTGTAGGAACTGCTATTACTAATGTTGCAGCAGTAAAATATGCTTTAGTATCCACGTCCATTCCAACAGTATACATATGGTGAGCCCAAACCACAAAACCAACAAAACCAATGGATACCATTGCATAAGCCATACCCAGGTAACCAAAAACTGGTTTGTTTGAGAAAGTCGAAACTATGTGACTAACGATTCCAAAAGCTGGCAAAATAAGTATGTAAACTTCAGGGTGACCAAAGAACCAAAATAAGTGTTGAAACAACATTGGATCCCCTCCTAATTCAGGAGCAAAAAATGCAGTTCCAAAATTTCTATCAGTCAAAAGCATTGTTATAGCACCAGCTAAAACTGGCAATGATAAAACTAGTAAAAATACTGTAACAAGAATTGACCATACAAATAATGGCATTTTATGTAGAGTCATGCCTGGAGCTCTCATATTAAAAATTGTAGTAATGAAATTAATAGCTCCTAATATTGAAGACGCACCAGCTAAATGAAGTGATAAAATAGCCATGTCCACTGCTGGTGAAGCGTGGCCCACTGTAGAAGATAAAGGAGGATATATAGTCCACCCTGTACCCGCACCACCGCCAACATAAGGACTAGACAATAGTAAAATAAAAGCAGGTACTAATAACCAAAAACTGATGTTATTCATTCTAGGAAAAGCCATATCAGGAGCACCTATCATTATAGGTACAAACCAATTTCCAAAACCACCTATCATTGCAGGCATAATCATAAAGAAAATCATAATTAAACCATGAGCAGTTGTTAAAACATTGTACATTTGGTAATCCCCACCCAAAATGCCATCTCCAGGATATGCCAATTCTGTTCTCATAATCATCGACATAATTCCACCTATAACACCTGCTATAACAGCAAAAATAATATACATTGAACCAATATCTTTATGATTTGTCGAATATGCCCAACGACGAAAACCCGTTGGTGTATGATCATGTGCATCAGTTGTAGTAGCCATAATATTACCTCTTCTAATTAAATTAAAACTCTATTCTTTTACTTTGGCTAAATTAAGATCTTCTCCTACTTTAGCATAATTTTCTTTCGCCTCTTCTATCCAAGCTAAAAACTCCTCTTCAGAGACTGCATGAACTTCTATAGGCATGTAACCGTGGTTTGTTCCACATAATTCAGAACATTGCCCATAAAATATGCCCTCTCTATCTGCTTGGAACCATAGTTCATTAAGTCTTCCAGGAATTGCATCTTTCTTAACACCTAGTGAGGGAACGGCCCAACTATGTAAAACATCAGAAGACGTCATCTGAACTTTTATTACTTTACCGACCGGAACAACAACTCTTGTGTCTGTTGTTAACAACCTTGTGTATGGTCTATCTTCTCCTTCAATATCTTCTTTATCCTGGACCATCCAAGCATCATAAGTGAAGTTTCCATGATCCGGATATTCATAAGACCAATACCATTGGTGACCAATTGCTTTTACTGTCATATGTGCTTCAGGAATAACATCACTTTTATATAGTAATTTAAAAGATGGAACCGCCATAATTACCAAAATTAAAACAGGAATTGCAGTCCAAGCAATTTCCAAGAATGTATTATGAGTTGTTTTGCTAGGCTTGGGGTTTGTTTTGGTATTAAACTTTACAGCAACTATAACTAATAAAGCCAAAACAATTAAAGATATTATAGTTATGAGCCAGATTAATCCATTATGAAAAGAAACCATCTCAGCCATAACAGGAGAAAAAGCTTCTCTTAAATTTAACCCCCATGGATGAGCGGCACCCATATTTTCTGCAGCAAAAGCCTTATTTGCAATAAAAAATGTAAAAACTGAGCTTAAGGTGATTTTGAAAGTTTTTATAAAACACATATGTAGACCCTCTTAAGTAAAATTAAATTACCTATTATTTATTTTTTAAAATAAATAATATTTACCCTAATCATTTAGCAATCTATTAAATGTAAATCAAGGTTATTATAAATTAAAATTAATTAAATTAGAAAATATATTAATTCAAAAATAAATAATAATGTATTATTTTTTTTTATTTTATATTATATTTTTAAAATAGTTTATATTCTTATAAAGATGGAGAGAATTTAATGGCGTATGATAAAGAAAAATATTTTCAAGAACATGTTAGTACATGGAAAACTTTTGTTAAATTAAGTGCTTATGGAACTATAGCAGTGATTGCTCTTGTAGTTTTAATGGCTATTTTTCTAGTTTAAACTACTTGATTTAAAGGATACAAGAGTATTTTCATTATTGACAAATTTAAGCTTATTCTAAAAAAAAGTTTTATGATTACTGTATTGCTATTTTTAGCTAATTGTAGTGATTATTCTTTCAACGAATTAAACCCCTTTAAACTATTATGTTCAGGGGACTTTGATCCTAACACTAATAGCTGTAGTATAGAAGCAGATTTTCCTGACCCAACAGAAAAATAATTAAACGAGAAGTTTATGAATGTTAGATGAAGGACAAATTATAGATGAGCTACTATTATTAAACTCTTCAATTGTGCATGATGCACTAAGAATAGAAAAATACTCTAATCAAACTCTTCCCCATGAAATTAAACCTTTAAATTTTGAAAAACCAATTGCTGGGAAAATATGGACTATCTCTGGATCTTTAAAAAAAGATACTTCAGAAAAAGAAACTCTATTATCCTGGACTAATTTTCTTTCTAAAGCAGAAAATAATTCTATTGTTGTTTGCCAGCCAAATAATCATGAAATAGCATTAATGGGCGAATTATCTGCAGAAACACTTAAACTTAAAAATATAAAAGGATATATTACTGATGGTGGTTGCAGAGATGTAACTAGAATAAAAGATAAAATTAAATTACCTGTATATTGTCGTTTTAATACTCCAAAGGATGTCGCTGGTAGGTGGATGGTCGAAGAAATGGGAACTTCTATAATTATTGGCAATGTAAAAATTAATTCAAATGACTATCTGATAGCAGATGAAGATGGAATAGTAATTATACCAAAACACTTAATCAATAAAGTTTTAATTAAAGCTAAAAATGATCTAAATTCAGAAAATAAAATGCGTGCAGCTATATTAGATGGTATAGACCCTAAGGAAGCCTACTTAAAATATGGTAAATTTTAAAAAATAAGGACCTATCGATGAAATATGATGAAATAATTGATGATGAATCTGGTTTTGCTATGCCTAATGCATCAAAATTTGATGTATTCAATTTATTTAGCTTAAAAAATAGAACTATTGTGATCACTGGTTCTGCTCAAGGAATAGGAAGAGTAGCAGCTATAGCTTGTGGAAAGGCAGGAGGTAATATTGCTATTACTGATAAAGATATTAATGCTGCAAATAGCCTAGAAAAAGAATTAAAAAACGCTGGCATTAATGCAAAGTCTTGGGAATTAGATGTAATATTAGAGGATGACATTATAAAAGTTTTTGCTGAAATATCATCTCATTTTGGCTCTCTAGATGTGCTTGTAAATAATGCTGGAACTGCTAAAAGAAGCCCTGCTGAGGATATGAAAACAGAAGATTTTGAAAAAATAATTAAACTTAACCTAACCAGCAGTTTTATTTGTTGTAGAACTGCATCTAAATATATGTTCAAGAATAATAAGGGTTCAATAATTAATATCTCTTCAATTATGGGAGTCACAGGTGGTGGACCAGCACCTAATTCTCCTTATCATGCATCAAAAGGTGGGCTCGTTAACCTTACCAGGTCCTTAGCTAATGAATGGGGTGAAAGAGGAATAAGAGTTAATTCTATTGGCCCAACTTATACAAAAACTAGATTAATAAAAGAATTAAATGCAAATCAAGAAAAATTAGCTCATATAATAGAAAGAACTCCATTAAAGAGATTAGCTGAAGTTTCAGAAATGGCAGGAGGTATTTTATTTCTTGCCTCTGATGCATCATCAATAGTAACTGGACATACGCTTATGTTAGATGGTGGATGGTCAGCAATTTAAAAACGGTTACTTATGATAAATAAAAACACATATCTTATGTCTGAACTTAATAAAGCTCAACAAGAAGCTGTAAAAACGGTTAATGGTCCACTTCTTGTTTTAGCCGGAGCTGGAACAGGCAAAACAAAAGTACTTACTTCCAGGCTATCTTATATCTTACAAAATAACATAGCCCATCCATCAGAAATTTGTGCTGTAACATTTACAAATAAAGCTGCAAATGAGATGAGAATAAGAGTTGAAAATATGATTGGAAACTCAATAGCTGGCTGGTGGCTAGGAACATTTCATTCTTTAGCAGCGAGAATATTAAGATCAAATGCTGAATTAGTGAATTTGAAAAATACATTTACAATTATAGATACTGATGACCAGATTAGGCTTATAAAGCAAGTATTATCACTAGAAAATATAGATGAAAAAAGATGGCCGGCTAGAAGCTTACTATCTATAATACAAAGATGGAAGGATATGGGCTTAAATCCAGAAGAAGTAAAAGATGCATTTCATACTGGAACTGATTTTGCAAATAATCAGGCAATTAAATTATATAAATTATACCAAAACCGTCTAATTACACTTAATGCTGCCGATTTTGGAGACCTTCTACTTCATGTAATTACCATTTTTCAAAAAAACTCTACTATTAAAAAATTATATCAAAATAAATTTAAATATATTTTAGTTGATGAATTTCAAGATACAAATGCTTCTCAATACTATTGGCTGAAAACTTTAGCAGAAGAACATAAAAATTTATGTGCTGTTGGTGATGATGATCAATCTATTTATTCCTGGAGAGGAGCAGATGTAAGTAATATTCTTAATTTTGAGAAAGACTTCAAAAACACTAAAACTATAAGACTAGAAGAAAACTATCGTTCTACTGGAAATATTCTAGCTGCAGCATCTGGATTAATATCTAAGAATCAAAGTAGACTAGGTAAAACTTTATGGACAACTGGAGAGATGGGAAATAAAATTAATATAAGATCAGTTTATGATGGGAAACAAGAAGCAGAATATATTAGCGATGAAATTGAAGCTTATCAAAGAAATAATAATAGTATTAATAAAGTAGCAATATTAGTTAGAGCTGGCTTTCAAACTAGGACATTTGAAGAAAGATTTTTGAAGATAGGTCTTCCTTATCAAGTAGTAGGTGGATTAAGATTTTATGAAAGAGCAGAAATAAGAGATGCAATTGCCTATTTAAGACTAATTAATTCATCAGATGACCAACTAGCTTTCGAAAGAATAATTAATAAACCTAAAAGAGGTCTAGGTGATAAAACTATTAGACAAATAGAACAATATTCTAGGTCAAGTAAAATTAACTTAGAAAGTGCTGCAAGAAAATTAGCAGAAACAGATGAACTTTCTTCAAAAGCGTCCGCGTCTATAAGACTTCTTTCTAAAAAATTAGATAAATGGAGAATAGATTTAACTAGTAATAAACTAGGTGAATTAGTAGAAATCGTTTTAGAAGAATCTGGTTATATAGAAATGTTAAAAAAAGACCGTTCAATAGAAGCTCCTGGTAGATTAGATAATCTTAAAGAATTGGTTAATGCAATAAATGAATTTGAATCACTCCAAAACTTTTTAGAACATATTCAATTAGTTATGGAAGGAGCTAATAACCAAGATATAGAAACTGCTAAAATAATGACTTTGCATGCCGCTAAAGGCTTAGAATTTCCATTTGTGTTTCTACCTGGATGGGAAGAAGGGTTATTTCCTAATCAGAGATCTATTGATGAAAATGGAGAAAGTGGATTAGAAGAAGAAAGAAGATTAGCCTATGTAGGTATTACTCGTGCAAAAAATGAAGTTTGGATATTTAATGCTAATTCTAGACTAACTCATGGCCAATGGATAGATTGTATCCCTTCAAGGTTTATTGATGAATTACCTGAGGAAAATATAAATAAACTATCTTCATATTCAAATAATTATAGTTTTAATTCTTCAATAGCATCTGAATGGTTTAATAAAAATAATAAAATAGCTAATAATTATAATAAAGAGAATATTTATGAGAATAAAACTAATCAGTTTAAATTATTGGAAAGAGTATTTCATCAAAAATTTGGTTATGGAAAAATAATAGAAATTGATGGTGATAAAGCAACTATCAATTTTGAAAAGGCAGGAGAAAAAAAATTAATACTTACCTTTATAGAAAAAATATAAAATAAATTGAGCTTTATATGGGTATTAAAGCTTAAAGTCTCTGAAAAAATTAGAGAAGAAATTGAAGCATCTCTGATTTCTTTAAATGCAACTGTTACATCTATAGAGGATGATAAGAATTCTCATTTACTTAAACCAGAACTATATACTACCTCAGCATTTTTTATTAAAAAGCCTAAAGTTGATCTAATTAAATTTATATTACTCAATTATGGTATTAAGTGCGATAAAATAAATTTAAAAAAAATTAAGATTGAAGAAATATATAAAGCACATTCTAATACTCTGCAGCCAATAAATATTGGTTCTTTTAAATATTCAGAATCCAAAAACAAAAAAAATTTTTTAATTAAAAAAAATATAATTATTCCAGCAGGTCTAGGATTTGGAACAGGGCATCACGCTTCAACACAAGGAAACATCTATATGTTATGTAAGGTTTATTTAAAAAATAATATTACAAGAAAAAATATTATTGATATTGGCTGTGGATCAGGAATATTAGGAATTACTATGGCTAAATTATGGAAAAAGGAAATTGAGTTAATCGATATAGATAAGCAATCAGTAAAAACATCAAAAGAAAATGCTAAATTAAATGATGTAAATACACTAATTAAAGTATACAAAGGTAATGGTTTGATTAAAACTAATAAACCAAACTATGATATTATTGTAATGAACATTCTAGCTAATACTATAATGAATAATATAAAATTAATTAAAAAAAAATTAAATAAAAATGGAAGAGTTCTACTTTCGGGAATTCTTAAAAATCAAAAATTCATGATATTAAACAAATTACGTACAATGGGTTTAATATTAGAAGCAGAATATATTATTGATGGGTGGATAACTTTATTGATAAAAAAATAAATAATTTATATTAACCACCAATCTTTTGAATAGTTTTCAGATGAATAATTATTTTTATAAAATACATTATTTTTATTTTTTAATTTTAAATTATCTATTAAAAAATTAATAAAAGATTTAAAATATTTACTTTGCAGTCTTTTTCCATAAATTATTTTTTCAATAGAATATTCAAATTTTTCAATTTTACTAATTTGTAAATTATTTGTTTTAAGAAAAGAAGATTTTTTTAGAACTTCATACTTCATATAAATTTATCCTTATTTTTTTTTATGGCAGTTTGACTTTCATATGGGGAGGAGAATACTCAAACTGCCATTATTTCTTGAACTAATAATAATTTGAAATATTGATATAAAATCACCAGGGGAGGAAAATCAAACCATCATTATTAATTAATTATATAAAATAATATTTATTTAATTAAAAACATTATTGTTACAACTAAGCTATGCAAAATATGCATTCAAAACTTGTTTTTTTTTTAATATAAGCATACCTGAGATAAAATATTTAATTATGCCCTCATTTATAGCAACTTAGATATGATATAAATACATGGCTAAAAAAAATAATTAACTTTATTTTGTAATAATAATAAGAAACCTTATATAAATTATATTATGATAAATAAAACTTCTATAATTAAAAGAATAAAACTTATTCAAAATTATTTATGCGATAATGATTTAGATGGCTTTATTCAACCAAGAGCAGATAGTTATCTAGGCGAATATGTCCCTAAAAGTGATGCAAGGTTAGAATGGATAAGTGGTTTTACTGGCTCTGCAGGTGTAATATTAGTTCTAAGAAAAAAGGTTATTTTATTTGTTGATAGTAGATATACAATCCAGGCAAAACACGAAACTAAAAATACAGGAATTAAAATCATTCTTTCTTTTAAGCAATCTTTAGAAAAGTATATATTAAAAAATATAAAAAATTTTACAAAGATTGCTTTTGATCCATGGTTATATTCATACTCTTATATTCAAAATATAAAAAATATTGAAACCAAAATTAATAGTCAATTTGTACCATTGAAAAAAAACCCTATAGATTACTTTTGGTCTATTAATAGAAATAGCCCCCCTAACTCTCCAATAAAAGTTCATCCCCTTAAATATGCAGGTATTAGTTCAAGTATAAAGATAAAAAAATTATCTATATATTTAAAAAAATTAAAAGCTAAAGCCTATATTATTAATCAACCAGATGCTATTGCATGGTTATTAAATATTAGAGGTTTAGATCTAAAACATACACCAATAATTTTAACTCGAGCCATATTATTTAATAATGGAAATATATATTTATTTATAGATTCTACTCGTATTAATAAAAATGTTAGTAACCATTTTAAAAGTATTAAAATTAAAATTTTACCTGAAAAAAATATAGTTACTGAAATTAAAAAAATATCAAAAGAAAAAAATAAAATTCTTATAGATCCTAATTATGTATCTTATGCATTAATCCAAGATATTAAAAAAAACACTCTGATAGAAACAAAATGTCCTATTGAACACTTAAAATCAATAAAAAATAAAACAGAAATTCAAGGAGCTATTTCTTGTCACATTAAAGATGGTATAGCTTTATCTAAATTTTTATTTTGGTTACATAAATATAAAACTTCACTTAACTCAGAATTACTTGCGGCAAATAAAATAGATAATTTAAGATCAACACAAGAAAATTTTATTAGCACCTCATTTGAAACTATTAGCGGCTTTGCTTCAAATGGAGCAATAGTTCACTATCGTGTGACTGATAAAAGTAATAAAAAATTTAAAAACAATAATCTATATTTATGTGATAGTGGTGGTCAATATTTAGAAGGAACTACTGATGTGACTAGAACAGTAGCAATTGGAAAGCCTACACAAAATATGAAGGACCATTTTACAACCGTTTTAAAGGGACATATAGCACTTGCAAGCGCTATATTTCCATATGGAACGACAGGTAATGATTTAGACCTACTTACAAGATTACCACTATGGAAAGAAGATATGAATTATGGACATGGAACTGGTCATGGGGTAGGCTCATGTCTTAGTGTACATGAAGGACCACATAGAATCTCTAAGGGTTCTTTCATAAAACTAGAACCCGGTATGATAACTTCAAATGAACCAGGTTTTTATTTAACTAATAAATATGGCATTAGAATTGAAAACCTTATGCTTGTTAAGAAAATTAAAAATAAAAATAATAAAAATATGTTATCATTCAAAACACTTACTCTAGCGCCAATTGATGTTAACTTAATTAATTATAATTTATTAAATCATGAAGAAATTAATTGGTTAAATAGTTATCATGAAAAGGTATTAAAAAAAATATCAAATAGCTTAGAAAAAGATAATAAAAATTGGCTTAAAAATGTATGCGCTCCTTATTTAAAATCATAAATTAAAAATAAGATAAAAATTCTTTTTCAGTCAATATATTCACTGAAAGTTGTTGAGCTTTATTAACTTTTGAACCAGGTTTTAAACCCACAACTAAAAAATCAGTTTTATTTGATATTTGAGAAGATATTAAAGCACCAATTTTTTCAGATTTATTTTTTATCTCTGTTCTTGATAAATGTTCAAATTTACCCGTAAAAACAATTCTTTTCCCATATAAATAATGTGATGTATCAGCACTAAATAAGGATTCATTTATAGTTAAATATTTAAGCAAATTGGAAAACAATAATTTATTTTCTTTAAAATAGGATATTAAAGATATAATAACTTTTTCTCCAATGCCATTTATATTCTCCAACTCATTAATTAGTTTATATTTATTATCTTCATCTAAACCTAAAATTCTATCAATCAAATCCGCTGAGCTAGTATAATTTTTTGTTATCAATTTTGCTGTCCCTAGGCCTAAATGACGAATGCCAAGTGAATACAAAATTTTATCCAAAGTTTGTATTTTAGATTTATTTATAGAATTTATTAAGTTGGTTACAGATAATTTTCCCCAACCTGGTAAACTTAAAATTTTTTCCTGCTTAATTATTGCATCTGGTAAAGCTAGTGCAAATATATCTGCAGGTTCCCTTATCAATTTTGTATTAAATAATTCTATTACTTGTTTTTCACCTAAACCCTCTATATTAAAAGCATTTCTTGAAACAAAATGAATTAATTGTCCGACTATTTGCTCTTTACAACTCATATGATTTAAGCAACGAATAATAGGGTCATTTTTATCAATTTTAAGAGGATTACCACAAGATGGACAATATTCTGGAAAACTTATATTTTCATATTTTAAAGGTCTTAATTTATGATTATAATCAACAATTTGAGGAATAACATCTCCTGCTCTTTTTACTGAAACAGTATCCCCAATGACCAAGCCTAACCTATGAATTTCATCTTTATTATGTAAGCTTGCTCTTTTAATTCTTACTCCACCAATAGTTACAGGCGTTAATTCTGCAACAGGAGTAATTGCTCCAGTTCGGCCTACTTGAAACTTAACATTTCTTAAAGTAGTTATTCCTAATTCTGCAGGAAATTTATGTGAAACTGCATATCTAGGTGAATGATCTGTAGAGCCTAGTCTATCATAAAAACTTATATCATTTAACTTGTACACTATGCCATCTATATCAAAATCTAATTTAGATCTATTCTCATAAATATATTTATAAAAATCTATCATTTGCTCTAAATTTGAGCAAAGTTTTACTGGATGATTTAGATTAAAACCGATACTTTTTATAAATTCTCTAATCTCTAATAAAGTTACACCTATATTTTCTGAGATTACACCCCAATTATATGCAAAAAACCCTAGCTTTCTAGAAGCAGTGATTTTAGGGTCTAGTTGCCTAACTGAACCAGCTGCTGCATTTCTAGGATTAGCAAAAAGAGGTAGAGCATTTTTTAATCTAGAAGCATTGAGTTTCTCAAATTCTATATTTGACATATAGATTTCACCTCTAATTTCTATTTCACTAGGAAATTTACCATCTAAAAAAAGAGGGATTCCTTCAATAGACTTAATGTTTTCAGTAATATTCTCTCCTTTCCTTCCATCTCCTCGCGTAGCACCTACATCAAGCTTACCATTCTTATAAATTAAGGTAGCAGATAAACCATCAATTTTTGGCTCAGCTAAAAATTCAAGGTTTATACTTTTATCTATTTGAAGAAACCGTTTAGTTTTAACTATAAAGTTTTCTACATCTTTTTTAGTAAAAGTGTTTCCTAAAGATAACATTGGGACCTTATGTTCAATTTTTTTAAATTCTGAAATTAATTCAGCACCAACTTTTTTTGATGGACTATTATCAAGTACTAAATCAGGAAATTTTTTTTCTAATTTATCATTTTCAATTTTGAGTTGATCATATTCTGCATCCGATATTTCTGGGTTATCATTATTATAATATAAATTATTATGATATTCTATCTCTCTAGCCAGATGTTTAAGCTTTTTTATTATTTCTTCTTTATTCATTTACTATACCTAATAATAATATATTTTAATTATCTTTCATTAGACTTTCTGCTGCTTTTCTTGCAGCTTCAGTTATTTTTTCTCCGGATAACATTCTAGCAATTTCTTCTAACCTTTGCTCATAATTTAAACTTATTATACTAGTCGTAGAAAAAGTACTTTTGTTACTTTTATTAACTTTAAAATGATTTTTAGACCTTGCAGCTACTTGAGGATGATGGGTAACTGCTAAAACTTGGTTACTTTGACCTAGTAAATTTAATCTTTTTCCAATAGCATCGGCTACTGCTCCTCCAACCCCTGTATCTACTTCATCAAATATTAAAGTTTTTATGAAGTTGTTTTTACTATCTGCAGATAAAGAAACTTTAATAGCTAGCATGATCCTTGATAATTCCCCACCTGAAGCTATTTTATCTATAAAATTAAATCCTGTATCTTTATTAGTTTCAATTTTAAAAGTAACATTATCCATACCATTAGATTTCCAATTATCTTCATCGAGTAAACTTAATGACACTTTAAATTTAGCATTATCAAGTTTCAATATTGGAAATTCTTTATTTACATATTCTGAAAGTTTATTAGAAGCTTTATATCTAAGATTAGTTAATTTTACCGCCTCTTCTTTATATTTTTGTCTCAGAATATTTATTTCTTCTTCTAGTTTTTTTAACTCATTTTGAGAATTAGCGAAATTACTTAAATTTTTTTCAAGTTCATTGCTGAAACTATTAATTTCAGATTCATCTATATTATGTTTTCTAGCTATTCTTTTTATTAATGAAATTCTATTTTCAATATCATCTAAATTTAAATTAGATATATCAATACTTTCTAAGCATTCTTCTAATATAGCTTCTGTTTCTTTATACTCAATCAAAGTATTTTCTATTGATTCATCAAGTTTCTTAAATAATTTCTTATTAAATGGCAAAATTGAAAAAATTTGTTTCTTTGAAAGGACTAAATTTTCATAAACTCCTTGAGAGTCTACATCCCCTTTAAGTAAAAAATTAATTTTTCCCAAGCTTTCTTTGATTTTTTCTATAGATGTTAAATAATTTTTTTTTTCAATTAAACTATTAATTTCATTTTCTTTAAGATCTAATTTGTTAATCTCATCTAAGTCTTCTATCAAATACTTTTTTTTATCTGCTATTAGCTCTAATTTTTCTTTATATTCATTATATAATTTAACTTTACCCTTATATGATTTGAAGGATATAGATAAATTTTTTGTTCTTTTTTTTAAATTTCCCCATTCATCTAATATATTTATATGATTTGAATTTTGTAACAAACCAACTTGATCATTTTGGCCGTTAACTTCAATTAAATAATTACTAATTTCTTTCATAATATTAAGTGATATTAATTCATCATTTAAAAATGATTGACTTCTTCCACTAGATAGTATTTTTCTTCTAAGAATTATTTCATTTTCAAACCTTATACTATATTTATTTAGTAAATTAATTACCTCATGATCCTTATTTATTACAAATAAGGCAGAAACACTGGCTTCGATTTCTCCCTTCTTAATTAGGCTTTTATCTGCTCGATGACCAAGTAATAAATTTATTGCATCTACTATAATTGATTTACCTGCCCCTGTTTCTCCAGTAAGCACAGTAAAGCCGTCTTTAAAGTCTAATTCTAATTTATCAATCAAAACTATATTCTTTATAGAAATATAATTTAACATAAAGATACCCTTTAATTTTTAATTACCAAATATATCTAAAAACTCATCCAAAATATTTAAGTATGAATTTTCTTCATTATTTATCAAAATTTCTTTTTCTTTTTGAAATAATGAATAAGAATATAAATACCATTTATTTTCTGGGTAATTATAACCTAAAACAGAAGCATATACTTTGGCTTCTTGGTATAAACCTAATTTATAATACATCTCTGTTAAACGAGCCAAAGCTTCAGGTACATGACTAGTTTTTGAATATAGATCAACAACTGTCTTAAATCTATTTATTGCAGATACATAATTATCAAGTTTTTGATATGTTCTTCCTACATCCATTTCCTTTGCAGCAAGATGATCATTAACTAAATCTAACTTTAACTTGGCATCTTTTGCATAATCAGAATTAGGAAACCTTCTTATTAAATTATTGAAAGCTTCTCGTGCATTTTCTGTAAAAGTTTGATCTCTTCGAAAATCGTTAATTTGTTCGTAATAGTTTAGGGCAATTAGATAAAATGCATAATCTATATCATTAGCACCTGGATGCAATTCTATATATCTTTTTGCTCCAGCTATGGAATCATCATATTTATATAATTTATAATTTACATAGGCCATCATTATCTGTGATCTAGTAGCCCAGATTGAATATGGGTGAAGCCTCTCTACTTCAATTAATTCGTCATGTGCCGTTAAAAACTTATTATCATCAATATAATCCATGGCTGAATTATAAATTTCTTCTACATTCCTTTCAGCTACTTTTTTTTCTTTTTTCTTAATTATGTTAGATGAGCATGAAATAGTTGATAATAATAAGATGAATATAAAAAATTTTAATATTATAGAAAATAAGTTAGTCATAAAATTTCCAAGCTGTTAATTTTATAAAATTATAACATAAGAGATTCATATAATTTAATAAAAATTTATAATCCTTAACTTGATCCTTGTTATAATTACAATATCATGCAAATGTCCAAATTATTATAATGTAAAATGGGATTAAAATGTCTAATACTGATGATAAATATATGAAATTTGCCCACGAACTTGCAGATTCTGTTCATGACGAAATAAAAAGTTACTTTCGTAAGACTAGTAACTGGGAAATCAAACCTACTAAAAACAATAAGCGACCTCAAATTGCTACAGAAGCAGACCTCAATGCAGAAAAAATAATGCGAAGACTAATTAATAAAAGCTTTCCTCATCATGGAATTATAGGAGAAGAATTAGGCTCTGAAAATGATAATGCAGAATATGTGTGGGTATTAGACCCGATAGACGGAACAAAAGCTTTTGTAGCAGGTTTGCCATTTTTCGGTACTATGATTGGTTTAGTTAAAAATGAACAACCCATATTAGGTTTAATTGACCAGCCAATTGCAAAAGATAGAATATGGGGAAATGCAAAAGGTAGTTTTTTAAATAATAAATTAGTAAAAACTAGAGATTTTAGGTCTATTGATGAAACTATATGCGCAATAACTGACCCAGCTATGTTTATTGAAAATGATCAAGATAAAGCTATATATAATATGGTTGTAGATAAAACATTATACGTTCGACATGGAACAGATTGTTGGGGATATGCTATGTGTGCAGGAGGAACAATAGACTTAGTATTAGAAAAAGATTTAGAAATATGGGATATAGTTGCTGCAAGAGCAATTATAGAAGGTGCAGGAGGAATTGTTACTGCCTGGAATAAGACAGAAGCTGCATCAGATAGATCAGTAATAGCTGCAGCAAATATAGAAACTTATAAATACTTTACAGATATTATAGAAAATATGTAAATGATTATATTAATATGGTTTTGGAGTAAAAAATGAGATCTGATAGAGAGAAAATGGAATATGATGTTGTAATTGTGGGTGCTGGGCCAGCCGGGCTATCTGCAGCAATTAAACTTAAACAATTATCACAAGAAAATAATTCTGAATTGTCTGTCTGTATAGTTGAAAAAGGTCCTGAAGTTGGAGCACATATTTTATCTGGTGCTGTTTTAGAAACAAGAGCTCTAAGTGAACTATTCCCAAACTGGAAAGAAATGTCTCACCCCAAAATGTCAGCCGTTATTGAAGAAAAGTTTGTTTTTATGAATAAAAATAAAAGTGTAAAATTACCAAATTTTCTCTTACCAAAGACTATGAAAAACCATAAAAATTATATAATTAGTCTTGCTAATATATGTAGATGGTTAGCGGAAGAGGCAGAAAAATTAGGAGTAGAAATATATCCAGGCTTTGCTGCTAAAGAAGTTTTATTTAATGATGATAACTCTGTCATTGGTATCGCTACAGGGGATATGGGTGTAAATAAAGATTTTGAAAAGACTGAAGCATTTGAGGCAGGTATTGAGTTATTGGGAAAATACACCTTATTTGCTGAAGGCTGTAGAGGTCATTTAGGTAAACAATTAATAAAAAAATATAATTTAAATGAAGGTAAATCTCCACAATCATATGGCATTGGACTAAAAGAAATTTGGGAAATAGATAGTGCAATTCATAAAGAAGGTAAAATTATGCATTCTGCAGGATGGCCTTTAACTAATGACATTTATGGAGGTTCTTTCCTCTATCACATGGAGAATAATCAAATATCTATTGGATTTGTTATGGGACTTGATTATAAAAACCCTAATGTAAGTCCTTACGAAGAATTCCAAAAATTTAAAACTCATCCAGATATTAAAAATATTCTTAAAAATGGAAGAAGAATCGCTTATGGTGCTAGAGCTTTAAATGAAGGAGGTTACCAATCTCTACCTAAACTTTACTTTCCTGGTGGTGCACTCATTGGATGTGAAGCAGGCACTTTAAATGTTCCTAAAATAAAAGGAACACATACAGCAATGAAGTCAGGTATGCTTGCGTCAGAAATTATTTTTAAAAATTTGGAAAAAGATTCTTCAAAAATTATGTCTTTAAAAGAATATGAAGATAACTTTTATAGCTCATGGGCAGGAAAAGAATTAAGAAGTGCTAGGAACTTTAGACCCGGGTTTAAGTACGGATTAGTTCTAGGTACTTTATTAGGAGGAATAGACCAAGTATTATTTAATGGAAAGGCTCCTTGGACAATAAAACTAGGTCATGCAGATCATAAAGCTACTAAACCGGCGGACGAATGTCCAAAAGTACATTATGATAAACCTGATGGCATTATAAGTTTTGATAGGCTTACTAATTTATCTTTTTCTGGAACAAATCACTCAGAAAATCAACCTTGCCATTTAGAACTAAAAAATATAAAAACTCCTATTGACCATAATTTAGCTATATATAATTCTCCTGAGCGTTTATATTGTCCTGCAGGTGTATATGAAATCATTGAGGATAATAATGGTAAGAAACTACAAATTAATTCTCAAAATTGTCTTCATTGTAAAACATGTGACATTAAAGATCCCTCACAGAACATTAACTGGACTTCGCCAGAAGGAGGAGGAGGACCTAACTATCCTAATATGTAAATAATGCTATTCTTTAACAGTCTTCTTTTGAACTGTTCCATCTGGAAAAGTAGTTACAACTTCCCCTATAAACTTTCCATTTTTAAAAAAACCTGATTGCCTAGTATTATCAATATAAACTAGTAATCCTTTCCCTTCACGTATACCATTTATAAATTCACCATCATAGTATGTTCCATCAGGAAAAGTAAAAATTCCCTTACCGTGATAATTACCATTCATAAATTCTCCTTTATAAGAACTTCCATCTATAAATGTAATCTCTCCATTACCATGCATTAAGTTATTTGAAAATTCTCCTGTATATTCATTACCTTCTTCATAAACTATTTTACCTATGCCTTCTATTCTATCTTTTATAAAATCTCCAGTGTAAACAACACCATCACTATATGTGAGTTTACCTTTGCCGTCTTTTTTACCATTTAGAAAAAGCCCTTCATAAATAGAGCCATTTTGATACTTTAAGGTGCCTTTACCATGCATTAATCCAAGAGCAAAGCCACCATTATATAAATCTCCATTATTAAATTCTAAAGTGCCTGTACCGTGAAATTTACCATCTTTAAAATCGCCTTCATATTTTAATATTGTATTATTAGTTCTCTCTGAAGATAAAAATACTCCTCTTCCCTCCATTACTCCATCTACCACGCCGCCTTTATAGCTACTGCCATCTTCGAAATTAATAATTGTATCTTCAGCTATTAGAGATTTAGCAATAATAATATTGAATATAATTATCAGATATATATATTTTAAGATCATTGTATCTTTATGCTACTGCAAAACTAATTTCTTCTTGAGAAATAATATTATTTTCCTCAATAACTTCGTAATTACTCTTATCACTAAATAGTTCCCATAAAAATTTATTATTTACTTCATGGCCAGCACGTTTTGCAATTATACTTCCTAATATGTGATACCCTGAAAGATATATATCGCCGCATAAATCTAGTATTTTATGTCTAACAAACTCATCTTTATAACGCAAACCACCGGGATTTAATATTTTTCCATTATCAACTACTATGGCATTATTTATAGAACCACCTAAAGCTAAACCATTTTTATGCATATACTCAACCTCATCAAGCATACCAAATGTTCTCGCTGAGCCAATTTCTTTATCAAAATTATCAGCTAATAAAGTTACTTTTTGACGTTGTATACCAATTGCTGGATCTTCAAAATCTATCATATAATCAATTGAAAAATTATCGGAAGGAATCGCTATTATAGAACTATTATTTTGAGAAAAAGATACTTCCTTTAAAATTTTAATTACCTTCTTTTTTGCAAATTGTTCTTTTATTCCTACTGTATTTATTTTATCTAAAAATATTTTTGAGCTTCCATCCATTATAGGAACTTCACTTCCAGATAACACTACATCCGCATTATCAATTCTCAATCCCATAAAAGCTGACATTAAGTGTTCTATTGTATGAACTTTATGCCCTGCATTATTTTGTATAGTTGTTCCTAGTTTTGTATCACATACATTTTTATAAGAAGCTATAATTTTTCTATCTTTAATTAGATCTTCCCTAATAAAAGTTATACCCGAATTTACTTCTGCGGGTAGTATCTTTATTTGTGTTTTACTTCCTGAATGTAAACCTACGCCTTCACAAACAACTTCTTCTTTCAAAGTTTTTTGATAACCTAATCTAGCAATATTTAAAGTATCTGGCATAATAATATTTCTCTATAATTTAATATTTTATACCAAAAATAAACATATTTAAGAAATCAAATATTGTAACATTTGTAACAAAATATAACTAAAAATTTTCTATAAACCAATTCTTTATTTTTTGTAAATAAACATAATAACTATCAGAATTCTTCGTTTTATTATGAAAATTTATATTTATATCATTGTTTTCTATGACAGCAAAATTTAATAAACTACATACTACTGAAAAAGAAGGACTCTTCATATTTTCTGGTAAAGCTGTAATATTTTGTGGTTTTGCTATTCTAACTTTTTTATCAAAAATTTTGCTAGAAAAGTCTAATAGTCCATCCATTTGTGAAACACCGCCAGTTATAACTACTCTGTTTGCAATTACCTTATTATAATTACTTGCTTGAATGAGCTCATTAATAGTATTTACTATTTCAAATATCCTAGGTTTTATTACTGATATTAAATCTCTTCTTGTAATTTCAATAGATTCACTATCCTCTCCTAAAGCATTAACTTCAATAGTAGAGAGTGAGTTTTCCAATTCTTCAATTAATTGTCCATTGATAATTTTAACTCTCTCTGAATTTGATATAGATAATGAAAATATTCTAGAAATATCATTTGTTACCATATTTCCGCCTAAGGGTATTACCTTTGAATATAACATTGCTCCATTATAAAATATTGAAATAGATGATAAAGTTGCACCAATATCTATTAAAGCTACTCCTAACTCTTTTTCTTCCTGAGATAGTAAAGAAACTCCAGTTGAATAGGGAGTGTAAACAAATTTTTCAATCTCTAAATCAGAATTTTTAACAACGTTTGCAAAATTTTTTAATGTATTTGTGTCTGCACTAATAATACTAATATCAATTCCTAACTTATCTCCAAACATACCTAAAGGACTCTTAACTCCTTTATTCCCGTCTATTGAATACTGAAATGGAATTATGTGTAAAATAGATTTATTCTCTGTATTATGTTTTTCGTATAAAAAATTATGAGCCTTATTAAGATCACCTTGACTAATCAACGCCCCTTTTAAATCCAATTCAATATTTATATTTTCTATGTCAATATTTACAGATGAAAAGCCAACAATAACTTTTCTAATTCTGATAGAAGCCATTTTTTCAGCACTTGCAACACAATTTCTAACTGAATTTTCCAGTGCACTCATATCAGTTATGACTCCTGATACTAAACCTCTAGATTCTTGAAAACCTGCACCAACTATAGAAATAGTATTATTTTTATCCAATTTTGCAATGAGACAACAAATTTTACTAGAGCCCACATCTAAGACTGCCACAATAGGGCTTTTAGAAAAGTAAGAATAATTAAACCACCTAGATTTTGTCATAACTATTTTCAGTCAACTTGTTTATACTTCAAACTAACTCTATCGAGTATTCTTAAGTCTATAAAAGTTAAATTATTATAATCTATATTATTATCTAATTTATATAAAGCATCCAAAGAATTTATTGCATTATTATTAGGTAATTTTATAAAAAATCCTTGTTTTAAGTATATATTCCATCTTCTTGAATCTATCCTTTCTATTTTAGAAATTTCAAGATTAAAAGACCGTAATTTTTTTATAATTAAAGGAAGTTCATTTATTTTTAATAATGCATCTTTTCCATATAAATTGAATAAATTTTTAAATTCATTTTCTTCAATTTGTTTAAACTTAACACCATTTTTATTAATTAAAAAAATTGCTTCAGTTTCGTCTATATACCTTCCAAAAGGATTATATTCATATATTTCTATCTCTAATTGCCCTAAAGAAAGCAGATAAACACTACTATTTTTTATCCATGGTAATTTATTTAAATCTTGTCTTATATTTTGTAAATTTATATTTATAAGTGGCTGACCAATAGATATATTTATAGCATCTATAATATCAGACTTACTTGCATTAATTCTACCTGATAAAAATACCTCCTTTAAAACATTATCTGTATATAAAGAGAATTTTATTAATGCCTTATCATATATATCGAAAATAAATTCTTTTTTAAATGAAATAAGTAATGATCCTAATATTAGAGAAACAAATACTATTATTTTTAAAATTTGCATTAAACTAGAGCATCTTCAATAATTTTAGTGATTAAATTATCAAAGCTTAGTTCATTATTTTTTGCAATTTTAGGAACTAATGAATGTTTAGTTAGGCCTGGCAGTGTATTTATTTCTAACATAACTGGCTTTAAAGATTCTTCCTTAGGCACTATAAAATCTGATCGAGTAACCCCTTTACAACCTAGAGTAATATGAGCAGATAAAGCAAAATTTTCCAATAAATATTTCTGTTTTTGACTTAAATCCTCTGGTATAACATACTCTGTCTTACTACTCTCATACTTAGATTTGTAGTCATAAAAATTTTCTTCAAATTTAATCTCTATCATGCCTAAAACTTTATTATTTAAAACTGCGACTGCGACTTCTTTTCCCTCAATATAATCTTCAACTAAAAATTTTCGGTCATTAAATTTAAGTTCATTTAAAAGCGTTTGTTTATAAATAATATTCACTCCTAAACTTGATCCTCCATCTATAGGTTTAATAATAAAAGGTCTTTTAAAAGGTTCTTTATTTTTTAACTCATAAATATTACTGACAATACTTTCAGCAATATTTATATTAACTGATTCAAATACTTTTTTAGCAAGTGCTTTATTCATTGCTACTGAGGAAGGTAAAACAGGAGATCCAGTATAAGGAATATTTTTAAACTCACAAATACTTTGTATTACTCCATTCTCTCCAATTCCACCATGTAATGCATTAAAAACTAAATCAAAATTATCTAATGATAAATTTAAAAATTCATTTTTAGAGATATCTATTTTAGTTACTTTATGCCCAATTCGTAATAAAGAATCTTTTACTTCATTTCCAGACATTAAAGAAACTTCTCTTTCCGTATACCCTCCTGAAAGTAATAATATATTCAAATTATACTCCTATTTATTTGAAAACCCTATTTTCAATATTTCCCATTCAAGTTTTATTCCAGAATTTTTATAAACTCTACTTTTAACAATATTACCTAATGATTCAATATCATTTGCTGTAGCATTATTATAATTAATAATAAAATTAGTATGCATTTCGGATACCTTTGCTCCTCCTAAAGATAAACCTCTACACCCAGCTTCCTCTATGAGCTTCCACGCTTTATAGCCACTAGGGTTTTTAAAAGTAGAGCCTCCTGTTAGTTTATTAATAGGCTGAGTTTTTTTTCTTTGTTGTTTAAGATCTAAAATATTTTTTTTATCTTTATTTTCAGAAGAATATCTAAATTTAGCAGAAAGAATAATAGATTCATCATTAATTGATGTTTTTCTATAAGTCATATCTAATTTATTGCGCTTAATATTATTTAAACCTTTAGTCCTATCTAAAATTTTTACTTCATATAAAATATCAGACATATCTTTACCATAACATCCAGAATTCATTTTTATACTTCCTCCAATTGTACCTGGAATACCTGAGAGAAATTCATAACCATAAAAATTATTATTTTTAGCATATCTAGCAAATTTCATATTTAATAAAGATGCTCCTACTTCTATATAATTTTTATAAATTTTTATTTTACTAAAATTATCATTTAGTTTAATTCCTATACCTTTTACTCCTCCATCTCTAATTAAAGTATTGGATAATGCCCCAATTATAAATATAGGAATTCTATCACATAGGTTTTCAATAAAGTGAACTAAATCTAATTCATCCTCAGGCTCAAAAAGTAACTCAAAAGGGCCTCCTACTTTAAACCATGAAGAAGAAGAAATATCCGCATTAGGAATTAAATTTCCTCTTACTTTTGGAATTTTTTTTAACGATAATGACATAAAGTAATCATTTCTATAATTTATTTTTAATTAATTTTAGCATGGACTTTTGCATACTTCTTGCTTTTTTAGAAATAGACCCTGCTCCTAAAAAAATTATAAAATCATTGTTTAAGGCTATTTTACTTAATTCATTTTCCATATAATTTTCATCTTTAAAATAATACACATTTTTATGACCAATTTTTCTTATAGAACTAACAATTATTTTTTCATTTATTTCCTTAATTTTTTTTTCTCCTGCACTGTAAATCTTTGTTACATAAAGAAAATCTGCATCTGAAAAAGAATTTATAAAGTCATCATATAAATCAATTATTCTTGAATAACGGTGGGGTTCAAAAACAACTATTAATTTACCTCTACATAATAACTTTGCTGCCTTTAAAGTATTTTTAATCTCAGTAGGATGGTGTGCATAATCATCTATAATTTTTATATTATTGACCGAACCTACAAAACTAAATCTTCTTTCAACTCCTTTAAAATTTAAGAGCGAATTTTTAATAACTTGTTCTTTTATACCTAATTCTAATGCCACCGAAATTGCTGCTAAAGCATTTCTTATATTATGCTCTCCAGGCAATGAAATTGCTATATTTTTAATAAACCTTTTTTTTGATAAATGGCTTTTATTAACTGTAATGTCAAAATAAGTAATATAATCTATAATTTTTATATTAGATACCGTAAGATCAGCTTTTTTATTGAAACCATATGTTATTACCTTTCTATATTTAATATCTTTGCATAAATTTTCTGCATCAGGAGAATCTATACATATAAATGCAACGCCATAAAAAGGAATATTTTCTACAAAATTTCTAAAAGCTCTATTTAAATTGTCAAAAGTTTTATAAAAATCAATATGCTCTCTATCAATATTAGTAATGACCACATATGTGGATGGCAACTTAATAAAAGTACCGTCACTTTCATCAGCTTCTACAACCATCCAATCACTTTTCCCTAATCTTGCATTAGTTCCATATGCTTCAATTATCCCTCCATTAACAACAGTAGGGTCAAACTTTGCTCCTTCTAATAATGAGCTTATAAGAGAAGTTGTAGTAGTTTTCCCATGAGAGCCACCTACAGAAATTGATTTCTTAAATCTCATTAATTCGGCCAACATATCTGCTCTTCGCACTATTGGTATTTTATTTAATGCACCTGCAACTAACTCGATATTATCCTCTTTAATTGCTGAGGATATAACTATAATACTTACATCATTTATATTTTTTGCTTTTTGACCAATAAAAATTTTTATACCTATCTTTTTTAAGCGATCTACGTTAGAGCTTTTAGTGATATCACTGCCACTAATTTTATAACCTAAATTAAATAATATCTCTGCAATACCACTCATTCCAATACCACCTATGCCTATAAAATGAATAATACCGATATCCTTTGAAAAATTTTTCATTCTAATTTTTTCCATTTAAAATATTTAAAGCTAATTTAACTAATTTATTACTGCTGCCTAGCATTGCGCTTTCTTTAGCTTTTTTTGACATATTATATAAAGATTGAGTATTAAAAATAATACTTTTAAGCTTATACATAAGCTCATCAATATTATCTAACTCAGCTTCACTTATAATACATCCTGCTCCGATTTTATCTAATATTAAAGCATTCCTCATTTGATGATTATCTGCAGATATCTCTAATGGCACCATTATTGATGGTCTTCCCGAAATTAAATTTTCTGCCAATGTACCTGCTCCACTTCTACAAATAATTAAATGACACCAATTCAAACTTTCAGGAATATTTTCAATATATATTTCTAATTTAAATTTAATAGAGTTTTGATCATATAATTTTTCTAAGTAAGAATAATTTTCTTTTCTTACTTGTTGTAATATAGATATTTTTTTTTGCAAATTTTTTGGAAGTATACATAAAGCTTTAGCAATCTTAGTCGCCATTACTTCAGCGCCTAAACTTCCTCCTGTGATTAAAATATTAATTAATTCTTCTTGTTTAATCATATAATTTTTTTTACTTATATTCTCTATTTCTTTTCTAACTGGCATACCAACAACACTATATTTATAGTGTTCACTATTATCTAAGTAAGGAAAAAAAGTTGTTAAATGATTAGCATATCTATATAAAAATTTATTAGCCTTTCCTAAAACAGAATTACCTTCATGCAATATAATTGGAATACTAAAAATTTTAGACATTATTACTGGAGCAACGGTAATTCCTCCTCCAAAACCATAACTTAAAACTGGTTTATATTTTATTATAAAACATAATGATTGAAAAATTGCATACAAAAATAAACACATAGAAATTAAATTTTTGAAGATATTTTTTTTATATATTCCCCTACCCTTAATACATAAAAGTTTAAAATTTTTGTTTTTAAAATTATTATAAACAAAATTAAACATTCTAAAATCTGTAATAAAAACTACATTAAAATTATATTTAATAAGTTCTCTACTAAGTTGAATAGCTGGAAGAGCATGCCCGGCAGTCCCTCCTCCTATAATAAATATATTTTTAATATCTTTCATATTTTTGCCTACTATAGTCTTTTTTTGTCAAAGCCAGTACTATACCCATACTTATAGAAATTGATAATAAAGAAGAGCCACCATAACTAATAAACGGAAAAGTTATTCCTGTGGTAGGTACAATTCCTAAAGTAACAGAAACATTAAGTAATACTTGTATACCAAATAATATTAATAAACCTCCCACGGCTAACAGAGAAAATAAATTATTTTTTACATATACTCTAATTAACCCTCTTATTACTATAGAACATGACAATAATAATATTAAAATACAAAATATAGCTCCAAATTCTTCTGCTATCACAGGAAATATAAAATCTGTGTGTGCGTCAGATATCTTATTTTTAATGACTCCATCGCCTGGGCCATTTCCTAACAAACCTCCTGATTCATATGCTGTAAAAGAATTATTTATCTGATCAGAGCTATCACAGGGTGAATTTAAAAAACAATCAATTCTTCTTTTAACATGTGGAAATATGTAATAACCGATTGAGATTCCTAAACCTAATAAACTAAATAATAGTAAAAACCATCTTAACAATATACCGGCTAAAAATAGTTGCCCTGACCAGATAAGAATTATTATTACAGACATACCTAAATCTGGTTGTTCAAGCAAAAACAAGAGAATAGAAAATAGTAATATTAAAGAAAAATGTAATCTACTTATAAATTTAGGAACAAATTTAATAGGCTTGTATTGATTAGAAATAAGATAGGCAGTAATAATAATAAAAAAAGGTTTTATAAATTCTGAAGGTTGCATAGAAAAACCTCCAACTATTAACCATCTACTTGCTCCTTTGATATCTGGCCCCATCAACATTACAAAAATTAATAATATAAGGCATAAAATAAAGCCTATTATACTTAATCTAATAATACCTTTGCTAGATAAAAATGTTGCAAATATCATAGCAGTAATAGATATAAATAAATAATACATATGATGAATGAAAAAGTGTAATTCAGGTAAATTATTTCTTAAAGCTACCGATGATCCTGCAGCTAATACCATAATTGAACCTATAATTGCTAATATTAGAATTTGAATTAAATTCCAATGGTCTATAGTCCACCACCATCTTGATAAAAAACTTTTATCATTTCTAGCTATAAAAAACATACTAACCTTTTAATTTAAGTATTTATTAACCTCATTAGAAAAATAAATTCCTCTTTCTTCATAATTTAAAAATTGATCATATGATGCGCATGCCGGAGAAAATAAAATAGTTGAATTTTCTCGTATATTTTTAGAATAATTTATTGCATATTTTACTGCATTTTTTATATTTTTAGCATTTTTACAATAAAAATGATCTCCAAAATAACTTATAAATTCATCTGCAGATTCTCCTATGAAGTAAGCTGCCTTTATAGAGCTTATATTATCTTTTAAATAAGAAAATTTATCATCTTTTCTTATCCCACCTGCAATCCATATAATATTCTCAAAACAATTTAAAGCAACTTTGCAGGATACTAAATTAGTAGCTTTCGAGTCATTAACTATTTTTAATTTTGAATCTTTATAAACTAACTCAAGTCTATGTCTAAGTCCCTTAAAAGAAGGTAAATATTTTATAATCTGCTTATTAGTCACTCCATAATGCTTAACACTTGCTATAGAAAGTAAAATATTTTCAACGTTATGTTGCCCAATCAAAAATGTTAATTTTTTTATATCTGCAATTAAAACATTTCTATTGTCTAAATTATCAAATACCTTACCTTCTTTAAAATATATAGTATTTTTCAATTTTTTATTTAAAGATATTTGTATAATATTAGGCTTAACTTTACGGTTTTTAATTCGGTTACATACTTTTAAAGCATCTTCACTATCTATATTTATTATTGCAATATCGTTGGAGTCTTGTTTACTAAATAAATTTTCTTTTGCACTTATATAATCTTCATAACTACCATGCCAATCAATATGGTCAGGAGAAATATTAGTCAATATTGACATATTAGGCTTTATATTTTTTATACTATTTAGCTGAAATGAAGAAGCCTCTATTATGAAAATATTTGACTTTAATCCAGATTTTAAGTTTAGAACTGGAACTCCTATATTACCTCCAACAGTAGAATTTATTTTTGCTGAAGTTAGTAAGTGATGAATTAAAGCTGTGACAGTAGATTTTCCATTTGAACCAGTAATAAAAATAAATTTATTATTATTCTTGGATTCTTTTTGCCAAAAAATATCTAAGTCTCCAATAATATTTATATCATACTTTTTAGCTAATTTTAAAATTTTATGATTAGGTTTTATACCTGGACTTACAAATAATAATTCAACTTGTTTTAAGTTTTTAGTAAGATTTAAATCTAATACCTCAATCTCATTTAAGATAATATTGTTTCTTTTTTCTTTTGTATCATCCCAAGCTATTATTTTTTTAGAATTACTTCTAAAAAAATTTATTGCAGATATGCCAGTTAAACCTAAACCTATTATTCCAATATTTTTATTTTTAAAATTATACATATTATCTTAATTTTAAAGTTGCTAAACCTATTAGCGCAAGTATTACAGCTATAATCCAAAACCTAATTACTATTGTAGACTCTGACCATCCTTTTTTTTCAAAATGATGATGTAATGGCGCCATTTTAAAAATTCTTTTACCTGTTAACTTAAAAGATAATACTTGCACTATAACTGAAGCTGCTTCTAAGACAAATAATCCTCCAACAATAGCAAGCACTATTTCATGTTTAATTATTACACTTATAATTCCTAGAGCTGCTCCAGCTGATAAAGAACCTGTGTCTCCCATGAATACACTTGCTGGAGGAGCGTTAAACCAGAGAAATCCTATTCCGGCACCTACAAAGCTGGCACATAAAATTATTAATTCTCCACTACCTTCAATATAAAAGAGGTTCAAATAATTAGAAAATATACTATTGCCCGCTAAATAAGCTATAATTCCAAAAACTCCTGCTACTATGATTATAGGAACGACAGCTAATCCATCTAGCCCATCCGTCAAATTGACTGCGTTAGAAGACCCAACAACTACTATAATAGAAAAAATGCACCATATTACAAAACCTAAATATAAAGTAGTGTCTTTTAGAAAAGGAAAGGCTAACATTCCTTTTAAAGAAATATCTGAAATAAAATAAACCCAAATTAACGCTACAATAGTTATTAGAATCTGAAATATAAGTTTTAATTTACCAGATAACCCTTTATGGTTTTTCTTCAAAACCTTTAAATAATCATCAATAAAACCAATTAAACCAAAACCAAATGTAATATATAAAACTATCCAAATGTACAAATTTGAAAGATCTGCCCATAATAAAGTAGATGTTATTAAGGCTCCTAATATGATTACACCCCCCATTGTAGGAGTACCTCTTTTCATCTCAAGATGCCACTTTGGACCATCAGTTCTTATTGGCTGACCTTCTTTTTGATGGAACTTAAGCCAATTAATTATTTTAGGCGCAAATAGGAACACTATTGATAATGAAGTTATCAAAGCTATTCCGCTTCTAAAGGATAAATATCTAACTATATTTAAAAAACTGTAATCTTCTATTAATGAAGTTAATAAGTAATATAACAATTTATTTACCTTTATATTGAGAAATTAGCTTTTTTACAATTTTTTCCATTTTCATATGTCTAGACCCTTTAACCAAAATACAATCTTTTGGTCGTATCAAATTAATTATTTTATCTTCTCCATACTTAGACAGATTTTCTAACCAAATACAATTAATAACGTTAATACATAACTTATATAATTTTTTTGTCTTATTTCCCACGAAAACAACTAAACTTACATTATATCTAATTAAATAATTATATAACTCTTGATGTAATTTTTCAGAAAAAGAACCTAACTCACCCATTTCACCAAAGATTAATACCTTTCTATTATTTTTTGCAATTTCATTAAAAGAATCAAGTGAAGCAATCATAGAACTTAAGTTTGCATTATATGTATCATCTATTAAAATAGTTTTTTTTTCTTTTATTACTAATTTATATTTTGTTCCTCTTCCAGAAGGAAGGCTGGCCTTTGTTAGGTTTTTTAGCCCTTTTTTAATATTACAATCAGAGATCAATAAACTTCCTATTACTGCTAAAGAGTTTATTGCTTGATGTTGACCATCGAGAGATATATTGTAATTATATACCTTTCCAGAAACTTCGGCGGTAATTTTTTGTCCATTATTAGAAGGATTTCTACATAGTAAACGTATGTCTGCGTTTTTATTTATTCCGTATGTTAAAATATTTTTTTTATTAAACTTTTTGATATATTTTTTTATTTCATCTAAGTAATTATCATTATGAATAAGTATATGCCCATTACTTTTTAATCCATCAAATATTTCTGCTTTTGCTCTTATAATATCATTTATAGAATTAAAATTTCCTATATGAGCTTCAGATATATTAGTAATAATTGCTATATCAGGTTGCACTAATTTACTTAAAAAACTGATTTCATTAAAATTATTCATTCCTATTTCAAAAATGCCATAATTTGTATTTCTTGGCATATTTGCTAATGAAAATGGAACTCCTACTTGATTATTGTAACTTCCAGGATTAATAAATGTAGTACCTAAAGATGAAAACGCTTGACCTATCATTTCCTTTGTAGAAGTTTTTCCTGAACTTCCTGTAATAGCTATTATTTTTTTTGAATTATGAATACGCTTTCTAGATTTTTTTGCTAAAATAAGTAAACTTTTATAGATATCATTGACTTGAATTACATTTAATTTTTTTTCATATACTTTATATGGCTTTCCTACGATTATGGATTTGGCTCCAGCATTAATTGCCTCTGGAATAAAATCATGTCCATCAAATTTAGTACCTGGCATTGCGAGAAACATATTACCTGGCTTAACTTTTCTACTATCAATCTCTATTGCATTACATTGCCAATCATTTACTATTGCTTGATTAAAAATATTAGAAATTTCATCAACACTCCATAAATTTTTATCTATTTTAAAGACCAAGACATTAATCCTCAACAAGTACTTTTTTAATTACTTTTGCATCATCAAAATATAAGTGTCTACCCCTAACTTCTTGAATACTTTCATGCCCTTTGCCAGCTATAAGTAATATATCTCCCTCGACAAGTTTCTGCATTGTATTAATTATAGCTTTTTTTCTGTTCCCAATTTCTATTGCATTAGGGCAATATTTTAATATTTCTTTTCTTATATTTTTAGGATTTTCGAATCTTGGGTTATCATCAGTAATTATACTTCTATCAGAAAATTGGTGTGCTATTTTTCCCATTTCTTTTCTTTTACCTTTATCTCTATCTCCTCCACAGCCAAAAATTAAATATAATTTATTTTTTACGTAAGGCCTTAGTGACTGTAAGACATTTTTAAGAGCATCAGGAGTATGAGCATAATCAATATATATATCAGCACCTTTAATACTTCTAATTAATTCAATTCTTCCTGGTGGAGGCTTAATAATTCTGGCTAACTCTTCTATTTCTTTTCTTTGAAACCCCATTTCTATCATTATACAAACCGCAGTTACTAGATTATTTATTTGATAATTTCCTATAAGACTTGAAAAGATAATACTTTTAGCTTTTTTATATAATATTTCCACTTCATAAGTTTTATTTTTTAATCTTAATAATTTATATTTGAATATTGACTTATTTGACTGCCCTATTGTAATAACATTCATCTTATTTAAGTTCGCTGTTTCTATAAATTCTTCATGTTCTTTTATATTATCATTAATAATAGCAATTCCATTTTTAGCAAAATTTGAAAAAAGTCTTTTTTTTGCATTTTTATAATTTTTAAAATTTTTATGGTAATCTAAGTGGTCTCTCGATAAAGAAGTAATGACAACTATATTAAAACCTATGCCTTCTAATCTATACTGGTCTAAGCCATGACTAGAGGCTTCAATAACTACATTTTCTATATTTTTAGAATATAACTTATTTAATTCAGAAACTAATACTTCTGATTCAGGTGTAGTAAGATTACTTTTTTTTACAATTCTTTTATAATGAACACCAAGAGTTCCAATAGAAGCTGTTTTACCAAATACTAGTTTTGAAAGTTGATGAACATACCAAGCAACTGAAGTTTTTCCGTTCGTTCCTGTTATTCCAACTAAATTTTTAAACTTATAATTTGAAAATTTATTACATATTAGAGCGTATAATTTTCTTGGTTGTTTATGAATTATAATGTCTATATTACAAGATTTAATAGCTTTAGAGTCTTTATGACTTGTAATAATTAAAACTGCGCCATTTTCAATAGCTTGAGGAATATAATCTATTCCATTATTATTTATTCCACTTAAAGCTACAAATATATTATTTTTTTTGATTTTTCTTGAATCACATGAGATCCCACTTATTGCAATATTCATGATATTTTTATTATTTAAATCAGGAATTAAATTATATAACTTAATCATAGAATTATAATTCGTTATAATTATTACTTTTTACACCTAATATAGGAGCAATATTGGTAATAATTTCTTTTGTAATTGGCACTGCATTAAACCCTGCAGTTCTTCCCCATACCCTTGTTTCTTCTAAAGCCTTTGGTTCATCTAATAGAATAAATACTGCATATTTTGGCTCATCAATAGGAAAAAAAGATATGAACGAAGAAACTACCTTTTTATGGTTTTGTTTTCCATTTATAAATTTATTTGAAGTGCCAGTTTTACCACCTACTTTATATAATTTTGATTGTACTTTCTTTGCTGTACCTTCAACAACAACATTCCTGTAATATTTTTTCATTATCTCAGTTACATTTGTTGAGTATACTTTAATTCTAGGTCTATTTGCATATTGATCGTCTTTAACTACCATAGGTTCTATATATTCTCCTTGATTTAACGTTGCAGCTAATGCAGATATTGCATGCATTGGAGAGATATTAATACTGTGCCCATAAGACATTAAGACTAAATCTAATTCTTTTACTTTATCCTGAGGTATGACAACGGGGTTTACAGATTCAAATATTCCTGTATCTAATGACTTATTAAAACCTAAATTTTTATAATAACTATACTGTCTATCTTTACCAAGTTTTTGTGCAATTTGTGCTGTTCCTATATTTGAAGAATAAGTAAAAACTTCTTCTAAATCTAATATCCTATTTTCTCCATGATAATCTGTTATTGTTTTACCTCTTAATCGTAGAGGTTTTCTTACATCAAATTTACTTTCATTAGTTACTAGATTATCATTTAATGCAGATGCTACGGTAAAAGATTTAAATATAGACCCCATTTCATATACACTATTAGTAATTTGGTTTTTTGTTGGTAAAAAACTTGCATAAACATTAGGGTCAAAACTTGGCAAACTAACGCCAGCGATAACTTCTCCTGTATTTATTTCTAAAACTATACCAACAGCAGCTTTATATTTATATAACTCTATACCTTTTGTTAACGCTTGGTATACGCGAAATTGAACTCTTGTATCTATCGTTAAATTAATATTTTTTCCTTCATTCAAAATATCATTATATTTTTTTTCTACTCCTGCCAAACCATCTTTTTCTGTGCCTACATAGCCTACAATATGACTAATTTCCTCATTATATGGGTATACCCTTAAATATTCTTTTTCAAAATTAAGGGCGGGCTCACCAATTTTATTAATTTTTTTTGCAATATTTGGAGACAGATGCCTTGCAATGTATTGAAAATTTTTATCTTCAGTAAGTATTTTTTTCAATTTACTTTTATTTAATTCAGGTATTAAATTTAATAAAACATTTACCGTATTTTCTTTATCATATATTTCATTTTTATTTTTATATAATGACCAAGAAGGCATAGAAACGGCTACTATATTTCCATTTCGATCTAATATATCCCCTCTTTTACTATTTATTTTTATAGCTTTATTTGAATAATCTTTGGCTTTAAGTGGTTTGGATACTTCTATTAGCTTAATATTAACAGTTATAAAGGCAACAAAGAATATTACGGCTATCGCTATTATTCTTTGCTTGCATTTATCTATTATTGATTTTTCTAAACCATCAACTTTAATGCTTTTGTCAGCATTTATCAAAATTTATCTCATTCTTAATAAAAATTACTCTTTTTGTCTTCTCAAAAAAGCTGGAATATCTAGTGTATCTTCATTACTATTTTTTTCAGCAGTTTTCATTGAAATATTTTGAGAAAGAGATAATTCTTCTTTCTTTTCTATTTTATGATCATGATGATTATCTTTGTTATTAGATACTAAATCTTCAGTATTAGAGTCTAAATTATCACTTTTTTTAATGGTATTTCCAAAAAGTGCCTTTGCTGAAAATCTCTTGATTATTCCTTCTGGCTGCTTAATTTCTGCTTCTTTATTATCTATAACTTCCTCTTTTAAATTAGTTGATGCATTTAAAACTTCAGCTTCTGTAAAAGGATCAATAATTACTTCTTCTTGTTTAATTTCATCTTCAATAATTTCAGGCTCTGGAGGAATAAAAGACTCTTGAGTTACTTTTACTTCTTCTTCAATATCTTTGTCTTTAATACTTATACTGCTATCTTCTTTTTCTGAAAATATAGTATTATTATTATTTTTTAGAGTGTCTTCTATATTTTTAATAGGAGGTTCTTCAATATTGTTGTGTATATTAGTATTAATATCTGAAATAATATTCTCCACATTGTCAGGTTTTTTAGGAGAATCTATCCCTGTTGCTACAACTGACACTCTTATACTATTGTGCATGCTATCATCCTGAGAAGCTCCAAAAATTAAATTTACATCATCATCTGATTGTTGACGAATATGATCTACTATTTCATCTACCTCAAATAACGTTAAATCTGGACCTCCAGTAATATTTACTAATACTCCTCTAGCACCTGCTAATGATACATCATCTAAAAGTGGGTTTGCTATAGCTGCAGCAGCTGCATCTAAGGCCCTATTATCCCCTTCAGCATCACCTGTCCCCATCATAGCTTTACCCATTTCCATCATTACTGATCTAACATCTGCAAAATCTAGATTAATTAGTCCAGGCATTACCATTAAATCGGTTACTCCCCTTACGCCTGAATATAAAACTTTATCTGCCATTTTAAATGCATCAGAAAAAGTAGTTTGGGCATTAGCTACTCTAAATAAGTTTTGATTAGGAATAACAATCAAAGTATCTACTGACTCTTGTAATTCATTAATCCCTTCTTCTGCTAAGCGCATTCTATTCTTTCCTTCAAACTGAAATGGTTTTGTTACACAACCCACAGTAAGTATGCCTCTTTCTCTTGCTGCTTTTGCAATTACTGGAGCTGCCCCCGTTCCAGTTCCACCTCCCATTCCAGCAGTAACAAAAAGCATATGTGTTCCATCTATATGTTCTAATATTTGATCTAATGATTCATCTGCTGCAGCTCGTCCTATTTCAGGTCTCGCTCCAGCACCTAAACCTTGCGTTACATTAGCTCCTAGTTGCACTCTCATTTGAGCTTGGGAATTTGCTAGAGATTGAGCATCTGTATTAGAAACAATAAATTCAACTCCCTCTAAATGTGAGGAAATCATATTGTTGACTGCATTACATCCAGCTCCACCAACTCCAATAACTGTTATCCTTGGCTTTAGCTCATGAGTAGGAGGCACACTAATATTAATTGACATATTTATTCTCCATTTCTATTAAAATATAAAATTGTCTATTTTTAAAATTATTACTAAACAAAGTTGAAACCATTATTAGTTTACCTCCTTTAAGATAGAATTAACGTTATCTAATTTTTTGGATAAAATAGTATTTTTAGTTTTGATAAATGAAATATCTTTAAGAGGTATAGGTTTCAGTTTTAAATATTTATTATTTAAAAACTCAATATTCTTAGCATTAGTAAGATATGACCATTCTGCATCTACCAATCTAATTTTTTCATCAATTTCTGTAATTTTATTTTTAATAATTTTTAATTTTAATTCTTCATTTTTTAATTCATTACTTAACCACATAGACCAAACTGTTCCACTTATAGAAAAAATTATAATAAAAATTGTTAAAAATCGCATCATGCTGCATCATCCATATTATTTATTTTTTCTGCAGATCTTAACTTGGCTGATCTAGCTCTATAATTAGACTCGAGTTCTTCATTACTAGCTACTAAAACCTTTTTTGTAATAAGCTTAAAAGAAGGCCTAAATTCAGTTGATTTAGAATATATATTTACCGAATGTCTATGCGGATTAGAATTGAGACCACTTTTATTTCTCAAAAAATTTTTTACTATTTTATCTTCTAAAGAATGAAAACATATTACGACCAACCTTGCTCCAGGAGCTAATAAATTTTCAGCATCGCTCAATGCATTTTCTATCTCTTCAAGCTCATCATTAACTTTTATCCTCAAGGCTTGAAAAGTTTTTGTTGCTGGATCAATTTTAAGTTTAGGATTATTTCCTATTGCTTTTCTAACTATATTTGCTAACTCAAGAGTTGATGTTATTGATTTATTTTTTCTATAACTAACTATTGCATTAGCTATGCGGCGAGCCTTTCTCTCTTCACCAAGAGTATAGATTATATCATTTAATGTTTTTTCATCAGCTTTATTGACAATATCTTCGGCTGACTTTCCAATTTTTTCCATTCTCATATCTAATGGACCATCATTTTTAAATGAAAAACCTCGATCAGCATTATCAATTTGCATAGAAGAAACACCTAGATCAAATAATATACCTCCATCTATTGAAGATATACCGTTACTATGTAAAAGAAATTTCAATCTTCCTATATTACCTGCAATAAATTTGAAATTATTTGGAAAGTTATTTTTAATATTTTTAGTTAAAGTTTTTACAGTTGGGTCCCTGTCTATAGATACAACATTACAATTAGCAGATGATAGAATCATTTTAGTATGTCCTCCTGCTCCAAAAGTTCCATCAACATAAGTAAGACCATCTCTGATATTTAAATTTTCTAAAACTTCTTTATATAAAACTGGTGTATGAATATTTTTCTGAGTGTTTATATGAGAGATAATTTTTACCACAATTTCATCCTTAATAATTTATGATTTATTTTTTCTTCTTTTGTCCATATAGGATTTTGCTCTATCTAAATATTCGTCAAATATATTAGGGTTCCAAATTCTAAACCTTCTTCCCATTCCTACAAATAATGCCTCAGAAACAATATTAATTTCATCTCTTAGAGAATCTGATAAAATAACTCTTCCTTCTGAGTCAAATGATAAAACAGAACCCCCAAACAAAACTGTTGATTCATATTCATTTTCCTCAAGTAACGGATCATTTAAATCTAATTTATTTTGAAGTAATTCAAAATAATTCCGAGGAAAAGCATCAATTGCTTTCTCAGAGAGTGATGATTGTGCAATTATACCAGAAAAATCTTTACTTATTAAACTTGGTCTCCATCCAGCTGGTACTGAAACTCTGCCTTTTTTATCCACCTTATTTAAATATCTACCAATAAAATCTGACACTTTGTTTTACCCTTACCATAAAGTTTAGTCCAAATTTGGAAAATTATGGGTTTATATAGTAATAACATGGGAATATATGGTTCGTCAAACATAGATTAATTATTTTGATACTAATTAAAAATATATCAGGTAGCCTATAAGCCGGGTTCTGTCTAGAGTGACTATTCATCTTGAATATTTGTTACCAAATATTTCTTGCAACCTACCCAACAACACGCTGAAAACATCGCTACTAATTAAATAGCTTGTTGTATCTACTTGGTCTTGCTCCCAGTGGGGTTTACCTTGCCATTTTAGTTACCTAAAATGCGGTGAGCTCTTACCTCGCCATTTCACCCTTACTTAAATAAATTAAGCGGTATATTTTCTGTGGCACTGATCCCTAGAGTTGCCTCCGCCGGGGATTACCCGGCACTGTGTTTCCATGGAGCCCGGACTTTCCTCTCTAAAGAGCAGTCACTTAGCTACCTGATATATATATTATAAAATATTTTTATGAATATTCAATAAGAAGATCTAATTTTACTAAACTCTTTGTAAACAGAATACACCATCTTAAGCAAATCATTCCTATTATTTATCAATAAGTTATTCGGAGTAAACCTTCTTTTAAAAGCAAAGATACTATCTTCATAATAACTTTTCACATCATAACCAATATTCAATAATGAATTATATAATAATTCATCAGGGTCCTCAGCAACAGGTAAATTTAATATATTTTCTGGCCAAATAGACAAGTTTTTTTTTGCAAGTCTTTGCCAATTAAATTTTTCACCTGGATCTAATTTTCTTGATGGAGCAATATCAGAATGACCAAGTATTCTATCTATTTTTATATCATATTTATTAATAAGATATTTTATTAACTTCTCTAATATTTCGTATTGCTCAAAAGTAAACTCTTTATAACCATGTTCATGTCCAGGATTAACTAATTCTATTCCTATTGATGTTTCATTAAGATTTTTTCTATCCAACCATTTAGATACGCCTGCATGCCATGCAACTTTATCATCCTCTACTAATTGCCAAAGCTTTCCTTTTTCATTAATAAAATAATGGGTACTTACTCTAGATTTTTCATTACATAGATGACTTAATGCGGATTTTGCACTATCCATACCAGTATAGTGTAAAATTATTGTATCAATTATATTTAAGCTTTTTCTTAAACTATAATTTGGTGACTTATAATTTTTACTAATTGTTAAATTCATAAATTCTTATCTTTTCTAAATTTAACAATTCTTTCATATGCCTTATTAATATTTGCCAATCTTTCATTAGCAAATTTTAAAAATTCCTCAGGTAAACCTTTTGAAATTAAAGTATCTGGATGGTATTCTTTGACTAATTTAAAATATTTCTTTTTTATTTCTGCATCAGAGTCAGAAGGATGAGACAACAAAATTTTATAATCATTATTTAAATCCATTTTATTAATAATACTAACAAATTGAGACTTTATTGAGTTTAAAACCTCATTTGGCATATTGAAAATTAATGCAATATCATTAATCATTTTATCTTCATTTAAGTGAAGCTCTCCATCAGCAAAAGCAATTTTGTATAAAGAATTTATAAACTCAACATATAATTCTTGCTGATTTCCAAAAACAGATTTTAATTGTTTTGCATATATCTCATAACCTTCCGAAGTTTTTTTTGCATTATTAAAAATTTTACCAATTGCCCCTTCATCTTTAGGATCAAAGTCAAAAACCTCTCTAAACTTTATTATTTCATTATCAGTCACTTTACCATCAGCTTTAGATAATTTTGCTGCTATTACAATTACGCCTGTTGCAAAAGCTAGTTGTTTTTCGCTTTCATTATATTGTTCATAAATATTACTATTATTTGAATCATTATCTTCATTAACTAATTTAGAATCTCTTTTTCTTATTTTATCAATTTTATGGCCTAAGGCTAAACCTAACAATCCGCCTAATGGTCCGCCCAGAACCATTCCTGTTCCTCCTCCTAAAAGTTTTCCCCATATACTCATAAAATTACCCTTTATAAAATAATCATTTAATATTTAAACTATAATAAAAATTAAAATATATTAATATATTTATTAGGAGAAATTAATTGAGCAACATAAAAATAAACAAGAAATGGGATTTCTGGGTAGATAGAGGAGGAACATTTACAGATATTGTTGCTAAGGACCCATCTGGAAAGTTTTATAAAAAAAAAATATTATCTCATAATCCATTATTTTATGAAGACTCCATTATAGCAGGCATAAAATATTTTTTAAAAATAAAGCCAAAAAAAACTATTAATGCAGATTTAATTAATGAAGTAAGAATTGGAACGACAGTTGCCACTAATGCATTACTTACTAGATCAGGAGATAAAACTTGCCTTCTTATTACAAAAGGTTTTAAAGACTCTCTTCAAATTGGCGATCAAACAAGGGCAGATATATTTGCAAGGAAAATATTTTCTAAAAAAAGTTTTTATGAAAATGTTTATGAGATTGAAGAAAGATTATCGTCAAAGGGAAAAACATTATTAAAGTTAAATGAAAGTCATGCTAGATCAATAATAAAAAAAATAATTAAGAAAGGTTATAAATCGATAGCAATTGTATTGATGCATTCATGGAAATATCCAAAGCATGAAAAAAAACTAGGTAATATTGCAAAAAGATTGGGGTTTAAAAATATTTATTTAAGTCATGAAACTGCTCCCTTAATTGGGCTAAATAGTAGAGGAGATACTAATGTAATTAATGCTTATTTAACACCTAAATTATCAAGATACACATCTGAAATTAATAAAAAATTAAAGAATTCAAAAATCTTTTATATGCAATCTTCTGGTGGGTTAACATCTTCTAAAAATCTTCAAGGAAAGGATGCAGTATTATCTGGGCCAGCTGGTGGAGTAATTGCTGCCGTAGAGATAAATAAACATAATAAAAAATATAGCGGGCTTATAGGCCTTGATATGGGAGGCACATCAACTGACGTATTTCATTATGAAGGTAATTATGAGAGGTCTATAGAAAATAGTATTGCAGGAAACAAAATAAAAGTCCCCATGCTTAGTATAAATACCATTGCTGCTGGTGGAGGGTCTGTGATCAGTTTCGATGGATTAAAAATTAATGTAGGCCCTAAAAGTGCTGGAGCGATTCCTGGACCAGCGTGTTACGGGTTAGGAGGACCAGCTACTATTACTGATTGCAATCTAGTTTTGGGATACATACAAGCTTCTAATTTTCCAAAAATATTTGGTAAGAATGGAAAGAGTTATCTAAATATTAATGCTTCCATAAAAGCCTTAAAAGTAATCTTAAAAAAAATACAAAAGAATTTTAATAAAACAATGACTTTAGAAAATTTAGCGCTTGGAAGTATAAATATAGCAAATGAAAATATGGCTAATGCCATAAGGAATATTTCAATAGAAAAAGGTCATGACATTAATAATCATGCATTGATAGGTTACGGAGCAGCTGCAGGCCAACATATATGCGAAGTAGCAGAGACTTTAAACCTTAAAACTATAATTATTCACCCATTTTCAAGCGTACTAAGTGCTTATGGGATGGGTTTTGCAGAAATAAAAAGTATTAAAAATAGAACAATTGAAAAAAACATTACTACCTATTTCAAGAAAATTTCTAATGATTTTCTAGTAATTCAAAATTTAGCATTTAAAGAATTATCTAATGACGAACCATCTATAAAAATAGAACAAGTTAAAATTAATAAAATTATTAGCCTCAAATATGAGAATACAGATAGTTTCATAAGCGTTCCTCTGAAAAACTTATCCTTATGTTTAAAAAATTTTAAAAAATTATACAAAAATAGATATGGTTTTTTGCATACGGGAAAAAATATTATTATTGATCATATATCCTTAGAAATGTCCATTCAGAACAAATATACTAATATTAAAAAAAATAGAATCAAAAATAATTTCAATGTAAAAAATGATGGCTACTGCAGAGCATTTATTAAAAATAGTTTTAAACGTGTTAAAATTTATAAAAGAAATAAGTTAAAACATGGAGACTATATTCATGGACCAGCAATAGTCTTCGAAGAAGATTCATCAATATTTATCTCAGATAACTGGCAAGGTTATATAGATCAAGACAATCAAATCAATATATCAAAATCAAAAAAAATTATTCAACAAGTTAAAAACATAAAAACAGTAGATCCTATTCGTCTAGAGATATTTAATAATATGTTTATGTCCATTGCAGAAGAAATGGGAACTGTTCTTAAAAATACAGCTTACTCTGTAAATATAAAAGAAAGGTTAGATTTTTCATGTGCTTTATTCGATAAAAAAGGAGGATTAATAGCAAATGCACCTCATATTCCAATACATTTAGGAGCAATGAGCGAAAGCATAAAATCCGTAATAAAAAACAATAAGAATAATATGTTTGATGGTGACAGTTTTATTCATAATAACCCATATAACGGTGGAACACATTTACCTGATATCACAGTAATTACTCCTATTTTCATTTCTAATAACAAAAGTCCTAACTTTTACGTCGCAAGCAGAGCACATCATTCAGATATTGGAGGTATAACTCCTGGTTCTATGCCTTCTATGTCTAAACATATAAATGAAGAAGGAGCTATTTTTAATGGCGAAAAGATAGTTAGTAAAGGAAAACTAAAAGAATCAAAAATTTTAAAAATTTTTAATAAAGGAACTTACCCTGCTAGAGATACAAAATCTAATTTAGCTGACTTAGAGGCACAATTAGCAGCAGCAAGCTCTGGAAAAAACAGTATAAAAAAAATAGTTGATAAATATACATTACCTATCATTAATTTTTATATGAAAGAAGTAAAAATAAATGCAGAAGACTCTGTCAAAAAAATTCTACTTAAATTAAAAAATGGAAAATATGAGACATTAATGGATAATGGTTCAAAGATTAGACTAAAAATAACTATTAATAAAAAACAAAAAAATGCAGTATTTGACTTTACAGGTTCTTCTAGTCAGGTAACTAATAATTTTAATGCGCCTAAAGCAGTAACAAAATCAGCGATACTATATGTATTAAGAACACTAGTGGATACAAAAATTCCATTAAATGATGGATGCCTAAATCCAATTAAAATAATCATTCCTAATAACTCAATACTTAACCCTAAATTTCCTGCAGCTGTTGTGGCTGGAAATGTGGAAACAAGTCAAACAATTGTAGACACTATTAATTGTGCTTTAAAAGTTCAAGCAGCGTGCTATGGAACTATGAGTAATTTTACATTTGGAAATAAAAACTTTGGTTACTACGAAACTATTTGTGGAGGAGAAGGCGCTAGCAAAGATCATAATGGAACTGATGCCGTACAATGTCATATGACAAATACAAGGTTAACAGATCCAGAAATATTAGAGTTGAGATATCCTGTTAAAGTAAATCAATTCGAAATACGTAAAAATAGTGGGGGTAAAGGCTTATTTAAGGGAGGAAATGGAGTAGTTAGAGAAATTGAATTTAATAAAAATTTAACTGCCGTAATATTGTCTAATCGAAGAAAAGTATCTCCTGAAGGTATTCTTAATGGGGATAATGGTAAAAAAGGAATTAATTTATTAAAAACAAAAACTTATAAAATAAAAAAACTAAATTCTAGTAATTCAATTAATATTAAAAAAGGTGAAGCTATAATAATTAAAACACCAGGCGGTGGTGGCTATGGCAAAAAAGCAACACTTTAAATTAACTTATTTACACAAACTTGAAGATAGTCGTATATATAGTATAGTAATTTTATATATGGAAAAAACATGAATAAAAATACTTTTAGAATAATTGTTATTTTACTGCTACCCATATTATTATTTAATGGATGCGCTTCTAGTCCAGATACTACTGGCAAACAAGAAAATGACCCTTTTGAGTCTATTAATAGACAAATTTATTCATTTAATGAAGGTGCAGATGAATATGTTATAGGTCCTATTGCGCATGCATATAGAGATATTTTTCCAGACCCAGTAAGAGATAGTATAAGAAACTTTCTTCTTAATTTAAAGACACCTATGAGTGCTATTAATGCAACTTTGCAAGGAGATTTTGAAAGGGGTTTAACAGCAATAGGTCGTTTTTCAGTAAATAGTACTATAGGTATTTTAGGCTTATTTGATGTAGCAAATTATATAGGTTTAGATCCAGTTGATGAGGATTTTGGTCAAACGCTGGGAGCGTGGGGATTCGAATCTGGCCCTTATTTAATTTTACCTATACTAGGTCCTACATCTACAAGAGATTTAGGTGGCAAAGTTGGAGATTGGTTAGTAGACCCTGTAGGCCTTTACTTAATTAGAGAAGATTATGAAGACTTTTTATTAGCCGCTAATATTACTAAAGCGTTAGATACCCGTGTAGAATTAGACGGCGTTATAGAAGGCACTAGAGAAAATTCCTTAGACCCCTATGCAATAATGAGAACTATGTATTTACAAAGACGAGCTAGATTAATTGCAAATGAAGAATCTGAAGATACGTCAATTTATGATATAGATATAGATGTGATGTTATTAGATTAATGTATAGGATATCATATGATTAAAATATTAAAAATTATACCTATTACTTTAGCACTTATATTTTGCATATTAAAGCCTAGTTATTCTATTGATGAGTCAGAAGCAATAAAATATATTGAAAATGTTGGGCAACAAGCAATAAATATATTAAAAACTCCAATTGATAATTTAGAAAAAAGAGAATTATTATTTGAAAGGATGCTTTACAATAATTTTGATAGAAAATTAATTCATAGAGCCGTACTGGGAAAAGCCTCCAGAGGAGCTTCAAAGGAACAATTAATAAGATTTGGAGAAGCTTTTGATAAACATATAGTAAAAGTTTATGCTTCTCAGCTAGGAGTATACTCAAATCAATTGTTTATTATAGATAAAGCCTATAAAAAAGGTAAAAAAGATACTATTGTTTCATCTCATATTGAGCATGAAACTGCTCCGCCATTAAGAATAGACTGGCGACTTCGCGATAGAGGACAAGGAACAAAGATTATTGATATAGCTATTGAAGGTGTAAGTTTATTGGCTACAAAAAGAGCAGATTTCGGCGCCTCTATAAAAAAAGGCGGCCTTCATGCCCTAATAATTGATTTAGAAACCAAGAATGCTCAAAATAATTAACTATCTAGAAATTGGTTTATATTTTATTCTATGAGGTCTATCCGATAAATCTCCTAATCTTCTCTTTCTATCTTCCTCATAAGACTCATAATTACCTTGAAACCATTCTACATGACTAGAACCTTCAAAAGCTAAAATATGAGTTGCAATTCTATCTAAAAAATACCTATCATGACTTGTTATTAGTGCACACCCTGCAAATGCAGTCAGCGCCTCTTCAAGTGCTCTTAATGTCTCAACATCTAAATCATTAGTTGGCTCATCCAGCAATAAAACATTTGCACCAGATTTTAACATCTTAGCAAGATGAACCCTATTTCTCTCTCCACCAGAAAGTTGTCCTATAACTTTTTGTTGATCTCCTCCTTTAAAATTAAACCATGATACATATGCTCTACTTGGCACGCTGCGTTTACCAAGGTCTATTTGTTCAGCACCTCCACTAATCTCTGACCAAACAGTGTTTTTATCTATTAATGAATCTCTATTTTGATCTATGTAGCCAAGGTTAACACTATCTCCCATTGAAATAATACCTGTATCTGTAGTTTCCTTTTTTGAGAGCATATTAAATAAAGTTGTCTTTCCAGCGCCATTTGGTCCTATTATACCTACAATTGCTCCAGGTGGGATTTTAAAGGAAAGTTTGTCAATTAATAATTTATCTCCAAAAGCTTTACTCACATTTTTCAATTCAATTACATTAGAACCTAATCTTTCCCCGGAAGGAATTACTATCTGTTGAGGAGATGGTCCCTTTTCTCTTGCTTGAGCCTCCGCAACTAAAGCTTCATATGCATTAATTCTTGCTTGAGACTTAGATTGTCTAGCTTTAGGGTTTTGTCTAACCCATTCCAATTCATTTGCAATTGTTTTTTGAATAGAAACTTCTTCTCTAGCTTCTTGCTGAAGTCTTTTTTGTTTATGTTCTAACCAATTAGAATAATTACCTTCAAATGGAATTAAATTACCTCTATCTATTTCTAGTATCCATCCTGCTACATTATCCAAAAAATATCTATCATGAGTAATAGCCACTACTGTACCAGAAAAATCTGCTAATGTTCTTTCTAGCCAAGATACGGACTCCGCATCCAGATGATTTGTTGGTTCATCTAGTAATAGCATGTCAGGTTTAGATAAAAGCAATTTACATAAAGCAACCCTTCTTTTTTCTCCTCCAGATAAATCAGATATATTACTTTCTGCAGGTGGACACCTTAAAGCATCCATAGCTATCTCAATATGTCTATCTATATCCCACCCATCAATAGTATCAATTTTTTCTTGAAGTTCTGATTGTTTTACTAAAAGTTCATTCATTTCATCATCGGAAGAAACTTCACCAAACTTTAAGCTAACTTCCTCAAACTCTCTCAAAGCATCTTTAACTTCCAAGACACCTAACATAATATTTTCAAAAACATTTAACTCATTATCCAAAATAGGTTCTTGAGCTAAATAACCTACTTTTATTCCTTCAGCTGCCCATGCTTCTCCTGAAAATTCTTCATCTAAACCAGCCATAATTTTCAATAATGTAGATTTTCCTGCTCCATTCGATCCAAGAACTCCTATTTTAGCACCTGGATAAAATGACAACCAACCATCTTTGATAACTTGCTTTCCACCTGGCCAAGTTTTATTTAATTCTTTCATTACGAACACATACTTATCGCTCATAATATCAGTCTCCTTTTCAGAACATATTTACTTTGATTAATCTAAATATAAAGATATAACTTTAATTAACATAGTTAATTTATAAAAACATGAATAATATAAAAAAAAATAAAAAAAAATATATAGGTTTATTTCTAGGTATAATATTCTTTTTAGTGACTTGTATTTTACCAGCACCTTCTTCATTAAACTCTAATGCTTGGCTAACTTTAGGGGTGGCTCTGTTAATGGCCACTTGGTGGTTAACTGAAGCCATACCATTACCTGCCACAGGTTTAATACCATTAGTAATGTTTCCTATTCTAAATGTAAGCTCTATAAAACAAACTGCACAAGGTTTTAGCCACCCTATTATATTTCTTTTTATGGGCGGTTTTATAATAGGACTTGCAATGCAACATACAGGACTACATAAAAGAATAGCTTATTATATTATTTCCAAGTTCAAAAAAGGTCCGAGATCTATAATTTTTGGTTTTATGGCTGGCACTGCATTTTTATCAATGTGGATAAGTAATAGTGCAACAGCGATCATGATGCTACCAATTGCATTATCTATAATTACAGTTTTAAATGAAAATAAAGTTAATCCAAAAAATAATAATTTTGATAAAGCGTTAGTATTAAGTATTGCTTTTTCTGCTACTATAGGAGGCATAGCGACAATAATTGGGACTCCACCTAATACAGTAATGGCTGCAATGTTATCAGAATTATATGGTTATGAAATCAGTTTTATTGACTGGTTAAAAATTGGTCTTCCAACCTCACTATTGCTTTTACCTATATCCTGGTTCATTTTAACTTATGTATGTTTTCCTATCAGTTCAAATGTTATGGTTGAAACAAATATAATTAATAATAAAATAAAAGAATTAGGAAAAATTACTCAAGACGAAATCTTAGTTGGTATTGTTTTTATTATTACTGCATTTTTATGGATTTCAAGAAAATGGATTTCATCTTTATTAGAGACTTTAATACCAAACGGTGGTCTAAACGATTCTTCAATAGCAATATTAGCAGCAATAATTTTATTTATACTTCCTTCTAGCAAAGATAATAATAGCAGACTAATTGATTGGAGTGTAGTACAAAAAATTCCCTGGGGTGCTTTAATACTAATTGGGGGAGGTTTAGCTCTAGCAAGTGTAATAAGTTCATCTGGTTTAGCCGCTTGGATTGGAGAGTTAAGTAGCAATTTTGAAGGTATTTCTATTATTTTAATTGTCATTTTAAGTGTCGCTATAATAATAATTTTGACTGAATTAACGTCTAATACTGCGACAGCATCAACATTTATTCCAATTTTTGGAGCTACTGCTCTAGGTCTTGGACAAGACCCTCTTTTATTAATTATACCTGCTACACTAGGTGCTAGTTGTGCTTTTATGATGCCTGTAGCGACTCCACCCAATACAATTGCATATGCCTCTGGTCATATTAAAATTTCTGATATGGTAAGGGCAGGAATATGGTTAAATATAATATCCTTATTAATTATAGGAGTTATTATTGCTCTTATTTTAGGTCCTGTATTTGGAGTTGAACTAAATAAAATACCTAATTGGGCAGTTTAAAAAATAAATTTGTATTTCAAAAACAAATAAGATAATGTTGAAGTTTAAGGAAGTATTATGAAATCATTAATTTTAATTTTAATAAGTTTATTTTTTATCTCTTCATCTTATGGACATCATGAAGACAATAAGCATGAAAAACAAAATGTAACTTATGAAAACCATTATCACAAAAGTTATAAAAATTTTAAAAAATAATTATATTCCAATATAGTTCAATTTATAAAAAGAGAGTGTGCATGAGAGTTGCTATTATAAAAGAAGTGGAAAAATACGAAAAAAGAGTTTCTGCTTCTCCTGAAACAGTTAAAAAGCTTATTTCAATTGGTTTCTCTGTAGATGTAGAAGAAGGAGCAGGAGAAAATTCTTTTTTTTCTGATCAAGATTATATAAATGCTGGGGCAAATATAGTTAAAGATGTAAAAACTTTAGTATCTTCTGCTGATATAGTTTTTAAAGTAAATACAGTTCATAAAGATGGCAAAGGTGGAGATAATCTCAAAATATATAATAAAGGCACAAAAATTATAGGATTTTTGAAACCTTTACAAAACCCTGCTCAAATAAAAGATTTAGCAGATAATAATATTGATGCTTTCTCTGTTGAACTTATTCCTAGAATTAGTAGAGCTCAATCGATGGATGCTCTATCTTCACAATCAAATCTTGCTGGTTATAAAGCTGTAATAGATGCAGTTTCAGAATTTTCCAAAGCAATTCCAATGATGATGACTGCAGCTGGCACTGTGGCTCCTGCAAAAATTTTAATTCTTGGTGCAGGGGTAGCTGGGTTGCAAGCTATTGCTACTGCGAGAAGATTAGGTGCAATAGTTTCAGCTTTCGATGTGAGGTCAGCAGCTAAAGAACAAGTTGAAAGTTTAGGTGCAAAATTTATTGAAGTTAATTCAGATGATACTAATGAATCAGATAATGAGACTGAGTCAGGTTATGCTAGAGAAATGTCAGAAGACTATAAAGCAAAACAACAAAATTTATTACAACAAACTATTAAAAGTCAAGATATAGTAATTACTACTGCATTAATTCCAGGTAAAGAAGCACCAGAACTGATTACTAATTCTATGGTAAAGGAAATGAAAGCTGGCTCTATTATAGTAGATTTAGCAGCTGAAGCTGGGGGAAACTGCAAGCTTACAAAATTAAATGAAATAGTTGTTGAAAATGGTATTAAAATTATTGGTTATTCTGATTTTCCTAGTAAATTATCTCAAGACGCTAGTAATTTATATGCAAAAAACTTATTAAACTTTGTAAAATTGATGATTAAAAATAATAAAATTGAAATTGACTGGAATGACGAAATTCTAGAAAAGTCTTGTGTGAGTTTTGATGGAAAAGTGCGTAATATATAAAATTAAAGGAAAATAATATGATAGACCCTTTTATTATAGACTTAACTATATTTATTCTAGCTATATTTGTTGGATATTTTGTTGTCTGGTCTGTTACATCAGCTCTTCATACCCCCTTAATGTCAGTTACCAATGCAATATCAGGAATAATAATTGTTGGAGCATTAATTGCTCTTGGTTCAGCAAGTGGTGAAACGTCAAATATCTCTAAATGGCTAGGTTTTATTGCTATTATTATTGCATCTATAAATATATTTGGTGGCTTTGTCGTTACTTGGAGAATGTTAGCTATGTTCAAAAAAAATAAGGGTAAAGATAAATGATAAGTATTAATTTTTCAGCTCTATTATATCTATTAGCTTCCGTATTATTTATATTATCTCTTAAAGGTCTTTCAAGTCCTACTAGTGCTAGGACCGGTAATTACTTTGGTATTATTGGAATGGGTATTGCTATTTTAACCACTATTTTACAACCTGACACCTCTAATTTCTTTTTAATTATTACTGCAATTATTATTGGTGGTGTAATAGGAACATCTATTGCTTTAAAAATTGAAATGACAGCAATGCCTCAATTAGTGGCAGCATTTCATAGTTTAGTTGGGTTTGCTGCAGTTCTTGTCGCATATACGGCCTTACTATCGCCAGAATCTTATGGGATTGGTAATATAGGTACTATAAAGACCGCTAGTAGAATAGAAATGTCCTTAGGGGTTGCAATAGGAGCAATTACTTTTACTGGATCAATAATAGCTTTTGGGAAACTACAAGGAATTATTAGTGGAGCACCTTTAGTCTTTAAAGGGCAACATATATTAAATTTAGCTATAGGTATAGTCATGCTCATTATGATTATATTATTTTCTAAAAATGAAGATCCTAATTTATTTCATATATTGACTATTCTAGCCTTACTTATAGGTATACTTTTAATTATACCTATTGGTGGTGCTGATATGCCAGTTGTAGTTTCTATGTTAAACTCATACTCTGGTTGGGCTGCCGCTGGAATAGGCTTCACACTTCAAAACACTGCTCTAATAATTGTAGGAGCATTAGTTGGAAGCTCTGGTGCAATATTATCTTATATTATGTGTAAAGCAATGAATAGGTCATTTATAAGTGTTATTTTAGGAGGATTTGGAGCTACAGTAGAAGATGAAAAAACAGGAAATAAAAATAAAAATACAAAAGCAGGAAGTGCTGAAGATGCTGCCTTTATAATGCAAAATGCACAAAATGTTGTTATAGTTCCTGGTTATGGAATGGCTGTAGCACAAGCTCAACATATAGTAAGAGAAATGACTGATAAATTAAAAGCTTCAGGGGTTAATGTAAAATATGCTATCCACCCAGTTGCAGGAAGAATGCCAGGTCATATGAATGTTCTTTTAGCTGAAGCTAACGTACCTTATGATGAAGTTTTTGAATTAGAAGATATAAATAGCGATTTTGCTAGTACTGATGTTGCATTTGTAATAGGTGCAAATGATGTGACTAATCCAGCAGCTAAAACAGACCCTGCGAGTCCTATAGCAGGAATGCCAATTTTAGAAGTAGAAAGAGCCAAAACTGTATTGTTTGTTAAACGATCTTTATCTCCTGGATATGCAGGAATTGATAATGATGTATTTTATAATGAAAATACTATGATGCTTTTTGATGACGCAAAAAAAATGTTAGAAAAAATAGTTCAAGCTTTAGATTAAATAAAAAATAATTATAAATTATTTTTTAGAAAAACATCTAACTTTTCTGTTTCAGTTTCATTCATTGAAATTAAAACTGCTTCTTTTAATATAACTCCATCTTTTTCATCTATAAGATGTAATTTATTTTTTACTAATGCATCGTTAATTTTATTATATTTTTTTAAACCTCTATCCCAAGTGTCTCCATACCCCTTAAGAATTTGTGGCATATCAGCTAACCCTTCAGTAAAAGAGAGAGATTTATTTAATGATAAAACCAAATTATCAATCCATATATCTATGTTCTTTTGCTCTTCCTTATATCTAAGAGAAATAGGCCTAATATAACGAAAAGAGGATAAAAATTTTAAAAGAATAAAGCCTGATATACTTAAGGAATTTATTTTCATTCCTTTACCAATAAGAGGGAAACGAATCATTATTTTTTTATTTTTAATAAACCATCTGCCAATATTATTTGGAAGCATTGCTGCTATTTCATTTAACCCAGGTTTAAAAATATCTTGTATAAGAAGTATTTGATTTGATTTTATATTAATTTCTTTTTTTATTTTTTTAAACCTATCTGGTTTTATTTTTAATTGGGCTACCCTTGGTATGTCCTCATATGTCATCCACAAAGCTAAACGTCTCACTATATTTTCTGCAATAGATAATACTTTAGGATCTTCTTTATTTATTACTGATAAAATTTTTTTTACTCTTTCTATATATACTTCTGAATATTTCTTATTTTGATATTCAATACATCTTTCCTTTCCAATATTAATAATATTAGAAAATTCATTAGATATAGAATCATCTATAATCTTTATTGAATTATCTTCCTTTAGCTGTTTATTTATTTTGCTTGTAATAATATATTTAGAATTAGCCTTTACTTGCTCATAAGCAAAATTAAAACCTGATAAACTATTTTTTCCAAAAATATTATCTTGAAAAATATTTTCACAAATAGTTTTTTTCCAAGGTAAAACTCCTGAACCTGCTAAAGCTCCAAACATAGTTGCAGATACTATTGTAGAATGATCAACAGCCATAGTATTTAAATCTAAGCATATAAAATTTTTAGACATTTTTTTACATGTATTAAGTATTTTTTCTTGACTGAACCTTCCATCTGCTAAATGAGATTTTTCTAAATTTGTATATATTCTACTTGAAGATGTAATTAATGTAGTACTATCTGGATTTATATATCCTCTTTCTAAAACTCTAGCGGCTTCTAATAATTCGCTAGCAATAACAATATCCACTCTTCCTGGCTTAGGATATAACGATAGGATAGGTTCTTTTTCATTATCAAAATTTTTATCACATATTTCTATATAATAGCTCGTACTGCCTGTTCTTTGAGCTACACCAGGAACAGAAGTTCCTTGTACAAATAGTTTTTGACTTCTAGCACATTCTAATATCCAATTCATTAATGTGCCTCCGCCTTCTCCACCTAAGGCAGTAATCAAGATTGATAATGTTTTATAATCACTCAAGTTAAGAGGCCAATCACTTTATTTCTAACCCAAGCAATTGATCGCTCTCTGATATTTGGATTATTAATTATTTTAGCCTTATAGAACGAAGGACATAATGTTGCTTCTACTGCATTTTCTCCACATAAACCGCATCCTACACAACCATCTGTAACATGTGCAACTGGATCTAATTTGAGAGGATCATTAGATGGTTTAACTGTAAGAGTTGGGCAACCTGAAAGCCTAATACAGGAATGATCTCCTGTACACGTATCTTCGTCAACACCGTATTTTACTCTTACAAAGCGTTTTTTCATTTTTAAAGCGTTATTCTTAATAGGCTTTAATCTTCTTTGTCTTTCTAACTGACATTCACCCTCTGCGATAATTACCTTTAATCCGTTAAAAGAGCTTTCTATTGCTTCATTTAAAACTTTTTTTACTGCGCCAACTTCGTAAGTATGAACTGTTTTCAACCATTTAACACCTAACCCCTCTAAAGCTTTTTCAATTGTTTTATCTGTACTAGTGGAACTGGAAGAAGCAGCAATTTTTCTATTTTCTGACTCAGGAGTTGAAATCAGGTCTTGTGTTCCTGTAGCTGAAGTATAACCATTTTGTAGAATTACTAAAATACCATCAGAATTGTTTAACAATCTAGAAGCTACGCCACTTAATAACCCATTATGCCAAAACCCTCCATCCCCCATTATTGCTATTGGCCTTTTTGATGAAAAACTCTGCACACCCGCACTTGCTGCTAGACTCATTCCGTAACCTAAAATAGACTGTCCAAAGGAAAAAGGTGGAAAAGTAGCAAAAGAATGACATCCAATATCTGTTGAAATATGAATTTTACCAGTATCTTTTTCTATCATTTTTAATGCAGAAAAAAACGGTCTTTCAGGGCAACCAGTACAAAATCCTGGAGGTCTAGGTGGAACAACTTCTCCTAATGAAGAAGATGCTTTTTCTCTTAACTGATCTACCTCTGTATTATAATCTAAATTAGAAAAATTAGAGAATTCAGGAACATACTTGTTAATAAAATTTAATACTCCCTTATGTATAACCTCGGAAGTATATTCTCCTGCCATAGGTAATACATCTTTGCCAGCCAAGTTAACTTCAATTTTTTTCTTATGAAATAATAAACCTATTTCTTGTTCTATATATTGAGGCTGCCCTTCTTCAATTACCAAGATTGCCTTAAATTTTTTAGAATATGATAGTACTTCATCTGGAATTAAGGGATGTACAATATTAAGAACATAAATTGATATCTTGGTGTTGCCTAAACTATCAGACATATTCATTTCGTTTAAAGCGGATATTAAATTATTATAAAGACCACCTTGAACAATTAATCCAATTTCTTCAATTTCACCTTCAAAAATTTCATTTAAAGAATTATTAGAAATAAAAGCCTTTGCTAATTTTGCTCTTTGTCCATATTTCAGTTTCTCCTGTGCATAAGTACTAGGTGGATGTGCTATTAAGTCATAATTATGGGGAGCTACTTCCTTCACTTTATTTGCATTGGAAATTTGGGGTTTAATATTATTTTTAGAAATAAATTTACCCTGTAAGTGACAAGTTCTAATTCTCAGTTGCATCATAACAGGCGTATGAGAATGCTCGGAAAGCTCAAATGATTTATGTACAGTTCTTACTATTACTTCTAGATTTGGTCTTGGGTCCATAAGCCAAATAGTTGATTTCAAAGCCACCCCATGTGTTCTTTCTTGAATAATACTAGATCCTTCACCATAGTCCTCGCCAATTATAATTAATGCTCCCCCAAGAACTCCTACCGAAGCTAAGTGAGATAATGCATCTGAGGCAACATTAGTTCCAACTATTGATTTCCAAGTAACTGCACCTCTCACAGGATAATTTATTGAAGCACCTAGCATTGCAGCAGCTGAAGATTCGTTGGCACATGCTTCAACATGAACACCTAAATCCTGCATGTAGTCCTTAGCTTGGACCATTACATCTAGCAAATTTGAAACTGGTGAACCTTGGTAACCTCCTACATAAGAGACTCCTGACTGCAATAATGCTTTTGTTACAGCTAGTATTCCTTCACCCTCAAATACATCACCTTCCCCAAGTTTTAAAGCTTCTATTTCTTTTTTAAAAGATCTTTCCATTTTTATTCCATCAAAATCATAGTAAAATTTATACTACCACTTATTTCTTAACTTTCTAAGCAATAAAAAAACTTCCTTTTGTGATGGATTACTAGATAATTCAGGAAAATTCTCTCTTAATCTGTCAATTATTGTATTATTAGACAGCCTAAAAAAAGTATTAATATCATTCTCCATTTTTAAGTTTGTTATTACACTTCCAACTTCTGAATTTCTAATAGAATTTAATAATTTAAGAGCTTGATCATTATTAGGTTCTCTATCTAAAGTAAATTCTAGATTATTTTTTAAGTAATCGTGCCCTGGGTATATAAGAGTTGTATCTGGTAAATTACAAAACTTTTTATTAAATGTTTCATACAGCTCTTCTGGATGTCCTCCATTATGACAATTACCTGCACCTGCATTAAATAAAGTATCTCCTGAAAATAAAGCTGGTTTATCAGTTTTAGATAAGAGACATATATGAGTCATCGTGTGACCCGGAGTATCTAAAACTTCTAATTCAACTTCTTTTCCAATTTTTATTACATCTCCCTCTGATAAACCAGTCGTCATTCCTGGAATATTTGTAGATGCACCTTCATGTGCCATAACTTCTGCTCCAGTAAGTTTAACCAAACTAATATTTCCTCCAGTATGATCTCCATGTTCATGTGTATTAAGTATTTTTGTAATATTCCACCCTTTTTCTTTTGCCTTATTAAAACACATATGAGACTCTAATGGGTCTATAGCAAGAGCTTCTCCAGTATGAGGGCAAGCAATTAAATAGTTATAGTTTCTATAAGCATTTCCAGTCCATATCTGCTCTACTATCATCTAGCTCCTCCTAACAATGCTTTTACAAAAGTTAATTTTTTATATATATAACAATTTATATAACAAATTTAGGAAAAAAATGACTAAAAAGAAACTTAAAATAGTTATACCTGGTGGTTTAGATATAGATTTTAAAAAGTATCTAGAAAATAATTTTAAATCTAAAGGGGTCTTATCAAATTATAAAATAGTTAGTGTTGCAAAAAAACCAGGAGAGCTATCAAAAGAATTATTAGATGCAGATGTCTTTATTACTACCCGTTGGCCAAATAAAAAAATAACTGCTCCAAAATTGCAACTAATACAAATACCTGCTGCAGGATTCGATAATATTCATTTTGAATCTGTTCCAAAGGGTTGCAAGGTAAGCAACACATTCGAACATGAAGTTCCAATTGCAGAATATTGTCTACTATCTATGTTAGAAGCAGAAATAAACCTAAATAAAATGGATGTACAATTAAAAAAAGGGAATTGGAATGGATATTTTGCAAGTTCTTCGTTTCATGGTGAACTATTTAATAAAAGACTCGGAATAATTGGTTACGGTCATATAGGAAAAGAAATTGCAAAAAGAGCTAAAGCTTTTAATATGAAAATATCGGCATTAGTAAGAAATACAGATAAATATAATTCTAATAGCTATATAAATTTTTTGTCTATGAAAAATATAAAAAAAGAAATTAATAAATTTGATTACCTAATTATAGCTTGTCCACTAAACGACGAAACCAAAGATTTAATAAATTTAAATTTAATGAAAAAAATGAATAAAAATTCAGTAATTATTAATATCGCTAGAGGCCCGATAATTAATGAGGAAGATTTATACTACGTATTAAAAAATAAGCTGATAAGAGGTGCTGTTATTGATGTATGGTATAATTACCCAAAGAAAAATATTAAAAAAAAGTTATATCCTTCTAAATTCCCTTTACATAAGCTAGAAAATATTACTTTTTCTCCTCACGCTTCTGCATGGAGTAGTCAATTATGGGAACGACGTTTTAAATTTATTTGTGATAATTTAGAAAATTTATATGATAATAAAAGAATTAAAAATGTAGTAAATTAAAAAATAATAACTACTCTTCAGTCATTTCTTTCTTTCTTTGTAATTTTCTCCATCTTCTTACTGCTTCTGCTTTTTCTCTAGCTTTCTTTTCTGAAGGTTTTTCAAAGGATCTACCCTTTTTCATTTCTCTATACATGCCTTCTCTTTGCATTTTTTTCTTAAGCACTTTTAAAGCTTGATCTACATTATTATCTCTAACAATTACTTGCACTTCTATCTCCTCGCCTTACATTTAATATAATAATATTATATATTATTAACATTTAAAATGTGGTATTAGCATAAGAATAAACATAAGTGAAGTAATAAGAAATTTATTTATAAATAAAATATTTATAACTGGTTAATATATTATGGCTATATTAAAAATTGCTAAAATGGGACATCCGGTACTTTTAAAAAAAGCTGATAAAGTTGAAGATCCTACTGCTCCTAAAATTAAAAAATTAGTGAATGATATGTTAGAAACATTAGCGGACTTAGGGGGGTCAGGTGTAGGATTAGCCGCACCCCAAGTTCATGTTTCGCTTCAAGTTGTTATATTTGAAACTTCTTCAAATGAAAGTAAAAAACCAATTTTAACAACATTAATTAACCCTAAAATCGAAGCTTTAACGGATGAAACAAATATAGATTGGGAGGGATGTTTGTCTGTTCCTGGGTTAAGAGGACAAGTAATTCGTCCAAATAAAATAAGATACTCAGGTTTAGGTCTAGATGGAAAAAAAATAGAAACTGTTGCTGAAGGATTTGATGCTAGAGTTGTACAACATGAATGTGATCATTTATTTGGAATACTATATCCGTATAGAATGACAGACTTATCATCATTACAATTTGTAAGTGAAGCAAGACATTGGGTTAATAAAAATGAATAATAAAAAAATAGAATTTGAAAAACAAAGAATTAAAATTTTAAAAAGATCTTTAAAAGAAATTAAAAATTATGGTTTAAATAAAACAATGCTGATAAAAGTAACAGCAGATTGTAATTTGTCTGAGGGTGACTTAGGAAGGTTCTTTCCTGAAGGTTTGTATGAGTTAAAAGAATTATTTTTTTATGAAACAGATAAAGAAATGATAAAAATTTTAAATAAAGCTAATGATGATAGTATTAGGATTAGAGATAAAATATATAACGGAGTTATGATCAGATTAGAAATTTTTCAAAAAAATAAAGACGCTGTGAAACATATATTTGTTAGTGAGGCATCAACTCCTATAAAATCATTTAAAAACCTTTGGAATACAGCAGATTTAATTTGGAGAGCCGCAGGTGATAATTCTACAGATTATAATCACTATACTAAAAGACTTTTATTATCCTGGGTATATCTTTCTACCATACTATGCTGGTTTAATGATAAAGATAAAAATTTAAAAGAAACCAAATTATTTTGTAACAGAAGAATTGATGAAGTTCTTAAATTTGGTAAAAAATCTGCTAACGTAAAAAGTAAGTTATCTAATTTAAATATTTCAAATAAATTAATTACTACAATTAAAGAATTAAAATCTATTAAAACTTAAATTTCAAATTTTATATGATTAATATGTCCCATTTTTCTTCCTGGACGTACTTCTTTCTTTCCGTAAATATGTACTCTGCTATTTGAATCATTAATATATTTATCTGCTATAGTAATATCTTCTCCAATTAAATTTTGCATAACTACACTAAATATTATTTCAGTATTGCCTAGCTCCATACCCATAGTCGCACGAACTGCTTGCTCAAATTGGTCTGTTATACATCCATCCATAGTCCAATGGCCCGAATTATGAGGACGTGGTGCAATTTCATTAACTAATAATTCACCATTATTAAGTTCGAATAATTCTATAGCTAAAAGACCTATTAAATCTAATTCAGTTGCAATTTTTATGGCTATAGATTTTGCCTTACTTTTGGTATCATTAGATATATTTGGTGCTGGAGCAATTGTTTGATCTAAAATATGGTTTTTATGTTTATTTTCTACAGTCTCATAAAGCTTTACGTTACCTTGATCATCTCTGGCAATAATAATACTTAATTCTCTTTTAAATGGAACAAATTCTTCTAATATTAACTCATCACTTCCTATTGTTTCCCAAACTTCTTTTAAATTTGAATGCTTATCTAATTTGATTTGACCTTTTCCATCATATCCAAAACGTCGAGTCTTTAATACAGATAATCCTTTAATTTCACGAAACGAATTTTCTAAATCTTCATAAGAGCTACACTTATAAAATTGGGCAGTTTTAACTTTAGCTTTATCCCATAAAAAATTTTTTTCGATTAATCTATCTTGTGAAACTGAAAGAATGAAAGAAGAAGGCCTTAACAAACAAAATTTTTCAATATATTTAGCAGAAGTTAAAGGTATGTTTTCAAATTCATATAAAACCGCGTCCACTCCTGAAGAAAATTCTTCTATTGCTTTAAGATCTTCATAATCATTGATAAATGATTTTGAACAAACTTGAAAAGCAGGTGCGTTATGATCTGGATCAAAAATATGACACTCTATCCCGTATTTAGCCGCTGCTAATGCCGTCATTCTTCCTAATTGACCACCGCCAATTATACCTAATATTTTATTTTTCAATTTAGGTTTCCGGTTTTTCATTTACAGATTTAGTTTGCTTTAATCTATAATTTTTCACTTTTTTTTCTATATTTTTATTATTTAAAGCTAATATTTGGGCTGCCATAATTCCCGCATTACAAGCACCGGCATCACCTATTGCTAGTGTACCAACAGGAATACCTGATGGCATTTGAGCAATAGATAATAAACTATCCATTCCACTTAATGCTTTACTCATAATTGGAACTCCTAACACGGGGATATGAGTTAAAGATGCAACCATACCTGGTAAATGTGCGGCTCCTCCTGCTCCAGCTATAATAACTTTTATATTTTTATTTTTGGCAGACTTGGCGTACTCATAAAGTCTTTCAGGTGTTCTATGGGCAGAAACTATATTAACTTCATAAGGAACAGATAATTTATCTAAAACTTTTACAGTCATCTTCATGGTGTCCCAATCAGATTGACTACCCATTATTACTCCTACTTTATCAGTATTCTTTTTTTGTTTTAACATCCGCTATCCTTATATGATATTTTAACTAATTTATTAGGAAAGCGAAGTAATATATGCATTTTCATTAATTAATGCAAGTATATATGAATATATTTAAAAATATTTATAGTTATATAAATTAAAAAATTATATAATTTATTAAATCTTTCAATAGAAAGCACAAAATGAAATATTTAAATAACCTTTTATTAAGGTATTTTTTACATAAATTATCACCCGAACTTGCGCACAATATTACTCTCAAACTAATCAGTAAAGGTTTGTTTTTTAATAATTCTTTAAGTAATTATAAAAATCTAAATATAAAATTAGGTAATATTAATTTTAAACACCCTGTGGGTCTTGCAGCTGGATTTGATAAGGATGGTGAAGTTTTTCATCAAATTGATAAATTAGGTTTATCTCACACGGAAATAGGTACTATTACTCCTAAATTACAAACAGGAAATTCCAAACCAAGAGTTTTCAGACTTTCTAAGGATAACGCTATAATAAATAGACTAGGATTTCCTAGTAAAGGTTCAGAATATGTAAAAAAACGTCTTGAAAAATATAATAATAATATTCCTCTAGGTATAAATATAGGATGTAATAAAGATACAAAAAACCAAATTAATGATTACGCAAAATTGACTGAAACTTTAGGAGAATATGCGGACTGGATTACTATTAATATTTCTTCACCAAATACCCCAGGGTTAAGAAATATGCAAACTAATGAGTTACTACCTAAGCTATTAAGCAAAATAGATAATAAGAGAAAAATATTAGAAAATAATAAAGGTAAAGCATTACAAATTTGGTTGAAAATTTCTCCAGATTTAAATGACACTGAATTAAAAAAGATTATTGATACGTCAATAGAATATAATATTGATGCTATTTGTATCTCTAATACTACAATTAATAGGCCTTTAAAATTGAAATCTATTCATAAAAATGAAAATGGAGGACTTTCCGGTGAACCTCTCGCTTCTCAATCTACAAGAATTTTAGCAAAAGCTTATATTCATGCTAATAATAATATTAAATTTATTGGTATTGGCGGAATTACTAATGCTAATGATGCTTATATGAAACTACTTGCTGGAGCTACTGTTTTACAAATATACACTGGTTTAGCATTTCAAGGTCCAGAATTAATTAATGATATTGTTAAAGAATTAAATATAAAAAATAAAACAAATAATATAACCAGTATAATAGGTAGTAAAGCTAATGAAATTGCAAAAGGGCTTTATCCAAATGAATAATAAGGTTAATATCCCTTTCTATAATGATTTGAACTTTATGATTGATAGCTGTGAAGGCCTAATTTTAGACATATGGGGTGTATTATGGGATGGAATTACAGTTTACCCAGAAGCATTACAAACCCTTAAAAACCTAAGAAAAAACAATATCCCTATAATTTTGCTATCTAATGCACCAAGAAAATCTGAAATAGTTGCCCAAAAATTAGATAACATTGGTATTCAACCAGACTTATACGAAAAGATTATATCGTCTGGTGATGTATGTAGAAATGAACTTATAACTAATAACAATTTAGTTACTGGCTCAAAATATCATTTTATCGGATTAAAAGAAGACAATGATTTACTTGAAAATACTAAATTTAAGGAAACAACATCACCTCAAAATGCAGATTTTGTTCTTACTACTGGTCCCCGTAATTTTGATGATAGCTTAGAATTATATTTTTCTGAGTTACAAGAATGCTTGGATAATCAATTAACTATGATTTGTGCAAATCCGGATAAAATTGTTGTAAGACAAACAGGAAAAAAAATTTTTTGTGCTGGAGCTATTGCAGAAATCTATAAAAATATGGGCGGAAATATTCTACAATTTGGAAAACCATATAAAAAAGTTTTTGATGAAGCTTTAAAGCACTTAAAAAAACTATCTCCAAATATAAATATAGATAATATTTCAATTATTGGAGATGGATTAGAAACAGATATTAAAGGAGGAAATTCTGTTAATATCAATACTATATTAATTACTAGTGGTATTTTATCTCATACACTTAATATCAAATATGGAGAAAAACCAAACCTAGATGAATTGAATAAAATTATTTATTCCTCAAATCATTTTCCTACTGCAGCTGTTAATATTTTTAAATTATCTCATTAAAACCTAATAATAATATTGACTTTAGAAACACAATTAATTAGAACAAAACATGAACAAAATTTAGGTGTTAAAATGGAATTAAATTGGCTTTATTTAGATCTAAATAGCTATTTTGCAAGTGTTGAACAACAACTACAGCCAAAATTACAAAACAAACCAGTTGCAATAGTTCCAACAATGACTGATGCAACATGTGCTATAGCTGCAAGCTATGAGGCCAAAGCCTATGGAGTTAAAACTGGAACTATGATTTACGAGGCAAAAAAAATATGTCCTAAACTAATATGTGTTCAAGCCAACCATGAAAACTATGTTAAATACCATCATATAATATTAGCAGAAATAGGTAGGCATATCCCAATAGAAATTATTTCCTCTATAGACGAAGTTGCGTGTAAATTAATTGGTAGTCAAAAAGATGAAGAACAGGCACGCAAAATTGCGAAGAATATTAAAATAGGTATAAAAAATAATGTTGGTCAATATATACGTTGTTCCATAGGTATTGCACCCAACAGATTTCTAGCAAAAACTGCCAGTAATTTAGAAAAACCTAATGGTTTACAAGTGCTTTACAGCAAAGATATTCCTGATCGTATTAAACACTTTAAACTTTCTGACCTTACAGGAATAGGTAAAGCGATGGAATATCGATTAAATAGATCAGGAATTTTATCTATTCAAGAACTATATAATATATCCCCCAAACATATGAGAAAAATTTGGGGCAACGTTCAAGGAGAAAAATTTTGGTATATGTTAAGAGGAAAAGAAATTGCAGATATAAAAACAGAAAGAAAAACTATAGGACATAGTCATGTATTAGAACCTAAATGGAGACTAATAGAATTAGCTGAAAAAGTTATGATTCGCTTATTATTAAAAGCAGCTAGTCGATTAAGAAGAATGGATTATTATTGTAGCTGTTTATCTCTCAGTATAAGAACAGAAAAAAACATAAAACTAGTAGGAAAAAGTAAATTTTATAGAGCTTGTGATAATAATAAATTACAGGAAGAAGCTACAAAAATATGGAGTCAATTAACTAAAAAAAAAGAATTTAAGCAAATAAAAAAAATAAGTATTACACTATATAACCTCAAAAAAAAATCTGATTTACATCCTGAGTTATTTCAAAGTTCTAATAAAAAAATTACTTTAAATACAAATCGTTTTGAAACACTATCAAACACTATGGATAATATTAATACTCGTTTTGGCAGAGATAGTATAACATTAGGAGGATTGCCAAATAAAATAAAATCTTTTTCTGGAACAAGAATAGCTTTTACTAGAATTCCTGATAAACAAGAATTCTATGAATAAAAAAATTATTTACGGAAACGAATCCTAATAGGTTTTTCTTTGACTTTAGCTCTAGGCTTTTGAAAAATACCAATATTAGGTTTTTTTAGTATAGGACCCAATACCATTCCAGCAAAAAAACCTCCTAAATGAGCAAACCAAGCTACGCCTGGAGAGCTTGGATTGGAAATACTAGCACTAATAATTTGCCCTAAAATCCAAACACCTAAAAGTAAAATAGCCGGAAGTCTAAGAAAGGTAATAAATATTCCTAAAAATACAAAAGTTCTAATTTTTGCTCTCGGATAGAAAATTAAATACGCACCTAAAACACCAGAAACTGCACCACTAGCCCCAATCATAGGAATAGTACTATCAGGAGCTGATATTATTTGAGAAAATGCTGCAACTAATCCACAGCTTAAATAAAAAATAATGAAACGTATATGACCTAAGGCTCCTTCTATATTATCTCCAAATATCCAAAGATAAAGCATATTCCCAGCTAGATGCATAAAACCTCCATGCAAAAACATGGATGTAAATAATGTAAAAATTGAAATTAATGGTCCAACTTGCTCCATCTTTCCTAAAAATGCTGCTGGAGTTAATCCAAAACTTAATATTATTTCATTACTCTCTTGATAACCTAGACCAGTCTGCCAAAACCAAATCATCACACAAACAGATATTGTGGCAACTACTAATAAAGGTTTACCTAATGCAGGATTATCATCATATATAGGTATCATAATTTTTTCACTTTAATTAGATATAGGTATTTTAACAGAAAAAGCTCCTCTAATATCACCCTTTTCATAATTATAAGCTCTATCATCTGGGTACAATTCTATGATTTTACTAACTACTTTTGGATCTCTATTTGAGCCATGGCAAGTTAAGCAAGCTTTAATCGTAGGTATTGCTTTAATATATCTATAAAATATTTTATTATTTTCTGCATAAATATCTTGATAATAAAGAGTTGCTATTTTTTCTCCATTTTGTTTTCTCTGTTCAAAACTATTTAAAACATCTATTTCCCATTTATCTGGCATATTACTTTTATTTCTTAATTTTAAACTTGTGCGTTTTATAGAAATCTCATTTAAATTTGATATATCACTAGTAATTTCTAGAGCAGCAATATTACAATATTCTATTGCTGCTATCGGGCCTGATTCTTTAAGAACTGATTTTAGAGATTTTTTTAAACTAAAAGCTAGTTCTTTAATGACAGTTTTACTTTTGTCTTCATATACTAATAAATCATTTGCATATGAAAAATTCTTTAATAAAAAAAGAATAAAAATAATTCTAAATAATATCATAGCACACCTCTATTTCTATATAAAAAAGAATATATATATTATAAAAAAATGCATCATTTTATATAATTATACAAATATATACTAACTAGTAATTATAAATGAAATTGACGCATGCAATAAAATAAACGTAGAATATTGCTCTTATAATTATTTAAGGAAATATAATGCAATATGTACGTTTTGGTAAATCAGGCCTTAAAGTATCCAAAATTTGTTTTGGAACAATGATGTTTGCAATGCAAAAAGGTTGGAGAAATTATGCTTTAGGAAAAAAAGAAGCTACCCCAGTCTTTAAGTATGCTTTAGAATCTGGAATAAATTTTTTTGATACTGCCGATATATATTCAAATGGTTCATGTGAAAAAGTTACAGGACAGCTTCTTAGAGAAATGTCAAATAGAGATGAAATTGTATTAGCTACAAAAGTTTATAATCCTATGGGTAAAAGTCCAAATCAAAAAGGCCTATCTAGAAAATACATCTTTAATGCAATAGATGCATCTCTATCAAGACTTAAAATGGATTATGTTGATTTATATATCATTCATAGATGGGATTATGATACCCCTATAGAAGAAACTATGGAAGCTTTGCACGATGTAGTTAAATCAGGTAAGGCCAGATATATTGGTGCCTCAAGCATGTTTGCTTGGCAACTGGCTAAAGCTCAAGAAACTGCGGAAAAAAATGGATGGACAAAATTTATTTCTATGCAAAATCATTTAAATTTAATTTACAGAGAAGAAGAAAGAGAAATGATACCACTTTGTTTAAATGATAATTTAGCTATTACTCCTTGGAGCCCACTTGCAAGAGGTTTTTTAGCAGGGAACCGAACTAAAAATGGAGGAGGAAAAACTGACAGAGCTAAAAATGATGTGCTTGCCGATGATTACTATTATAATAAAGCTGATTTTAAAATTTTAGATTCTGTTAAAAAAGTAGCTGAACAAGAAAATAGACAGCCTGTTGAAGTTGCTCTTGCTTGGCTATTACAAAAAAAAGGAATTACTGCTCCAATAATTGGGCCTGGAAAATTAACACAACTAAAGACTCTATTAAATAGTATGACTTTACAATTATCTAAAAAACAAATTTTATCTCTAGAAAAACATTACCAGCCAAAAAATATATCAGGACACATATAAAATTAATAATTAAACTAAGGGAAATATTATGATTGAAAATTTTATTAATATTGAGACTGAAGACGGTCAAATGGATACTTTTGAAGTTTTTCCTGATGAAGGAGGTCCATTTCCAGCAATTATTATTTATATGGATGCTCCTGCCATAAGAGAAGAACTTAGAGATATGGCCAGAAGATTAGCTACTATGGGATATTATGTATTACTTCCAAATTTATTCTATAGAGTAGGTAAAGAGGGAAATTACCCATTTACATTTGCAAAAATCAGAGAAGATAAAAGTCACTTTACAGCTATGATAAAAACTATGGATAATACCACAAATGAATTAATAGTATCTGATACTAAATATATTCTAAATTTTTTAGATAATAAGAAAAATATATCCCACCATGGCTATGGAGCTGTTGGATATTGTATGAGCGGACAATATATAGTGTCTATAGCCTCTAAATATAACTCTAAATTTTCAGCACTTGCTTCATTTTATGGAGTTAAAATCATGACAAACAAAGAGGACTCTCCTCACTTAGGGGCAAAAAAAATAAAAGCTAATCTTTACTTAGCTTTTGCTGAAAAAGATAGCTGGGTCGATGACCAAGCATTAAAAAATATACGAGAACATTTTGAAAAAAATACTAAAAATTTTAAAATGGAAATTTTCAAAGGTACAGAACACGGATTTGCTTTTCCAGACAGGCATACATACCATAAAAAAGGCGCTGAAACTCATTGGTTAAGAATAAATAACTTATTTAAAAAATCTCTTAAATAAATATATGTTATTCAGCATCTGGTTGATTCTTGGGTAAAGCTTTTTGAAAAGAACTAATAGTTAAGCAGTTTTCATATATATTATTTATCTTAGGGTATTTAGATAAATCTATACCAAACCTAGTATTATTTACAACTTGAGAAAAAAGGCAAATGTCAGCTATAGTCGGTGTATCACCAAAACAATAAGCACCTGTATCATGATCTCTACCTAACACTTTTTCAAGAGGCTCAAATGCCTTATGAACCCATCTTGAAAACCAAGATTTTATTTTTTCTTCCGTCGCGTTAAAGTCATCTTTTAAATGATTTAAAACATGAAGATTATTTAATGGGTGAATTTCTAATGCTATTGCATAAGCCATAGACCTAACTTTTGCTTTTTCAATGGGGTTTAAAGGTAAAATTGATGGTGTAGGATATACTTCATCTAAATATTCTAAAATAGCTAAAGATTGATTTAAAATAATTCCTGAAGGAAATTTCAAAGTTGGTAATAACCCATATGGGTTTATTTGTAAGTAATCATCTTTTTTATGCTCTTCTTTTCTTAAATGTAACGCTATATAATCATAGTCTATACCCTTAAGATTTAGGGCAATACGTACTCTTACAGAAGTGGAACTTCTAAAATAATTATAAAGTATAGGTTTTTCTATCATAGCTGACTCCATTACGAAATTTCTATACTTATTTCGCCTACACCCTCAATACCTCCAATAATTTTATCGCCTTTACTTATTGGTCCTACCCCTTCTGGAGTCCCAGTATATATTAAGTCCCCCGGTTTAAGCGTCATAGTCTTTGATAAAATTGAAATCATTTCTGGAACAGACCATATTAATTTTTTTATATTTGAATCTTGTTTAATTATGTCATTTACACTTAACCATATTCTAGCATTGTCAGGATGACCTATTTTAGAGACTGGAGATAAAGAGCTAATTATTGCAGAATTGTCAAATCCTTTTCCTAATTCCCATGGTCGCCCTTTATCCTTTGCCGCTTTTTGTAAATCTCTTCTAGTTAGATCTATTCCTGCCCCATAACCCCAAATAGCACTTAAAGCTTCATCTGCTTCAATATTTGAAGCAATCTTTCCTATAGCTACTACCATCTCCATTTCATAATGAAAATTATTTGTTTGAGGAGGATAAGGAATTTGAATATTTAAACCTCTATCTGCATTTACAATCGCATCTGAAGGTTTAGCAAAGAAAAATGGAGGCTCTCTAGACGGATCTCGCCCCATTTCTATAGCATGTGCAACATAATTAGCACCCACACAAAGAATCCTTCTTACCGGAAATTTATCATTGCTATCTAATATATTACAAATAGTAGTTGATGGTTGAAAAACAAAACTGGTTGGCATTTTTTACCCCTCTCAATTTATAAGCTTTATTATTTTAGAAAAAATATTTAAAAATATTTATATTCAAAAAATTAAAAAAAGTCATTTTTTATGATATACTACTACAATAAAATATTAAATTAATACTATGGATTCATTATGCTTACAAATATTAAAATAAATGAAGACAGATTATGGGATAGTCTTAATGAAATGGCCTTAATTGGAGCTACGGATAAAGGCGGTGTTAACAGGCAAGCACTTACAGATTTAGACAAACAATCTAGAGATTTATTTATAAGTTGGTGCAAACAAGAAAACCTATCTATTAATATAGATCAAATGGGAAATATTTTTGCAAGAAGAGATGGAAAAAATAATAATTTACCTCCTATAATGAGCGGAAGTCATCTAGATACGCAACCCACGGGAGGTAGATATGATGGCGCTCTTGGAGTATTAAGTGCTCTGGAGGTTATCAGAACATTAAATGAATTTAATTATATCACGGAAGCACCTATTGAAATAGTAATGTGGACCAATGAAGAAGGTTGTCGTTTTCCACCTGCAATGACTGGATCTGCCGTTTTTTCTGGATTACATAATTTAAATGATGCTTTATCTATAAAAGATCCATCTGGAATTACTCTTGGCTCAGAACTTGAGAGAATAAATTATAATGGGTCCACAAAGTGCGCCTTCCGTCCCATTTCAGGCTTTATAGAAGTTCATATAGAGCAAGGACCAATACTCGAAATAGAAAATAAGAACATTGGAATAGTTACAGGAGCTCAGGCTCAGAAATGGTATGAAATTAATGTTATTGGAATGGAGGCACATGCAGGCCCTACACCTATGTCAATAAGAAAAGATGCGCTTGTTGCTTCTGCAGAAATTGTTTTATTAGTAAATTCAATTGGTAATAGTTTTCAACCCGGTGGATGTGCTACATGTGGAGTTTTAGAAATTGCTAATCCATCTAGAAATGTAATTCCAGGAAATTGTTTTTTAACCATTGATTTTAGGCATCCAAATGACAAGTCTTTAAAAGAAATGGAAATTGAGCTTAGAAAAAAAATTAAATTAATAGAAAAAGATAAAAAAGTTAAAATTGAAATTAAACAGATACTTGAATTAAAATCAAATTCATTTAATAAGTCTATAGTAAATACGATTAAGGATATATCAAATAATCTTAACTATACTAATAAGGAGATTATTTCAGGTGCTGGTCACGATGCAGTTAACATTAATTCTATAGCTCCAACTGCAATGATCTTTATCCCATGTATTGATGGAATAAGTCATAACGAAATTGAGGATATTTACAAAGAAGATGCAATTAGAGGTACGGAGGTATTACTGCACAGTATAATAGAGTTAGCAAACAACTCATCCAAAATTATTAACAACTAATTAAAGTATAGGACAAAAAAAAATGGCATTCAAATGGACTGAAGCAAAAGTAAAAAAATTAGCTAAACTTTGGGGTAAAAATATTCCAGCTAGAGATATTGCTGAAAAGCTTGGTGAAGGAATAACAAGAAATGCCGTCATAGGCAAAGCCAATCGTCTAGGCCTTAATGAAACCAAAAAAGAAAAAAAGCCTGCTGAAGTTAATAATACTGATAAGATGTTTCATCTAAAAATCAAAGGTTGCAGATGGCCATTTGGAGACCCTGGAACTGATGAATTTCATTTTTGTGGTAAAAGACAAGAAATAGGAAAACCATATTGTTTAGACCACTGTATGTTAGCATATAGAAAAAAAGACATAAAAAATTAAAAATATATTATAATTTCTTCTTCGCTATACTATGTAATTCTTCTTTAATTGCCTTTTTAACAACTTTATCTATATTACCGTCTATCCATTCTTTTAATAAATCTTCCGTAACTTTTACAACAACTTCTTCCACTATTTTTTGAGTCTCTTTTACATTAAAAGTATCAGAATATTTTTTTAGTTCTGCTTTGATTGCAGCAGCAGACTTATTGGATAAAATTTTAGTAGATTTATTTTTCATAATTAACCTAAGGTCATTTAAATAAATTTTATTTTAAATTAAAATTATTTATTAACAATATATATTAGTAATAAAAATAATAACAACGTTATAATTAAAAGTATAATAAATATGAAAGAGTTTAGATGTTAAGCTTTATAAGTAATGCAGTTAAAAATAAAGAATATATAATATTTATTCATGGAATAGCAAGCACATCAGAAACTTTTAAGAATCAAATAAAACTATTTAAAAAAGAGTTTTCTATAATTTCTTTAGACCTTCCTGGCTATGGAAGATCCGCACAAATTAAAAATATTACTATAAGCAAATATGCTGATATAATTTACAATTTTTTATTATCAAAAAATATTAGTAAACCAATTCTTATTGGTCATTCACTAGGAGGTATGATAGTTCAAGAAATAATAACTAAAAAAGTAAGTTTTGCTAAAGCAGCAGTTTTAATAGCTACTAGTGCAAAATTTGGCAGTAATGATGAATCTTGGCAAAACAATTTTATATCTTCACGACTTGAACCTTTAGATAAAGGTAAATCTATGAAAGATATATCAACAAAATCAATTACAAACATAATGGCGCCAAACCCTCATAAAAAAACTATAAATTTTGCCAGTAAAATAATGGGGTCTATTTCAAAAAATACCTATAAATCAGCAATACATTCATTAATTGGATTTGATTTAAGACATAAGCTACAAGATATTATTATACCAACATTATTGATCTCTGGAGAGAAAGATAAACAAGCCCCATCTAAGACTATGAAAAGCATGTCAAAAAAAATTAAATATTGCCAATACATAGAAATTAAAAATTGTGGACACTTGATACATTTAGAAAAACCTGAAATATTTGATAAAAGTATTAAAGATTTCATATTAAATTTATAATATTTTAAAAGGAAAAATTTAATGCAAAATATTGATGAACCTATTTTTGAAACAAAAGCTTTTAAACTTAATAAGCTTGAAGAAAGCCTATCTAAGAAAGCAAGAGAGCTAGGAATAAAAAAATTTGCTAATAGGGCCTTTAAATATGATGATGATGCAGTTTTTCCTATAGAAAATTATAAAGATTTATATAAGGAAGGTTTTTTAGGTATATGTATACCTAAAAGTCAAGGGGGGCTTGGCGCAGGTTTTAGAGGTTATGCTTTAGCAGCTGCAGAAATAGGAAGATATTGTGGAGCAACTGCTCTGACTTGGAATATGCATGTATGTTCAACTTTATGGACAGGTATTTTAGCTGATGACCTAAAAATGCCAAAAAAAATGCAAGAAACTCATAATAAAAAAAGATCTATGCATTATAAAAGAATTATTAAGGAAGGTGCTATTTATTCTCAGCCTTTCTCAGAGGGTGGAGGTGGAGCAGCAGGAGCTACTCCTTTTTTAACTAATGCTCAACCAACAAAAAATGGTTGGATAGTAAATGGAAAAAAGATATTTGCTTCTTTATCAGGTCATGCATCATATTATGGAATATTATGTACAGAAAAGAAGCCTGATGAGTTATCTTCTCAGAAAGATACATTATACCTTGCTATTCCTGCTGAAGCAGAAGGAGTAAGTGTGCAAGGAGAATGGAATCCATTAGGGATGAGAGGCACTATTTCAAAAACTTTAATTTTTAAAGATGTATTTGTGCCAAAAAACTCTGCCTTAATGCCCAAAGGAAAATATTATGAAGCAGCTAAAAGATGGCCTCATATGTTCTTAACTCTTTCTCCAACATATGTAGGCTTAGCTCAAGCTGCTATAGATTTTACTATTAAGTATTTAAGAGGAGAACTTCCTAATACCCCCCCAATAAAAAGAAGAATGTATGCAACAAAGCAGTTAACAGTTGCAGAAATGCAAATTCAAATGGAAAATATAAAAACAATATGGTTTCAAAGTATATCTGAGGCACGAGTTGATCCAAGTCCTCAACAAATTAAAAGAGCCTACGCGACACAATATACTGTAATGGAAGGTGCTCACAAAATTGCACAATTGGCTATAAGAACTTGCGGAGGTCAAGCAATGTTAAAGTCATTATCTTTGGAAAGAATATTTAGAGACTCAAGATGTGGGTCTCTTATGCTCCCGTGGACTGCTGAAATTTGTCTAGACAGGATAGGAAAAACTTCACTTTATAATTTTGGAGAGAAAGATTAATACCTCTCATGGAACATAATCTATATATCCATATTGAAAAAAACGCATTAAAATTTCCTAATAATATAGCTATAAGATCTCAGAATAATGAAATTTCTTACTCTTCTTTTCTAAATAATATAAATCTGTTTGTAGATTATTTGTTTTATACTTTAAGTCTTCGAAAAGGTGATAGAATTGCAATACTTGCATACAATAGAGTAGAGTTTTTATCACTATTCTATGCCTGTGCTAAATTAGGAATAATATTAACACCCATAAATTGGCGGCTAACAAGCTTTGAAATAATTCATATACTTAAAGATGTAGGAACAACATATTTATTTTCAGACACAGATTTTTTAAAAACGTTAAAAACAATAAAAAATAAGATAAATAATTTTAATATAATTGATTTAGATAAAATTAAATTCAAAAAAACTATTAATTATAAAAGAAAATGTATTAAAAATTATAATTTACCTTTATTAATAGTTTATACATCTGGCACAACTGGAACTCCTAAAGGTGCTGTTTTATCTCAGAGTGCTCTATATTATAATATACTCAATAGTATTAATATGCACAGATTTAATAATAAAAGCCATGTCTTAACAGTTATTCCATTATTTCATGTAGGAGGTTTAAATATACAAACGATACCTGCATTACATATAGGAGCAAAAGTAACTCTTCATAAAAAATTTGAAATCAATAATACTTTTAAAGAACTTAAAAGTAAATCAATCACTCATTCAGTATTTGTGCCAACTATCTTAGACGTATTAATAAAAAGTAAAGAATGGGACACAAGTAATTTTTCGTCACTAAAAGCTATTACAACCGGGTCTACAATAGTATCTTCAGATTTAATTAGGGCCTATGAAAAGAAAAAAATTCCTATTATACAAGTTTATGGTTCTACAGAAACCGCTCCTATAGCAATTTGCCAAAGAATATCTAATGATAGGTCCCCTTATGGTAATGTTGGAACAGTAGCAAAATATAATAAAGCTAAAATATTTGATAAAGATTTTAAAACTACTCCAATTGGTAGTATTGGAGAAATTGGAATTAAAGGCCTAAATTTATTCTCTTACTATTGGAAAGATAAATATAAATCAAAATATGCATTTAAAAATGGTTGGTTTATGACTGGAGATTATGGAAAAAAAGA
>Ga0222719_10000060_pt1 | contig 95491 bp, 91 predicted proteins | sample C33_34DmetaG_FD_165039 | JGI IMG/M metagenome (GOLD analysis project Ga0222719, IMG submission 165039) | Estuarine water microbial communities from San Francisco Bay, California, United States - C33_34D | ecosystem: Environmental > Aquatic > Marine > Unclassified | place: USA: California... | reverse complement strand
CGATACTAGAACAGCTTTATTTAGGATAGATGTGATTGAAATTCCAATTGACAACCCATCAGCCTCCAGAATAGTTTCAAGCCCGGCGGTATTCGCTGATGAAGAGACTGGTGAGCTTGCTGGCCTATGGCGCGGCGGTGATCATGGAGATCCTTATGAGACACAAACCACCAGAATAACCAATCAGTGCCATGATATTACCGTGTTCCCAACAAAAAATATTGCGGCGGGCGCATGTTCAGGTAATGGCATTTTGTTTGATATCACTGATCCATACAATCCAAAAAGACTTGATGTTGTTACAGACATTGGTTTTGCTTATTGGCACTCAGCTACCTTTAATAATGATGGTAGTAAAGTGGTCTTCACTGATGAGTGGGGTGGAGGCGGAAGACCAAGATGTCGAGCATGGGATCCATTGAACTGGGGTGCCAATGCAATTTACGATATTGTCGACAACAAGCTGGAATTTAAAAGTCATTATAAAATGCCTGCTCCACAACTTGAATCAGAAAATTGTGTTGCCCATAACGGCTCAATTGTTCCAATTCCAGGTCGAGACATTTTTGCTCAAGCTTGGTACCAAGGGGGCATATCACTAATGGACTTTACAGATTCAAGCAACCCAATTGAAATTGCATACTTTGATAGAGGTCCAGTTCTTGAAGATGAGCTTGTAACTGGTGGCTATTGGTCAGTATATTTTTATGAGGGCACTTTATACGGAACAGAAATTGCAAGAGGTTTAGATGTATTTAAGCTTCTTCCTAGTGAATTTGTAACAAGTGATGAGATAAATGCCGCAGCCAATGCTTACCCAGCTGCTGGTCCAAAAAGGCTGTTTAATCCACAACAACAGATTCCTATGACTTGGCCAGGATCAATGTCTGGCTCATCACCTTGATTAGCAATATAACTAATCATCTATACAGCCTAGGCAGATTTCTGCTTGGGCTATATTTTTTATTACCGGGTTTAGCAAAAATATTTTTCTTCCAAGAAAATTTAGATATTGTGACTCTGCGTGAAGTTCCTTTGCCAATCTTTTCTCTGGTGCTTGTTGCAATTAGCCAAATTATTTTTGGTACTTTTCTAATGGTTGGGAAATATGTCTCTTTAAGTGCCTTGGTATTAGCGGCTGTTACTCTATTAATTAATCTTTACATTCATGATTTTTGGAATATGGCTGGAGAAGCTAATCAGGATCATGAAACCCAAAACTTTGTAAAGAATCTCGCAATCTTAGCTGGGCTACTTGTTTTGTCAAAAAGAGTTTAACTATTCCCACTCAATAGTTGACGCAAAATAGACCCTTTGTTTATAAGGGTTTGAGAGCAACTTTTTTGAGTTTACAAGTAGTCTACAAGTTCTCATTTTAATAATCACTTGAATGACAAACAATGACTAACTTATTCCCAGTTGGATCTAAAACATATGCAGCAAAAAAATTAGGGTGGACATCTCTTAAGCCTGGTGCACCATCACATGCCCCACCACTCTTTATTGCTATTTCATAAAATTCCCTAACTTGATTTCTAGTTTCAGCAAGCAGTGCAACATTCACGCCATTTCCTGCTGTTGCTTTATTTCCATTGAAGGTTTCACCAATAAACAAACAATTTATGCCGCTACCAACATCCTTTATGTCGCCATAGCACGCATATGTTTCTCCAGTTTCTTGCCTCTGAATATTTAACGTAGGCATTACTTGATCATAAAACGAGATAGATTCTGAAAGATTGTTAGTTCCCAAACAAATATGGCTAAACTTGTTTATTCCCACTCAATAGTAGCTGGTGGCTTTGAAGTGATGTCATATACCACTCTGCTGATACCGTCTATTTCATTTACTATTCTTGTTGAAACATGCTCGATAAATTTGTGAGGCAAGTTAGTTGCTTTGGCAGTCATAAAGTCAGTTGTATTAACGGATCTTAATCCAATAACATCTGCATAAATACGATTATCCCCTACCACTCCAACTGACTTGATGGGCATATAAAATGCATATGCCTGACTCGCAGAATAATATAGGTCATAATTTTTTAATTCAGATAAAAAGATATGATCGGCTTCTCTCAGTCGTTCTAATCTTTCTTCAGTCACATCACCTATAACTCTAATACCTAAACCCGGGCCAGGGAACGGATGCCTTTCAACAATCTCATGTGGCAAGCCTAGCGCTTTGCCAATTTTTCTGACTTCATCTTTAAATAACATTCTAAAAGGTTCCAATAGTTTCAGGTTCATCCTTTCCGGTAAGCCACCTACATTATGGTGAGATTTAATTACTTTGGCTTTTGATTTTGAATTTCCTGCAGATTCAATCACATCTGGATAAATTGTGCCTTGTGCAAGCCAAGCTATACTATCGAGCTTCTTGCTTTCCTCTTCAAAAACCTCAATAAAGGTGTTTCCAATTATTTTTCTTTTGGTTTCCGGATCTGTTACTCCTGCTAATTTTCCGAGAAATAGCTCTTGTGCATTCACTAGATTGACTTCCAAACCTATTTTTTCTCTTAAATTAGCAATTACATTTTTTGCTTCGTCTTTTCTCAACAAGCCATGATCAACCATTACGCAGGTAAGGTTTTTTCCAATAATTTTATATAAAACTGCAGCTAGAACCGTTGAATCAACTCCACCACTTAAAGCAAGCAATACTCTTTCATTTCCAACACTTTCTTTTACATCATTATCTATCTGATGAATAATGTCTGCTGCGTCCCAATTAGGTTCTACATTACAACTCTTTAAAAAATTATTGATGATCTGAGTACCATGCTGGGTGTGTGTAACTTCAGGGTGAAATTGCAAACCATAATAATTTTTTACCTGATTCTGAAAAGCAGCAATCGGAGAATTATCAGATGACGCTATTACTTCATAACCATCAGGTAATGATTCAACTTTATCACCATGAGACATCCAAACATTGATATTGTTGTGTGTGTCAGCAAAGATTGAAGATTTGCTTTCAATCTTGATTTGGGCATGACCAAACTCTTTCTTACCCTTATTGACAATCCGCCCTCCCTCTTGGAATGCCAGCACTTGCATGCCATAACAAACTCCTAAAATAGGTTTACCTGAATCGAAAATCTTTGAATCAATATTGGGATTACCTTCAATATTTGATGACTCTGGACCTCCGGATAATATAAAACCTTCAACATTCTCAATTTCAGGAATTTCATCCCAAGGGGAAACTTCAGAGTAGATTTTAAGCTCTCTAAGCCGGCGAGCTATAAGTTGTGTGTACTGAGATCCAAAATCTACAACCAAAATCTTTTGCATTAGTCTGCTCTATAATTTGGTGCTTCTTTGGTAATACTGACATCGTGCACATGGCTCTCTTTAACGCCAGATGCTGTGATTTTTTGAAATTGTATGTTGGTCTTAAGGTCTTCTACTGTTTTAGATCCTGTATAACCCATACCTTGACGCAAGCCTCCTTCCATTTGAAAAACTACATCTTTTAACCAGCCTCTAAATGGAACTCTACCTTCAATACCTTCTGGAACCATTTTATTAGCATCAATATTTTCCCCTTGCATGTATCGATTGCCATCTGTTCTTTTAGACATAGCTCCCATAGAGCCCATACCTCTGTAAGTCTTAAAACTTCTGCCCTGATACAACTCTACCTCTCCTGGTGCTTCTTCTGTACCAGCAAAAGCACTGCCTAACATGACTGCATTTGCGCCGGCTCCAATTGCTTTTACAATATCGCCAGAAAATCTTATGCCGCCATCAGAGATTACTGGTACACCTTTTGCTGCTGATACTACATTCATGACTGCAGTAAGCTGAGGAACACCCACTCCTGCGATTATTCTAGTGGTGCAAATTGACCCTGGCCCTACTCCAACTTTAATTGCATCGGCTCCTGCTTCAATAAGTAATTTTGCGCCATCAGCTGTGGCAACATTGCCAGCAATAACATCTACATTGTTGTAAGTTTTTTTAAGGAGGGTTAGTACATCTATAACACCTTTTGAGTCTCCATGAGCACTATCTATTACTAGAACGTCAACCCCTGCAGTGATTAATTTTTTGGCTCTATCCTCAAGATCCGACCCCACACCCAAGGCTGCACCAACAATTAATCTGCCTTCGCTATCACGGGATGCTAGTGGGTAATCAATAGATTTTTCAATGTCTTTCATTGTTATCAAGCCAACTAATTTTTTTGCCTTATCTAGCACCAAAACTTTTTCAATTCTATGTTTATACATCAATGACTTGACCACTTCTTGATCTTCGCCTTCTTGCACAGTAATCAGATCATCTTTTTTGGTCATTATTGTGGCTACATTTTGATCCATATCTCTTGCGTACCTAAAATCTCTTCCGGTAACAATGCCTTTTAGCTCATCATCATCAACCACAGGCATTCCTGAAATATTTAATTCTGATGTCAATTGGATTAGGTCACCAATACTATTGGTTGATTTGATTGTTATTGGGTCTCTAACTATGCCACTTTCAAATTTTTTTACTTTTCTAACTTCTTCTGCCTGTTCCTCTGGTGAATTATTTTTATGAATAATACCTATGCCACCTAAAGCTGCAAGCGCGATAGCCATCTTTGACTCAGTGACTGTGTCCATTGCAGCAGAACAAAATGGTAAATTTAGTTTTATGTTTTTAGTTAACTTTGTTTCAAGCTTTACACTCTTTGGTAAGACATCAGAATGCCTAGGTATCACCAAAACATCATCGAATGTAAGAGCTTCTTGTAGAACCTTTTCCATAATATAGTATATAACATCACATAGTATGTTTCCAATATGGATGGCTTGAATCTATTACATTTAATGCTTTTCAGCTTGCTTGGTGCTTCATTGGCAAGCTGGATGATCTATGAATTTGATAATTATGGTCAAAGATATACCAGTGTGCTCAAGAGATTATCAGAACGATCTAAATGCGATTATTGCCAAGAACAAGTAAGTTATTCTAATTTGGTCCCTGTTCTTTCCTATATTTTCCTTGGAGGGAAAACGTCTTGCTGCAGCACAAAACTATCAAAGAAATACATAATTTTTGAATCTTTTGGTGCCCTAATTTTTGCAGTAGGCTACCTAATAAATACTTTAGAAATATCGATCTTAGGTTTTTTGATAATTTTTATTATCTTTAATGATGAAAAGTACAAAGAAATTCCAATATGGATAAATTTAGCGTTATTTTCTTGGGTGATAATTTTTGGGGATGAGTTAATCGAAAATAATTTTCTTCCAGCCTTATATCTTGCTTTTGCTTTAATACTCCTCTATCTTTTCTTTCTTAAAGTAAGAAGGGTTGAAGGTCTTGGTTTAGCAGATATTATTCTCCTTTTTTCCATTTCTCTTTATCTTGGTTTCCCTGATTTCTTATATCTAATAACCATCGCTTCAGCATCTCTTTTAATCAAAATAATTTTAACAAAGAAACTTAGAGAACCACATGCCTTTGGCTCTTGGATAGCAGGCGCTTTTGGAGCTTTTATCTTATTCCAAGAATTTTATGTGTCTGCAAACTAAGCTGCCACTTTGGTTTAGCCATGCAGTACTCCAAGGCTAAGTTCAAGTTCTCGGAATAATTGACCGAATCCATTGGTTGAATAAATAAGTTATCGAATGCTAGGCTCTCAAACTCGTCAGGATGCAAAGAATCTTGAGGGTAGATAAATTTTAATTCATGTCCATGATCTTGGAGTATTTTAGTATTGGGCTTCGGGCTAACGCATACCCAATCTATTCCTGATGGCGCCTTAATAGTCCCGTTTGTTTCAATAGCGATGTAGATATTGCTAGATTTCAAATGATCTATTAATGACTGATCAGCCTGTAATAGGGGCTCACCACCTGTTAAAACAACATTAATTTTTTTATTTTCAGATAGCCACAGGGACTCTATCTTGCTCAAGAGCGATTCTTTTGTGTATTCACCACCATTAACACCATCAATGCCATTGAAATCGGTATCACAAAAGCTACAGATCGCCTTGGCTCTATGCTTTTCTTTCCCACTCCAAAGATTACAGCCTGAGAAGCGTACAAATACTGCATCCATACCAGTATTTCTACCCTCCCCTTGTTGGGTAAAGTATATTTCTTTTATTCTGTAAGACATTTATTTAAGTGGATCAATTGCGTCATTAGCTTCAAATGCGCCTTTACGCTCCAAGCAAGCGCTGCATTTTAAACATGGCTTTAACCCTCCCTCATAACATGTCCAAGCATCATGGTAATCAAGATTCATTGAGAGCCCTTCAGCAACAATTTCTGCTTTTGACAAATCTTGGAATGGGGCCTCAAAAGTAATTTTATGGTAATCGCATATTTCTAATACTTCCTTAAGTTTCAAAATAAATTCTGGTCTACAATCAGGGTAAATTTCGTGATCACCAGCATGTGCTGCGTACCATAAATGTGATGCCTCGTCTCTAATTGCCATTGAGGCAGCAACAGAAATCATGATCATATTTCGATTTGGCACAACAGTAAGTTTCAATTTGTCTTTGTCATAGTTTCCCTCTGGAATTTCTGAATCTCCGACTAATGCAGACCCAGATAAGAGGCCTGTTAAAGGCAGGTCAACAACTTCTTGAACAATTGAAAGTTTTTTGCAATTAGCTATAGCATAGTCAATTTCTTTTTTATGCTTTTGGCCGTAGTTAAAGGTTATGGCAGAAACTTCATCAAATTCTTTGATGGCTTTATTTAAAAGGGTAAAAGAATCAAGACCTCCAGAATAGACTACCAAAACTTTTTTCATTCAAATTAAATCAGTTTTAGCAGCACATATAAAATCATTGGCATGCAAACCATTTATTTTATGAGTCCACCAAAATATCTCTACCTTTCCCCATTCAAGAGTAATTTTTGGGTGATGGTTTTCTTTCTCTGCTAGTTCAGCAACTTTAAGAGAGAAGTCGATGGCATCTTGATAATTTGAAAATTCAAAACCTTTAAATAATTGGTTTATTCCATTTTCTGTAATCACTTCCCAACCCGAAAGTTGTTTGAGATATTCTGACATCTCATTATTGGTAACAAGAGGAGCTCCAACTTGGCAGGCTTCACATTTGTTTTCAGATAATTTCATCAGAAATATGGCTTGATAAGGTTTTTAGGGTCTAAAAGGCTTTCCAGTTCTTTCCTTTCTATCGTTGTCATTTCTTCGGCAACATCAATGATTGCTCTTTTTTCTGTGTAAGCTTTTTTTGCAATTTCTGCAGCTTTTTTGTAGCCAATGATTGGGTTCAAAGCGGTAACAAGAATTGGGTTTCGATCTAAGTTTTCCTGTGTACTTTTTTCATTTATTTTAAATGACTTGATGCATTTTTTTGCCAATAAAGGCATAGCATTGCCCATTAAATTAATACTTTTTAGCAAGTTGTATGCAATTACGGGCAACATTACATTTAACTGAAAGTTTCCGCTTTGCACTCCCAGTGAAATAGTCACATCATTACCAACTACATCGGCACATGCCATTGAGACTGCCTCTGGAATAACCGGGTTTACTTTGCCTGGCATTATGCTACTACCTGGTTGAAGTGCTTCAAGCTCGATATCTGATAGACCTGTCAAAGGGCCACTATTCATCCATCTAAGGTCGTTGCAAATTTTCATCATAACTAGTGAAAGGTTTTTTACAGCACTTGATAACTGAGCTGCATTATCTTGAGAGCTTAATCCTTGAAAAAAATTTGAAGCAGGTTTTACTTTAAAGCTTGTTAACTTTTCTACACTACTACAGAAGTTTTTTGAAAAATCTTTGTGAGAATTAACACCTGTACCAATTGCAGTTCCACCTTGTGGCAGTTCTAACATTCTTTTGTTGGCTAATTTCAATGACTCACGTGAACTTTTTAGTTGTGCCGACCAACCTGAAAGCTCTTGAGCAAAATCAATAGGCATTGCATCCATTAAGTGTGTTCTGCCAGTCTTCAGTTTTCCTTTAAGCTTCTTGGCTCTCTTATCAATTTCATGAATTAGTAAATCTAATCCTGGAAACAAAAACTCTTCCATATCCAACATTGCACTCAAGCAGATCGCTGTAGGTATTGTATCATTGCTGCTTTGACTCATATTGACATCATCGTTTGGGCTGATTTCTATGCCACTCTTTTTCGAAGCCAAGCTCGCAATAACCTCATTGGCATTCATGTTTGTGCTTGTTCCTGACCCAGTTTGAAAAACATCCAATGGAAATTGGCCATCAACTTCACCATTTAATACCATTTTTGCTGAAGCTTTGATTGCGTTAGCTTTCTTAGCAGTTAGCAAACCCAGATCTTGGTTTGCCGCAGCAGCAGAAAATTTAATAATTCCTAGTGCTTTGATAAATGATCTACCAAATGGAAATCTAAATTTAATTCCACTGATTGGAAAGTTTTCCAATGCTCTTTGAGTTTGCGCTCCCCATAATGCCTCTTTTGGTACTTTTACTTCGCCCAAGCTGTCTTTTTCAATTCGAAATTTTTGTGTTTTTTTCATGATTTAAAATGAATATTATCCTATTATAAATCTATTATGGCTTCAGTTGATAAATTAGATTCCTCATTAGAATATAAAATAGACTTAGATCAAGGGAAACTTCCTTTTAAAGGCAAAGGTCTTTCTGGTTGCATTGATATAAACTCACAGCCAATAGAAGTACAAAGAAGATATGGTGTGGAGCACCTTGCTGCGGCTTACAGAATTTTTTCGAAAAAAGGTTTTGATCTCGGTCTTGTAGGTCATATATCTTTTAGAGATCCTGAATACAAAGATTGTTTCTGGATCAATCCTTTGGGCTATCACTTTTCACAAATTAAAGTTTCGGATCTGTGTTTGATGCATCAAGAAGGTTCTTTAGTTTATGGAAGAGAGCGAACAGGAGATGCTGCTCAATCCATACATTCAAATATTTATAAAAGCAGACCGGAAATCAATGCTATTGCTCACGCCCATCCTATGTATGGCAAAACATTCTCAGCATTAGGTAAGGAGTTGAAGCCTATTTCACAAGACTCCTGTGCGTTTTTTGAACGTACTGCTACTTTTGCTGACTATGATGGAGTTGCTAATGGTCCCGATGAAGGTATCAATATTGCCAAAGCACTGGGTGATAAGGATTTTGTAATTCTTCAAAATCATGGCATCTTAACTACAGGTTCAATGGTGGATACGGCTGCTTGGTATTTCCTAAATATGGAGGAGGCATGCCAGTCTCAACTAATTGCTGAATCTGTTGGAGATCTAATCCTGATTCCAGATGAAGTTGCTAGACATACTAGGGACTATGTTGCCAATGATTTATCAGCTTTTGCCAGCATGCAGCCTATGCTAGATGTGCTCTGGGAAAATGAACCAGATTTTTTAGATTAGGTTATTACCGCCTGAACTTCTAAGTACTCCTCGATTCCAAAAGTTCCGTGTTCTCTGCCATTTCCTGACATTTTGAAGCCACCAAAAGGTGCTGGATAATCGCCACGTGAGATTCTATTTAATATTACTTGTCCAGCTCTTATTTTTTTCGCAACTTCCTGACCTTTAGCAATATCAGCACAAGAAATCATGCTTGAAAGTCCATATACAGTATCGTTAGCAATTTCTATAGCTTCGTCTAAACTCTTATAGGGAATCAAACAGATTACTGGACCAAAAATCTCTTCCTGAGCAATTCTCATATTATTCTTAACATTTCCAAAAACTGTTGGCTTGACAAAAAATCCTTTCTCCAAACCATCTGGTCTGCCACAACCCCCACATGCAAGTTCGGCGCCCTCATCAATACCAGCAGTAATTAATTCCTGAACTTTCTCGTATTGAGTTTTATTTGAAATTGGACCCAAAAATGTATCCTCTGAATTTGGGTTGCCAGTGACCATATTCTCTGCAGCAGTTTTTGCTATTGCTAAAGCTTGGTCATGTAATTTTTCAGGAACAAGCATCCTGGTCGGTGCAGAACAAGACTGACCAGTATTAAAAAAACATTGTGTCATACCCATTTTAATCGCTTTTTCTAGGTCAACATCTTCCATTATCAAGTTAGGTGACTTGCCTCCAAGCTCCAGTGATACTCTTTTAATGTTATCAGCAGCATTTTTTTGTATATCTATGCCTGCTCTAGTTGATCCAGTAAAAGAGATCATTTCTAAATCTTTATGGCAACTCATAGCTCTTCCAACCACATGCCCATAACCATGGATTAAGTTAAAAATACCCTTTGGTAATGATGTGCTATCAACTATTTTGGCCAATATATGTGCAGCTGATGGTGTAATTTCACTTGGCTTAATCACAAAAGAGGTGCCTGCTGCTATGGCAGATGCTACTTTTGTACACATTTGGTTTAAAGGCCAATTCCAAGGTGTAATCATACCCACAGGACCAATAGGGAGTTTGTTGATTGTTATATTGTCATGTATCTCTTGGAATTTGAAATCATCTATGACAGCTAAAGTATTTTTAAAATGAATTGTACCAGCACCAAATTGTGCACTGCCGGCCATTTTCAATGGAGCGCCCATTTCTTCTGAAATTGCTTGAGCAAGATCTGACCTTCTCTCCATCATGCCATCTAAAATTTCTTGCAAAATTGTTTTTCTTTCTGTCAAAGATAAATTGGCAGCAACAGCAAAAGCATCATGTGCAGCTTTAACTGCTGCATTAACATCTTCTTCGGTTCCTGAAACTACATGACCAACTTTAGCTTCAGTGGCTGGATTATAGATATCAATTTTTTCTGACCCAGAAGGAGTAATCCACTCTCCATTAATGTAAAACTTATTTATTTCCATAATGTGTTATTTTACTTTATAGATTTATCGGAGAGTAGTTTTGAAAAAGATAATTTTAGCTGGTGGTTCAGGATATATTGGACAAGCTTTCTACAAAAAATTTCAAAAAAAATACAACATTAAAATACTTAGTAGATTTCCATTGAATAAAGAAGAGCATATTGGCTCATTAGAGTCCTGCGATGTTCTTATTAATCTAGCCGGAACTAGTATTTTTCCCACGAGGTGGACACCAAATAGAAAGAAAATAATACTTGATAGCCGAGTAAAATATTCATCAAAACTTTTGCAAAACTTAGATACATTTAATGTACAGCACTACATTCAAGCCTCAGCAATAAGCTTCTATCCTTTTTCACATACAGAAATTTTCACCGAAGACAGTGTTAAACAACATGACTCAAATTTTTCACTGCAGCTAGTTCAAGAATGGGAATCTCAAATTAATAAATCTCCAATTGAATGTAATTCACTGCTAAGGATTGGTGTTGTTGCGGGCCCAAAATCAAAGTTTCTAGAACCCTTGAAACTGCTTTATAACTTTTTTCTTGGTGGCAGGATTGGGAATGGTATGCAATGGGTCTCTTGGATACACATATATGATCTTATCCAAGCTATTGACTTTATCATTGAGAATAAATTACAAGGGCCTGTAAACCTCACAACTCCAAATGCCATTACGAATAAACAGATGTCGGAAATGCTTGCTAAAGTTTTACAGAGACCTAATATTTTTCATATGCCAAAGTGGTTTTATCAGCTGGTATTTGGCGAAGCATCTGAGCTGCTTACAGAAGGTCATCAAGTCTTTCCAAAAACCCTAATTGATAAGGGCTATCAATTTAAATTCGATGAATTTAAGGCAGCACTTGAAGATTCAATTTAACTCTTTTTTAGATTTCCAAAAGCATCTATTGCGGCTTGTCTAGATTCCTTTAGATCAACAATGGGTTTCACATAACCGTATTGCTCTGGATTTGAAGGCATATGAATTTCATTTACTGGGCAATCTTTGAGTTGCGGCAACCATTTTTTAATGTATTCACCCTGAGTATCAAATTTTAAAGATTGCGTTTCCGGATTCATAATTCGGAAATATGGAGCTGCATCTGTGCCAGTAGAAGCGCTCCATTGCCATCCACCATTATTTGACGCTAAGTCCCCATCAATAAGATGCTGCATGAAAAATTTTTCGCCTGTTCTCCAATCGATAAGTAAATTTTTACTTAAGAACATGGCAACAATCATTCTAAGCCTATTATGCATCCAGCCTGTTTGTTTCATCTCCTGTATGCCAGCGTCTACAATTGGGATTCCTGTTCTTGAATTCATCCAGCTTCCAAGATGTTCTTGATTTTCAGACCACTTAAGTTTTTCAGTATAGGCTTGAAAGGCTTTGTTCATTGAGACCCTTGGGAAGTTATACATTATGTGTCTGTAAAACTCTCTCCAAAGAATCTCTGAAACCCAATGAACAATACCCCTACTGCCTTCTTCAAGCTGATTATTATTGTGCTCTCTAGCTTTTACCAAGCACCATTTTGAAGAAACAACACCAATATTTAGGTAAGGAGAAATTTTTGAGCACCCATCAATGGCAGGAAAATTTCTGTCGTCTTTATAAGCATCACCTCTGGTTTTAAGAAAAGATTCAACCATTTGCTGGGCATGATCCTCAGAAACAGGCCATAAATCATCAATATCTGAAGCATATTTAGCTTGATAGGCACTTAGATTAATTGAATCTAGTTTTAACTCCTCTTGCTTCTTGGGTATCTCAAATATTTTTAGTTGATCCTCACTAAGCTCTTCAAACCATTTTCTTTTAAATGGTGAATAAACACTAAAATCTCCTCTAGCTTTTGTTTTAAGTGAGCCTGGTGCATGGATGACTTGATCATGGTAATTGAACACACCGATGTTCTTTTCCTTGAAATTTTTATAAATTTGCCTGTCTCTTTTAAGCTCATTTATTTGATACTCGCAATTAAAATAAAGACTGGCAATTTCATTCTTCTGGCAAAATGAAAGTAATTCTGTCTCCGTTCTTTTAAAATCTCCAGCATCAATTACAGCTAGTGGAATATTAATTTTTTCCAAGGATTTTTTAAGACTTTCAACAGCTCTTAAAATAAGACTGACTTTGCATTTTGCATCATCGTGCTCAATCCACTGTTCTTCAGTAATTAGAAAAACACCGATAACTTCATTAGATGATAGGCAAGCATTATAGAGAGCTGGGTTATCTGTTACTCTTAAATCGTTCCTAAACCAAACTACTGATCTCATAAAAGGGCTAGTATTTGTTGTTTTAAATCCTCTCTTTGCTGCAATACAAATTCCTTAACATTGCCATGTAGTTTTGGCATGGATTTATGTAGTTCGGAGAGTTTTATGATTTTTAATAGCCCTTTTGCTTGAAGATTCTCAATCATATCGTGATGATGTTCTCTTTTTATGGGCCCTCTCAACTCGATTACGTTAACAAAATAACCTCGCGTAATAATTTCTACTATCATGCTAGTGCTATCAGCTGTAACAAAAATATTAGCATGGGAATCTATAGCATTTTTAAGTTTTTCATAAGGAGTATTTTCAAGATCCATAAATTGCTGGTTGGGGCCTTTATTTTCCTTAAGATTATCCCAAGCAAATTTTGGCGTTCTTCTAGAATTTATAAAAGTTGTTTTTATAGGTTTAAATTCGTAGGCAAGGCGGTACCAATCGCTTTCTCCATAATCATAGCCAGAACCATCGCCACCAATTAACACCAAACTATTTAAGCTAACAGAACTCTGTTTATTGTAGGGCGAAAATTTTGTCGGAGGTAAAGTTGTTGTAATAACTTTAAAAACTTTACTGAGATCTGATTTTGTTGAAATTATACCATCAAATTTCTTCATTATTCTGTACTTTGGTGTACCAATATAAATTATCTTTGCGTTTGTTGATCTTGCTAATAGATAGGCAGGAATTACCGTTCTTGATCCAGAACAAATTACTAGATTGAAGTTGAATTCAATCAAACTGGGATTAAGAAGTTTTAAGATGACAAAATATAATTTTTCGCCAAATAACAATAAAGTTCTTTCAAGAAAGCCAGGCAAAGAAATTAAGTTTTGATTTAGAAAGAAAACATCTTTATCTTGTGATTGTTCTTTTAAAATATCTCTAAGGCCCAGACATTGACTCAAATGGCCTGCTTTTTTGTCTGCTACAATGGCAATTTTCATAGAATACCGTTGGTAAAATTTACTTGATATCTATCTTCATCTATTTTGTTAAAATCTGCTTTTCCCCCAGCTTCTTCCACGAGGCATATTCCTGCTGCAAAATCCCAAATATATACGCCTTTTTCTTTATAGACATCACATTTTCCTGAAGCAACATAAGCACATGATAATGCAGCACTTCCAAACATTCTTATTTTTTTCCATCCTGAGAAATCATTAAGATAAGAAGCACTAGAAGCTAAATCCTCTGATGCAGGGAAACCTGTTGTTAATGATGCAAATGATGTCTTATCAATCTTTGATACGGTGATTAACTCATTATTTAGAAATGCTCCTTTTCCTTGTTGGGCGCTAAACATTTCATCGTTATTAAAATTATAGATCACACCCATTTTAGAAATTGGGCCATTCATTAAGGCAATGGCAACACAACATTGATCAAGACCACGAAAATAATTAGACGTCCCATCCAATGGGTCAATTATCCAGCAATCCTGTTTTGTAAAGTTTGAATCACCTCCAAACTCCTCGCCCAAAATTGGAATCTTTGATTTTTTAAGATTTTCTCTAATTATTTTTTCTGCTTCTCTATCAACTTCTAACTTAATATCTCTGCCATTTTCAAGATGTACTTTTTTTTCTTTATGCTTATTTTTTATTAAATATGTGCCTGCCAAAATAGCAGATTCTTTTGCTAGCCTAAACAAATCATCTTGGGTCATGCTGAAGGTCTATAGTCTGCGTAATTTTCACAGATCTTTTTAATATCTGAAAGAGATTTTTTGTCTAATAAATCTTTTATTTGCACTACAAGGTTATCTACTTCCTCTAAATCAATACTGTTGAGAACTGGATCATAAAAGATCTTTTCATGAGTTGTTTCTTTCGATTCTTTATCTACCAATAACTCCTCATATAGCTTTTCTCCTGCCCTTAAACCAGTATAGATAACTTCTATGCCGTCTTCTTCATGATCATTTTTGATATTATTTCCTGATAATTTAATCATTCTCTTCGCGATATCATCGATTTTAACCGCTTCACCCATTTTTAACATATATATCATTCCATTTTTAGCTATTAAAGAAGACATCACTACTAGATATGCAGCTTCATTAATTGTCATAAAATATCTAACTATTTCTGGATGTGTTACTGTAACTGGTCCGCCTTTTTTTATTTGCCTTCTAAACGTTGGCAAGACCGACCCAGACGAATCCATAACATTACCAAATCGAACACTGTTTAGCATAGTTTTGCTAGAGTTTTTGGATAAACCTTGTATTGATATTTCTGCAAGTCTTTTTGATGCACCCATTAAGTTAGTTGGCCTTACAGCCTTGTCAGTGGAAACAAAAACAAAATTACTAACTTCACTCTCTACACATAACTTTGCAAGCTGAAAGGTGCCTAAAAAATTATTTCTAAATGCTTCTTCATAGTTATGGTTTTCCTCTAAGATTGGGACATGTTTGTAGGCAGCCGCATGGTAAACATAATCTGGTTTAAATTCCTCGATAATATTAGACATTTTCTTTACGTCTTTGATGTCTGCAAGAATGCAAACTAATTCAATTTCTATCTTAGCTTCTTGCAATTCACTTTGTATGACAAATAGTGATGCTTCAGAGATTTCAACCAAAATAAGTTTCTTTAGTTTTTGTTTTGATAAATTTCTAGCTAACTCAGAACCAATAGAACCTCCAGCTCCAGTCACAATGCAAGATTTATTATTAAGATCTTCCAAATAACTACTCTCATCGCTAAAATTCAAACGAGGCACTATATCAGATATAGAAAGGTCTGTAAGGCTAACTTCTTGCTCACGCAGCATGTCTGAATAAGCAGATATTTTTTTTACCTTTACCCCCATTCTTACACAATCCTCGATGATTTCTTTTTTTCTTGTTTCATGCATGCTTCTAGAGGCAATATAAAGCAGTATTGATTTATCAGATTCAAGCAATTTTTTTGCTTTATTCCAAGAATTCGTTTGAATATTGTAAATTTCTCTGCCTATAAAATCTGAGTTCTCAGTAACAAACATCACAACCTGTGTTCTGGAAAAAGTTAAAGAGGAAAAAAGCTCTCTTGCAGAATCTCCAGCACCATAAATTATCACTCTTTTTTCTGGTTTTAATGCTGATAGATTGACTAGATAACTAAAGCTGAGTCTGGAAATCAATATTGCCATTAATGCTAGCGCCGAAGTTGAAATGCTTTGAACTAGAAGCAACAAGTATCCCGCAGTAGATGCTATAGAATTAAGAGCAAATAAAACTAGTGCAAATATTCCTAGTGCCCAAACAATTCTTATTAAATCATTCAGCACAAAACTCCTTTGGACTTCTGAAAATCCTCTAAATAAATACATTAGGAATATATATGCAGCTAAGGCTAATAAAAAATTAAAAAAATATTGTTGAGAAAAATAAAATATAAGTGGCTGATTAAAATTAGTTAATAAGATCGCTGGCAGAACAAAAAAAACAGCAAACGAAAGAAAGATAATTAAGGAGTCTGTAAAAGCGACAATTAAAAATTTAGTGAATTTATTTTGATTAATTAAAAACTGTACTAATTTTTTGGAGAATCCTCTCATTTGATGTTCTCGAGAAGATATTTAAATTTATCCATGAACCGTCCAGCATCTGCTCCATTTATAACTCTATGGTCATAAGACAATGATACCGGCAGTAATTCCTTTTGAATGACTTTACCATTTTCATCTAAACCTAATACTTTTTTTGATCGTGAAACTGCTAAAATACAAACCTCAGGAGGGTTGATGATTGGTGTAAATCCTATGCCTCCTAATTTCCCTAAGCTTGAAACAGTCGCACTAGCACCATTCAGGTCTTTGCTTAATAGTTTTTTTGACTTAGCTCTTTCAGCCAAGTCCGAAATACTCTCCATCATCTCTTTAGCTGACATTTCATTGGTATTTTTTATAACAGGCACTACTAAACCCTGTTCAGTATCAACTGCAATTCCGAGGTTTACTGTTTTCTTCATCAATAGCCTATCTTTTTCAATCAATGATGAATTAAAAATTGGAAAAATCTGTAATGTCTCAACAAAGGCCTGACATACAAGACTTAAGGGAGAAAGCCCTTTTTCTACTTTCAAAGCATTTATTCTTTCCATTTCTATTTCTTCGAAATGTGTAACATGAGGAATCGAAATCCATGACTGATGAAGGTTTCTTGCGCCAATACTTCTTATTTTTGAAAGGTTTTGGATTTCATATTCACCAATTTCTTTGAAATCACTCTCTTTGTAATTTACGAATGGAAGATTAGGTTCATCTTTAGAATGTATGAATTTCTTTAAATCCTCTTTAGTGATTTTTCTATTTCTGCCTGTAGGGGTAATTTTTGTAAGATCTATTTCTAATTCTCTAGCATATTTTCTGACTGCTGGACCAGCATTAATACCACTTAAGTTAAGATTAATGCTAGGGTTGTTTTCATTAATTTTCTTTTCGTTGCCTTGACTGAAGTTGTTTTCTTCTTCTTTTACCTCATCTAAATGAGCTTCATTTGTTTCTATTTGGCTTGATGATTCAATGATTGCAAAAACTTGCCCTTCTTGTACAAGGTCGCCTTCTTTGACCATCAATTCAGTAATTTTCCCAGAAAAATCTGATGGAATTTCCATAGCAGCTTTTTCTGATTCGAGCACAATTAATGGATCATTTTCATTCACTAAAGAGCCAGAAGCGATATTTATTTCTATAATTTCGGTTTCTTCAGCTTCACCTAAATTGGGAATTTTTAATTCAATAGTGCTTACCTTTCCCATGGTGCCTCCATAACTGTATCAATGTTATTTTTTTTCATGAAGTCCTTTGCATCTTTTGTTTTTCCGACAAGCATTAATGCATTGATTACTAAATGCTCAGTGCTAATCTCAAAAAAATCTCTTAATTTCTCTCTGGTATCACTCCTTCCATACCCATCAGTGCCTAGGACGACAAATTTTCCATTTATCCACTCTCGAATCTGATTAGAGTAATTTCTTTGATACTCAGAAACAGCTATAGTAGGCATCTCTTTTTCAAAGCAATTCTCAACATAAGACTTAGTTTTTACCTTCCTCAACCTTTGCTCTCTTTCAGCTTTTATACCTCCTCTATAAAGCTCATTAAAACTTGTGATAGCCCAAATATCTACATTTACATTATATTTAGCAAGAATATCTTTAGCTGCAATAGCAAAATTTAATGTTAATCCTGATGCCAATATTCGCAAATCAGCATTTTGGTAAGAGCTAAATAAGTACCCTCCTTTCATGATCATCTCTTCTGTTACTCCGTCAGGTTTCTCTGCATGACTGTAGTTTTCATTCATAAGAGTTAAATAGTAATAATTGTCATTATTAAGTTCATACATATCTCTAATTCCTTCTTTAACAATAACAGCAACCTCATAGGCGAAACATGGATCATATGACTTACAATTAGGTATTGTTCCTGCAAGAACGTGGCTGTGTCCATCTTGGTGCTGCAAACCCTCACCATTTAAAGTGGTTCTGCCTGAAGTTGCCCCCAACAAGAAACCTCTTGCCCTTGAATCACCAGCAGCCCAAGCTAAATCATGGATTCTTTGAAAACCAAACATGGAATAATAGATATAAAATGGAATCATAGACAATTTATTATTTGCATAAGATGTTGCTAAAGCCAGCCAGGCTGAAAATGCTCCTGCTTCATTTATGCCCTCTTCTAGCAATACTCCTGTCTTGCTTTCTTTGTAAAACATCACTTGATCTGAATCTTCTGGCTCGTATTTTTGTCCTACAGATGAATAAATGCCGAATTGTCTAAACAAGCCATCCATTCCAAAAGTCCTTGCCTCATCCGGAACAATCGGAACAATATATTTGCCAATATTTTTATCTCTGAGGAGTTTTGTCAGAATCTTTACAAAAATCATTGTGGTTGATTGCTCTCTTTCATTCGAAGCATAAAATTCATCAAATACTTCAGTCTGAGGCACAAGATTCATCTCTGTGGTTGTTCTTTTTGGTAAAAAACCGCCCAAGGCTTTTCTCCTTGTAACCATATAATCAAAAAGTTCACTTTTTTTATTTAAGCTTATAAACCCTGGATCATCTAAATCTATTTTGTCTTTTGGAAGATCAAAATGCGTAATGAATTCTTTTAAATTCTCTTTTGTTAGTTTTTTTACTTGGTGAGTAGCATTATCCGCTTGCTTTGAGCCAATGCCATAACCTTTAATTGTGAAGGCCAATATAACCGTTGGCCTTTCTTTCTCAATATATGCTTGATTGTAAGCATTAAAAACTTTTACAGGGTCGTGACCACCTCTGTTTAAAGATTCAATTTCCTCATCTGACATTTTACTTACACGCTCATAAACATCTTTATTTTTACCGAAAAATTTCTCCCTAGTGTAAGAGCCACCTTTAGATTTGTAGTTTTGGTACTCTCCATCAACAGATTGATCCATTATTTGTTGCAACAAACCGTCTTTATCACTCTCAATTAAGTCATCCCATTTTCTACCCCAAATAAGATTAACAACATTCCATCCAGCACCAGAAAATTGTCTTGCAAGCTCAGTTATAATTTTTGAATTACCTCGAACAGGACCATCCAATCTCTGCAAATTACAGTTAATAACAAAAATCAGGTTGTTTAGTCCCTCTCTTCCTGCCAGACCAATAGCACCGAGAGATTCTGGCTCATCCATTTCTCCATCGCCACAAAATGCCCATATTTTACGATCATCTTTTTTCACAATTAGTCCTCTATTTTCTAGATACTTACAAATGTGTGCTTGATATATTGCAAAAATAGGGCCTAAACCCATAGATACTGTTGGGAATTGCCAATAATCTGGCATTAGCCATGGATGTGGATAGGAGGATAGGCCGGGCTTATCTATTTCCTGCCTAAAATTACTTAACTTTTCTTCGGATATCCTTCCTTCAAGAAAAGATCTTGCATAAATCCCCGGTGATGAGTGGCCCTGATAGTATATTAAATCTCCAAGCTGATTATCAGCACCTTTAAAAAAATGATTAAAGCCTACCTCGTAAAGAGTAGAAGCTGAAGAATAGGTAGATATGTGCCCCCCTAATTCTGAAGATTTATTCGCCTTAAGCACTGTAACTAAACTATTCCATCTAATTAAATGTCTTATTTGCATCTCTTTTTTTAGATCACCGGGATAAGCAACCTCCAAATCTCTCGACACTGTATTTTTAAATGGATAAAGTACTGAATCATTAACATCAAGCCCAAGGTTTTTTGCTTCGATAAGCAAGTTGGATAACAATCCCTCGGCAAATTCTTTTCCTTCAGAAATATTAAGATTTTCTAAAGCTTCTAACCACTCAAGGTAGTCTTCATTTTGCTTGTTGTATTTATTTAGCTTGTTCATTTGAAGTGATATTTTAATGGTTAATTTAAATTTTGTGTCTAAAAAAGGTGTAATTTAGAAAAAATATATAAAAACTCATGCATATACAAAGAAAATAACAAATAAAATATGTGTATTAAATAGATATTTATTTACATTTTATAGTTGAAAATATTGAAATTTGGTTGGATAATACACTCTATCACGGAGGATAGTGTGAAAAGACTAGTAAAATTATTTTTATCATTGTTGCTAATTCCTGCAGGAAATATATTTGCTGATGAGGATGTAAATGCCCGCAAACCAGAACAAGAAGTCAAAGCTGAAGAAAATGAAGTAGAAGTGGAAAATGAAGAAGCTGTTGAAGAGGACGGCGATGAATCCGAAGACACAGATACAGATCCAAATGAAGGTCTATCTGCTACAGACATTGCGTTATTTTTAGCATCTGCTTTTGCAGGAGCTGAAGCTTTAGGTGGTGACGATGCAGCACCTGCACCTTCTCCGATACCAACACCAGCACCAACACCAGCACCAACACCGGAGCCAACTCCTGAACCAACACCGGAGCCAACTCCTGAACCAACTCCTGAACCAACACCGGAGCCAACTCCTGAACCAACACCGGAGCCAACTCCTGAACCAACTCCTGAACCAACACCGGAGCCAGCACCAGATAGCGGTACCGGCACATCAACTGGAACTGGAACTGGAACTGGAACAGGTACAGGTACAGGAACTGGAACAGTAACAAGTACAGGAACAAGTACAGGAACTGGAACAGGAACTGGAACAGGAACAGGAACAGGAACAGGAACAGGAACTGGAACTGGAACTGGAACAGGTACAGGTACAGGTACAGGAACTTAATAAAAAAAATCTATTAACTTTTTAAACGGCCTTCGGGCCGTTTTTTTTATCTAAACCTAGATACAATTTCGTCAAGCTCAACTGATTTTATCAATAATGCTGCAGGATCTTTTGTTAGCGGGTGCCATTCATATTTTGATATTGCTCTTTTTTTACTAAGAATTGAGGGTAGTGGAAGAGAAACTCTTATACCTTTATCGAAAGATCCTTCACCATATAAACTAACTGGGACATTTGTTCTTGAAAAAAACGCACTATACTCAACTCCATTATTAAATTTTTTTGAAGCTGTAAATGTATAACCTATGTCTCCTGCGATATATTCTCCATAAGATAATTTAAACTTTATATTTGTTTGGGGCTCAGTTAGGATAAAGTTTGCTCTAGAAATTGTATTTTGATAGTCCATAAATTCTAGGCGCATAGAATAATCTCTCTTTTTTAAGAAAAAAGTTTCAAACCCATAAGAAAATATACTTTTTTCTTTTGAATACAAATACTCAATACCAGCTCCGCCAAACATCTCTTCAAAAATTCCAGCTGAGAGTCTAAAAAAATGTTTTTGCTTATACGAAAAAAATTTATTAACCTCAAGTCTGCCAATAACAATTCCATTATCAAAGTTATTGAAATATTGTTTTATGTCTGAACGAACTTGGGCTGGATAGGTATCAAGAGGGGGTATATAGAGATTGTCAAAATTATCTATTAATGAATACTTTAAATTTGAGAGTAAATAGAAATCTTCATCCACAACTATAGTAAAATTATTTTCTGCAAATATACCTCCGTAATAAAAACCTTCTCTTGCAGCAATAAAATTTCTTAATTTAAATGCATTTTGATTTTGAAAATATGGGTACTTTTCATTAACTTTATAAACCAACGGTAGAGAAGATTTATCTATCGCTTCAGAATTTCTTGAAAATGTTTTTGTAGTTTTATATTTGGATGTTGAAACTTTCATTCCATTAATGTATTGAGATACTATCACCTCTTCAGAGGGATTTTTTGACAATGTTTCAATTGAATATATTCGTTTATCTATTTCTTTATGATCATAATAAGAATTTTGCCTTACATGATAGTGCGCTTGTTTTTTGTCCTTTTCAATTTTCTTTAATCCAATTTGATTCATTTCAAGAATCTTTTGAATTTCTAAGTTATTATCTGTTCTTTCGACGACCCTTTTTGGGTTAGGGTCAAAGCTTAAGAAATTATCCAAGTATGAAAGCTGCACGCTAAAATTATTGCCTCTTATAAAAGATGCTGCTATGCGGAGATTTTTAAATCTTCTTTCATAGCCAAAATTAAAATTATTTGTTTTTTTAGGATAAGGAATTGCTGATGAAAGAGTAGTCGGATCCAATTCAAATAAAAAACTACTCTTTCTTGAGAGAGCATACTGGGCTCCAAAAAAAATTGAACTTTCTTTGCCTGAAAAATAATTATTAAAATCAAAATTACCACCTTTTCCTTTTGTAGCAAACGCCCTTTGTTTAAAGCTATTATTTAAAGCTGTTAAAGGATTATTAACTGAAATGCCTCCAGTATAATTACCCCAACCTATACCTACAGTATAATTCAAGCGATTAATGTTATTTGATAAGGTTAAATATTCTGAAGATAGTAGCCCTGTGCCAGCCATATCATTTGCTCCAAGAGCAAAAGTATGACCAAAAAACTTGCCAGGCGTAATCTTTAAGGAAAATCCTTTATCCTTATATGACTGTTTAAAACCACCTCCATAATCCTTTCTTCCAATATCTAGATAAAAAATACTGGCATCAAGCCAACTAAATGGGCTTCCAGTCACTACCCACTGCCTTATGGGCTTGTCACGAGAATAAGAAAAAGATAGCGAAGACTCTCTATTATTGAAAGCTGAAGGTGTATTAATATATCCCAATTGTCCATAAGTATTTACTGTTTCACCAGTTACATACATGGATAGGCAAATGACTAAAACTCTTAAAATTTTTGAGATCAATTGTTTATAGCATTTAGTGATGCTGCGGCAAATGCAATATCTGAGATTACTCTAGTTGCAACACTTACCAAAGAGACTATTGGGAGTTTTTCAATATTTCTTGGAACTACTATTGTATCCCCAGGGTCTGGATAAATTTTATTTGTAAAATATTTTCGGTTATAAGGAACCGAGATACCATTTGCTTTAATAATATAAATTTGACCCTTATCGCTACTGTTATTTAATCCTCCGGCAAGATCAATATATTCTTCAATAGTGGTATTTGAATTAAATACTGTAGTTATAGGTTGTAAAACTTCTCCAACCACAGAAATTGTATTCAGAGCCGAAGGGACTGTTATCACGTCTCCGGTTTCGAGAAAAATTGATGAAGCAAGATCTGATCCCGGCATTATGTCACCTGTGAGCCTGCCACCAAATTCAATATTTTCAGCAAGCTCTAGAAGTCCTAGCAACGAGCTAACATCAACATTAGCTGTGGAAAGTGGATTTGAAATCTGATTTAACACTGCTTCAGAGATAACAGCTCTTGATTTTTCAAGAGCCTTTTCTTCAAGTCTTTTAATTGATTCTCTTGAAAAGATAATTGCTTCTAATGCAGCTCTATTCGTTACGCCTCCAGCCAATTCGTACAGATCATTAAGAGAGCTAGAATTTGAAACAATATATTTGCCTGGATTTTTTACTTGACCTTTTATTTCTACTTCGAATCTTTTTTGTTTTTCTTGCGGAAAGTTAATCTGCAGTATTTCTGCCGCATTTATTGGAGTTTGATATGCATTCTCTGCAAGCCCATTTACTGTTATTACAGATGTATTATCACTAAGGATGTTTACCGAAAATCCAAAATAATTGAAAATTGTTTTTGCAACTACTTGACCTGAAATTGGCAAAATCATTTCTTTTTCACCAAAATAAACTAACTTTAAATCTGATTGGAAAAAGCTTTCACGATTCTTTTCAAATTCTTCAAGAGCTAGGTCTTCTTTTTCTTCTAGTTTTTTTCTTTCTAATTCCCGATCATTTTCTGAGTTATATGATTTTTTAATATCTCCAAAATCTTTTTCTAAAAGCTCTATTCTATTAGAAATTTCTTCAATTGAGCTCGTTGCATTGAATGAAGTTTGCACTTTGTCTTCGCTTATTTTAGCTAAATTTTGGCTAGTAAATTTCTTGGTTGAATTTTTATTTTTGTCATCGTCTTGGTTCAGGCCAAGGAGTTTTTTGAAGCCATTCTGCCATTCCTCTATTTCTGATTTTGAAAAAAATTGCAGTTCAACATTATCTTTTAGAGTGAAGTCTTTATAAGAATTGGCATCAAGCAAAGAGAAGCTTTTTCTTTCTACTATTAACCCTTTACCTGATGTTTGTCTTAAAACTCCATAAAATGGATATATATCAGATGAGAATGATAATATATTGATAAGATCACTTAGCTTTGAAAACTCATCATTTGAATAAAAAGATTCACTAACACCTGATCCTTTTACACTTATACCCACATCTTTTACCTCAGCTATGGCATTAATGTAGAGCGATTCAATATTTCTATCTAAAATTCTATCGGTAAGCTTAATTTTTGAAGAAATAATCTGACCACCTTTCTTTTCCAATACATAGAAATCATCATTTGTTGCTTTAAGTGTTGAGCCCAGCGCATATTTAATTAAATCTCCAAAAGTATCTGTAGATTTATACTCATAAATCATAGGTCTATTCACTTCTCCTTCTAACTCAACTTGCTTTGAGGTGGCTGGCACTACAATTGTATCTCCCGACTGAAGATTTAAATCATTAGATCTATCTCCATCTATCAATAAATCATATAAATCAAAATATATTTTTTCTGACCCTCTCACTAAAGTTATATTTCTCAATGAAGCATACTCTTCAAGGCCTCCTGAATAAGCAAGAACATTAGATATCGTTGAAAATGGATTAACTATATATGTGCCAGGAACTTTAACTGCTCCAGTAATAGTAATTTTTCTTGCATTTAGGGTTTTCAAAGACAAATCAATATCAACACCTACAAAAATAGAATTTATCCTATCTTGTAAGTTAATTTCTACATCATTGATAGATTTGCCCACAACCAATACAGAGCCAATTTCTGGTATTAAAATTTTTCCATCTAAGCCTACTTTTATATCGTATGAGGCAACTTTATTTCCAGAAAGTATTATTTCAAAAATATCGTTTAGCGAAATCCTGTAATCATTAGGCACCGGCAAATCAGATGTTGCCGAAATTGATTTAGGCACTTTATTCAAATAGCTGAAACCAAAAATGTTAGGGATGTCATCCCCAATTAAAGTTTCTGTAGAATCATCTATTGATTTATCTCTGCCATCATCCGAATTTCTTGTTTCTAACGAAGTTGCTCCATTATTGATAATCTGCGTTTCAGCCAGTTTCTTTAATGCATTTTCATCTATAGTTTGAGCGCCTAAGTCTAAGCTATAAAGGGCAAATAAATAGAGGATTTTAATTATTTTTGACGAATTCATGTCTCGATAATTATAACCCGTAAAAAGAGGAGATTAAATTTAATATGTAAAAATTAAAAGTATTAAAATTAGGAGCTATTTTCGTACCAATTTAGACTATCTTTGCACATATCTAATAATGTTTTTTTAGCTTCCCAATTAAGTACTTTTTTTGCATAGTCGCAATTTGCATAATTCTCTGGGATATCTCCAGGCCTTCTTTTCCCCTCAACTACTTCTAGCTTTTTTCTTGAAGCCTTATTGAAAGCGTTTATCAAATCATATACAGAGTACCCAGAACCAGTTCCTATATTGAGTATACATGGATTTTCTACCTGTTTAGCTAAATCTAAGCAACTTATATGTGCTTCTGCAAGGTCCGTCACATGAATATAATCTCTTATGCCAGACCCATCTTTTGTAGGATAGTCTGTGCCATAAATAGTAAATTTTTTTTGGGCATTAAAATAAGCATTTAAAATATTTTGCATAATATTTCCATCGCTCCTATCATAGTTAAAATGCAAACAACCGCTTGAATCATACCCAATTGGATTAAAATAACGCAAAATTGAAATGATCATTCTTGGATCTTTTCCAGATGATAATTTAAGGTAATCTTCAGAGAGTTTTTTTGATTCTGAGTATGGGTTATTGGGGCAAAGCCTATCAGACTCGACAAGGGGCATATTATCTGAAACTCCATATACTGCTGCAGTTGATGAAAAAATAAATTTTTTGACGTTATTCTTAAATGCAAGATCAATTAAATTCTTACTTCCAATATAATTTACATCATAATATTTGTGTGGCTTAGTGATCGATTCAGGTATATTTTTAAGAGCAGCTAAATGGATAATTGTTGAAATATTATGGTTTGAAAAAATTACCTTTAAATCAGCAATTGATCTAATATCACCCTGAAAAAAATATAATTTTTTTCGATTGATTTTTCTGAGAGATTCAATAGTCTTGAAGGAAGAATTGCTTAGGTCATCAAAAATAACTATTTTCTTATTTTTTTGTAGTAGTTTCAGCGCAATGTGAGATCCTATGTACCCTGCTCCACCTGTTAAGAGAATAGCTGACATTACTTTACTGCATCTCCACGACCTTTACCCAAAACAGTTACAAATAGATATTTAAAGTAATTAAAAATATTCATTTTTTTTATCATTTTAGAATCAACCTCAGCAAGCAAAACAGGTCGAGACATATCTATATTATTAATTTGTGCTAAGCCTGTAATTCCAGGCCTTACTTTATAGACTTCATGTTTTTGTCTTTCTTGAATGAGGTCAATTTGATTCAATAAGTTAGGTCTTGGCCCAACTAAGCTCATTTCTCCTTTAATTACATTCCAAAGCTGAGGCAACTCATCAAGCTTATACTTTCTGAGTCTATGTCCAATAGTTGTTATTTGATCTTTTTCAACTAAATGAGAGGCAACTGAACTAGTATTAATTTTCATAGTTCTAAACTTTACCAATTTAAATAATTTTTGATTCTTTCCCACTCTTTCCTGAATAAAAAAAGGCTTTCCAGTATCAAATAAACACACAACATAAACAACAAGAAACACTGGTAGAAGAAAGATGAAGCCAGTAGTAGAAATAAGAAAATCTAATGCTCTTACCATGGTGCAGTCAATGTATCAGCTAAATTGCTTTTAGGTTCCCAGTCTAAAAGCTGTTTTGAAAAAGAGTTGTCAATTTGCAAAGACCTTGTAAGCTTCTTCGCTTCTGTCTCTTTACCAAAAAACTTTCCTATAAACTCAATAAAGGAATCTTTTAGTGGGAATATGAGTGGTTTTACATTAATTGATTTCCCCAATGCCTCCACAAGTTCATATGTTGAATAATTTTTATCATCACATAAAAGAAATGTATGATTACTAGCCTGCTCAGACTTCAACGCCAAATTGATAAAACTAAGAAGATTGCTTATTGAAAGCATGCTTCTTTTATTGCTTTTAAGCAGTCCTACTGGAAGTGGAATGTTATGTTTAATTAAATTCCTAAGTGAATTTAGACTACCTTTCATCTCTTTACCATAAACTAAACCAGGCCTTAAAATTATATAGCTCATACTATTTTTTTCTGATATTGCTTTTAATTCATTTTCACCTAGTAGCTTGGACTTTGCATAGAAATCAGCAGGATTATGCTCGTTATTAAGTGTAATTGGGCCGCTCAAGGTTTCCTCTCCATAAACTTTAATAGTGCTTAGATAAATAAATTTTTTTACATTATTTTTAGCTGCTAACGATGCCACTTTTTTTGTAAATATGGCATTAGCCTGGTGATAAGAATCCCAATCATTTCTTTTATCTTTAGATGGTCCTGACTTTCCTGCACAGTGAATTACAACATCTATTTCTTTTAGTGCCATTTCTAAATCACTTGTTGTAAAAAAAATATCATCAGCATTATTTTGTAATTTTTTTTTATCCCTAATATGCCTCTTAACCACATAATTTTTTTTATTTAGCTGAGAGGCTAGGTAAGACCCAATAAAACCATTTGATCCTGTTATTAATACTTTCATTTAAACTGTGATCTTTTAATAAAAAACCTAAACATTGAGCTCAGGTGCCAGAAGAGGTACCTAACATTTTGATGTGAATCTCTTTGAGCATCATGATAAATATGTTGAGAAAAATCTACAATACATTCACAAGATTTCTTTTGTGCCCTAAAACATAAATCTACATCTTCGTAGTACATATAATAGTTTTGATCAAAACCATTTAAATCTTTAAAAAGTGTAGCAGAGGTAAATATAAACATTCCTGCAATCCAGTCTACGTGAAATAGTATTTTCCCTTTGTTAGGACTTTTAATTATTGACTTAATGAATAATCTCTTTATTGTTCCCTTTATAGTAGGAAAATCTCTAAAGCTATTTTCTATCTCATTTTTACTATTTAAGACCTTCACGCTTACTAATGAATTAGTATCAGCATTAGCAATTAATTTTTGAAGATTAATGTAGCCAATTCTTACGTCTGGATTAAGTATTAAAAAATAATCACATTTACTTTTTAAAAACGCTTGATTATGATTTTCTCCGAACCCTTTTTGACTTTGATTGTATATTACCTTGAGAGGGATCTTTTTAAGAGATTTTATAAATGACTCATCCTCTTTTTTATTCAATGTTAAGACTACTGACAGCTCAATTGATTCATGAACTTTTATTTTATTTAGATCTCTAAAAAGCTCTTTTATTAAATTGCCCTGCCCATGGCTTACAATTGAAATAAGTATTTTATGCATCTTAATCTATTTCAGATATCACATCTCTAAGCTCATGCTTCCAAGCTGGAATGATATTTTTCCCAAGTAATTTTTCAATTTTAGAAATAGAAAGTACTGAATTGGCTGGTCTTCTGGCTTTCGTTTTAAATTGAGATGTATTTGCTTTTACAAGTTGTGGTATAGAGGTGATTTGCCCTGCCTCATAAGCAAAATTAAATATATTAGATGCAAACTCATGCCAACTTACAGGTGGTGAATTTGTAAAATTGAACAGTCCATTATGGCTGGAATAATTATCAATAAAGACTTTTACTATCTTGGCTATACTTTTTGCACTTGTAGGGCATCCAAATTGATCATCAACTATGCTAATTTCACTTTTATGCGCGTTGTTTAGCATAGTTCGTACAAAATTATGCCCCGTACTTCCAAATACCCAACTTACTCTGAAGATATTAAATTTACTTGCATTTTTAAGTATAAACTGGTCACCACATAATTTTGACTTTCCATACTCATTGATCGGATTAGTTGCATCCTCTTCAGAATAGGGTTTAGTGCTTTTTCCATCAAATACATAATCAGTTGAAAAATGGAAAATCTTTGTATTGTTTTTATTGCAATGTTTTACAAGATTCGCTACTGCTTTGTAGTTAACTTTTTCTGCAATAGTTTTATTGCTTTCACAGTCATCAACTTTTGTATAAGCTGCTGCATTAATCAAAATATTAGGTTTAAATGTGCTAATGCATTCTTCAACAGCTGTATGGTTAGTTATATCAAGATCTTCTGAACTTAAACTCATTATGGCGTAACGATTAAAGCTATTAAAAATTTTAGAAAGCTCATATCCAACTTGTCCTGAAGCACCGAGTATAATTATTCTCATCTCTTAGCTAAATACTTTGAAATTAGAGGAAGGCTTAAGTCTTTCTGAGACATTATTGGTTTTGAAGTTGGCCAAGGAATTTTAGCGTCAGGATCATTCCAGATAATGCCATATTGATCATCTGGGTAATAAAAATCTGTACACTTATAACTAAAATCAGCAAAGTCTGATAGAACATAAAAACCATGTGCATAACCAGGAGGTATCCATAATGCTTTGCTGTTTTCACAGGTTAATTCAATTGCAACACTGTCTAAAAATGTAGGAGATTTTGGGTCAATATCTAAGACCACATCCAGCACAGCACCCGACGAGCACCTAACTAACTTTCCTTGTGGGTTATTTTTTTGAAAATGCAATCCTCTTAGAACTCCTCTGGTTGAGCGGGAAAAATTATCTTGCACAAATTCATATTTTATTCCAAGCTCAGAAAATTTTTCTTTGTTGAAGCTTTCCAAAAAAAAGCCACGTGTATCGAGATGTGACTGCAAATTTATGACCAAAACATCTTTTAAATTAGTCTCTACGGCTTTCACTTCGAATTTAAAATTTTCTTAAGATACATTTCGTAATCTGTTCCTTCATATAATTTCATACAAAGCTTTAGCTGCTTTTTTGAGATCCATTGATTTCTATATGAAATTTCTTCTAAGCAGCCAATCTTTATTCCTTGTCTTTTCTCAAGAGTGGAGACAAATTGGCTAGCATCAAGCAAAGATTGATGAGTACCAGTATCAAGCCAAGCAAAGCCTTCTTCTAGCAAAGAAACATTAAGTTTCCCATTTTTAAGATAGATATTATTTAGGTCAGTAATTTCTAATTCCCCTCTTTTAGATGGTTTCAGTGTTTGTGCATATTCAATAACCCTGTTGTCGTAAAGGTATAATCCTACTACTGCATAATTTGACCTTGGTTTTTTTGGTTTTTCAATTATTTTTTTTACCTTACCATCTTTTGTGAACTCAACTACTCCAAAATCTTGAGGGTTTGAAACCTTATAACCAAATATAAATGCATTGTTTCTTACCTTTTTTACCTCTTTGCTCAAAAAATTGGACATCCCATAACTATAAAATATATTGTCTCCAAGAATTAAACATACAGAATCTTTTTTGATAAATTCTTTGCCTAAAATAAATGCGCTTGCGATACCGTCAGGAGATGGTTGAACTTTGTAGTGCAAAGAAATACCTAGTTGACCTCCATCACCAAGTAAAGTTTTGTAGCTTTCTAGATCTCTATAAGTGCAAATAATTAAAATCTCTCTTATTTTTGCCTGCATTAAAACTGAAAGTGAATAATAGATCATTGGTTTGTCATATATTGGTAAAAGCTGTTTAGAATATATTGAGGTAGCCGGTCTTAACCTTGTTCCTGATCCGCCTGCTAAAATTATCCCTTTCATTATTTCTAACCTTTTAGTTTATTATTTAAATACCAAAGCACTGTATTCTCAATGCCTTGTTTTAAATTATACTTAGGGCTCCAACCTAACTCAGATTTTATCTTTGAATTATCAATAGCATATCTTTTGTCATGTCCAGGCCTATCAGTTACATAATAAATTAGCTCTTCAAAAGAAGATGAGCCATGTTTATATTGAGAAGCATGCTGATCTAAGCATCTGCATATTAGCTTCACAAGTTCAATATTTTGAATTTCTGAATTTCCACCTATATTATATGTCTCTCCAATTTTTCCATTACTTACAACTTCCCATAATGCCTGAACATGATCATCTACATGAAGCCAGTCTCGTATTTGCTTGCCATTCCCATATACTGGAATTTTTTTTCCAGCTAAAGCATTATTTACAATGGTTGGTATAAATTTTTCTTTATTTTGAAATGGGCCATAGTTATTTGAGCAATTAGTGATAATTGTTGGAAGATTAAATGTTCTTTTCCAAGACCTGACCAAGTGATCAGAGGCTGCCTTAGATGCAGAATAGGGTGAGCTAGGGTTGTAGGGTGTTCGTTCATGAAACAGCTCATTGCTTTCAAACTCCAGATCACCATAAACCTCATCTGTTGAAATATGATGAAATCTAAATTGCTGCTGTGCATCATAATCAAGCTCTTTATAATAGTGTAATGCAGCCTGCAGCATTGAAAATGTTCCTAAAATATTTGTTTCAAGAAAAATTTTAGGGTCATCTATAGAATTATCTACATGTGATTCTGCAGCTAGATGCATAATCACATTTGGTTTTATTTCAGAAACTAATTTTGTCATTTTTCTTTGATTGCATATATCCTCTTTATAAAAATGATAGTCAGCGTTTCCTGAAATTTCTGCTAGAGCTTCAGGGTTAGAGGCATATGTAATCTTATCTATGTTTATAACTTCATGACTATATTCACCCAAGAGCTTTCTTATTAAGGCAGAACCTATAAACCCTGCTCCTCCAGTAACTAATACTTTCATAAAATAAATTTTTTTATTGGCCCATTATTAGGGTTAGATGTAAGATGCTCGGAAATTAAAGTTGAATGGGGGAATTTTAAATTTTTATTTTCATAAATATACTCATAATCAAAGCCCCACTTATCTTCAAAGATTCTTAAATGATCGCCGTATTTTTCCATTTTATTTGAATTTTTGATTTTTCCTTCTGCATGTGAGCCAAGTTGACCATATTTTTCTTTTACATTGATATCATTAATAATTGAGATCTCAGTATCTAGGGCAACATGCCTATTTGACATAAAAAATTGCATAGCAATATCAACAAACCATAGATGAAAAATGAACTTTTTATCTAAGTTAACATATTTTTTCCATTCCTCTACACTAATTGCTACAACTGACCATATTGGAAGCTGTATAGAACTGAGACCTTGATACTTAGAAGCAATGGAGTGGAAATTTTTATATGTTTTAGGTGCAAACACTCTGTTAAAAATGACAAAGTGACGGAATTTTCGTGTAAGTTTTGAAAGTAATTTACTTGCACTCAACCATTCAATAAACCTATAACTAAAATTTTGCTTTCTAAAGTATTCTTTTTTTGACAGAAAAAAAACGCCCAGAGCACCTGCAAGAGTGCTTTTTGATGCATCAAGAACTGGAGGATTATCATTATAGTGTGAATCAAGGACATAGTTTTGAAACCCTACAGCACCGATAGGGTAATTTTTTTCAACAATTTTTTTGAGTCTAGCTTCACATTTAACTTGCATCGCCTCATTTGGAAACTTTACATCTTGTTGCATAACAATAACCCATTTGGATTGTATTTCTAAAGAGTCAATTACAGTTTGTATAGCACTTTGAATGCCTTTGCCTCTATTTATTAAGAATGTAACTCCATTTTTTTTGCAGAAAGAAAGCCCTTTCTTTACTTCTTCAGGTTTGGATTTATCATCAACAACTACTACTTTATCTTTATTTCCTAAAATAAATTCAGTGCACTCACCTATGGTTAGATCATAGTTATTGAAACATGGATAGATGTAGATAACATCTTTCATAAGCTTTGAAGATAATTCTTCATGATTTTCATTGAATCTTCAAAATTTAATCTTGGAGCATACCCCAAGAGCTTGTTTGCTTTTTCTAAATTAGGCTTTCTTCTTTTAATCTCATTATATTTTCCAAATATTTCTTTGGTATCTTCATAGACAATACTTGAAGTAGATTCAGAAAAAATTTTTAAGGTTTTTTCAGCACACACCTTTATAGATAGCTCCTCATCACTTCCAATATTAACTAATTCTCCCTTGCAGTTTTCACTTTCACCAAGCAATCGTGTCCCAAATGCCAGATCACTTCCATGGGCTACACATCTAGTTTGAGACCCATCACCATGAACTGTTAAATTGATGTTATTGAAAGCATTATAAGCAAATAATGGGGGGTGGCCTCCTCGCCATGTAAAGGAAGATCTCTCAGAAAATCCACCAAAATATCTTACAACTCTCACATCAACATCTTGCATAAAGAATTCATAGGCAAGTTGTTCTGTATAAAGTTTAGCAACGGCATATGACCATCTTCTTGTATTAAAGGGTCCTAAAGAAATTGGATCATCTTCAGAAAATGGGAAATTAGTTCCATAACCATACACATCTGAGGTAGATGCTATAACAATTCTTTTTTTGTGTAGTTTAGATGCTTCAAGACATAGTTCTGCACTTTTAGTAATAGTATTAAGGGTAGGAAGGCTTGAATCTATCTCATTGCCTTTTTTTAGTGTTGCAAGGTGATAAGTAATATCATTTTCACCAATTAACTTATTTACCAAAGATTCATCTAAGACTGAGCCTTTAACAAAGCTGGCTTGCTTATGATTAAAAATTTCAGTATTTTTTCCAACCTCCAAATTATCTAAGACTGTAATTAGTGTGCTAGGGCGCTTATTTACAATTTCATCGACCAAATGAGAACCAATCATTCCTGTGCCGCCAGTAATTAGAACTCTGTCAGTCATTCTTAATTATCCCATCGACCTCTATAATTTTGCACAATGTCAGTTTCTATATCTTGGTAAGAGACTCCTTTCCACTTCAGTAATTGCTCAGTTTCTTTACAATTTGAGATCATTTTCAAAAAGTTCTCACTATTTAATGCAAATTTATTATCTCTTCCAGGAAGATTATTATCTGTTGTAAAATGCTTTTCTATTGCGCTAGCACCCAATGCCAATGCAGCACATGGAGCAATCAAACTTTCAGTATGATCGCTATAACCGACCTTATGTTTGGTCAGTAACTTTAAGTATGAAATTCTCTTTAGATTTGCATTTTCATTATTTAGTGGATAGCTTGATACACAGTGCATCAAAACAATATTTGATTCATATAACTCTGTAACATCTAATACTTTTTTTAATTCATCCTCGGTACACGCTCCTACTGAAAGATAAATATCCTTAAAACTTTTACAACAATATTCTATTAAATCGATATTATGGGACTCATGAGAAGGCACTTTAATTGCTTCTATGCCCAAATCATTGATGTAAACAGCATCTTTTTTTGAAAATACTGATATTAAAAAATCACTTCCAAGACTCTCAACTTCAGCTTTAAGCTCTAAAATCTTAGATTTGTCTAAATATGCTTTTTCGTAAATCTCTCTCCTGCCATCTTCATCCCAAGCTCCAGACTTAAGCCTTTTTGGATTCCAATATTGAAACTTGATAACATTCGCGCCGCTCTTATTTGCATGTTGAATCATTTCTTTTGCAAGGTCTAATTCCCCAACAAAATTCCAACCAATTTCTGCAATGTATTTAATCATTCTAATCTCCTAACCTGACCACATTAAACTTTTCAAGCATTATGGGGTTGTGAGTTATCATTATAAGTGGAATCCCAAAATTAAAAACATATTCCAATACTTTTGATTCAGTCATTTTATCAAGCGCATTTGTTGCTTCATCAAAAATTATCAATTTTGGTTCTGAAAGTAAATTTACTGCTATCACAACCCTCTGCCTTTGCCCACCACTGAGGTTTTTAAAGTTTTCTTCTAATACGAAATCTAAATAATCTGATTCATCAATAAAGTCAAAGATACCCAATGATCTAAAAACATTTTTAATCTCGGCTTCATTTTGCTTAACTCTGCTTGATTCTAAAAGATCCTTTACAGAGCCTTTTTTACAAAAGAAAAGTTGAGGAATGTAAGAAATTTTATTCTGAAAGGATGTTAAATTTTTTTCTGTTAAATTTTTTCCATTAATTAATATCTCTCCCTTTTCTGGTCTTAGTAGACCGACAATCAAATCAACTAAAGTTGATTTACCTGAACCAGTCTTGCCCACAATCATTAAAGGCTTGGATTCAAAATCATGAATTAAGTTAACTTCGTTCAAAAGTGACTTATCATCATATTTAAAAGAAACATTTTTCAGCTGCAATGTCGTAACTTTTTCGATTGTATTATCTGTGGTTTTATCAGCACCCTTATAAGCAAATATATCGATATTTAAGGCGCTAAAATACTTAATGATATTATCGTATGAGGAAATATTTGCATTTATTACTGAGAATGAAGAGTAAATTGATTGAACGTGAGGGATCATTCTAAATACTGCTACACCAAAAACTAAAATTGAAGCGTTAAACTCAAACAAGACAAGTGAAAAAATGATTCCAATTAGTATGACAGCTTCAATTATAAATCTGGGTGCTTGAACAAAAGCATAATTAAATGTTTCTGCTAAAGTTTTTTGGTCCCCATTTTTTTTAAATTTATTTTCAGCTGTTTCTCTTGTATAGCTTCCAAGCTTTGCAAGCTTGATATTCAAGAACAAATTCATAACTTCTTGATTCCTGTTTTCTAGTGCCTCAGAAATTTTCTCACTGTTATTATTTAGCTTTCTCCTGATGAAGGTAAAAATTAAAATGTAAACAGTTGCCAAAACTAAAAGCAGCAAAATTGAGATGCTAGTAAAATTTATTACCAGCACAGCTGATACTACTGTAACTAAAAAAATTTTCGCTGAAACCTGAATGATTGGGATCGCTACATAATCAGTAAATCTTGAAGTTTCTGTTACAGTGTAATTTACTACATCAGATACTTTTAAGTTAACTAATTTTAAATATGGAAGATCGATAATGGCTTTTAGAATCCTTTGAGACCATAATACGCCAATATTTTGACCGGTTTTAGCAAGCAATCTTAAAGCATATATCTGAGAAACCATTGAGATTAGAATAATCAAGCAAATTAAGATAACTATATTGGGCTCGTCCATAATTTCACCTACTGCCTCGACATTAGATGTGAGGTTGGCAAGTGCAAATATGAGTGAAATCTCAAATGCTGTATTGAGGATAGATAAAATAATAAAGAAACTTAGGCCCAACTTCCCTTTTTTATCTGAGATACTAAATAAGATATTAAATAGATTTTTCATTAGGTTTAGCAGCTAAATAAAATGATGTTAAAAAAAACAAGTGAGCAACCTTAGCAGTAATAAGAGCTTCACTAACAATGCCTCCTATTAGCAGAGCTGAGAGCATAATAGTATAGTTTACATTATCAATCTTTCTTACAAAATAAGTCAAAACTGATATCAATATAATCATCCCAATAATTCCATATTCACTCAAAATTCTAAGGTATAACACATCAAAATGGCCGGGCTTCCCATATTGAATTGAATAGTCTAAAAAATTATACGGACCACCCCCAAAAATTAAATAAAATATTGGAAAATCTGTATAACTAAAAAAATCAATATATTGATAAAAATTTTCTAAGCGTACGTTAAATGCAGGATCTGAAAGAATAGCAGCAATATCAGAGGTTGACTGAATTGCCAAATCAATAACTAAATTGAACCTAACAAGGTAAGGATTCTCTGGAAAAAAATAATTTAATGTAATATACAGCATATACGAAAAAAGTATTAGTAATGCAGTCCTAAAGAAATACTTAAAATTAAAAAATCGATAAAAAATAAATGAAAAAATTAGGCCAGCTTGAAGCCCCCTACTCCCACTAAATAAAATCCCTAACAGAAATATTATTGTTAAAAAAGTTGTAGCTTTTTTATTAACTAAAAGAAAAAAATAACATATAGTTATTGCACTACTAAATGCAAAATGTTGGTTAAAAATCCCATACCTGCCACTAAAATCTTTCACATCGGATACTGAGTAAAATAAATCTGAAACATGCAGAAAAATATTAATGATTAAAAACCATTTCATTATGCTGAGCATTGCATTTTGACTTAAAAAATTTGAATATTGAGAGAATACGATAATACTAATCAGTAAACCTGTACCAAAAAAAGCTCTAAGCACGTTGCCTTGAAAAACAATAAGTTGAAGCGATGTTATAAAAAGAATTCCTAAAATAATTACATATACTTTCATTGGAATTTTCTTAAATAGAGGAAGCAAAGATGTAGCTAAAAGAATCAAAACATCTAATCTTAAGTCTGAATTAACACCTGGGATCTCTAAGAAACCCAACCTAGGCACAAGAAGCGTTCCAAGAAGAAGATTTCTATAGCTCATTTTTTAATGCTAAAAAAAGTTTTAGGTTTACATTTGTTGGGTCCTTAAATTTGAATTTACTTTTCTTGAGATTTTCAGGACTTATTTTAAATGGTTTTTCAAAAATGTTTACGTGATCTTCCATCTCATTAGCAAAAATATACTTTGATTCTTTTGCTATAACGAAGTTTTCAAACATTATGCCCTCATAAATAGGCAAGCATAGGCTCTCAAAACTTGAAGTTACTATCAAAAAATTTGAATCTTTTAAAATATCATATACCTCCTCTCTTTGCAGATTGACAAAAATTTTAATATTAGACATTTGATTTTGCTTAATAGAATTACTTTGTCCACTGAATATGGCGTTGAATTTTATTTTTGGATTAAGTTGTGCAAATTTTATCAACTCACTAAATCCTTTTCTTCTATGGTTAGTCCCTATCCATACTGCACTAGGATTTGATTTGGCTGAATGGAAATTCATTCGAGGCAGTAAATTATTGACAACATCATATACCCCTGTCACCCTCTTTAGCCTTCTATAATGATAGAGAGTAAATTTTGAATTAAAAACTTTAATTGAATTATTAAACTTTTGTGAAATAGTTACTAAAAAACGATAAACCTTAACGGCAAAATATGGAAAATCGTCTTCAGAAAATAAATCTTCATCAATGCTTTGAATAAATTGAATGGAGCTTCTTTTCCAGAAAAGAAACACTCCTATAATAGGATTGCTGTAAATTATTACATTTTGTTTGTTAAAAACTTTCCAAATATCGCTTAATTTTTCAAAGATATATGCTTCATTGATAGCTGTTTTATAGTATTTTGCAAAATTACTAGAAAAATTGCTTAGGGCAGCATTACCACCATTATTTCTTCTATTTAGATGAAGAACTAAAAACTCTTTTTTGATATCTGAGATCATAATAGGCTTTTATGTCGAGCTCATTCATTAATTCCACCCCTCTGTCAGATGAAATCAGCACCTCGCCTTTAAATAAATTTAAATTCGACTTATCAATAAATTCATATTCCTTATGATTATTGATAACATTGTCGTAAAACATGCACTCATAATCTTTTTTTAGAAGATTCATTACATCAAGAGTAGGAGAATTTCTTAAATCGTCAATGTCTTGCTTGTATCCGATGCCAATGAAACATAAAGAAGTGCCAGTTTTAATATTCTCTTTAACCCAGTTTGAGCTTTTAACCGCAGCTTCTCTAATATTTGACATAGCAGAAGCAATAACTCCGGTATTAAGTTTAGCTTTTTGAATTAAAAAATAAGGATCTACAGGGATGCAGTGCCCACCAACCCCATGGCCAGGGTTAAACCTTGTAAAACCAAATGGTTTGCTTGCAGCTAAACTAATTACTTCTTCAAAATCAATATTGCTTTTAGATGAAAAATCTCTAAGTTCGTTTACATACGCAATATTGACTGCTCTAAATGTATTTTCATGTAATTTAGTTAATTCAGCTGCCTCAAGTGAAGAAGCCCTCATAATTGAGTTGAAGATTTTAGAGTAAAGAGCTGAAGCTTTCTCAAAACAATCGTCAGAAAAGCCACCTAAAACCTTTGGAATCATAAGGTTTGTGAAAGATTTATTTCCAGGATCCTCTCTTTCTGGAGAAAAACATACATAAAAATCTTTTCCAGCTGTTTTTTTGAAATGACTTTCTAATCGTTCTGCTATATATTTTCTTGTAAAGCCTGGGGACACCGTACTTTCAAGTATTATTAGCTTTGGCAAATGTTCTTGATTAATTAATTCATCAACAAAAGAGTTTACATAGGAATGATCTGGCTCATAGCTTTCATTAATTGGGGTTGGAACACAGACGATGAAGTTTTTGTATTTTTTAATTGATTGCTTTTCAGAAAAAAATCTATGTTCATTGATATCAATCGCTTTAAAGCTTTCTGCATAATCTTTAATAGAGCATATATTTTGATTTAATTTGATTATTTTTTCGTTATCAATATCATAGCCATCCAGTATTACACCTTTTTTTCTTGAGTTAATAACAAGAGGGATGCCTACATAACCCAAACCAACTACACAAGTGTCCATATAATTTACATACAAATTTTTAGGAGTTATTATAACGATATTCTTGTAATGTAACATATACCCTTCAGCAAAAGTGTTTAGCGTAATAATAAGAACTAAAAATGAAGCCAGATGGATTGGGCATTGCATCCAATCAGTCCTAGATTTTTTACCAAAAAATGAAATCATCATTGTTGACAACAACTCCTCTGACAGAACGCTTGAGATAGCCAACCTATTTAAAAGCAATGAAAACCTTGAAGAAAATTCAAAAAAATATACCAAAATAAAATTACTGAATATAGATGCATACACACCTGGTAAAGCATTGAATTTAGGCGTACAAAATGCATCTTATGATAAAGTGTTAATTATATCTGCACACTGTGTTCTGACTAAGTTTGATTTAAGTAGTTGTGAGGCAAACTTGGATGAAAATGTCGCTTTCTTTGGTAATCAAATACCAGTCTATGAGGGGCAAAAAATTACAAAAAGATATATTTGGAAACATTTTAAGGAATCAGAAGAACAAAACATGTACTCTGATCTTGAGGAAAGATATTTCTTTCATAATGCATTGGCATTCTTTAACAAAGATATCTTAATGAAAGAGCCTTTTGACGAAGATTTGCAGGGTAAGGAAGATAGATATTGGGCTGGAAAGATAGTTGAAAAGCACAAATTAAACTTTAAGTACGATCCAAGCTTTGAATGCAACCACCACTACACCGACAAGGGAAATACTTGGAAAGGTATAGGGTAAACTTTAATGCTTACTCAAATTATTTCAAAATTTGAAAAGAATCCCGACGATAAAATCCTAAATATTCAATTAAAAGTTATTAACACTGATATTAAAGGCCTAATGCATGGACAAAAGAATAATATTAAACCTATTGGATACTTAGTAATATCAACATCAAATCAAAAAGGCTTATCTGAGATTTATATAGCGACTTATATTTCAAATGCAGTTCAAAGCTTAGTTGATTTCTTATCATTTAAATTCTCAGGAAAATCAATTTCTGAATTTGGTAAACTATATGATTCATTTAATATTCCCTTTGTTTCAAGAGATGGGATATTTAGGGCTATCATGGGATGCTTAGAAAGTGCTTTTTTAGACCTTTTAGCGAAAAGAGCAGAAGTTCCTCTGTATAAGTTATTTGTTGACCAAATGAATAAATCAAAAATATATGCCTCTGGAGGCTCTGTTATTATGTCATCATCTCAAATCCTAGACGAACTTGATTATGTAAATCAAAGTGAATTTGACGGATATAAAATGCGGGTTGGTTATTATGACTGGAATGAGGATATGAAAAGGGTCCATGCTTTAAGAGATCAAAAAATTAAATGTATGGTAGATGCTATTTCTGGAACAAGGCTTCCTCCATGGTCTTTGGATGATGCGACTGAAAAAGTTAAATTTCTTGAAGATTGTAACGTTTACTGGTTGGAAGAACCACTATCACCCTCTCAACTTTCGGAAATGGCAGAATTACAAAATTCAACCTCTTTACATATTGCAGCTGGTGAAGCCTATAGCGGAGTCGGGGAATATGAGTTACTTATGAATATTGGTAATATTGATGTTATTCAGTTTGATGCATGTCATAGTGGAGGGTTTTCGGTATGCATGCAGACACATAACTCTGCGAAAAAGTTATCGAAAAAAACTGCTATTCATGTATGGGGAAGCATAGTTGCGGTAAATACAAATTATCATTTATCGCTAGCACTTAATGAATTGGATTTTTTTGAGGTTCCATTGATTGAGCTTGGTATAAATAGAAATATCTTTGAAGATGTAGGCTTTATGGATAGAAGAAACCAAATCTTAGATTTGCCTGGAATTGGAATTGATGCCGAAAAGGTACTAGATTTAGAAAACTCTAAAAACTTTGAGAATATTTATGAGTGGTGAGCATATTGTTTCTGATTGGAATCAAAAAATAGCAGCTTACAATATGCCTAGCACGCTTCGGGATTATTTATCTGAAATTTCATCTAAGCAAATTGTCTTTAATTCTTCTGGTATAGATTGCTCTTTAGTAGAGTGTTACTTCGGGAATCTGCCAAGTGAGAAGAAATTATCTGAATACCCAAATATTAAATGGGTGCATTTTGGTTCAATAGGCACCGATAAACTTTCTGAGGAATTTATAAAAAAAATGAGGCTAACAGTCACGAATAGTAAAAAGGTAAACTCTTCTAGTGTAGTTACCTATTGTATTGGCGAGCTGTTTAGGAGCTGCAAAGCAAATATTCATAGCAGAAGTTCATTGAAAAAGAATATAAATACCAGAAATTATTTTAATAACTTTTTTAGCTCGATGATTGATTATAAAGACATTGTTGTTGCAATATTGGGGTATGGGGATATTGGACAGGAGTTAGTTCAAGTTCTCCAACCTATGGTAAAACATATCAATGTTGCTACCAGATCAAAAAGAAATAATAAAAAAAATGTTTATTTCTATAGCCTAAAGGATATAAAAAAAGCTGCTAAAAAAGCAACACATGTAATTAATGTATTACCTTTGCACGCCTCTACAAGTGAGATAGTAACTTATGATGTCTTAAATAGTTTAGACTCTGCTTACTACATATGCGCAGGAAGAGCAGAAACGCACTCTGAAGATTCAATTTTAAATCTTATTGAAAATGGGAATCTGCGAGGAGCAAGCATAGATGTTTTCGGACTTCCTGGAGGAAAGATTTCTGAAAATTTATCTGGCAATGATAAGATTTCACTTACCCCTCATATTTCTGGTTGGACATCAATTTTTTGGGAGAAGCAAAAGAAAATACTTGAACATAATATCAATTGTTTTGAAAACAATGAATACGAACATATGAAAAATATAGTTTTCCTTAAAGGTGAAAGATATGGCTGATTTAAAAGTGCTTACAGTAATTCCTGCTAGGAAAGGTTCAAAGGGAGTTCCAGGGAAAAATAAAAAGCTCCTAAACAATAAGCCACTCGTTATGTACTCTTTAGAGTTCGCTTCAAAACTTCCTAGCAATTACTATACAATACTCTCATCAGATGATGCAGAAATTCTTGAGTTAGGAAAGCAAGTAAATATTGATAACAATGGCCTTCGACCTTCACATCTAAGTAATGATCATGCACTTACACTTGAAGTATTAAATTATGAGCTCAACCTTACCGAAAAGAGACTAAATACAAGTTTTGATGCTGTGCTTCTTTTGCAACCCACTTGCCCAAATAGATCGTTCAAACACTTAGAAAATATTGAAAATACTTTCATTAAACATAATAAGAAATGCTCTGTTGTAAGCGTTAAGAGGATTATTTCCGAACATCCTTTTCGAATGAAAAGATTTGTTAAAGACAATCTATTAATTAACTACGTAGATCAAGGAATTGAAGACATGAGACCTAGACAAGAGTTACCTCCAGTTTATATTAGAAATGGATCAGTGTATTTTTCTCCTGCTCATATAATTAGGGAAGAATCAAGCATGGTTACTGAAGAGTGTTATGGTTTTGAAATGGATGAAACTCATTCAATAAATATTGATTCTCTTGATGATTTTTATTTAGCAGAGAAGAAGTTAATAACTTAAATAAAAAAAATGTTTTTAGCTTCTATGGATTGAAAAAATTCTTTTCTCTTTTCAATGTATGGACCACCATCGTCATAAAGGAATATATTTAATGCTGATTTTTCAGCCAAAGCATTAAGAGCCGAGGTATTGTATGGGGCTATCAAATTTTTAAATTGATATTTGATCATATACTCTTCAAAAGGAACATCTTTATTGATTATTTTTATTTTTGGAAAATATTGTTTAAGTATTTCAAATTTAGACATATGTTGAATTTCATTATGATGAAATGAGACATATATTTCATTTATATCATGAAGGCGTGATACTTTATGCAATATTTGCTGGTATTCTGTTAAAGTTTGAAGCTTGTATTCCACTGCACTAGAACTTAAAAAAACAATATCTTTATTTTGTCTTTTAACTGCACTGCATGATCTGGAATTGTAAAACTTAATTTTTTTTATATTATTTGGAAGAAATGGTTTTTTGAGAATTGAAATAAATGCTAAATCATAATTCTTCAAATATAAGAATCTTTTTTTCTTTAAGCCAAAAAAGTTTGACGAAAAATTACAAAATGTCGCCAAACCATCCTCGAATAAAATACATTTTTGCAGTCTAAAAAAAAATTTTAAGCAAAGAAAAAATGGTCCAAAATTGCAGGCAGTAAGCAGATTAACTGGTTTTTTATATCTAAAGTTTTGAAATAGAAATCGAAGAACCAGTAGAACACTCATATAATTGCTTTCAGAAAATTTATAGTATAAAAAATTAAATCTTTCGAGATCTTTGGTGAATTTGATTTTGTGATTCAAAATAAGTATTACTTTCTGTTCTTTAAAGTAGCCTTCTATTTCTAAAAACTTTTTTAATTGATATGGGGTTCTGATATCTACAATTAGAGTATCTTTCATTTCATGAACCAATATCTTTAAATACTTCTTTTATAGATATGCTGACATGCTTTAATTCGGATAGCTCAAGATAGGGGTGCATGGGAAGGCTTAGCACTCTGTCTGCTACATTCTCGGTAATAGGCAGCTCTTCTTTAGCCTCATAAGGTTTGCTTTTATGAATTGGAACAGGGTAATAAAGAGCTGTAGGAATATTTCTTTCCTTTAGTAAGCTCATTATTAATTTTCTTTGATCTTTTATCTTATCATCTAAAAGGATGGTATATTGTGCCCAAACAGAACGATTAGAATCAGAGGGGATCTGTGGTAGCTTTAGCCAATCAATGCCTTCTAAAAGGCTATTATATTCTTTTGCTATTTCTGTTCTTTTTCTTATTTCATTAGGGAAAATAGCAAACTTTTCTAGCAATATTGCTGCCTGTATTGTATCAAGCCTGCTATTACAGCCTACAACTTTATAGTCATACCTTTTTATTTGGCCATTTTTTGAAATTATTTTTACCTTCTCATTAAGATCTTTATCATTCGTAAATATAGCACCGCCATCACCATAACAACCAAATGGCTTTGCTGGAAAGAATGAGGTTGTAGAAATATCAGCAATGGAGCATGAAAGATTATTTTCAGACATTGCACCAAAGCTTTGAGCTGCATCTTCAATAAATTTTAAATTATGTTTTTCACACAATAATTTTAGATTTCTTAGGTCTATACACCTTCCAAATAAAGAGACCCCAATTATTGCTTTTGTTTTTGGAGTTATTTTCTCTGAAATACAATTAAGATTTAAATTAAAGGTATCAATATCAATATCAACATATACTGGAACTGCTCCGACCTGTTTTACAACCTGAACTGTTGAAACCCATGTAAATGAAGGGACAATTATTTCATCCCCTGCCTTAATATCTAATGCAACTAGGGATATATAAAGAGCATCTGTGCCATTGGCCACAGATGTACAGTGAGAGCCTATAAAATTAGAAAGCTCTCCCTCAAGCTCCTCAACCTCTTTGCCTTGTATATAATTTGCATTATTGATAACAGATTCAATTCTTGAATCAACAGCACCTTTGATGCCTAAATACTGTTTTTTTAAATCAATGAACTCCATCACTTTATATCTTGAACTTTATTTATATCTTCAGCTATTTCAATTGATACTTTTGCATCTTTTGCTCTAAACCCTCTTCCAGCTAAAATCTCTGTATAAGATATTGTATGCAAGTCAGTGAAACCTTGAGAAAATTCAATCTCTGTATCTCCAAAAGTTATGCTTCGAAAAGTTGATTTTTCTCCTATGACTGCATCTTTAGGTAATTCAGAAAAGTCTATAGACAAAAACCAATGCACTGATGCTTTTTGAAAAGTTAGCTCCCCTTCAATTGTTTTGGCATTTTTTCTTAAGATTTTTAATGAAATATACTCGCCAAATACGTAATTCAACATATCAAATAAATGAATGCCAATATTGAAGCTTATACCTCCTGATTTTTTAGTATCTCCTTTCCATGATTTATCATACCAATTACCTCTGGCTGTTATATATTTCAGATTAACCCTGATATTTTTAGTGTCATTCTTTTCAAAACTAGTTTTAAACTTTTTAATTGACTGATGCAATCTAAGTTGAAGGATGGTCCAAACTTTCGAATTATATTTTCTTTCAAGAGATTCTATTTCATCTAAATCATCTAGATTCAAGACTAAGGGCTTTTCACAAATTACATCAATTTTATGTGTTAAAGCTAACCTTATAAAATCCATGTGGAGAAAATTTGGAGTGCAAATAGAAATATAGTCAATTTCACCCTGATTCTTTTTTATAAAATGTTTTAATTGATTTTCAGTTGATAATAATTCTGCATCTTTGAAATAAGAGTCAAGAATTCCAACAGAATCACTTACGTCACAAACTGCTATTAAATTATTTTTTGTCTCACTAATAGCTTTAATATGCCTTGGAGCGATGTATCCCGCAGCTCCAATTAGAATAAAATTTTTCATAGCTTATAGTATGACCTATACCAACTCACAAAGTTTTTGATTCCAATCTCTAATGATGTATTTGGAGAAAATCCTACAGCTTCTTTGAGATCCTCAACATCTGCGTAAGTCACAAGAACATCTCCTGATTGCATTTCCATTAAATTTTTTTTAGCTTTCTTTTGACACTCTTTTTCAATGCATTCAATAAGTTTTTCTAGTTTTTCCGGTCTATTGTTTCCAACATTATATATTTTAAATTTTGCGTTGGAATTAGTTTGTTCATTGTTTATCTTCTCAGGAGGAAGTGTAATTAGTTTCTCTATACTCTCGGTTACATCATCTATGTAAGTAAAATCTCTTTCCATTTTGCCGTGATTATATACGTCAATTTTTTCACCTTTTAGTATTGCTTTTGTAAATTTAAAGTAAGCCATATCTGGCCTTCCCCATGGCCCATAAACTGTAAAAAACCGAAGCCCAGTAATTGGCAAATCATATAAATGACTATAAGAAAATGCTTGGAGTTCATTGGACTTTTTTGTTGCTGCATACAAAGAGATTGGATAATCAGTATAATCTGACACATCAAATGGCTGCTTTTTATTAAGGCCATAAACTGAGCTGGAGCTTGCAAATATTGTGTGAGAAATTTTGAGTCTTCTCGCCAGTTCCAAGATATTACCAAAACCAACTAAATTTGAATCTATATAGCTTGAGGGATTACTTATTGAATATCTTACTCCCGCTTGTGCAGCCAGATGAATTATTGAATCAAATGTTTCCTTATTTCCCAGAGATTGAGTTTGATTTGCATGCGATATATCAACTTTTTGAAATTTAAACTTTTTAAACTTACATAATTCCTTAAGCCTGTCATTTTTTAGTTTTTCATCATAGTAACTGTTAATGTTGTCTATTCCTAAAATCTGATAACCTTGTTCAAGCAACTTTTGACATAAGTGAAAGCCGATAAACCCAGCACACCCTGTTACCAAAATTTTCAAGAATCATCTCCAAAAAGATCTCTTGTATATACTTTCTGACTTATGTCACTCAGATCATCTGATTTTCTATTTGCAATAACCAAGTCTGATCTATTCTTAAAATCTTCTAGGTCTTTCACAACCTCAGAATTAAAAAATAGGTCTCCATCAAAGTTTGGCTCATAAACAATTACATTAATCCCTTTTGCCTTTACTCTTTTCATTATGCCTTGAATTGCTGATGATCTGAAATTTCTTGAATCTTTTTTCATAACAAGCCTATATACTCCTACGACCTTTGGTTTCTTGGATACAACCATATCTGAAACAAAATCTTTTCTTGTTGCATTTGCCTCAACTATGGCCTTAATGAGGTTATTTGGAACATTTTCGTAATTAGCTAATAGCTGTTTTGTATCTTTTGGTAAACAATATCCTCCATATCCAAAACTTGGATTGTTATAAAAGTTACCAATTCTTGGGTCGAGGCTTGCTCCAAGTATTATGTCCTCTGAGTTAAGATTCTTTGATTCAGCATACGAATCAAGCTCATTAAAAAAAGCTACTCTCATTGCCAAATAGGTATTTGAAAATAATTTAACAGCCTCTGCTTCAGCTGGCTCCATAAATAACACCTTTGGTTTATTTTTTTGTTCTGTACATTCTAGTAATAGCATTGCGAAACTTTTTGCTTTTTCACTCTTTCCTCCCACAATTATTCTGGAAGGATTTAAGTTATCAAATATTGCTTTACCCTCTCTTAAAAATTCAGGTGAAAAGATTATATTTTCAACTTTATGTTTTTTTCTTTGTTCATTTATAAATCCAACAGGGATAGTTGATTTTATGACTATCAAAATGTCTTTATTACAATCCAAAATATTTGTGATAACACTTTCAACAGATGAGGTATCAAAATAATTTGTTTCAGGGTCATAATTGGTCGGCGTGCAAATTATTGCAACTTCAGAATCCTCTAAAGTTTTGTCATCAAAATTTGTACAGGCACTCAGATTTAAACTTTTTTGATAGAATTTCTCTAAATATGTATCTTCTATATGAGGTATTCTGCTGTTGATGCAGTTTGTAACTTCCTTATTAATATCTATAATTGTTACTTCATTATCTGCCGACAGCAAAACTCCTAAGGATGTTCCAACATAACCAGCACCAAAAACAGTAATTTTGCTCATAGATTTAAACTTACCAATCTGTCCTAAATTTTTCTTATTTTTGTTTCAAATATTCTCTCATCAGAATATAAGCGCATGCCGCCAAAAAGCCCATAATTGAACTTAAAATAACAATTAACAATCTTGGTGGCCAACTTTTTCTAATAGGCGCATATGGCTCATTTAACACTCTAAAGAAATATTCAGGACTTGCTTTTGCAAGCATGGCTTTTTCAGTTTGATTTTCAACTAAATTTGATAAAGACTGCTTAACCTCAGATAGGTATGATTGAGAAATTTGCTCATATAGATATTCTATAGACTTTTCAGTTCTTTCGAGTTCTTTTTCTCTAGCAGTTTCATTAATCAAAGTGACTATTTCCTTAATCCAGCTTTCAGCTAAGAAAGGTGAAATAAATTCTATCGATAATATTATGAAGCCTGTCTGTGAGTCTTTACTTATAGTTAATATATCTAAGTATTCCTCGTAAGCTGTAAGTAATCTTTTTTGAGAATTATTGAACGGAGGGGAGTTAGCCCAAGATTTTTTTTCAAAATCAAATACTTGCTTGTTATAAATAATCTTATTGGTTTGCTCATTCCACTTTGTTGCTGCAAGCAAGTCTTTAGATAACTCAATTTTTGCATCAAGCTCTCGAAAAAAATCAAAACTTTTTATTATCTCAATGCCTTCATCAGCCTTTGATCCTGAGCTGCTACTTATACCAAGCCCTGCAACTGCAGCAAGTGATCCTAATGAATTTACCCCTCCCTGATCAGATGAATCTACTGATACAAGAATTGATTTTGATATATATTTATTTTGAAGATTTAGCGATATTGCTACTGCACTTAGGAAGAATATTGCTGATATTCCAAAGATTAAAATCCAATTTCTTAAAAGCATCTTAAAAAAAGATGCTAAGTCAATGTCAAAACTTTTAGTATGGTTGCTCATCAAAAGATTATTTTAAACTTCTCTAGTATCTTACTCAATATAAATAACTGGTGCCCAGGGCCGGACTTGAACCGGCACGAAGTTTCCTTCGAGGGATTTTAAGTCCCTTGTGTCTACCAATTTCACCACCTGGGCATAACAGAAAAATGAATTTTCACATTAAAAGGTATTAGAATCAATATAGCAAATATATACAGTAAAATAGAATAATGAGAATATTATCAGTAATTGGAACGAGACCACAACTTATAAAAGCTTCAGTTATAACAAAGGCTTTTCTTGAGTCTGGAGTAGAGCATTCAATTATTAATACGAATCAACATTATGATCATGAATTATCGGATGTTTTCTTTCAACAGCTTTTTCCAGAAACTATAAATTTAAAAAACCTTGAGTTAAAAAATTTATCTGAAGTAAATTTTATTTCACAATGTATGCATTCTTTATCAAATGAGTTTGAGCTGCTAAAACCAGACCTTATTTTATGTTATGGTGACACAAACTCTACAGTTGCTGCAGCATTAACAGCCTCAAAATTAAACTTAAAACTCGGTCATGTTGAAGCGGGTTTAAGGGATCATTCAAAAGAGAGGCCTGAAGAGAAAAATAGAATCCTTACAGATAATTTGTCTGACCTTATGTTTTGTCCAACGCCTGGTGCCTATAAAAATTTACAGATGGAATCAAAAAACATTAACATGGGAAATTTCTATTTTACCGGTGATGTAATGAGGGATATCTTTATTCAATCAAAAGATAAATTTTCCTGTCCAAAAGGAGTGACTGAAAAAAATCAAGATTTCTGTTTGTTCACATTACATCGTCAGGAAAATGTAGATAACAAAGAAAACCTTATACAAATTTCAGAGGGAATTAATAAGCTATCGAAAGAGCTTACCGTCTACTTCCCTATGCACCCAAGAACAGAAAAAATGTGCAAAAAATTTAACGTTGAATTCAATTGTGTGCCTCTTAAACCTCTGAATTATTTTGAATTTCAATGGATGATAGAGCACGCAAAATTGGTAATCACTGATAGCGGTGGAGTGCAAAAGGAAACCTTTTTTCATGGCAAGAAATCTCTATTGATCTATAGTGGAAAGTCGGGATGGGAGGAGCTACAAAATATTAAAGCAATTGTTCTTGTAGAGGCAAAAGAAAACTCAATTGTTACAAAAGCACATAAAATTCTAGAAAATAATTCTGTAGATATGAGTGAGATTGGGAATTTTTTTGGGGATGGAAATGCAGCAAATAAGATAGTTCAGATAGCATGTTCCGAGCTTTAATTTGGAGGCTGAGAACGGAATCGAACCGATGTACACGGAGTTGCAGTCCGCTGCATAACCACTCTGCCACTCAGCCAAGAAATCATGAAATGATATAATAATACAAGATATAAGGATATGTTTAGTAATAGCAAAATACTTCTCTCAGAAATAAATAAATTTATTTCTTTTGACCTCATAAGTGATGCAGAAATTTCTTTTGTTGGAAAATTAGATTTAAGACATGGTGAAATGATTAATATCTTAGTGTACTGCAACAGTGAGATTTACCTTCAAAAGGCATTAAAAATGGATTCTGTGAGTGCGGTAATTGTAGGAGAAGAATCTTTAGTCAAGATTGCGTCTTCGTATGATAAGGGCATTATTTTTCACCAAAATCCTAAAGATATGTCAAATTTGATACAAAATCACATTTCAAAAATTGAAAATTTTCAATGGAAAAATTTTAAAAGTCGTATCGCAAATTCTGCTAAAATCCACAGTTCCGCTCAAATAGCAAGCTCAAATGTAGTTATTGGCGAAAATACTGTAATTTGTGCTAATGCATATATAAATGAAAGAACATTAATTGGTAGCGATTGTATTGTGAAAGAGGGAGTAATTTTAGGAACAGACGCCTTTGAAGTTTATGGAGAAGATGATAAAAGATCTATTGCTGCTCAATCAGGTGGAGTTAAGATTTGTGATAATGTAAGCATTCAAGCACTTTGCTCAATAATAAGAGCATCATATGGAGGCTTCACAACATTAGAAAAGAATACTAAATTAGATGCAAATATCCATATAGCACATGACTGTATTGTTAGTAAAAATGTTTCGATTGCAGCATCAGCGATGTTAGCAGGAAATGTGTATATAGGGAAAAATACTTTTGTTGGTCCAAGCTCTTCTATTTCCAATGGTGTTTCTATTGGAGAAAATTGTTGGATCACGATAGGATCAAATGTGGTAAGAGATGTTAGAAATAACTCTAGAGTAACGGGAAATTTTGCAATAGACCATAAATTATTTATTGAAAATTTAAAAAAAAGCCTTTGATAAAAAGCACATTTATTTTGTAAATACTAAAATTGATGAGGCCAAACCGACACCAAAACCAACAAATATTAAAGTTTTATAGTCATTTAATTGGATTTTAGATTGATAGATTGCGTTTGGGATTGAGGTTGAAACCAAGTTGCCAGAATGAGTGTAGTTTTCTAAAATCTTTATTTTATTATCAACAGATTTTTTTACTCTTTCTAGCATTATCCTCCCAGCTTGATGAGGAATTAAAATTGCTTTTTCACAAGGAAGTTGATCAATTATTTTCTTAACCTGGGGAATTACATTTGTGATACCAAACGAAAGAACTTTTGGGCCATCCATAAAAATTTCATTTTTAGTCATACACAACACGTCTTGAGAGTCTTTCTTAGAAAAATAACTTTCATTTTCAAGCGTAAATCCATTTTTTTCATATTCAACCAATGTGCAAGATGATCCATCACCAAAGAGAGGTCTTATTGATCTATTATCTTTGCTTATGTGCTTTGAATATGTATCTGAAGTAACTATCAGAACTTTACTTGAGTGATTACGATATATTTCACTGTATGCTATTCTTAGTGCATCAACATAGCCTGAGCAACCAGCATTTATTGAAATACAGTGGCAACTTTCGTCTAAACCTAAAAAGCTGTGGATAGTGTTAGAAATTCCTGGAAAAGTTTTATTTGGAGTGTTTGTCACAGAAACTACCAAATTAATTTCAGCTAAAGAGCTTTTTAGTTTTTGTGATGATCTTACAGCTAGTAGTTCAGTATCTTCTTCAAAAGAAGAAATAGTTCTTGAAGCAATTCCTGTTTTCTCATAAATTTGACCTTCATTCCAACCAACATCCTCTTCTATGCTTTTATTTTCTTCTGTACAGGAGCCTAAATAAACTTGTATCTCTTTGAATTTAATCATCAAAAAAATTTGATAGATAAGTTTTTAGATCTGAGATTGTTACAAAGGATGATAGCTTCTCTGGATCAAGCTCTTTATTAAATTTATCATCAAAGATTACCATTAAAGATACCTGAGCCATTGAGTCCCATTTTATGTCTGCTAAAAGGGTAGATTGGTTAAACTCTACTGAGTCCTCAAGGTCAAGAGCCTCTCTTATAATTTCATCTAAAATATTATTCATTTTTTAATATTTATACTCGTCTGGTTTGAAACAGTTTTCTTCAAGTCCAAGGTAATTTCGCTGATTATTCGTAAGCTTAGTAATAGTTCCCCGAAAACCTTTTACCATCAATGCAGCGACCTCTTGATCTAACTTTCTTGGTAAGACTTTAACATATATTTCTTTATTATTGTTTTTCAATTTTGATGCTCCTTTTTGAAAAAGATAAATTTGCGCTAGTACTTGGTTGCAAAAAGAACCATCCATAACACGACTTGGATGGCCTGTTGCTAGAGCCAAATTTACAAGCCTTCCCTCAGCCAAAAGAATTAAGAAATCATTCTTTGATCTTATCACTCTGTGGACTCCAGGTTTGATTTGATACCACTCAAACTTTCTTAAATAATCTACATCAATCTCATTATCGAAGTGGCCAATATTGCAAATTACACATCCAGATCTCAGCTCATCGAGCATAAAACGATCAAGAACATTCATATTGCCGGTAGCTGTTACTACTAGATCATATTTCTTAAGAAGACTTCTATCGATATTAGACCCATTATTAGTTACATCTCCATTTTTGTATGCTGAAACTACTGAATACCCATCAAAGCAAGCTTGCATCGCACAAATAGGATCAACTTCAGTAACATCAACAATCATTTTTTGCTGCATTAATGATTCTGCTGATCCTTTGCCAACATCTCCATAACCAATAACTAATGCTTTCTTGCCGGCTAACAGCATATCTGTCCCACGCTTAATGGCATCATCAAGACTATGCCGACAACCATACTTATTATCATTTTTAGATTTTGTTATTGAATCATTCACATTGATAGCAGGCACTTTTAATTCCCCATTAGCTAACATTTCTTTTAGCCTCTTAACTCCTGTAGTTGTTTCTTCTGAAATGCCATGAATATGATCAAGCATTTCTGGATATTCTTTATGTACTTTAACTGTAAGGTCTCCACCATCATCAAGAATCATATTGGCATCCCAAGGCTTACCATCCTTTTTTATAGTTTGATCAAGGCACCATTCGTATTCTTCTTCTGTTTCTCCCTTCCAAGCAAATACTGGAATACCCTTAGCTGCAATTGCAGCTGCTGCATGGTCTTGGGTAGAAAAAATATTACATGAAGACCACCTAACTTCAGCTCCAAGATCTATCAAAGTTTCTATCAACACCGCAGTCTGAATAGTCATATGAATGCAGCCCATGATCTTTGCTCCCCTAAGTGGCTGTTGATCACGGTACTCTTCTCTTAGCTGCATTAGTGCTGGCATCTCATCTTGAGCAAGCAGTATTTCTTGTCTGCCAAATTCAGCTAGCTTTATATCTTTTACTTTGTAATCTTCACTCATTATTTTCCTTATAAAATTCTAATCTCTCAATATCATCTTCCGAAGTTTCTTTTCCATATTGTATTTCAATAATTCTACATTCCTCTTTGAAGGGATTATATATTTGGTGCCATTCTTCTTGGGAAACTTTGAAAACATCATGCTGTTTGAGATGGTGCTCAACATAATCTTTTGAGCATTGAGATTTATGTTTTACTATGCATTCCCCTTTTGAAACAAACCATATCTCATCTCTTTTAAAATGTCGTTGCAAGCTCATGCCTTTTTTGGACTTAATTATCAATTCTTTTAACTTCATTTTATGATCTTGGTATAAATTGAAGAACTTGCCCCAAACTCTTTCTTCAGATTCCCCTTGCCAACTTTTTAAAATCGAACTACTCGAGTTCTTCTTATCTTCGCCCCCTACGCCAAATTTAAAATCAATGCCCTTAATGCTCATTTCTGGGATATTGGAATCATTCCGGTCACCCCCATTGCAAAAAATGATTTGCTCATTTGGGTATCTCTTTTTGATTGCTGCCAAAGCATTGATGCAACTTCCAAGCTCATCATCAGCAAAGCTTATGACTTCATCAACGCAAGAAAGATTTTCTAAGATAGTTTTTCTTTCTTTAAAACTCATAAAAGGCTGGCCTTTTTTATTAGTCAACCAAGCATCAGAGTTAAGAGCAACAATCAATGTATCGCCCTGCTTTTTTGCAGCAATAAGATAGGCGATATGACCAGAGTGAATAGGGTCAAACCCGCCACTCGCGACAGAAACTTTCATATTTTTTTAACTTCTTCCCAGCTAAAGTTTTGATCCTCCCGACCAAAATGACCATAAGATGCAGTTCTGAGATAGTTTGGTTGCAACAGATTAAGCTCTGTAATTATGCCTGATGGTGTGAGGTTAAAATTTGATGACACTAATTGTTCGAGCTCATGAGTCGAAACCTTTTCCGATTCAAATGCATTAATAAAGATGGAGGTTGGTTCTGCTATACCAATGGCATAGGATGCTTGAATTTCACAATAATCACAGAGACCGGCTGCCACCATAGATTTAGCAACTTGTCTCAAAGCATATGCTGCTGAGCGATCAACTTTAGACGGATCTTTACCAGAAAATGCACCGCCACCATGGCGCGCCATCCCGCCATAAGTATCGACAATGATTTTACGGCCAGTTAAACCACAATCACCGACAGGGCCACCAATTTCAAAACGTCCCGCTGGGTTAATTAAAAATTTAGTCTTGCTGTCTATAAGATCTTGAGGGAGTGTTTTCTTAATTACTTCCTCTCTTATCAGTTCACGTAGCTGTTCTAATGATAAAGCTGGATCATGCTGACTGGAAAAAACAATGGAATCAATTCTTTGGGGCTGATAGCTATCATTGTATTCAACGGCCACTTGAGATTTGGCGTCTGGCCTTAGACCAAGACTTCTATCCTGACGAATTGTTTCATGTTTGCGTGTCAATTCATGGGCCAAGGCAATAGGCAACGGCATTAACTCTGGCGTTTCACGACAGGCATAGCCAAACATGATGCCTTGGTCACCAGAGCCCAACTGTTCACCTTGAGCAATCCCTTCACTAATGTCTTGGCTTTGCTCTGAGATGTAGTTGGTAAACTTAAAGGTATCGTAGCTAAAACCAAGTTCTTGATGATCGTAGCCGATATTTTTTACAACATTTCGTGCGATCTGTTCGTAATCAATTTTAGCAGTGGTTGTAATTTCACCTCCAACGATCACATTATTATTTTTGACCATAACTTCGCATGCAACTCTAGAATTTTGATCTTGGATAAGACAAGCATCCAAGACTGCATCGGAAATCTGATCACAGATTTTATCTGGATGTCCAGCAGAAACTGATTCGGACGTAAAGATATAAGACATTACAAGCCCTCAATAGAAATACCATCTAATGCTAGTGAGTCACTAATGAGCTTACCCATGATTTGATCGATCTCCTCGTCTGTTAAACTTTTATCATTAGCTTGAAACTTAAATCTAAAGCCAAGCTTTAAGAGGTTTAATTTTTTGTTTTGAAAGAAATCAAAAATAAAACTTTCGGTTATGAGATCATTGTTATTGGTAGTATTATCAATTAGCTTTGTTAATGTTCCAACTTTATCCAGATTAATTAAACTAAACGATAAATCACGGTAGGAAGCAGGAAAATCTGATGTTGGGGTGAATTTATTATCTGGCACTATTAGATTGTCGATAGTTAGTTCACATGCAAACACTGGTGTTTTGACTTTAGATTCAATGGTATCTTTGCTTATCTTACCAAGACCACCAATTTCAAAACCATTTAAAGACAAAGATTCATAAAAATCATAGCCTCTCTTATTAGCTAGCTCAAAAGTTGGCTGCACTTTCAAAATATCATTACAGATACTATTCACAAGGCCTTTAAGATGCCCGTAATCCAGTTGGGCATTAAATTCTTTAGCATTTTTATTTACGCGGCCTGAAATTGCTAAAGCAAAACGTCGCTCTGTGCCAGAGGTTTTGTAAATATCTGAGAACTCAAAAAACTTAATGGAATCTTTTTGCCTGTTTTGGTTGTAAGCTATATTGGTTCTGATCGAATTCATTAAACAGGTACGCAACATAGCACGTTGTTTGTCCAAAGGATTATCAACAGGAATAGCTTCTTTGCCTTCAAAATCAGTGAAGGGGTTGTTGATTACTTCAAAGCAGCCTTGGTTGATGAGATAACGACCAACCAGGTCTTCGAAAGAACGCTTGTGCTGCTTAGCCATGACAGGTAGAGCTAAAACTTGCGATGGAATATTGTTGTAACCAATCATTCTGGTGACTTCCTCTGCCAGATCATTAAGCTGATCCACATCGGATCTATGGGCAGGCACAGTTATGCTCTTGCCAGCTTCAAAGCCCAGAGCACTTAAATAGGTCATTTGTTCTTGCTGGCTAATATCAATCCCAACCACTGCATTGAGTTTGTTGCTATTGTATGGCACTTCCGTCAATGTGGTTTTGTTTTGTTCGCTATAAAGAGCAACCGACTTAACTTCAGTGTGCTCGGAAACAATCTGTAAAAATCTGCGTAGGACTTCTTCTTGGCAGAGATAATCGACGCCCCGCTCAAACTTGTAGGCCGCCTCTGAGCTTAGATTGTATTTTCTGGCTTTGCCTAAAATTTCTTCTGGCTGAAAGTAAGCACACTCAACCAAAACTTTAGTTGTGTCTGCTGAACAGGCTGTGCTGGCTCCACCCATTATTCCCGCTAGACTAATCACTGCATCGTCTAAAGAGAAGGCTAAATTTTCTTCGGTTAACTCAATCTCTGTGTCTAATAAGGTCTTGAACTTTGTTTTAAGCTTTTTCTTGGCCAAACTGAAATGCCCCTGCATAGTGTTCTGATCAAAGCAGTGCGTGGGTTGTCCTGATTCGTAAGCTAAGTAGTTGGAGATGTCAGTAAAAAAATTGTTTTTGTTGATGCCTAGATTTGCGAAATAAGCCTCTAAGTAAGGCTCATACTTTGTGGGCACTTGTTCGATTTCAATCTGCATAAAAGAAATATTTGGGCACACATCTTGAGCTTTATTATCAAACTGGAGTTCAAGTGCTGGCAAAGTCATATCACTTTTTGGCAATTCTTTGGCCTGATAGAAGTAATTTAGATCACGCGCTAGGCCTTTAAGAGATAAACAATCACCACGATTGGGGGTGATTTCCATATCAAGGACTTCCCCATCTATTTCATGCTCATGCCCTAATTGAAACAATAAATCTGATAACTCTTTTAGCTTGGGTTGTTGCTCCAAGAGGGCAAGTAAATGTGAATAAACTATTTTCATTTAAATTGCCTTAAGAAATCTAGGTTTGATTTGTAAAAATCTCTTATATCTTTCACTTCGTACTTGAGCATAGCAATTCTTTCAATCCCCAGACCAAATGCCAAGCCAGAATACTTTTGTGAGTCGATGCCGCAGTTATCTAAAACTTTTGGATTGACCACCCCACATCCTAGAATTTCTAACCATTTATCACCAAACAAGACATCAACCTCTGCGGATGGCTCAGTAAATGGAAAATAAGATGGTCGAAAACGTAGCTGAGCTTCTTCACCAAACAAGGAATGACATATCTTATAAATTAAGTCCTTAAGATGTGCAAAATTGACATTCTCATCGACGTACAAGCCCTCAATCTGATGAAACATTGGTAAATGGGTAGCATCATCGTCTTTGCGATAAACTTTACCTGGGGAAACCACAGCAATAGGAGGTTTGCTCGCTAGCATAGTTCTAACTTGAACTGGCGAAGTGTGCGTACGTAGCACATGAGTTTTGTTGTTGACATAAAATGTGTCATGCATCTCACGCGCTGGATGCGTTGCTGGTATGTTTAGTTTGTCAAAATTGTACTCTTCGGTCTCAACTTCAGGGCCCTCAGCCACCGAGAATCCAAACGAAGTTAACAGATCGGTTAGTTCTGATTTAATTTGATTTATAGGGTGTTTTGAACCTATTTCACGGTTTAATGGTGGTAAAAAAATATCTTTTGGTGCCGTCATTAATCTATAGCAGCTTTCACAACTTTTTCAAAAGTTGCTTTATCCTGTATAGCTAACTCTGACAACACCTTTCTGTCAAGCTCTATGCCTTTTTGGTTAAGGCCATTTATGAATTTAGAATAAGAATATCCTAAATTTCTAACTTCGGCATTGATTCTTATAATCCAAAGTCTTCTGAAGTCTCTTTTTCTATTTTTTCTGTCTCTATAAGCGTATTGCAATGATTTGATTAAAGATTGCTTAGCTGTTTTAAAAAGCCTAGATCTAGCACCATAGTGCCCTTTTGTTCTTGCTAGAACTGCTTTATGTTTTTTTGCTGCTAAGTTTCCTTTTGTTGTCCTTGGCATTATGCCTCCAATAATTTATTTACTACTTTTAAATTTGCACCTTCTAAATTAGAGGTCCCTCGAGCATGTCTCTTTTTCTTGGTTTTATGCTTCGAGAGGATATGGTTTCTCCCAGTAGACCTCATTTTAAGACCTGAACCTGTTGCTTTAAACCTCTTTTTAGCACTAGAGTGATTTTTTAATTTGCTCATTTTATCTTCTTTGGAGCCAGCATTGTACTATAAGCTCTGTTTTCAAACTTTGGCTCTACTAAAACAGAAGCAATATCTTCGGTTTCTTTAATGATACTGTCAAGTAAAGTTTTGCCAAAACTAGTGTTTCCAAGCTCCCTTCCTCTAAACATTACAGTAACTTTGACATTCGCTTTTTTATCTAGAAAGCCTTTTATTTTGTTTAACTTGACATCAATATCTCCTTTACCAATATTTGGTCGCATTTTTATCTCTTTTTGCTCGAGTCTTTTCTGGTTTTTTTTGGCAAGAGAAGCTTTCTTCTTTTGGTCAAACTTATATTTTCCATAATCAATAATTTTTGCAACACAAGGCTCTTTATCAAAAGTTATTTGAAGAATATCTAAGCCTTTATCTTCGGCTAGTGTAATTGCCTCTGATTTAGAAAATTCACCAAGCTTCTCACCAGATTCAGAAATAACGGTCAACCGCTCTGCCTTCATAAACTTATTTACTGGAGGCTGAGGAGGTCTCTTTCTTCTTTGCGGTCTCAAAATTATTGTGGAATAGATGAAAAGCGATTCATGAACGCTCAGGGGTGTGGTTATCGAATGTCATAGAAGAGTGATATTAAAGGAATATTTAATTTTATCAAGAGCTAAGATCCCACAGTGTTTCAGGGTTTTTCATGCATTTAACTTCAATTACATAATTAAATGGGTCGCTGAGAAACATTGTCTCTTGCTCAGGAGGTCGTCCCTCAAATCTAACAAAGGGCTCCAGTAAGACATTGACATCATTGTTCTGCACTCGCTGTTTAAGGTTTGAAAAATCTGATTCGGAAAGATGAACACCAAAGTGAGGCACAGGAATATCGCACATATCAACAATTTTTCCTTCTATATTTTTGTTTGGCTTGTAGTCAAAGCATTCGTGCAATGTCAGCTCATTGCCAAAAAAATTTATATCCTGCCAATCATCCTCTGCTCTACCTTCCTGGCAGCCTAAAATATCGCAATAAAAACGTTTTGCGATCGGAAGGTCTGTGACTTTGATAGCTAAATGAAATCTTGAGTGCATCGCTTAATTATATATATCTTTAACCTTTGTTTGAATATTTTTACACATTGATTTGCTGAGTCCACATTCTTGTGAAAATTGCTCTGGTGTGATTTTTGCAAGAATCTCGAGACTGCCATATTCCTTGTAGATCTTATCAATAGTTTTGGGGCCAACACCTTTAATGTCTTGTAGGTAATGCTTGGTAAGGTTTTTTCTTTTTATTGATCTAAAGTTTTTTACAGCAAATCTATGTGCTTCGTCTCTGACATCTAAAAATAATTTAGACATGCTATCGTCTTTTCTAAACTCAACTTTATGATCGTCATAAAATAAATTTTCTATACCATATTTCCTCTTCTCACCTTTTCCTAATGAAACAAACTTTACTTTTTCTAGATCCATGAAGCTTTTTATAGAATTCAGGTGCGTTTTACCACCATCAATTAGTGCTACTGAAATATCAAAATTATTTTTGAAGTATTTTTCAATGCCATAAGCCAATGCAGAAATATCCGATTCAGCATACCTCTTGGGTACGCTAAAAAACCTATATTTTGATTTGTCTGGTCCGTGATCGTTAAAATATACACAAGAAACCGTCTGAATATCACCAACTCCACCACTTACATCGAAGCCAACCATATTTATGCCGTCTGTTAGGCCCATTTTATTTTTCAAGTAATCTATACTTAACATATATTTATTTGCTTTTTGCAGCTGCAGCCCTAAGAATTCTCTAGCATTTCGATCAGCCATATCGCACCATTTCTTTTTATTGCCATGTGCAGGTGTCGTAAATTTAATATGTGGAAAAAATGGTGATCCCAAATTCTTCTTAATGGAGATAATTTCTTTAAGTTTTGGGCTCGCCAAAATCAGTCTACTTAAAAATTCTTCAAACAAATCATCTGTACTTTTACCAAGCTGATTTTTAAAGGAATACCTCTTAATGTTTGAAAAAGCATTTTTTTCTATATCAATAACAACAAAACTAACATCATTTTCTATGCTGGCCATGCCTAAAACTTTTGTTTGGTCACCGCCTGAGAAAATAATTTGGGTCTCCTCAATACGTCTGAGCATCTCAATTCTTGTTTTGATTTCTCCTGCTTTCTCAAAAGCTTCTTGATCCGAATATTTTTTCATCACTGATTTTAGGTCTTTGATGATTTCTGAAAAATTTCCCTTTAATACTTTTTTGGTATTTTTAATATCTTCCAGATAATCTCTTTGCGAAATCTTGCCTACACATGGTGCTGAACATTTACCGATCTGGTATTGCAAGCATGGGCGGGACCGATTTGAAAAAAATACATCATTACAAGTTCTGAGCTTAAAAATATTTTGAAGTTCAGAAATTGCAACTCTAGTTCCTTTAGCACTCGTAAATGGCCCATAAAGCTCTTTTGATGCTTTTGTAGTTCTTTTAAACAAAATTTGAGGGTAGTCATGCTTTTCATTTATCTCTATGTATGGAAAGGTTTTATCATCACGCAATAAGATATTAAATCTTGGTTGATTTGATTTAATTAAATTCTGCTCTAGTAACAGCGCTTCAGTTTCATTTTTAGTTATCAGAAAATCTGCGTCGATAACTCTATCGATTAATTTTGAAGTCTTATACTCTTTGATTGTTTTGTTGAAGTATGAGCTTGCTCTCTTTCGCAGGTTCTTAGCCTTGCCTATATATAGGAGGGAATTAGAATCGTAAAATCGATATACTCCTGGTTTCTGGGGAAATGATTTTACTTTTTCTTTGACGCTAGCTTTCACCGGAGAATTTTTTTGTGTTGAGCTTGCCAAGCTCTACTCCCCACTGATCAAATGCATTTATGTTCCAGATGAAACTATTTAATATTGTCTTATTTTCCCAAATTGCCATAAGAGCACCAACTGATTTTGGAGAAATCTCATTAAGCACTACTGACGTAAGGCGTCGTATTTTTGTTTGCCTGTAGCTTTCAAGTTTTTGATCTGCGCCCTCAACAAGCGATTGTTTTTGACCAAGAAATTGCATGTAATTTAGTTTCTCAGGGTTTTTTTGTGCAATTAGGTAAACATTAAAATCTTTAGTTCCCTGATACAGCAGTTGATAAAATGAATGTTGTGATTCTGGGCCATAGCCTCCCCATATGATCGGGTTAGTATCCACCAGACTTTCATTCCCTTTAATATCAACAGATTTTCCATTTGACTCCATTTCAAGCTGTTGAGCATAGCGCGAAAAATTTCTTAGCTTCCAGTCATAATTAAGCAAAACACTAGTCTGATTGCCTAAAATATTGTTGTGGAATATATCCTGGCAGGACAATTTAAAGATTAAACTTTCATATTCGTTTTCCAGTAATTCAAGATCAGCCGAGTAGCCTCCTCCTAAAAATTCTTTATATGCATCATCTCCTAGTAAAATGGATAGCAATATTGATATAGGTGACCAAATTGAAAATCGTCCACCAACATTGATATCAAAACTGATTATATTGTCTTTATGAATACCATAATCCTCAGCTAGTCTTGGCGCTGCAGTTACTGCATAGGTGCTGCTTAAGAATTTTTTATGGGTGACTTTTTCAAATGAATTTAGAGTTTCTAAAGTACTGAAAGATTTTGAGGCAACTATAAAGCAGGCTTTATCTAAATTTACTCCTGACAGCTTATCTGCAAATTCGTCAGAATCACTTCCAGTAATTAAGCAGGCTTTATCGTAGAAGTTATCTACTAGGGCTTCGCCGACAAACGCAGGTCCCAACTGAGACCCTCCAATGCCAAAAAAAACTACTTTTTCGTAGCCAGCCTCTCTTATCTTTTTGGAAATAGAAAATAATTTTTTTTGATGGTGTTCGTATTCACCAGAAATGCTAGGCATCCTATATTTGAAATGAGTAACCGATCGACCCTCTGTAACATTAACAAGCTCACCTTTGTATGTTGCTCTAAATTTTTCATGGATTCTTTGTGTCCTTGCTAACTGCATGAAGTCTGCATAAAATTCTTTCGGTATCTTTTGATCATTAAAATTAAAACTACAACCTGCTAGCTCACTTTCAGCCCTTAAATGGCTTTGTGAGTAACTATCAATTTTTGACCTTAAATCATCAATACTCATATTCTTCAATTGCCTCTTCGATATTTTCTGACTGCGTTATAGGTCTGCCAACAACTATGTAATCTGCTCCAAGATTATAGGCTTCTGATGATGTCATCGTACGCTGTTGGTCATCATTCAAAGCCTTATTCCTGATGCCGGGGACAACTTTTATTCCTTGATATTCATGTAATAGATTAAGTTCATTGGCACTACATACTAAGCCATCAATCTTTGTATCATTTGCTAAGCTTATTAATCTTGCAAATTGATCTGAAAAGACTGATCCATATAAGCTTTGAATATGACTGTCATTTAGACTGGTAAGCAATGTTACTCCTATTATTTTTGTAGATTGTACAGAGGAAAGTGCCGCTTCTATCATCTCCTTGCCGCCCTGAAGGTGAATAGTAGTCATAAAGACATTAAATTTTTCAATTTCACTTAATGCCTTGCTTACTGTATTAGGTATGTCATGCAATTTGAGATCTAAGAAGATATCAAATCCAGCATTTGAGATCATTTCTAAAATGCTCTCTCTTTGTGACAAGTATAGCTGTAGGCCAACTTTTACCATACATCTATTTGGGCTTAGTTGTGAGAGTAAAGCTTTTACATCTTCTGTATCACTATAATCAAGTGCAACAATTAGTCTCTTATTAGACATATTGGCAATTGTAAGAAATGTTTAAGATTTTTTCTATGAGACCAAAGATAGTGAAATCCTTTCTCTTTCTGAATCCATTCCAGAAATTGAAACTGTAATTTGATCGCCTGCTTTGTATTTTTCTTGGATCTCTTCAGGACCGACAACAATTTCAGAATGATGAATTAATCCATCTATCCCTCCGTCAAGCTCAACAAAAATTCCAAAGTCAGTGACGGATTTAATATTCATATTTTCCAGAATATCACCAGCATTATGCTTGTCTTCAAAATCTTTCCATGGGTTTTCAGTAGTGTGCTTCTTGCTTAAAGAAACTTTCCTTTCTTCAAGATCAATCTCCATAACTTTAACTGTTATGCTATCGCCCTTGCTTAAAATTGAAGATGGGTTGATGTTTTTATTTTTCCAATCTAGATCGGTTATATGCACTAAACCCTCTATATCCTCATCTAGTTTCACAAAACAACCATAATCTGTAGTTAATGCTACTTCACCCTCAACAATTTGACCGACATGGTACTTGCTTTCAATATCTTTCCACGGATCCTCTGCTAATTGCTTAAGCCCCAATGAAACTCTCATTTTTTCTTGATCAAAAGATAAAACTAACAATTCCATTTTATCTCCAACATTTAGAACTTCTTTTGGATGCATAACCCTTTTCCATGAAAGATCAGTTATGTGCAATAGGCCGTCAAGGCCACCTAGGTCAACAAATGCGCCGTAGTCGGTTAAATTTTTAATTGTTCCTTCAATTGTTTCACCCTCTTTAATAACTTCTAGTAGTCTTTCTCTTTCTTCAGAGTTTTGCTCTTGTAATACAGCTTTCCTCGAAAGAACAATATTTGTTCTTTTTTTATCAAATTTCATTACTTTGAACTCAAGAGTTTGCCCAGAAAGGTCTGGATAATCTTTCCCACCCTTTGGGTCAACCAAGGAACCAGGCAAAAATGCTTTTACTACATCAACAAAAACAGTGAAACCACCTTTAACTTTGTTTACAACTTTACCTTCAACATAAGTTCCTTCTGAGTGTGATTTTTCTAGATTATCCCAGGTTTCTTGTTTTCTTGCTTTTTCTCTAGAGAGCCTAATTTCACCGAAACCATCATCCAATGCATCTAAGATCACTTCAACTTTATCACCCTCTGCCACTTGTACTTCATTTGCATGATTTTCAAATTCCTCAATTGGTACCAGTCCATCTGATTTAAAACCTATATCCAATGTGACCCATTTTTTTCCTATTTCCAGAACATTTGCTCTCACCAGAGAGCCTTGCACAAGGTCAAAGCTTTCAAAACTTTTGTCTAACAGTTGTTGTAATGTGTTTTCAGTATTTTTCATTAATAATTTTTTTAATTAGGTTCAAAGTATCATCAACGGTCTCATTAGTATTATCAACCGTAATTGAATTAGCTGTTTTGGTCAGTGGAGACGCTTTTCTTTCGCTGTCTCTCTGATCTCTAATAGTTAACTCGTCTTTGAGTTTTGAGATATTAACCTTTTGTCCGTGATTTCTCAACTGATTTAAGCGTCTGCTCAATCTTTCTTCTAAGCTTGCTGTTAAGAATATTTGCACCTTAGACTCAGGAAATAATCGTGATGACATATCTCTACCCTCTGCAACTAATCCAGGTTCCTTTAAAAATGCCTTTTGTATTTCGATTAAGTCATCTCTTACATGCTGTAGTTGGGAAATTTCAGACGATAACATTGATATTTCTGCACTTCTTATTTCTATTGTTATGTCCTTATTCTTGTATATAATCTTTTCATTTAGGGCATCAAATTCATGCTTTATTGAAGAAATTTCTTCTTTTATGTCTTTGATTTTATTTTTTAATAAATATGCATAGCACCTGTAGATAAGTCCACTATCCAGATAATTCCAGCCTAAATCTAAAGCTAGTAGCTTTGCTATTGTTCCTTTACCAGAACCAGATGGGCCATCAATTGCAACAATTGGAATCATAGTTTAATCAGTTTAAACCCTAGCTGCTCTAAATTGCTAAAAAAATTGGGGAACGATGTTGCGATACTTTCTATATCATCGATGTAAACATCACTTGTACTCCTGACAGATGAAATTGCCGCACACATCGCGATTCTGTGATCTCCTAAAGAGTTAAAAGAACCTCCATCAAAAGTGAAATTTTTACCTGCACCTGTTATTTCCAAACTGTCATTCTGTTGTTCATATTGCACTCCTAATGTATTGAGGATTTTCTGAATAGCATCTAGTCTATTTGATTCTTTAACTCTCAGCTCACCAATGCCATCTAATTTAAGCTGACCATCAGAAAAAGCAGCAACTACAGATAAAATTGGAATCTCATCAATCAAGTTTGGCACCAAATAATTGGGAACTGACTTTAGCTGTAATTGACTGCTATACACGAATAAGTCGGCTATAAGCTCACGGTTCTCAATACGTTTGTTCTTTATCTCTATCTTTGCTTCCATCTCTTTTAAAAGCTCCAAAAAAGCAATCCTCGTCGAATTGAGCCCTACATCAGGAATGAAAAGTTCAGATTCAGGGGCAATTAAACCAAGTGCTATAAAAAAAGATGCAGATGAAAAATCACCTGGAACAAAAATAGGTTTTTTTTCATAACCTTTGGCTCCATCTAAAATAATCACATTTCCTTCATCGGTTTGTTCTGTTTTTAAATCTGCTCCTAAATGTGAAAGCATTAACTCAGTATGATTTCTAGTTTCAGTAGGCTCTATGATTTCAATCTTTGTGTGTGCATTTAAAGCTGCTAGCAATAATGAGCTTTTAAGTTGAGCGCTTGCAACAGGCATCACATAAGAGAACTTATCTTTCAATCTTGCTGGATTTATTTCTATGGGGGCTTTTCCGCTTGTGAGTGAAATATTAGCACCCATTGAATTTAGTGGATCAGCAATTCTGGACATTGGTCTTGAGTTTAATGACTTATCGCCACTTAAAGAAAAGCTCTTACCTGTTCCTGATAAATATCCTGTTAAAAGCCTTATACCTGTACCGGAGTTACCTAAAAACAAATCTTTTTTGTTCTTAGATGAATTGCTTTCTAAAACAGCTTTTTTTGTTGAGATTATGTCTTCTCCCAATACGCCACTATTTGTTGGTAAGTCGAGAATAGCTGCTCGTTGTGCAATTGATTTATCGAGAGGCAGTTCTATCTGGCCACAAAAATTTTTTGCTGGCCTAACTTTTATTGATGTCATAGAAGCTTAGGTTAATTTTTCTCTTATTTTTTTTAATGCGATTTCAAATTTTTCTAGCCCTGCTGTGATGTTCTTGGCATTATCGCTAAATATCTCATTCCATAAAGCTTCATTGGATGCTCCAAGACGCTCAATTTCCTTACCACTACCAGCAAAGAGTTTTGGATTAATGTTTTCACCATCAAGCGACTCCTTGTATGCTCTTGCAATGACATGAGGTAAATGGCTGACTAAACCAAACACTCTATCATGAGTAGCCAGATCAATAGAAATTACCTCCATCTTTAATGACTCCCAAAATTTTGATAATTTGTCTTCATACTCTGATTCTGAATAAATTAGAACAACGGTTTTATTTGCAAATAAATTCACATCAGCATGTTCAGGGCCAGATTTATCACTTCCACATATGGGGTGTGACGAAACGAAGTTCTTTGGCAATTCAATGGAGTTTAGGTGTTGTTTAGAGCTTGAAATATCTGTGATTATTGCCTCGCTTGAAAACATTGCAGCAGCTTTCATAATAATTTTTGGTATTTGCTTAATAGGGGAGCAAATTATTATAAAATCAAAATCTCCTCCAACTTCTTCTAAGTCATCATAAAGGATAAATTCAGTAGGTTTATTTCGGATTAAAGTTTTATTATTTAAATTGGGTTCAACAATTGATATCTCTGGATTATCAGCTCTTGCCGCTAAGGCCATGGAAAGTGAGTAGCCCATAAAACCTCCTCCTATAATTAGAATTTTATTCATCAACTTTCTGCTGGTTTAAGGAAGTCTTCATTACTGATTTAAATATTGCTTTCAAATCATCTTTAGGATAAATCAATGCAAGCTCATCTATCTTTTTAAGAATTTCTTCTTCTCGGCCCTCATCAAATAAAGCTTTATCCAGGCTGCGCTTTATACGCCCGATTTCTCTTGTAAGGTTAAATCGAGATTCAAGCAAAGCGATTATCTCAGCATCAATTGAATCAATTTCTTCTCGAATAAATACTAATGTTTTTTCATCATCCATGTTGTTTCTCAAAATCTTGCATAAAATCTCTAAGCGCTACTACTGACTCTTTTTTCATAGAATTATAAATACTGGCACGCATCCCCCCTACCGATCTATGCCCCTTTAAATAAAACAGGTCTTGCTTCTCAGCCTCATCTAAAAATAATTGCTCTAAATTACTGTCTCTAATGGTAAAGACCACATTATTTATAGATCTCTGGCTTTTGAGTACAGGGTTTTGATAAAATTCGCCTGAATCAATCAGGTCATATAAAATCTGTGATTTCTCAATTGATCTTTTTTCCATCTCTTTAACACCACCATTTTTTTCATACCAATTAAACATTTTGCCAGCTACATACCAAGCAAAGGTATTGGGTGTATTCAGCAGAGAATTTTCTTGAGCATGCATGTCATACCTTAATATATTTGGAATATCTTGATCACACTTTTCGAGCAGGGCTTTCCTTGCAATAATTAATGTAATGCCAGAGGGCCCAAAGTTTTTTTGTGCACAAGCATAAATAAAGTCGTATTTCTTTGAATCTATATCTTCTGAAAATAAGCATGAGCTCATATCTACAAATGCAGGCACTTGAAAACTTGGATCATAAGGTATTCGAATGCCTTGAATAGTTTCATTCTTACAATAATGCACAAACTCACTATTGCTACTAATCTCCCATTCAGAAAGGTCTTTAATCTCATTGAATCCACTTTCTTTAGAGCTATGACAAATCTCTAAATCACATATCTTTGATGCTTCTTTAACTGCTTTAGAAGACCATGAACCAATTTCTGCATAACTTGCTTTTGCGTTTTTTGAGGCGAAATTAAGAGGAATGAGTGAGAACTGCAATGTTGCACCACCCTGCATAAATAAAACCTCATAATCATCATCAAGATCTAAAAGTTTCCTTACATAAATTTCAGCATTTTTTGCAATCTCAAGAAAGGTTTTATCTCGATGACTTATTTCAATGATCGTTGAGCCAATATCTTGATAACCATTAAACTCATCTTTTATTTCATTTAGAACTTCTTCAGGCAGAATAGCTGGGCCTGCAGAAAAGTTATGAACTCTCTTCTTCATCAAGACTTTCTTTAAAGCCTACCGCATCAACAAGTTTCTCACCCTCACGAATAGAAACAATTCTTACTCCTTGGGTATTTCTACCAATGACGCTTATTTGATCAACTTGAGTACGAATTAAAGTACCTCTATTACCAATCAACATAACCTCATCACCATCTAGTACCTGAACAGCAGAAACCATTTTTCCATTTCTGGTTGAGGTATTTAAGGCAATAACACCTTTTCCGCCTCTTTTTTGGCCACTGAATTCTGAAATATTAGTTCTCTTTCCATAACCATTTTCGCTTACAGTTAGCAGGTTTGATTCTGGGTTCACTTTAATCATTGAGATTACTTTATCTTCTTTTGAGATATTCATCCCTTTTACTCCGCGAGTTGATCTACCCATTGCCCTTACATCGCTCTCTTTAAATCGGATGGCTTTTCCTGATTTTGATGCAAGACAAACCTCATCCTTACCGTTGGTAATAATTGTTCCGATAAGTTTGTCTCCTTCATCTAAATTAATTGCTCTTAAACCTGGTGCATACCTCTTTTCAAAAGCTGTAAGAGCAGTCTTTTTCACAACGCCATTCTTGGTTGCCATAAGCACAAAATGGCCATCTTTGTATTCTTCTACAGGCAAAAATGAAGTAACCTGCTCATCGTCCTCTAATGGAAGAACATTAGAAATTGGTCTGCCTTTAGCCGTCCTCGACATTACTGGTAACTTATAGATTTCAAGCCAATGCACTTTACCTTTAGTGGTAAAACACAGCACCTGAACATGAGTATTTAAAACTAATACCTGCTTAATGAAATCTTCATCTCTAAGTGCAGAAGCAGTTTTTCCTACTCCACCTCTTCTTTGAGATCGGTATTCAGCCAATTGTTGTGTTTTGACAAATCCATTGTTAGAAATTGTAAACACTCTCTCTTCTTCTGGTATTAGATCGGCATCGTCTATAGTTAATCTTCGCTCAATAATTTCAGTTCTTCTTTCATCACCAAATGCGTCCTTAACTTCTAGCAGTTCTTCTTTCACTACTGCAACCAATCTAGATTCATTGGAGAGGATATCTTGCAGTTCTTTAATTTGCTTAACTAATTCCTGATATTCTTCATTAAGCTTGTCGGTTTCAAGAGCGGTTAGCCTGCTTAATCTTAATTCTAAGATGGCTTTTGCCTGAACAATGGATAATTTATATTTATTTCCATCTAACCCAAATCCATCCTCTAAACCTTCAGGTTTGCAAATATCTGGGTCATTGACCTTATCCAGGAGTGGTTTTATTGTTTCTGCAGACCAATTCTGCTCACACAATCTATCTGCTGCAACTTTGGTATTTTCCGATGTTTTAATAATATTTATTACTTCATCAATATTCGCAATTGCCACTATGAGCCCTTCAACAATATGACCTCTGTCCTTAGCTTGCCTTAGTTCATATAAGGATCTATTTGTTATGACTTCTTTTCGATGCTTTAAGAAAATTTCAAGCAGCTCTTGCAGGTTGCATAATTTTGGTCTTCCATCTACAAGAACTACATTATTGATGCCGAAAACCTGTTCAAGTTGAGAATTTTTGATGAGATTATTAAGCACCACCTCTGGTACCTCTCCCTTCTTTAATTCTATTACGACTCTCATACCATCTTTATCTGATTCATCTCTTATTTCACCAATGCCTTCAAGTTTCTTTTCTTTAACAAGCTCTGCAATCCTCTCAAGCATTCTCGCTTTGTTAACCATGAAGGGAATTTCTGTAATTATTATTGCCTCTTTTCCATTTTTCACCGTTTCAAAAGCTGTTCTACCTCTTACATAAACCTTACCTTGGCCGGTCCTATAGGCCTGCTCTATACCGTCAATGCCAGTAATAATTCCACCTAAAGGAAAGTCAGGTCCTCTAACAATTTTTAATAAATCTTCAATGACATAATTTTCGTTGTCTAACATATAAAAGCAGGCATCAATAATTTCATTAAGGTTGTGAGGGGGGATATTTGTTGCCATACCAACGGCGATTCCCGACGATCCGTTGATTAGTAAATTTGGAATTCTAGTTGGCAACACATCAGGAATATCCTCAGAGCCATCGTAATTTGGAGAATAAGTCACTGTCTCTTTTTCAATATCAGCCAATATTTGATCAGTAATCTTTTCCATTCTGATCTCTGTGTATCTCATTGCAGCAGCAGAATCACCATCAATGCTTCCGAAATTTCCCTGACCCTCAACCAGCGGGTACCTTAACGAAAAATTTTGAGTCATTCTGACAATGGCATCATAGACTGCGGAATCACCATGAGGGTGGTATTTACCAATAACATCACCAACAACTCTTGCAGACTTTTTATATGGCTTATTGTAGGTATTTGAAAGCTTATGCATTGCATAAAGAATTCGTCTATGAACAGGCTTCATACCATCTCTAGCATCTGGTAAAGCCCTGCCTATGATTACGCTCATAGCATAATCCAAATAAGACTTTTTTAACTCATCTTTTATATCAACTGAAAGGACTTCTTTGGCGAACTCTTGCACTGGAATATATTAGCACAGCCATCGGCTGAAATCCCCATTATTCCTTAAATTCTGCCACTAATTTAGATATAGATTCTTTGGCATCACCAAACAGCATTCGAGTATTCTCTTTAAAGAAAAGTGGGTTCTGTACACCAGCAAAACCAGAAGACATTGAACGCTTCAAAACTACAACAGTTTTAGCTTTATGTACTTCAATAATTGGCATCCCATATATAGGAGAGCCTGGTTGCTCAGTAGCTGATGGATTGACTACATCGTTTGCTCCAATGACTAAAACAACATCAACTGTTTCCATTCTTGGATTTAAATCTTTGGGCTCAAATAAATTATCGTAGGATACATTGGCTTCTGCTAAAAGAACATTCATATGTCCAGGCATGCGGCCAGCTACTGGATGTATGCCATATGAAATTTCAGCGTTATTGTCCTCAAGCAAGTCACCAAGCTCCTTCACTACATGTTGGGCTTGAGCCACTGCCATGCCGTAACCTGGAACAACTAGTATTGATGAAGCAGCTTCCAAGATTAAATAAGTATCTTCAGAAGTTATAGGCTTAACTTCTCCTTCAACTTCGCCCCCAGATACTCCTGTGTCAGAAAATCCTACAAAAAATATATTGAATAAAGTTCTATTCATCGATTTGGCCATAATCAAAGTCAGAATTAATCCTGAGGCTCCAACCAAACAACCTGCAACAATAAGTGCAGTATTTGACAAAAGAATTCCTGCCATTGCTGCAGCAACCCCAGACAATGAATTAAGCAAAGAAATTACAACCGGCATATCTCCACCTCCTATTGGCACAACGAATGCCAACCCTGATAAAAGTGAGATTACTAGTAGCCCTAAAAAGACTATCTTAATGATTTCAAAATCAAAAACAAAAAAACCGAAAGAGGAAGAAATGACTTGCAGCATAGCTATTGCCAGATAACCTAAGAAAACTATCAATAGCCATCTAGAGATTGTATTTAGAATTTTACTTGAGCCTTTAAATATCTCAGATAGCTTGAAATACGCAATTAAGCTACCGGAAAAGGTGACTCCACCAATAAATACCGTTAGATAAGTTATGAATAAAATTACGCTTACAGATGCGTAGGTATTAAATTCTGACCATGCTAAAAAGAATGAAGATAAGCCACCAAAACCATTGAATAGAGCAACCATTTCAGGAATTGATGTCATTTTCACTCTAATAGCAAAAATAGACCCTATTACTCCACCTATTAATATTGCTGAAAAAATTAATATGGGGTTAAGGATATTTCCAAAAGTAACCAATAAAGCCAGCAACATGCCTAAAGCAGAAATTACATTTCCTTTAACTGCTGTATCTTCTTTCCCCAGCATCTTTAATCCGTAAATAAAAAGCATGGCAGAAAAAACGTACCCTATTTGTTGCAGAAAATTTAAATCTATACTCATCATTTTTTCTTAAACATTTTTAACATTCTGTTTGTTACCAAGTAGCCACCGAACACATTGATTGAAGCAAATAAGATTGCAAAAAATGCCAATACAGATTGAAGGTTAGATCCAGTATCCAATGTCAGAGCACCAACAAGAGTTATTCCACTAATTGCATTAGCTCCAGACATTAAAGGTGTATGAAGTGTACTAGGGATTTTTGAAATTAATTCCAAACCTAGGAATATCGAAAGTATTAGAATAAAAAATAGCAGTAAGTAAATTTCCATATTACCTAAAATCCTCTTTTATTATTTCCTTATCTTTTGTGAAAACAGCCGATGCTAGAACCTCATCATCTAAGTTTACGACAAACTTTTTAGACTCTTTATCATAAAAATCCAGGAGCAAATTATTAAGGTTATTACTTAAGGCAAATGAGGCATGATTTGCTACAAACGAGTGTAAATTTGAAAAGCCCAAAATTTTAACTCCATTCACTACTTGAATAGAATCTTTTACGGAGCCTTCAACATTTCCTCCAGACTCAACTGCCATATCAAAAATAATGCTGCCCTTCTTCATCTTTGAAATTGTTTCAGCATTTATTAGCCTTGGAGCAGGTTTACCAAATATTTGTGCTGTTGTAATTACGATATCTGAGTTGGCACACACTTTTTGTTGCAATTCTTGCTGTTTCTTTAACTGCACAGTGGATAGTTCTTTCGCATAGCCTTGATTCGTTTGTTCTGTTTCTCCAAGATCAATCTTTACAAATTTTGCTCCTAATGATTTAACTTGTTCTTCTACTTCGGGCCTTGTATCAAAAGCTTCAACCCTTGCTCCCAGCCTTTTTGCTGTAGCTATCGCTTGTAAGCCTGCAACACCAACTCCAATCACAAATACTTTTGCTGGTTTAAGCGTGCCTGCAGCGGTCATCATCATAGGCAGAGCTGATTGTAGATATTTAGCTGACTCAATCACTGCCACATATCCTGCTAAATTTGATTGACTGCTTAAAACATCCATTTTTTGTGCTCTGGTTATCCTAGGTATAAACTCCATTGATATTGCCGTAACATTTTGATCTGCAAAATATTTAAATTGTTCTCGGTTTTCAAATGGGTTGAGTAGCCCAATGAAAACAGTTTCATTTTTCAACTTTGCTATTTCTTCTTTATTTAGAGTTGAGCTTGAATAAATGACTTGACTGGATTGCAAGCACTCATCTCTTGAAACGGCTCTTGCGCCTATGGCTTCAAAAACCTCATCATCAATATCTATATCTTTTCCAAGACTTCTTTCAAAAATGATGTTTATACCCATATCTATTAGTGGTTTAATTGTCTCAGGGTGTAAGGTAGACCTTTTGTCACCTTGGTTAATTGGTTTTAATGCGCCCAAAATCATAGAAAAAGATTTTTAAATTTAGTAAAAATATACTTTATCATGAATAACTTTGATCAAAACGAATTAGATAAATTTTCTAAGCTCGCTGATGAATGGTGGGATCCAAATGGAAAATTTAAGCCACTTCATTTAATTAATCCCTTGCGATCAGAATATATCTCCAAAAAAATAAATTTAGAGGGATTAGATGTGCTAGATATAGGTTGTGGCGGTGGCATTCTTGCTGAATCACTAACAAAAAAAGGAGCAAATGTAACTGCAATTGATCTTGCAGATGGGCCTTTAAATGTCGCCAAGGTAAGAGCACAAAAAACCAAATTAAACATTAACTACAAAAAAATCTCATCGTCTGATCTTGCTGAAACTGGAAAGAAATATGATGTGATTACATGTCTAGAGATGCTTGAGCATGTCCCAGACCCAAATAAAGTCGTCACCGATTGTCAAAAGCTATTAAAGAAAGATGGTCATGTTTTTTTCTCAACAATAAACAGAAATTTAAAATCCTTAACTCTAGCTATCTTTGGAGCAGAATACATTCTTAATATTTTGCCTCGAGGCACACATGAATATGAGAAACTAATCAAACCTTCTGAACTGAAAAATTTTATTGATCTTGCCAATTTAGAATTTAAAGAAATTAAAGGCATGCTATACCTACCATTTTTAGACATAGCAAAGCTAACAAACGATACTTCTGTAAATTACATCATTCATGCCAAACAAAAATAAAGCTGCAATATTTGATCTAGATGGCACTCTACTAAATACTGGGCTTACATTTCATACAATTGTTAATGAATTAAAATCAGAGCTTAATGAGGCATTAGTTGATTTTGAACCTGTTAGAAAATTTTCATCTCGAGGAGCTACTTTGATTCTAAAAAATTGTTTTAAAGCGTACTCAGACCAAGAAATTGAAAACCTTAAATACAAGTTTCTTTCAAAATATAAGAAGAGATTAACCGAAAATTTGGTGCTATACCAAGGCATAGAATTAATGTTAGACGAACTTGAAAAAAAAGGTATCCCTTGGGGCATAGTCACCAATAAATCATGGAAATACACTGGCCCAATCATCAAAAGATTGGGCTGGGATAAAAAAACCGATGCCATTATATGTCCAGATCATGTCTCTGAAGCTAAACCAAATCCTGAGGGCGTATTGCTTGCAGCAACTAAACTTGATGCCGATCTAGAGGAATCGTTTTATGTTGGCGACCATCGCAGAGATATTGAGACTGGAAAAAATGCTGGCACAAAAACCATAGCATGCTCATGGGGCTATGCAGAAGATGACCCAACTCATTGGGGAGCTGATTACATAGCAAACAATGCAGAGGAATTAAGAGAATGGATATTAAAAAAGTAAAGAGATTTTCTCCTTCCAAAAGTTTTCTTGAAGGAAGCAATATCTTAGTTACAGGTGCAGGGTCTGGAATTGGAAGAGAGGTAGCAATAGCTGCAGCCGAATATGGGGCAAACCTTATCTTACTCTCCAAAGATGTAAAGAAACTATATTCTCTCCAGGATGAAATTAATAAAAAGCATAACCTTAACCCATTAGTCGTTGAATTTGATTTTTTAAAAGCCAAAGGAAGTGATTATCAAAAGCTTAGTGAAGCACTATATGAGGAATATGAACAACTTGATGGAATAGCCCATATTGCTGGTATTTTAGGCTACCTTTCGCCTTTAATCAGCACATCGGAAAATCAATTACAAACGGTAATGAGAATAAATTTCGAAAGCAATTTTTTACTTACTCAAATTTGTCTCCCCTTGCTCCTACAAGCAAAAAATCCTTCGATTATCTTTACTTCTTCAGGAGTAGGAAGAAAGGGTCGTGCCTTCTGGACAAGCTATAGTATTTCAAAATTTGCTATTGAGGGGCTCATGCAAGTTTTAGCAGATGAGTACGAAAATAAAATGAGAATTAACTCTTATAACCCCGGAGCCACAAGAACTGCAATGCGTGCTCAAGCATTCCCTGCTGAGGATCCATTATCACTAAAAACACCAACTGATAGAGCTATAGACTATTTATGGCTTTTATCTAAAGAAAATAACACTACAGGTATTGCCTATGATTTCAGTGAATGAACTTATTGAAAATTTAAAAAAAGGGGTTGTTATCATCGAATTCAAGAAAATTGATACGGGTGAAATTCGCTCAATGCCCTCAACTCTCAATCCTGAATTAGTTCCATCAAGCTCAAAAATTTTACATATCTCAAGTGCCAGTGATACGATCATGGTGTGGTCAATGGATAAAAAAGCTTGGCGTGATATTAGAGTAAACACAATAATTAAATGGTCCAAAAAATAGACTAAGTCTTTGTGTATAAATTATGAAATTTACTTAAATCTTTTTTTGAAACTTTACGCCATCCGCCAGTTTTTAAATTTTCTGGCAGAAGGAACGATCCATACCTAACTCTTATAAGCCTGTTTACTGTCAACTTTTGAGACGACCAAAGACGTCTAACTTCTCTATTCTTTCCAGAGAATAAACATACATAAAACCAATGGTTTTTTGATTTACCCTGCTTTCTTACAGGGACAATATCTGAAAAATTTGCATCCTGTCCGTCTAGCTTTACACCCGATAATAATTTATCAATTTTTTTATCATTTATATCTCCATACACCCGACACAAATACTCTCGATCGATGCTGCTGCTTGGATGCGCTAGAAAATTTGCAAAATTTCCACAATTTGTAAAAAGCAAAAGTCCAGAGGTATTAATATCAAGCCTACCAACCATAATCCATTTACCTTTTTTTCTAGGCGGGATTGAGCTGAATACGCTCTCATTTAGTTTTCTTGACTTCGAAGAGCAAACCTGGCCCACAGGTTTATGATAGATTAAGAGTTCAACCTCGGGGTTCAAGTCAATTACATGCTCCTCCCCATCAATGCTTACGACGTCACCAGTTTTTACTAATGTATTTACATTACATTTCTTGCTATTAACACGAACAACAGATTCTTTAATTAGATTGGTAACATTACGCCGATTGGCGAACCCATAGTTAGCTAGATACTTTTGAAGTTTTTCTTCAGATTTATTGGGTTGGTTGCTCTGTTGCTTCATCTTTTAGAGATAGCTCAGGTGAAATATTCGGAATATCAGGCAACTCTGGTAATACAGGAAGATCTGAGATAGATTTCATTGAGAAATCGTCTAGAAACTTTTGGGTTGTAGTAAACAATGCAGGCCTTCCGGCAACATCTCTGTAACCTTTGATTTTTATCCATCCCTGATCAATCAAAAGCTTTATAACATTTGTGGCCACAGCTACTCCTCTAATTTCTTCGATATCTCCTCTTGTAACTGGCTGCATGTAAGCAATGATGGAAAGTGTTTCTAGAGTTGTTTTTGATAACTTTAGTGGCTTAACTTCCCACAGCTTAGCAATATCCTCTGAAAATGCTTGATCAATTTGCACCCTGAATCCACTGGAAACCTCTACAAGATTTAAGGATCTTTCTTTGTACTCATCTTGCAACTCATATAGTGCTGCAATCACCTTTGCCTCATCGTCAGACTCTAGCTCTAAAAGCTCTAAAAAATCTGAAATTTGCAGCGGCCTGTTTGAGGCTAGTAGTATTGCCTCCAGTCTTTGCTTAATATCCATTAGTGAACGACCTCCTCTGCACTTTTAAAATACACTTCACCAAACGATTCCCCTTGAACTATTTCAATGTAGCCTTTCCTGTTTAGCTCCAAGGCTGCAACTAATATAACTGAGACAGCAAGTTTTGATTCCCCTTTAATAATAAGCTCTGGTAATGAAATAAAATCGCGGGATTTTAGGCTATCAAGCATTAGCTTCATCTTGGATTCTACTGTGATATTTTCTAGTTTTATTTTATGGCTAGAAAGTTTTGCCATCTCATCAAGCATGGACTTAAGAGCGAAAGATAAATCTGACTTTTCATATGTATTTGCCGGCTTTGGAAGTTCAAATTCAGGTAATTGGCTTGAGGCTGGAAAAATATCTCTATCCACTCTTGGGACAGCATCCAATTTTACTGAGACCTCTTTAAATCTTTGATACTCCTGCAGCCTTCTCAAAAGCTCTGCTTTTGGATCGCCACCCTCTTCATCAATTTCTTCGGATCTTGGTAGAAGAATTCTCGATTTGATTTCAGCAAGATATGCTGCCATAGCCAAATAATCACCCGCTAACTCGTATTCAAAATCTTCCATTAGATCTATATAGGCTATGTACTGATCTGTTATTTCTACAAGATCAATTTCAAGAATATCTAAATTTTTTCTTTGGATTAGGTACAAAAGAAAATCCATTGGCCCAGAAAAAACATCAAGCAAAAGCAATAATGCTTTAGGCGGGATGTATAGATTTTCAGGCAAATGGTTTATTTCGTTACCTTTTACTCTTGGTAATTGAATTTCTTGAGCTACAACCATACACAACATATTGTATATAAAATTGAATTAAAATACTAAATATTGTGTTTTTAGCACAAAGAACTTAATTTCTTTTATTTACGCGAAAAATAAACCAAATGAACAGGCAGTTGGTGTAAAATTTATATCCTTATTCATTATGTACATAACAGACAATAGCAGGATTCTTTCAAGAGAGGAGCTTTCAACACCTGAGGAAATCACTGAAGAAATTCCTCTTTCTAAAGATGTTTCTAAGCTTGTATTTGGTGCCAGAAGAAATATTAGCAAAATTCTGCATAACCTTGATGACAGACTAGTTGTCGTAGTTGGGCCCTGCTCAATACATGATCCAACTTCAGCAATTGAATACGCCAATTTATTAAAGGACTTCTCACCTAATGTTGAAGAAGAAATTCTTATTGTGATGCGTGTTTACTTTGAAAAACCAAGAACAACCATCGGCTGGAAGGGTCTGATTAATGATCCAAGACTGGATAACTCTTTTAAAATTAACGATGGCTTAAGAATAGCTAGAAAACTTCTACTCGATATCTCAGAACTAGGCTTGCCAACGGGATCGGAATTTTTGGATTTAATCTCACCACAATATATTTCTGACCTTGTAAGCTGGGGAGCAATAGGAGCGAGAACCTCAGAAAGCCAAGTTCACAGAGAGCTTACTTCAGGACTATCATGCCCTGTAGGAGTTAAAAACTCTACTTTTGGTGAATTTAAACCAGCAGTTGATGCTCTAAAATCTGCACAATACCAACACGTATTCTTGGGTACAACAAAACAAGGCAAGGTAGCAATTTTTAAGACATCAGGAAATGACGATACACACATTATCTTAAGAGGTGGCAAAACACCAAATTACGATGCTCAGAATGTTAATAACTGCATTGACGAGCTAAAAAAATCAGATGTATGTCCAAATATTATGATTGATTTCAGTCATGGCAACTCAATGAAAAATCATGAGAATCAGAAAGTTGTCTGTGAATCTGTTTGCTCACAAATCAGTACAGGAAATAAAAATATAATAGGTGCTATGATTGAAAGCCATATTAAAGAGGGCAATCAATCAATATCACAAAATATGGAATACGGTAAAAGCATTACCGATGCGTGCATAAATTTTGAAGAAACCAAACAACTGCTTCTGCAATTATCTGATGCTGTAAAGAAAAGAAGAAAAGTTGGATAAGCATCATAAAATCAATATTGAATATGCCAAAAAGTTAGGGCTTAAATCTGCTTTGATTTATCAATATGTCAAAGATATGAATGCAGTTACTAAGCTCCATACAATTATTGAAGAATTTCCATACTTATCTAGTGAGGATGTTGGCAATTCCATAAAATCTCTAGTGGAGCAAGGGCTTATTGAATTCGATGATGCGAATCAGATAATTACGTTATCTACAACCATTAAGAGAACAAAAATCAGAACTCCCAATATTAATAGAAGCAATAAAATTGATAAATTCTGGAGTCCGTCTGAAGATGCAATAGAAGTCTTACAGAGGGCTGGGGTTGATGCTGAGTTTATTAATGGCCTGTTGGATGAATTTATAATTTATTGGTCAGAAAAGAGTTCTGCATTGGTTTCGTATAACTCTAAATTTATAGAATATTGCCGGCTAAAATGGGCCCAGCATACTGCAGAAATAGATACAAAATCTGTCCCAAAAATAATAGATAAGAATTGGAAGCCATCTGAAGATTGTCTTGATATTATCAAAATGACAGGGATAGATGATGATTTTGTTCAGCTACATTTGCCAGAGTTTATCCTGTATTGGAAAGAAGATGGTAGAGCCTTTGTTTCCTGGGATATTAAATTCCTCGATTTCATTAAAAATAAGTGGAATTATAACGTTGAAGTTACGTCAAAAGAACACACATATAAATTTGATTTATTTGACCCTTATGCAAAAGATGAAAATAAGTCAAAAAAATTAGCCAAGGGCAATATAAAAGACTTAAGGAAAAAGTATAAGATTTAGCAACTTAAATCTGAATTTGATAGTAATAGAGACATGAATAAAAAAAATATAAGAATGGCCGCATTTATTGTTGCTGGTGTTATGGTCTGGATGCTGTTAGGTCTTTTTGCTCCTAAAGAAAGAGAATTTGAAAGACCCCCTGCGCAAAAGCTTACAGTACTTACATCCAACTCTATTGCACAAGATTACAGCTTGCCAATAACTTCAAAGAGTGAATCTGAAGCCTTCTCCAAGATTGATCTTAAATCTCAGACATCAGAAAAAATTGTTAAAGTAAATTTCAAAGATGGAGATTTTGTAAACAAAGGTGATATTGTATGTCAGCTTGACTCTGGGCAACGAGAAGCCAACTTCAAACGAAGAGATATTGAATATCAGTCACAAAAAGAACTCAAGAAAAAAGGATTAGTTTCAGATTCAGCGCTTGTAACTTCTGAGACGAACTACGAGACTGCAAGAATTGAATTAGAAAGAACAAGAATTAAAGCACCTTTTGATGGTTTTGTGGAATACCTCGCAAAAGAGGGCCAACTGCTACAAAATGGTCAAAATTGTGGGTGGTTAATTTCATTATCTCCACTAAAGATTGTAGGCAATATTCCAGAAATGCTTGTTGCAAAAGTTAAAGTTGGGCAAAAAGTTTTGGTTAGATTTCTTTCTGGCGAGGAGTATGAGTCAAATGTAACCTTTGTTAGTAGTGGAGCAGACGCACAAACCAAGACCTTTAGGGTTGAAACAGAGCTAGACAATATCTCCTCTGCAATTAAAGACGGATTAACAGGTGAAATGGTGATTTACACAGATCCTGTTAAAGCGCACTTTATTCCAAGCTCTGCTTTTTTACTTGCCGATAATGGTGACGTTGCTTTGGCATATGTAGTTGAGGGTGTCGTAAAAATAGATGTGGTACAAATTTTGAGGGATACTAAAGAAGGTGCATGGGTGACAGGTTTGCCTGAAAAAGCTAGGATTATTGTTTCAGGACAAGGCTTTGTCAAAGAGAGCGATGAAGTTAACTACTTAGATAATTAGAATGGGAATCGTTTCAACAGCAGTTAATAAATTTAGAACAACGCTTTTAATTATGTTGTTCTGCATCATAGCCGGTGTGCTCGGCAGAGCTGCTATGCCAATAGCTTCCAATCCAAATATCTCCTTTCCATGGGTCAATGTAAGTGTCTTTCTAGAAGGAGCTTCTCCTGAAGATATGGCACGTTTAGTTGCTAAGCCAATAGAAAATAGAATGCTGAGACTTGAAGGTCAGGAAGAAATATTTTCTGTAAATTCACAAAGCTTCACCTATGTAAGAATTAAATATGATGTCGACTACGACATTGACCAAGCTATTCTAGATGTTGAAAGAGCGGTTTCTGAAATCAGAAACCAATTGCCACCTGAAGCAGAGGACCCAAGAGTGCAAGAGTTTGCAGACAATGATCAACCTATCTTGGTGTACAGCGTCTATGGTTTTGCTAATCTGAGGTCAGGTTTTTTTGTTGCCAAAGATATCCAAGATCGACTTGAAAAAATACCAGGTATTCTTGAAATATCCATTGATGGAGTTCCAGAGGAACTACTAGAAGTTGAAGTTTCTAAACCAAAACTGGAGACACTTGGGGTAACTCTAGCTCAGATAGGCAGTGCAGTAAGGTCAAATAATGTTTTAATACCTGCCGGCTTCCAAGACACAGGATCAGGAAAATTTGCTGTGGAGATTCCAAGTGTTTTTGAATCAAGAGAAGACGTATACAACCTTCCAATAAAGTCCTCAGGCTCTAAAGTAGTTACGCTTGGTGATGTTGCGGAAATAAAAAGAACTTTCAAAGACCCTTCAAGCTTTTCTAGAGTTAATGGCTACGATGCAATTACTCTTTCAATTAAAAAAAGAACAGGCTTCAATGAGCTTGATATTGCACAACAGGTTGAAGAAGAAATTGGATTAATAACCGCAGAATATCCAGATAACTTAATGATTACTCCAGGCTTAGACACTACTCAATTTGCTGGAGATATGGTTGATGAGCTACAAGGCAATATCATCACTGCTGTAGTTTTGGTAATGGTCTTAGTAGTGGCAACTCTTGGGTTAAGAAATGGGATGATTGTCGGGATAGCTATCCCCTTCTCATTCCTTGTAACATTTGGGGTGCTTTACTATTTTCTTGGCTATGAGTTCAACTTTCTTGTCATGTTCGGCATGCTTTTAGGATTGGGTATGTTAATCGATGGCGGTATTGTCATTGTCGAATATGCAGATAAACTCATCGATGAAGGTCAATCGCGGAAAGAAGCCTATCAGAATTCAGCACAGAGGATGTTTACTCCAGTAGTAGCGTCAGTTCTTACAACTCTCGCTGCATTTACACCTCTGATGGTTTGGCCTGGAATGTCAGGCAAATTTATGCGCTACTTACCAATAACAGTTTTTGTAGTTTTGCTAGCTTCTTTAGCGTATGCACTGTTATTTGCTCCCGCAATCGGTTCGCTTTTTGGTAGACAAAAGAAGCAGAACGATCAAAAAAATGATAGCGACGATACATTCTTGAAAAGAAATTATCGAAAAGCAATTGGCTTTGCGGTTAAAAATCCCTTAGAAACAATCTTTTACACACTATTCATTGTGCTTTTCGTTATACCAGTTGGCATAGTTGGAAATTATGGGAAATCGTTCGTTTATTTCCCAAATATTGATCCTTGGATTATAAATGTCAACATTCAAGCAAGAGGTAATATTTCACCTTACGAAGCCAGAGATATGGCTATTGAGGTTGAAGAGAAGCTTATTGGTCTCGAGGGTGTTGATGACCTTCTACTCACTGTAAGAAACTCTGGTTGGGGTGGAGGCGACGGTGTTGCTAGAGGGTACATTTTAGTTGAAGATCCAAAAACACTCGATATTACTGGGTTTGATGTGCTGAATAATGCTAGAGCAGCAGTAAAAGATTCTGCAGGCTATAAAGTTAATATTAGAGAGGTGCAAGAGGGTCCAGGTCAATGGACAGCTCCCGTTGAGATTCGTTTGCTAAGTGAAAATCGCGAATTAATCGATCAAAAAACAGCTGAGCTAAGAGCCTATATGGAAAACAACATCGAGGGCATAACAGGACTTGCTGATACCATGCCTAAGTACAAAATTGAATGGAAGTTGGATGTAGATAAAGAAAGGGCTTATCAAGCAGGCATCAATCTCTTTGATATTGGTTCTGCAGTGCAAATGGTTACAAGTGGCATTAAACTTGGTGAATATCGTCCTGATGATGCAAAAGAAGAAATTGATATAAGAGCAAGATTCCCTGCGGACCAAAGAACGCTTTCAAGTTTAGATTTGATCACAGTCAATACTAGAAATGGGCCAGTACCAGTTTCAAGCTTTGTTGATGTGCAAGCGAGGCAAAATGCTGCTTCATTAAATAAAATTGATGGTAAGTACTACCATGAGATAAGTGGTATCAATAAGCCAGAGTATAATTTATACGACGAAATTGAAAAAATAAGAACATGGATGTCTGAAACAGGCTTTGAAGATCCAAGGATGGAAATTAGGTTCGGCGGCCTTACCCAACAAGGAGATGAAGCAAGCAGTTTTCTTGTATTAGCTTTTATAGGCGCCCTATTCCTTATGTTTATAATTCTGGTGACCCAATTTAATAGCATCGCACAGCCCTTTATAATTTTAATTTCAGTTTTATTTTCGACTGCTGGTGTATTTTTAGGATTGACCATTGCACAAGTAGAGCCATCAACTGTAATGACTGGAACGGCAGTAGTAGGCTTGGCTGGAATTGTGGTAAATAACAATATTGTCTTAATTGACACTTTCAATAGACTGAAACAGGAAAAGCCTAACTATAGCGTACAAAAACTTATTACTGAAACCTGCTTGAGTCGCTTAAGACCAGTCCTTTTAACAACAATTACAACTATATTTGGTTTGATTTTCTTAGCTTCAGGCTACAGCATTGATTTGCTTAACCAAGCAGTCTATGAAGGAACCTCTACTGTGAAATGGTATCAAGCGTTTGGCATAAGCATATGTTGGGGGCTAGGTTTTAGTACCATCCTTACCCTATTGGTTACTCCAGCATTCCTAACTGTAGTTGAAAATAGCTCTATAAAGTTATCTAAAGCCCAATAAGCTGATAGCAATTAAACCCATTTAAGTTAAAATTTAACTATGGCTAAATTTGAAGACTCCATCAAAGAATTAGAAGAGATAGTAAAAGTTCTGGAAGAAGGTGAGCCAAGCCTTGAGGAATCTCTTAAAAAATTTGAAAAAGGAATTTCACTAATCAAGTCTTGCCAGGAGGAGCTTGAGTCAGCGGAAAACAAAATAAAAATTTTAACAGAAGATGGGACAATCAAACCTTTCAACGAAGACAAATCTAAATAAAAGCAATTTTGAAAAAGAGCTTATCGGCAGAGTTGATAATGTGCTTAATGCTATTAGTGCCAAATCTAAAATTGTAGATGAACCTTTAAGATATGCCTTACAGGCCCGAGGAAAATGCGTTAGGCCGATACTGCTTTATCTGACAGCAGATGCATTGGGGCTTAATTACAAACAACTTGATAATTATGCTGCTGCACTAGAGGTGCTTCATACCTACTCTTTAGTTCATGATGATCTCCCTTGTATGGATGATGATGACTTAAGAAGAGGATTGCCTACCCTGCATAAAAAATACAATGACTCCACCGCTGTTTTGATAGGTGACGCCTTACAAACACTTTCATTTCAACTAATTGCTGAGGATAAAAGTTTTTCAGATGAAATAAAGATAATGGTCATAAGCAAGCTGGCAAAAACTACTGGGCAAAATGGCATGATACATGGCCAGTTCATGGATTTATACTTTGAGGGTAATTTGGCTACAAAAGATGAAATAATAGAAATGAATATCCTGAAAACTAGCTTATTGATTGAAGCTGCTATGGATATACCTTTAATAATAAAAGGCGATAAAAACCAAAATTGGACTGATTTACAAAGGATTGTTGGGCTAAGTTTTCAGATTATTGATGACATTATTGATATAACACAACCAACTGAAATTTTGGGCAAGACTGCTAAGAAAGATTTAGTAGCACAAAAGAAAACTTTACCTCTCCTGCTTGGTATTGATGCTACAAAAGAAGAACTCAATAAAAATAAAAAGGATGCTTTAAATATAATTAGCAATTTAAAATTATCGGATCATCCATTAAAGTTTTACATTGAGAATTTATTCTCAAGGGTCAGATAATGAAAAAATTCGATAGTTTTCCATCCAATTTACCAATATCAAAACTATTACTTGATAATCATTTGCCTGTTGATACGCAGAATTTAGAAGTAGACCAACTGCAAGAACTTGCTGATGAAGTTCGTGAATTTTTACTCTATTCTGTAGCTAATTCAGGAGGTCATTTTGGTGCTGGTCTTGGTGCAATCGAACTAACCATTGCATTGCATTACGTGTTGAATTTGCCTGACGAAAAAATAATTTGGGATACAGGACATCAAGCTTATCCACATAAAATCCTCACAGGCAGAAAACTGCAGATGAATAAGATTAGGCAGCTCAATGGACTTGCTGCTTTCCCTTCAATTACCGAATCACCATACGATGCAATGAGTGTTGGCCACTCAAGTACATCAATCAGTGCTGCTCTTGGTATGAATGAAGGCAATAAATCTCTCCAAAGTGATGCTAAAAATTTTGCTGTGATTGGGGATGGGGCTATGACTGCAGGCATTGCTTTTGAAGCAATGATGCATGCTGGACATTTAGGTAACGATCTAAATATAATTTTAAACGACAACGACATGTCAATATCAAAAAATGTCGGAGGTCTTTCTAACTATTTAGCCAATGTCTGGGCATCCAAAACATATAAAAAGTTAAAGTCCAGTGGTAAACAAGCACTGGATCAACTTCCATATGCCTTGCATCTTTCAAGAAATGTTAAGCAAAGTTTAAAGCATGCTGTGATGCCGGGAAATCTATTTGAAGATATCGGATTGAATTACATTGGTCCTATCGATGGTCACGATATTCCTCTACTAATCAAAACACTTAAGCGTATGCTAGAGAAACAGGAGCCCTATTTGCTGCATGTCATAACCAAAAAGGGCGCAGGGTTTGAGCCAGCTGAAGCAGAAAGAATTAAATATCATGCTATATCTAAAATAGAGCCCACACCCAAACCAAGCTCACCAAAATTTCAAGATATTTTTAGTGATTGGCTGTGCCATCAAGCAGCCAAAGATAAAAAATTAATTGGCATTACACCTGCTATGAAAGAAGGATCAGGCATGGTTGAGTTTGAGAAAAAATTTCCTGATCGATTTTATGATGTTGCCATTGCAGAGCAACATTCAATTACTTTTGGAGCAGGATTAACACTATCGGGCATGAAACCAGTTGTGGCAATTTATTCAAGCTTTTTGCAAAGAGCTTATGATCAACTTATTCACGATGTTTGTCTTGAAAATCTTGATGTAACTTTTGCTTTGGATAGAGCTGGGATTGTTGGAGAGGATGGGCCTACCCATTCAGGTAACTTTGATCTTGCATTTATGAGATGCATACCAAACTTAATAATTTTTACTCCATCAGATGAGAATGAGCTTTGGTTGGCTTTAAATTCAGCTTATCAACATAAAGGTCCTGCTGCCGTAAGGTATCCAAGAGGATCTGGTGTTGGTCAGCCAATAACTGCGCCTGAGGAATTAATTGAAATTGGCAAATCTAAAAAAATATACGATGGCAATAAATGCTGTATTTTAAACTTTGGGGTGCTTTTAAACCGTGTTGAAAAATTGGCACAGTCTAATGGATTTGGATTGTACGATATGAGATTTGTTAAACCAATTGATAAAGAGGCTCTAAAAGAAATCTCAAGAAATTATGAATACATGGTCACTCTTGAAGACCACACCACTGTTGGAGGTGCTGGTAGTGCTGTTGGTGAATTCCTTCATTCAATTAAATCCGAAGCAAATTTGTTGTCATTAGGACTGCAAGATGAATTCCCTGTTCACGGTTCTAGAAATGAAATCTTAGCCATTAATGGTTTGGATGAAACAGGTATAGAAAAATCTATAAAAAACTTTTTAAGCTAAAAGAATCCCAACCTTTAGTTTTAAAGTTAACTTCTTGATCTCCATCAAAAACACTCACCTTATTGGTATTGATTATTTTCCCAATGCAAAAGATATCTTGAGATATTTTTTTTATCTGTTCGTGGTATTTATTGTTGGCTGTAAAGCACAGCTGATAATCATCGCCTCTAATTAAATCTTCTAAATCCTCAGTAACAAAGGCTTTATCGTATTGAATCTGTGCGCCTACTTCAGAAGCACTGCATATCCTTTCAAGATCAATAATCAGCCCATCGGAAATATCAATACATGCATTAATGAAAGGGTTCAACGGTTCAACCAGCCCTTTGGGTACATTGGGTCGTAAAAATTGATTATCAGATTCATAATCTCTATATTTTAATAGCCCTTGATGCCCTGCTCCGAGCTTGCCAGTAATATAAACATTGTCGTTGAGCTGAGCATTGCTTCGCTTCAAAACCCTTGGCAATGGATTGCCAAAAAAACTTACAGAGATGCTCAAAGGTCCCAGAGTTAAATCACCACCAGCAATACTGACTTTATAGTCATTGATAAATTCCTGAGCACCCGAGTTGAATTTTTTAAACCAGTCATCTGTAGGATTAGGATGGGTAATTGATAATAAGAATGAGTGAGGAATGCCACCCATGGCATATATATCACTACTGGCAATAACCAAACTTCGATAGGCTATAAAGAATGGATCTAAGTCTTCAGGGAAATGAGTGCCTGCTAGTGATGTATCTACTGAAGTGAGGAAAGTATCTTTGGCTTTTATCTCAGCACAATCATCTCCTATTCCTAGTGAAATAGCAGATGATTCATTTTTTAGAGAATTAAAGTATTTTTGTATTAAGTAGTTCTCTTGTACTGTCACTAAGCTGGATATCTTTCAAACAATCCTGCAGCACCCATACCGCCACCAACACACATGGTTACAACACCATATTTTTTATCTCTATTTTCTAGTTCTCTTATTAAATGGCCAACTAACCTTGAGCCAGTCATACCAAATGGGTGGCCAATTGATATTGAACCTCCATCAACATTTAATCTATCCATAGGTATTCCAAGCTCATCACGGCAGTAAACCACCTGGACTGCAAAAGCTTCGTTGAGCTCCCATAAATCGATGTCTTCAATACTTAAATTATATCTATCAAGAAGTTTAGGAATCGCAAAAACAGGGCCTATTCCCATTTCATCTGGCTGACAGCCGACAGTAGTAAAACCTCTAAAGTAAGCTTTTGGTTGCAGGCCTAATTCCAATGCTTTTTCTTCTGACATAACCAAAGTAACCGAGGCACCATCGGAAAGTTGGGATGAGTTGCCTGCTGTTACGCTACCATTCTCTGGATCAAATACAGGTTTTAATGAAGCAAGCCCCTCTAGTGTGGTTTCAGGCCTATTGCATTCATCTTTGACGCATTCGGCATCAACAACCGTTTGATCACCAGTCTCTTTGTTCACTAAAAGCATTTTAGTTTTCATTGGTATTATTTCATCGTCGTACCTGCCTTCTTCTTGTGCTGCTGCTGTTCTAATCTGGCTTTCTAAAGAGTATTCGTCTTGAGCTTCTCTAGAAACTTTATACCTTTTTGCTACTACTTCTGCAGTCTGACCCATAGGGAAGTAAATTCCTGGTTCGGATTCATTTAATTTTTCGTTTACAAAACCATTGAGGTTCATTACAGGAGAAACTTGTGTAACCTGCTCAACACCGCCAGCAATTATTGTGTCGTAGCCACCTGCCATGATTTGTCCAGCTGCCATTGAGACAGTTTGCAGGCCTGATGAGCAGTAGCGGTTCACCGTTGTGCCGCCAGTTGTAATGGGTAACTTAGATAAAACTGCAGCATTTCTACCTATATTGTGTCCTGTTGGCCCCTCAGGGTTTCCGCAACCCATGATGACATCTTCTACTGTTTCAGGAGAAAGGTTTGGGTTTCTCTCAAGCATTGCATCAATACAATGAGCGAGCATATCGTCCCCTCTTGTCATGTTAAATGTGCCTCTGTGTGATTTGGCTAGCCCTGTTCTAACACTATCGACTATAACTACGTTTTTCATTATTTACCTCCGGAAAACCTTATTCTAACTTGTTTTGATCCTCTTTTAAATCAAGTTTCTTATACCAAGCAGGCATAATATCTATCCCCAACTTTTCCGCTCGCTTGAATAAATATGGAATGGTAATAGGTGAAAAAGGCAAAATCAGCAAAATACCAAATCCTGCTCCTTTAAGAATTTCTCTTAGCTGTTTATTGGCTGCCTTCAAATAAATCTTGTCATCTGTCTCGAGATATTTATAGAAATTATCTAGCATGATGCGGTTGGCATCATTTTCCTCCTTCAATGCTTGAATGAGCCTATCAAGATATTTATTTAAGTGATCAAATTTCATGCCAAAAAAAACCTCTGCCGAAGCAGAGGTTTTATTTTAATTAATTTCTTATGGATTAGAAATTATAGATTATGGATAGACCTCCGTTCATTGGTTCCATATACCATACGTTGGTATTACCACCATTACTTGAAGCTCCAACAAATCCACCAACTTTAATTTCTTTGTCTTCTATGTTGTGGACATAGAAGTCTACTGCCCAGGTACCTGAAGCAGAAGTCCATGAAAGATCTACATTGGTGAAGTTAAAGCCATCCACTCGCTCATGGCTATTATTGAACGGAGTTAGATAGAATTCACTTCTATAGGCGTAGTCAGCAGCCAATGTAAGTCTACCACTGGAGTTATTGACTAGATCAAACTCTCCACTTATTGAGTAAGTAACTTCTGGTACACCAGGTAGTCTCTTACCTGTAAGATCTTGCAATACTGGTGCAGATGTACATGGAATGGACAATAGAGTATTGAAGTATTCTTTACATTGCGAACCAAAATTAGAGAATATTGGACCGACATCTGTAACTGCCATTAAGGTACCAGCACCCACATCAACTGGATCTGTAAGAACTTGAGAAACATCGTATGGGTTTCTTGGGTCGTAATCAGAGTATCCAGCTAATTCTGAAGTTGCGAAGGCTCCAACAAATGAGAGCCTTGTGTATTCATTTGGAATGAAGAGCATTTCAAGCTCAAAACCTTGAATATCAACATCTGAATTAAATGTTTGTGATGATAATCCCACAATCTTCTGAAGCTGCATTCCAGCAACGGAATTCATGTAAGCAGCGGCATTAACTGTAAGCGCACCACCCAAATATCTGCCCTTTGAACCAACTTCGAAAACATTGTGAATCTCAGGATCTACTAGACCAAGAGTTGCATCAGTGCTGCCAGTTGTAGATTGTGCGAATGTAGGATTAAATCCACCTGACTTAAGACCTCTATCGTACTTAACATAGATAAGATTGCCATCTGCTAACTTTCTGTCAAGTATGAGTCGACCAGTCCACTCGTCGAGAGATGTTGTGCCTTCAGGAACTACTGGATAACCTTGAAGAGCACCGTTGTAACCGCCTAAAAGTGTTAAATCGGTAATACCACTCATAACTGCATCTACGATATCAACTTTGTTGAATCTAATGCCAGCAGTTAAATTTGTAACATCATCAACTTCATAGTTAGCTTCGGTGAAAACACCCCAAGTGTCTCTATACCCTTTGTTCCATGATTGGAAATTTCTTTGCCATTTTGGTAATGCTGGGCTAATTGCACCTGGAACAGCAGCTGCAAGACCTCTAACACTATTAGCCGCAACGTTATGGGATGCACCCACACCATTAACGACACCAGCCATTTGAATTTGTGGTAAGGCAGCAGCATTTCCAACTAGAACTTGTTGTGCAAGTGCTAAACAATCTGTTGCTGGATTAGTACACGCACCAGCAGCTAATAGTTGAGGGATCAAGGCTCCAATTTGTGCTGGGGTAGTTGGGTCTGCACCAACGTAACCTACTGCAGCTGCAATTGTAGCATTGGTAATCTCTTCCTCTAAAGCACCTGTATAACCAGTAAAATATGTTGCCCAGAAATTTAAACCACCATAATCAGCTAGGTCTGGATGCATTCTTCCGATTGGACCTGCACCAGCATAACCGTAGTATTCAAGTGCTGGGTTAGCAACTGTGTAATGAGTCATGAAATCGTATAGAGAATGAAATAACCCTGAAGTGTAGTTTAGTGGGCCATCGTTGTCTGAAATGAATCTCAATTCATACGTATTTGTATTGTAGTCAAATTCTGACATATCAACGACTGTGTCTCTGTCGTAACTTTGCATACCATATTCACCGAGGTCAGCCACAACAGGGCCCATTCTAAAGCCAACTGATGGTGCAAATGCATTCAAAGATTGAGCATGCTTGTAGGACTGCTGATTAAATGCGGCTATAAATTCCACTAGACCAGCGTCTAATTGATGCTCTAACTTTAATGTACCTGTGATATCTCTTCTTTCTTGTCGTGGATTTACAGGTGCATAAACTTTGTCTCTTTCCTCATAGAAAATTGAATCTGCAGTGTTATCTATGGTTAAGTCAGGCATGATATAGTCACCAGCATAGTTTAGAAGCAGATAGTCAACTGCTGAGAAAGTAGTAATACCACTAAATGGTGCTCCTTTATCTTGCAGGCCATCGCCCCACTGATCACAACCAAGGATTAAATTCTTAGCACATGCTGAGGCTCCAGTTCTCATTCTGGCATCGTCCTCATTGTTGGCTATAACTGTGAAAGTTAATGATGTGTCCTCGCTGATGTCAGCAATTGTTTTAACTCTTACACCTAGGGATTTTCTGTTATCAATGTCGTTACCAGTAAGAGTGTTTGTGATATAACCATCTCTGTTTAACGATCTAAACGAAACTCTTGTTCGAACATCATTACCGGGGTTGATAGTGAAACCACCTGATACCCTCTGAAGGTTTAGGTCACCTGATTCCCACTTAAGATATCCATCGGTTTCATCTCCTGGATCTCTACTGTTGATAATGAATGTACCACCTGGGTTATTTCCACCAAACAATGTCCCTTGTGGCCCTCTTAATACTTCAAATGCTGCAATATCAAACAATTCATTGAAAGCCATTTGAAGACCTCCAACACCTGCATCATCTTGTCTATATGTGGCAATACCTGAAAATGATCCACCAATGGCGTATGACTGCATACCTCTGATTTGAACCCCTGCTCCTGCAAAGTTTTCCTTTTGGAATGCGACACCTGGTACGTTAAATTGAAAATCATAGAACTCTTTCAAATTCTTGCTTTCAATATCTTCACTTGATACAACCGTAATAGCTAAAGCTGTATCTTGCAATTCCGTTTCTTTTCTTAAAGCGGATGTTACCACTTCCTCAATATTGCTTGAGTCAACTGACTCACTGCTATCTTGTGTGAAAGAAATAGAACTAAATAATAGAGTTAAAAGAAATAAAATGTATCTCATAACTTTCTCCCATAAGTCATTAATACCAATATAATATATGAAATACACAGCTAAGCAACTTTTGAGACATTGAAAAAAAGCGAAAAATTAAGGGAAATTACAAGGATTTTAGATGCTAATTTTCCCGATCCAGACGTGCCTTTGGATCATAATAATGCTTACATGCTTTTGATTGCTGTTTTACTCTCAGCTCAATGCACTGATGAAAGAGTAAATCAAATTACGCCAAAATTGTTTAAAGTCGCAGAAACACCAGAAAAAATGATGTTTTTAAGCGAAAGTGAAATCTATGAAATCATCAAGCCTTGTGGGCTTGGACCGCAAAAATCAAAAGCCATCAAACGACTATCGCAAATTCTTGTAGAAAAATACGATGGTGCAGTGCCGCAAAATATTGAGGATCTAGAGCAATTGCCTGGTGTTGGCCATAAAACCGCTAGTGTGGTAGTTTCTCAAGCTTTTGGTATACCTGCGTTTCCTGTTGATACCCATATTCATCGCTGTGCTCAGCGCTGGGGTTTAACAAACGGAAAAAACGTTCAACAAACTGAAAAGGATTTAAAGAAGTTTTTCCCAGAAGAAGATTGGAATAAACTCCATATTCAAATTATTATGTATGCAAGAAATTTTTGTGCGGCAAGAGCCTGCTTTAGCCTGGAATGTGAAATCTGCAAGGCTTGCAATCCGTCAAGAAAAAGAAAATTTGTACATAAAAAACCTTAATGAACTTTTTTAGAGACACTTTAAATCAACCTTTAAATGAATACGATGCCGAGCTTGGCCAATTCATGGAAGCTGAGCAAACTAGACAAGAGGAACATATCGAACTAATTGCATCAGAAAATTATGCATCGAAAAGAGTGCTTGAAGCACAAGGTAGTGTGCTAACGAATAAATACGCTGAAGGCTACCCAACAAAAAGATATTACGGTGGATGTGAATTTGTAGACGGAGCTGAAACACTTGCTATAGAAAGAGCAAAGAAATTATTTGAAGCTAAATACGCCAATGTCCAGCCTCACTCTGGCGCTTCTGCGAATGCTGCTGTTTTTTTAGCCCTACTTGAGCCAGGCGATACTATTCTTGGAATGGCGCTTGATCAAGGCGGACATTTAACTCATGGTGCAAAAGTAAATTTTTCTGGGAGAAATTACAATGCAATCCAATACGGTCTCGATCCAGAAACAAAAAAAATAGATTATGCCCAAGTTGAAAGACTAGCTCAAGAACACAAACCAAAAATGATAATAGCTGGCTTTTCTGCGTATATGGGCATAGTTGATTGGGCAAGGTTTAGAAAAATAGCCGATGAAGTGGATGCGTACTTATTGGTAGACATGGCCCATGTTTCTGGCTTGGTCGCCGGAGGTGTCTATCCTAGCCCAGTACCATTTGCTCATGTTGTCACTAGTACCACGCATAAATCCTTAAGAGGTCCTAGATCAGGAATTATTCTTTCCAATGAAAATGAAGAGTTTCAAAAAAAGCTTAACTTTGCGGTTTTTCCAGGCTCACAAGGTGGCCCTCTAATGCATGTTATTGCTGCTAAGGCGGTATGTTTTAAAGAAGCAATGACAGAAGAGTTTAAAAGTTACCAACAACAAATAATTGCCAATGCCAAAACCATGTGCAGCAGATTTAAGGAAAGAGGCTTTATGTTGGTTA